>Ga0302320_10001844_pt1 | contig 50594 bp, 45 predicted proteins | sample Bog_T0_3_FD_202130 | JGI IMG/M metagenome (GOLD analysis project Ga0302320, IMG submission 202130) | Peat permafrost microbial communities from Stordalen Mire near Abisko, Sweden - Bog_T0_3 | ecosystem: Environmental > Terrestrial > Soil > Wetlands > Peat | place: Sweden: Abisko, Stordalen Mire... | reverse complement strand
AAGGTGAAGATCCGCTCGGCACACCTGATGCACACGGTAACTCCGTGGGCGCAGGTTGGACGCGCGATCGTGCAGGCCTCGCACAACCTGAACCGCTAGGGCGAAGACTCAGGAGCGCTCCGGTTCACAAGAGCCGGAGCCTTGAGCCGCAAGGTTTGCACCGATGCGGCGCTCCACTGACGAGCACGGCGCGAAGGCGCGCCGGGGCACGAGGAGAACGACATTGAAGCTACAGATCGGAATCGACGGCAAGTCCTACGAAGTGGAAGTAGAGATCACCGAGGACGATACAGCACCTAAACCGCATTACATTCCGGCCCAGGCCGGGCCAACCGTATTGTCGGCCGCCCCGGTAGCTCCGGGAACAGCAGCCCACAAGCCCGCCGTGGACGAAGGTCCAGTGGACGAAGCCAAGGTCTGCCGTTCACCCATCGCCGGCATGGTAACCAGGGTCAACGTACAAGAGGGACAGCAGATTCAGCCGAACGACCTTCTGCTGGTTTTGGAAGCTATGAAGATGGAAACCAACGTGACCTCGCCGGTATCCGGCAAGGTGAGCAAGGTGAGAGTTGCACAGGGTGATGGCGTGCAACTGCACCAGATCCTGGTGGAGTTTGAAGCATGAGCTCAGCGACCGATCACAAGACGATTGCAGCGGAGTTGAAGGAAGTTCCGGGATTCCAGTTCATTGACCACTTTGCGATTTCCGTACCGCAGGGCCAGCTCGATGGACAGGTTGCAGCCTATGAGCTGCTGGGCTTCAACGAGATTCACCGCGAGGAAGTACACGGCAAGGACATGGTTCGCGAGGCGCTGCTGCAGATTGGCGACGGCCCGAACCTGATCCAGTTGCTGGAGCCGCTTTCTCCGGAGAGCCCGGTGCAGAAGCTGATCGAAAAGGCTGGCGGACGCGGCGGCTTTGCCCACGTAGCTTTCAGGGTGAAGAGCGCGAAGAAGGCGTTCGACTACATGAAAGACAACGGTTTCACCATCATCGACGCTGCCCCGCGTCCGGGCTCGCGCGGAACCACCGTGTTCTTCGTGCATCCGAAATCAAGGGCGGAAAACGCGTTTGGATTTCTGATCGAGATCGTGGAAGACCCGAACTAATTTCATTTGCACTTGTAGTAGTGGACGGGGAGCGCGGAAAACAAGCCGCGCTCTTTTTCTTTGTGCGCTAGCGGGTCTGCTCGCGGATTGTAGTTTCGAGTGCGGCACGGAGGGCGGCGAGGACGCGGCCGGTGGCGACCTCGTAAGGGCCGTCGATGGCGTGTCCGCTGGCGCAGGAGTGGCCGCCGCCGCCAAAGGTCTCAGCGATGCGGGCAACGTCGATGCGTCCCTTGCTGCGCAGGCTGACGCGGTATTGCGATCCTGCGATCTCACGAAAGAAGGCGGTTGCCTCGACTCCGTGGATGCTGAGCGCCCAGTTCACCAGGCCTTCGCAGTCCTGCTCGGTTGCGCCGCTGGCGAGCATGTCAGCCTCTGAGACGTGCATCCATGAGATTGCGCCGTCAAGGCGGAGATTCGAGAGCGCACGGCCAAGGAGATGCATTTTGCAGGCGGGGTTGGAGAAATACACCTGCTGCGCAATCGATGCGGGATCGGCTCCGGCGAGCACCATCTCGCGCGCGAAAGCAAAGGTCTGCGCGCTGGTGCCGGAGTAGCAGAACGATCCCGTGTCGGTGAGCACGGCGGTGTAAAGACTGGTGGCAATCTCCGGCGTGATGGCGACTCCGGCGGCGACTGCGACGCGATAGACCAGTTCGGAGGCGGCGGCAGCCGTGGGGACCACGTAGTTGATGTCGGCGTACTCGGTGAAGCTATCGTGATGATCGATGTTGATTGAGTAGAGCGAGGAGATGCCCGCGAGCTGGGTTCGGCGGAAGCTGTCGCACTCGATGATGAAGACTCCGTCATAGAGCGAAGCATCGACCGTTGTGCGAATCTCTGAAGCTCCGGGCAGGCCGCGATAGATGAAGGGAACGCCGTCGCCGAGATAGCCGTCCGCGCGCTTGCCCATGGCGCGCAGTACCTGCACACAGCCGAGCACACTGCCGACGGCATCGCCGTCCGGACGGGCATGGGAGGTGACCACCCAGCGCTGCCGCGACTGCACGGCCTCCACTACCTCGGCGAGCGTGTTCATGGAGTCTTCTTCTTGCCCTTCTTGTCGATGCGGTGGAGAAGTTCGTCGATGCGCGCGCCGTAGCGGATCGAGCTGTCGAGCACGAAATGAATGTCCGGGGCGACGCGCAGGCTGAGCGAGTCGGCGAGCTGATGACGGATGAAGCCAACCGCATCGTTGAGCGCGGTGATGCACTCCTTCTGCTCGCGCTCGTCGCCCTCCACGGCAACGTAGATGCGCGCGGCCTTGCCGCCGGGAGCCATGATGACTTCATTGACGGTTACAAGGCCAATGCGCGGATCGGTGAGCTCTCCGGTAACGATGATGACGAGTTCTTCCTTGATCGCCTCAAGCAGGCGATCCTTATGATGCTGTGCACTGCGATTTTCCAAGAACAATACTCCTGCGCGCTGAAAACAGAGCGGTAGCCCGCGCGCTGAAATGCAAGCACGGGTAAACAGTTAAATTTATCACAGCGGGAGCGTTTGGTTACAGGCGTCGAGTGGAGCCGGGCGAGACTGGAGCGCGAAGTTGTAAGGGCTTGGATCGCCCTGCCTGCCGCGCGATTTCGGGGGAGCGGCGGCAGGCAGAGCGGAGAGGACAGACGGGTAACGCTTCGCTGCCGACCGCAGGTGCTCGAATTACACGGGCATCGATCCGTTGGCGAGCACGAGGTCGAGGGCTTCGGCGACAGGGTCGGCGGATTTCGCGCGACCGGTAACAACCACAAAGCGCTTCGATTCCTGGACGCTGGCGTCCTTGCTGGATTCTTCAATCTGGAAGTTCTGATATTGTGCGCTGCTCATGGCGTTCTCCTTCGTTCACTTGATCTGTAGCGAGATTACGAAATGCCTTGACATGAATCAAATGAATTGATTTGATGAAAACGATCACCTACAGTCATGATCGATCTGAGCCAGTTACGAGTCTTCCACGCGGTCTGCCAGGCGCGCAGCTTCACCAAGGCCGCTGAGGCCGTGCATCTGACGCAGCCGGGCGTGAGCAAACACATCAAGCAGGTGGAAGAGTATTTCGGGGTTCCCATGTTTGACCGGCTGGGAAAGAAAGTGGCGCTGACCGAGGCCGGAGAGATTCTCTTCGAGGCCACCGAGGCGATCATGCACTCCGTGGCGACGGCGGAGCAGAAGATCGAAGACCTGAAAGGTCTGCATGGCGGCAGGCTCGCGCTGGGAGCAAGCTTTCCCATTGGAATCTACGTGCTGCCCTCGACGCTGGCAGCCTTCCGGACAAAATATCCGGAGGTGGAAGTGACGCTGGATATTTCTTTAAGCGAGCGGATTTCAGCGAAGGTGCTGACGAACAAGCTCGACATCGGCCTGGTCAGTCACGATGTGAGCGACGCGCGCCTGGTGGCGAAGGAGTTCCTCAGCGACGAGCTGATCGCGATTGCTCCCACAGCCCACCGATGGGCGAAGAAGAAGAGCATCCGGCCACAGGATTTGCCGGGAGAGACAGTGATCCTTGCGGCGCGGGGCGCGGGAACCCGCGCAGTGCTGGAAGAGCGACTGAAGGAGAAACACATCGCGCTGACGCAGGTAGTGGAGTTCGGAAATATCGAGGGCGTAAAGCGCGCAGTGGAGGCAGGGCTTGGAGTTTCCGTGCAGGCGCGGAGCTGCGTGGAGCGTGAGATCGCCGGCGGCTTTCTGGCCGGAGTGCGGCTAACAGGCATGGAGACACGGCTTGCGTACTACTGCGTCCGGCGCAGGGAGAAACATCTCTCCAACGCGGCAAGAGCGTTTCTGTCGATGCTGGGGGCGGGAGCGGCGCGGTAGGGTTCCGTTGTGGGATAGTGAGTGCCTTGGCCTGTAGTATGCAGCTATTTTCCTGCCCCTCGTTTACCTTGAACAATTAGAAGCGTTTAGCTACTCTGACATCCACACGCAGCGGGTCACTTATGAATGAACTGAAAGATAACGAATTACCCGATCTGTTCACCCGAAAATGGCTTCTGATAGTGATCATATGAGACCAGTGGTAATCGATCCCGAGTTCCCATGGAAGTTACCCCAAGCCAGCTATAGCCCTAACTGGTGGAGCTACAAGAACTCCATTTCAGAATGGAAGGATCTGCTGGTACGCGCTAAACGCGGAGATCCTGCGGCAGAATGGGAAGTCGCAGATCGATTTTCCGATGGATGCCGAGACGAGCATGGCAAGGTTGTTGTAAGGCGATCGCCTTCTAAAGCAGCGGAATGGTTTAGGCGGTCAGCAGAACACGGGAACACCGATGCATACCTTAACTTAGGAAATATTCTTGGGGACGGCGACGGCGTCGAAAAGAATGTACCGGAAGCGCTATTGTGGCTGAGAAGGGCATTCCGCGCCGGAAATACGGGCACCGCCGCCAACAATATCGCAATCACCTACCGCGAGAACGGCAACTTCAAACTAGCTGTCCGCTGGTTTCGAAGATGTGTTGCTTCAGGAGACGATGGTGCCCTGATCGACTTAGGAATTCACTATTACTGGGGAAAGGGAGTTCGAAAGAATTCCAAATCAGCGGTTCGATGTTTTCGAAAAGCCACAAAAGGCAAAAACATATCTGAGGCAGAGAGGGATAACGCCTTCTTCTACCTAGGCGTCGCATATCTCGAAGGGAAGGGAGTGAAGAGATCAATCCCAACCGCATGGAAGTCATTCGTACGTGCCAACGCCGATGACGACCATCCAGCAGCGCTCAACATGCTCCAGCAACTCGGGCAACACAAGAACACTGCATGACGCACTGCTCTGATCGCGATTCCTGTCTATTAATCGCCGACTCACTCACAATCCTCTCCCCGTATTCGTTTCCATCCGGAAAGAAATCGGAATCAGTCGCAAGCGGACGCGCGGAACTACAGTTCGATGATGGAGCCTTCGCGGGCGGCACGAACGCGGGGGTAATACTCAGAGGCGGCTTTTACGAGGGAGTCGATGCACTGGTCATCGTGGTCGGGATCGTGGTGGTAGAGCACCAGTTCCTTGGCTCCGCTCTGCAGGACAACGTTGACGGCTTCGCGCCAGTGGCTGTGTCCCCAGCCGCGTCGTTTGGCCTCGTACTCATCGGGCAGATACTGTGCGTCATAGATCAGCACGTCGGCGCCCTCGGCGAGCTTGCGCACGTTGCGGTCAAAGACCGGGTGGCCTGGCTCGTTGTCCGTGGCGTAAACGAAGATTCCGTTGGCGGTCTCCAGCCGGAAGCCGAGGCAGCCCTGCGGATGATTGAGCCACATCGATTGCACAACACAATCGTCGAACTCGACGCGTTCCTCTTCCATGTCATAAAAATTGCAGTGGGCCGCCATCTCGGTCATGTCCACGGGGAAGTAGGGGTCGGCCATCTGCTCTTCGATGGCGCGCTGCAGGCCGCGGGTGCGGCTTGAGGAGTGGAAGAAAAAATAGTTGTCAGAGTTCTCGTAGAGCGGCTGAAAGAACGGAATGCCCTGGATGTGATCCCAATGAAAGTGGGAGAGAAAAACATGTGCGTAGATGGGGTTGTCGCCGTGTTCGGCCATCAGGCTCTTGCCCAGATTTCTGAATCCGGTTCCGCAATCGAAGATGTAGATGTGTTCGTTCACGCGCACTTCGACGCAGGAGGTGTTGCCGCCATACTGCATGTTCTCCAACTGCGGAGTTGGAGTGGACCCGCGGACGCCCCAGAACTTGATTTTCATGCATCCTCTGCGCAGCGTAGTTGAAAGCAGAAACGGAAAATCTGTTGATTCAGCTCCGGCCCCGTTGCGGCAGATAGAGGAAAGAGTCTATCGAGTATATGCCAGCAACCCAGTGTGTCTCAATCGCCGGTCTGGTGGCGGCTGCCTGTTGTGCCCCAGACCTCTGCCGGGGCAAAAGACTCGACCCTGGTAATCACCGATAAAATTCCGCGCATCTACTTAAAATTAAAGCCGATTTTCATCATGACACCGAACTTCCCGGATGGGTCCCTAGTTACTAATGGCGGACCCTCCCATGCACTACTGACTTGACACTTTCGGGCTGAAAAGTAAGCTGTATGCAAAGGAGCCATTCAATGGAAGACAAGACCGCGCAGGAAAAGCGGGCGATCCGGAGGTTTGCGCTTCAACTGCCGGTAACGGTAACCGCCGCGGCGGGCGAAGAGGTGAAGGCTGAGGCGAAGACCAAGGACGTCAGCTCTCATGGAATCTGCTTCTATTGCGATTCAGCGATGGAGCAGAACTCGGAGATTGAGTTTACGGTGACGCTGCCGAGCGAGGTGACGATGACCGAACCGATCAACGTGCGCTGCCTCGGCAAGGTGGTTCGCGTGGGCGGAGACGCGGGCGGAGCGTTTGAAGTGGCCGCCGCCATCGAAAGCTACGAATTTGTGGCGGACGACGACAAGCAGCGAATCTTTCCCAAGGCTGAAACGCCAAAGGTTCTGTGATCGAATCGGTTATTGTGAAAAGAGTCTGGCTGGCGCTGGGCTGCGCATTGCTGGCCGCTCCGGCCTTGCTTGCACAGAACGCGATCGGCGAGGTGCTTTCAAGCGATGCGAACGTGCGCGGCTCGGTGGTTCTCTCCGGCAACGGCACGCGCGTGCTTAGCGGTTCGCAGGTTTCAGCCGGAGACGGCGTGGCTTTGCTGAAACTGGAACGCGGCGGCGAAATTCGAATCTGCCCCAGGACAATTCTTTCGCTCAGCGTGGATGCAAGCGGGAAATCCCTGGTGCTGGGAATGAATGCGGGCGCGATGGAAGTGGAGTACCCGCTGCAAAGCGCGGTCGATTCCCTGCTGACCCCGGATTTCCGAATGCAACTGATCAGTCCCGGAAGCTTTCACCTGGCGATCTCGGTAGCGCCCTCGGGCGACACTTGCCTGCGCACACTGCCGGGCAATGATGCAGCGGTGTTTGTGGCAGAAATGATGGGCACGGAGAGCTACCAGCTCTCACCGGGAAAGAACGTGCTCTTCAAGGCAGGAAAAATATCGGGCGCCACGGAAGCGCCCAGGAACTGCGGCTGTCCGGAGACGAGCCCAGCCCCGCCGGCGGCCAAGGTTGTGGAGCCCTCGCCAGCGCCAGCCGTTCAGGAAGCGGCTCAGGCGGAGAAAGCGTCCGAGGCGCACCTTGAGGTGGACACCTCTTTCGTGTATCGCGGAAAGGACACCACTCAGGATTACTACACAACGGTAGCGCGGCTCTCGCTTTCGAAAAATAACTCCGAACTGGCGCTGGCGCTGCTGCCCACGGTGAGCGGACCGGTTGCGGCGGAAACCAAGCCGCCGGAGAAGAAACCGGGAATTCTGCGCCGCTTCAGCAGCTTTGTAGCGCGACTGTTTGGAAAGTAGATGTAAATGAGGGAGGGATGGAGTAAATTCCTATTGATTCCTCTCTACTGCTTTTTGCTTTAAGCGTGGTAAACTCCCATTTGCCAACGTTTTAACCTTCGGTTGCGATGCCCGGCGACGGGATTTTCAAAATCCGCTTACACGGAGAAACAAAGACATGACGAAAGCCGATCTTATCGAAGAAGTTTCACGACTGGCCGAGTTGACCCGCAAGGACAGCGAAGTCATTGTAGAAACCATCTTCGACAGCGTAGTGCGCGCTCTGCGCACAGGAGACAAGATCGAGATTCGTGGTTTCGGCAGCTTCCGCACGCGGCAGCGCAAACCACGGGTGGGCCGTAATCCCAAGACCGGCGACCGTGTCGAAGTTCCTCCCAAGAAGATTCCATTCTTCAAGCCCAGTAAAGAGCTGAAAGACATGGTGAACCGGGACAACGAAAAGCCGCAGGCCGCCGCCGTAGCAGGCGACGCCGCCGCGGCCAAGCCGGAGAACTGACCAGGCGCTTCGTCGGCAAGGACAAGGAATGTTCGCCGGTGGCAACCGGCGCGCCTTGAATCTGGCTGGTGCAGGACGCATAATCGAAGCGCGGGCGGCGAGACCGCCCATTTGTCTTTCCAGTGAATCTACCGAACTCCATCACGCTGACGCGCATCTGTTGCGTGCCGCTCTTTCTCTGGATTCTCTCCAGCAGCCAGTTCAGCGCCACACACGGCCGGCAGGAGTTGCTGGCGGCCGCAGTGTTTCTGCTTGCTTCCGTAACCGACGGAGTGGATGGCTACCTGGCGCGGCGCACTCACCAGGTGACAACCCTCGGAATGCTGCTCTCACCACTGGCCGACAAGTTGCTGGTGGCTACCGCCTACATCACGCTGGTGAAGTTCGCTCCGGCGCTGGTTCCGGCGTGGATCACCGTGCTGATTGTCTCGCGCGAGTTCCTGGTGACTGGCCTCTGCTCGGTGGCGGTGCAGGAAGGCATGACCCTGCGCGTGCGCGACATCGGCAAGTTCAAGACCGTGGTGCAGGTCATCTCCGTGGTAGCCGTGCTGATGGCCCATGCGTGGCCGGTGTGGAACGTGGCTGGCACGGCGCTCTCTGGCACCGACCTCGCCAGCGGCGCAATCTGGATGATGCTGACCGTATCCCTGCTCTCGGCCTTCGCCTACTTCCGCGCTTTCTGGACGGAGGCAGTGCGGCAATATGAGCAGCGCCGCAAGCCGCTGCCCTTTGTGGTCAACCGGCCCGGCGGTGAAAACGCGCGTGCGCGGTAGATAGCAGCAAGTTTTCAACGTTGAAGCCTCAGAACTCCACAGGTGCAGGAAATGACAGACTTCCCTGCTGAATACTCCGCTGAAGAGCGTCGCTGGCTGCTGCGGCTGGCGCACCTGACTATCCGCTCGGCGGTTACCGGAAAACAACTCACAATCCCCCAGGCCAGTCCCCATCTGCAAGAACCACGCGGCGCGTTCACCACGCTGCATGAAAATGGCGAACTGCGCGGCTGCATTGGATACGTGATGGCCGTGGCGCCGCTGGAGCAGACAATTCGCGAGACCGCGCGCGCCGCCGCCCTGGAAGACTCGCGCTTCGCTCCCGTCACCGAAGCAGAACTCGATCGCTTGCAGTTGGAGATCAGCGTCCTGTCGCCGATGTTTGAGATTGCGCCAGTGGACGTTGTGGTGGGCCGCCACGGCCTGATGGTGAGCTATGCCGGACGGCGCGGCCTGCTGCTGCCGCAGGTTCCCGGGGAGTGGGGCTGGGATCGCGAGACATTCCTCGCGCAAACCTGCCGCAAGGCCGGACTGGCCGAGGACAGTTGGAGAAAAGGCGCGAAGCTGGAGGCCTTCACGGCAGAGGTATTCGGAGAAAAAGAACCGGGAGAGAGTTTGCGGCACAGCACAATCTGAAAACGGACTCCCTGGTGATTACGGACAAGGAAAGCCCCATCCAAAGTTCTCTTGGGTGGGGCTTTTAATTTGAGAACATGCTGTCAGAACGAAGTGATCACAGCCGCTCTACTGCTTTGCATCCGTCACTTTCCTGCAATCGCGGAAGTCCCAAACAAGTTCGCGAACACGCGTAAAGACGTTGCAGGGCGGAACCTTTTCCCCGGTAGTGACTGTCTCTTCGCCGCTATACGCTTGCGGAACTTCGCTCTCAACCAGGTCTCCCAGTTCCATTTCCGCGAAGGAGCGGACGATGAGTCCGGTCGAGGATTCCGACGTGACATTCAACACCACCATCTCGCCCAGCACATGGGACGGGATGCGGTCATTCGCGTTGACGCTGAGTTTTGCTTGGTTCACGGCGTTGGGATCGAATCCCTTGGGCAATTGCTCAGAGGCCTGATCGATCTTGTTCAGTTCGGCACGCGCATAACCGCGCCGGATGAGTAGGTAGTCTCCGGGCCTGGCTCCCTTGACGGCGCCAAAGTCGGTGTAGACGATCTGGCCGGTGGCGATCAGGCCAAGGAAGTCCTTGGAGCCCAGGAGGTGCCCGCTTGCGGCGCCCGAGGTGGGCTGGTAGGCATTTTGAGGAGCATCGGTTGGGCGGAAGGCAATGGCAGGCTTCTCATGGAACGGCACCACCACATCGCCCGGGATGGCCGCGTCGCACGAGAAGTCAAAGCTCGCGATGGCCGTTCCCTTCTGGACCGAGCGCACGGTGACCCAGCCGATTTCCTGGTACAGATTCCCCAGTTTGCCGAGCTTCTTCCGCTGCTCGGGAGAGGAATCTTCGCGGTCCGGATCCTCGACCTGGCGCAGCAGGCTGTAGCGCTCGCCTTCGGCAAGCCCAGGGCCGCCGAGGAAGAGCAGGGAACGCCCGGAGAACTGGTCCTCGTGCGGAGCCTCCTTGGAGGCGACCACGAAGTTGGTACGCGGAATCCCCTGGCGGGTAATAAAGCCGGAGCAGTACCGCTGGCTGTAGCTCGGACCATTGGCCGGAGACGACTTGGACGGAACGTCCAGGACGGGGCTGGATTGCGCCCACAGGCTCCCGTACAGAAGGGCGATGATGGCAATCAGACGTTTCATTCCGTGCTCTCGTTTCAGCCGCGAGGCGGCATTTGCGCAAGATGGACCATGCACAATGATTACCCGGAAGCTAACAAAGAGGGGTTCACTGGTCAAGTAACGTTGGACAAAGCCATTGACTGAAAGGGCACTTCGGCACATTTCTTTAAGATTATGAACGAAAAATGCATTCAGGCATTGCAACCGGCCGAGCGCATCATTACCATTTGCCCACATAATGACTGTTCCACCGATGAACTACGCTGCCCGTTCCCTGCGCCTTCGCATTCCGCGGATTTGCGTCTCGATTACCGGAAGCGAACCCGCCGAACTTCTCGACAAGGCGGAGGCCGTTCTCCGCGAAAACACCCTGATCGAGCTTCGGCTTGACTACCTCAAAGCTCCTCTGACGGCGATGTCTAAGCTGCGCCGATTGATGGAGATGCGTCCTGATGCCATCGTTATCGCCACCTGCCGGAGGACCGCCTCGGGAGGACACTTCCGCGGCTCTGTGGCGGCTGAACTGGACGTGCTCCGCCATGCCACCGAGGCGGGCTGTCCCGCCCTTGACGTGGCGATTGAGACCGCCGAGGCGGTCAGCAGCAGCGACTGGGAAGAACTGCGCTCGCGCGCGGCCATTGTGCTTTCCAGCCATGACTTCAAGAGCACGGCCAAGCTGGAGGAGACTTTTGGGCGGATGCGCGCCTTTACCGCCGACTTCTACAAAGTGGTCGGCACCGCAACCTGCCTGCATGACAACGTCCTGATGACCCGCTTTCTGGAGCAGCACAGCTCGGAGTACGCAATGGTGGGCATGTGCATGGGCGAGCAGGGGATGTTGAGCCGCATCCTCGGAATTCGCGCTGGAGCGGCGTTTACCTTCGGCTCCGCCGAACTGGGCAAGGAGACCGCTCCGGGGCAGCCAACCTATCGTGAACTGCGTGACTTCTACCGCATCGAGCAGATTGACTCGGTGACCAAGGTCTATGGCATCGCTGGCGACCCGGTTTCGCATTCAATGTCGCCCTGGGTCATGAACTCGGCCTTCCGCCGCGAAAATGTCAACGCGGTCTATGTGCCTCTGCACGCCAAAACCTTGAACGATCTGCTCTCCACCACCACCGACCTGCCGCTCGACGGCCTCAGTGTAACCATGCCCTACAAACAGGCCGTGGTTGAGCATCTGGACAACAGCGACGTGCTGACCCAGCGCACCGGAGCCTGCAACACCATCGTGCGTGGCAAGGATGGGCGGTTGTTCGGATTCAACACCGACGTTTACGGAATCGCCGCCGCCCTCGAGCCGCGAATCGCCCTGGAGGGCGCGCGCGTGCTGGTGCTGGGCGCGGGAGGCGCGGCACGGGCTGCAGTCTTTGGCCTGCGGGCAAAGGGCGCAGAGGTATCCATCCTGAACCGCACGCCGGCAACGGCGCTGGAGCTGGCGAAGCTCTCCGGCTCAAAGACCGTAAAGCGCAGCGATCTGCCAAAGCTGTCCTTCGACGTGATCTTCAACGCCACTCCGGTAGGCATGGGGGCCGACAAACACACGCCGCTGGAAGAGAACGAACTGAACACGCTCTGGGTCTTCGATTCGGTGTACAACCCAATCGAAACCCGGCTGCTGAAGCTGGCGCAGTCCAAGGGGCTGGGCACCATCAGCGGAGCTGAGATGTTTGTCCACCAGGCGGCGCGGCAATTTGAGATCTGGACCGGAAAGCCTGCGCCCATCGATGGCATCCGCCAGGTGCTGTTGCGGCAGTTGGGCGCCGTGGGAGTGGAAAATTCAGCGCCGATCCCGACCGTGGTGCTGCCGAAAACCAAAGCCGTGGCCGCTAACGCCATCTCAGCCGTAGCCTCTGAGCCCGCGACCGCAACGGCCAGTGAAAGTCCGGTCCCAGCAAAGGGGACCGGAACTCCCGCTGCCAAACCGGAAGCAAAACCTCAGCCAAAGACCAGTGCCAAACCGGCAGAGAAGAAAGCGCTGGCGAAAGAGCCCACGGCAAAAGCGCCAGTTTCCAAGGCTCCGGCGGTGAAAGCGGCGTCGGCAAAAGCGTCATCCAAGAAAACCGAGCCCGTGAAGGTCGCGCCGGCCAAAGCCGTCAAAGTCCCGGCAAAGCCTGCGGCCAAAGCTCCCGTGAAGGCTGCGGTCAAGAAACCCGCCGCCAAACCCGCGGCAAAAAAGGCCGGAAAGAAACGATAGATAGAAGGTTTCACAGGTTTCAATGTCTAGGTTCTAAAGTCACGAAGATCAATAGCGAAATCAAAAGCCCGCGTTCAGCGACCATGAACGTGGGCTTTCTTTCTCCGCTCGAAAAGGCTGGGCCTGCCTGCCGCTCTTAACCTTGAAACCCATGAAACCTTGAAACGTGCCTCTTACGACGCTTCCCTTTGGCTCTTGATTTCCGAGTAGAGAACCACGCGGTTGCGTCCCCGGGTCTTGGCCTCATAGAGTGCGGCGTCTGAGGCTTCCACCAGGTCGCGCTTGGAGCGGGCTTCTTCCGGAAAGACGGCGACGCCAACGCTGATCGTGATGTGCTCGATTTGCTCGTCCGCCGGGCCATGTGCGCCGGTAAAGAAATTAGCCTGCTCAATGGCGTATCGCAGGCGCTGGGCGACCAGTTTGGCTCCCTGATGGCCGGTTTCGGGCAGTAGCAGGATGAACTCCTCTCCGCCATAACGCGCGGCGGTGTCCACCTCGCGCAGGTCACGAGTGAGAATGGCAGCAACGTCACGCAGCACGAGATCGCCAGTCTGGTGGCCGTAGGCGTCATTGAGGCGCTTGAAGTGATCGATGTCGATCATCAGCAGCGCGATGGGAGTTCCGCGACGCTCGGCGCGAGCCAGTTCGAGGTCGAGTTGCTGCTCGAAAAAGCCCCGGGTCTTGAGTCCAGTGAGGAAATCCGTGAAGGCGAAGCGCAGCAGCGTCTCATTGGAGTAGTCGCGGGCCAACATGCTCTCCGCAACCAGGGAGAGTATCCACAGGAGTTGCGCGTCTTCGCGCGAGAAGCTGTCCGTGCGCGCCCCAAAGAGTTGCAGGCACCCCATGACTTGGTTGCGCACAAAGAGTGGCACCACGAGCACGCTGGCCGCATTCATGGCATCCAGCAGGAGGTCCGTCTCCGCTTGGCAATGGCGGGTCAGCAGCAGCGGCCGTCCCACCTTGGCGGACCAGTAGTTGAGCACTCCGGCATGGTTGGGATGTTCCCCGCCCGTCTCTGGAAGGTTGCGCGAGGCACGCATCTGCATCACCTCGCCGTCCTCATCCCAGAAATACACAGCCCCGCCCTGAAAGCTGACAATCTCGGCAGCAAGATCGCAGACCAGATTCAGCGTGGATTCCAACTCCATCTCCAGACCGGCCAGCATACTCATGCGCAGCAGCACTTTGACCTCGCTGGCGCGGCGCGCGATCATCTCCTCCGGAAGTTCCGAGAAAACCTCCACGGCAAATCGTTCCAGCGCTTCGGATTCCGGAGATGGAGAGGAATTGGTCATTTGGCTCTGAGAAGCACCTCTTTCCGCCGCATATTTATTTTGATGCACCCTCATCGCCTGATGCTGCTCCATCAACGGCGGCGCGATTTCCGCTCAATGACTATTTTTCGGCTTTCGGTTGCTAATTTCAGCAATTCGCATTACGATTTAGTTGGTAAGAACCACCTTAGATTGGCTGTACGGAATAAGCTCAAGCTGTAGGCTGGGATTCCAGAAAGCAGACTCCTCTATGAACTGGCCGGCAGTCAGAGGAACGTTCTGGGAGAACAGTGGATCACGCCGAACCGCAGTAGAGCAGGCAGCAACTCTTAGGATGGGTATGACTCACCTCCCCCGAAAGCACCATCCCCGAAGTTTTCATTTCAGTTAAAGCTGGTCCTGATTCCCCGGAGAAACCTTCGCCGGGAATCGTTGGAGAGCGAAGATGGCGTGGTACGCATATTGCATCAGCGAACAGGCGAACTTTCAGCAAGGCCGGGTTCGCCGCCCGTTTCTCATCGAATCTCTCAAAGGCGTAAATGGAAGCCCGGTGCGGGGATTTCCCTGCGGCGAGTTTGTGGTGATCGTGAGCGAAATTGAACACGGACACCCCTTAAGCCAACAGTCAGCTATGGAACATGCTCGCATCGTGAGCGAATGTTTTAAAGTCGCAACCCTGCTGCCATTCAAGTTCGCCACGGTATTTGAGTCTGACGACGCACTGCGGCAGGCGATCCGCAACAACAAGAAAACCTTTGCGGACTCTATCGCAAAGCTGCGCGGCAAGAGCGAAATGCACATCAAGGTTACGGTACGGGAAGGCACGGCGATCGCCGAGGTGCTGACCGTTCTGCCGCACAAGGCCGGCGGAGAGTACCTGACCAGGCTGAAGGAACAAGCCAGCCGCGACCGCGAGCGACAGTCCCGCGCCCGTGCGCTCTCTGTGCAGGTGAATAAGCTGCTCAGTCCGTTGCAGGAGGAAGTTTCCTGCAAGAAAGTGGATACCGGAATCGTCCTCGACATTGCCCACCTGATCGAGTCGGCGGGCGTGGAGAAGTACCAGAGCCGCTATTCGAGTGCGCTACGCCAGTTCAAGGGAGTGGAAATTTCCATCTCCGGACCCTGGCCGCCGTATCATTTCATGCCCAGCCCGGGCAAGGTTCGCACAGTCCTGAACAACTAATTTCGTTCAGGATTCACCCAGTCAGAGGCCAGCCAAACTGGCCTTTTTCTGTTTCCGTAGCCGTTGCCTGCCGAACCTTCCAAGTGGAATCCACATCGACTAAAGTGGGAATAAAATGCATAGGGTTGTTATTCTAGTGCCAAGTCTGCTGGCTTGAGTTAGGCTCCGGTTGTACATATTTGTACTCGCAATCCACTTTTCAGGCGACTTTGAACCTAAAAGAAGCATCTTTAACCGATGAAGTATTTTGGATTGCGCGCTCTACCGTAGTTATTACATGGTTGGAAGCACTTTTAACGAATCCGTGAGCCTGAAGAGCCCATTGCAGACTGTTATGTGGAACGTCGCAGGATAAACAGAACTCCCCAGGGGAAGGTTTTGCCATGCAGGTTGCCAGTAGAACGAGGGTATTGATCGTCGATGATGATCGCGCCCAGTCGCACTTCTTGAGCGCGCACCTGATGAGGCGCAGCTTTGACGTCAGTTCGGCGTCCACGGGAGACGAGGCGATCCGTATGTTCCGCGTCTTTGATCCCGCGCTGGTATTGCTCGATGCGGATGCGCGCGGCATGGAAGGCATGGAGACCCTGGAGAGACTGAAGCAGATCAAGCCCGAGGTTTCGGTGATCATGACCGGCACCAGCGGTTCGCCGGAGATGATCTTCCGCGCCTCCAAACTCGGCGCCGATGACTTCCTCTCCAAGCCGATCGACCTCCCAGCCCTCGATCAACGCATCGCGCGCCTGCTCGAAGGACAGCGGCTGAACAGCGAGGTCACACAGCTTCGCGACCAGGTGAGGCGGCAAAGCGATTTCAGCATGTTGTTCGGCACCAGTCCCAAGATGGAGGACGTGAAGAACACCATCGAACAGGTGGCTGACACCAACGCGACCGTGCTGATCCGCGGCGAGAGCGGCACCGGCAAAGAGGTTGTGGCGCGCATGGTCTTCTCTCATTCGCTGCGCAGTGAAAAGCCCTTCGTCAAGGTGAACTGCGCCGCCATCCCTCACGAACTGCTCGAAAGCGAACTCTTCGGCTACGAACCCGGCGCGTTCACTGGAGCCAACCGCCAGAAGCTGGGCAAGTTTGACCTCGCTCACGGGGGCACCATATTCCTGGATGAAATCAGCGAAATGCATCCGGCGTTGCAAGCCAAACTGCTGCATGTTTTGCAGGACGGCGAATTCTCCCGTCTGGGCGGCAAGCGCGACATCGCCGTGGACGTGCGGGTGATAGCGGCAACCAACAAACAACTCGAGCGCGCGGTTCAGGAAGGCATGTTCCGCGAGGATCTCTTCTACCGCTTGAATGTCGTCACCATCCACATTCCTCCCCTCCGTGAACGGCAGGAGGAGATTACCGTTTTCCTGGACTTCTTCCTGCGCAAGTACAGCGAATACTATGGCAAGCAGCCGCCACCATTTACCGATTACGCAGTCAGCCGAATGATGGAGTACACCTGGCCGGGAAATATCCGCGAGTTGGAAAACCTGGTGAAGCGCTACGTGATCGTGGGCAACGAGTCGCAGATCATTCGCGAGCTATCGACCCACAAGCCGGTGATTTCGTCCCTCGGTGGAAGCGCGGTACCGGATTGGGAACTAAAAGGGAACGGCCACTCCAACGGCACGCCGCCGAATTCACGCAACGCGCTTCCACCGGTCGAGTTGGATGAGCAAACTCTGCCCGCCGCAGCAGATTCTGGACAGGAATCGCTCTCATTGCTGGAAATTGGACGCCGGGCCGCCATGCGGGCAGAGCGCGAAGCGATTGAGCGGGTGCTCAACCAGACTCGCTGGAACCGAAGACAGGCGGCTAAGATCCTGAAAGTGAGTTATAAGGCTCTTCTCAACAAACTGAAGCTGATGGAAGAACAAGACCACGTCAACAAGAAGTCTTTCACTGCAATGTAGTGGCATCGCAAGTCCAATCTCTGGATATTTTTATCTGGGGTTGAGGGATAACTCCTAGCATTAGATTATTCCAATTTAGCTAAGTGCTTCCCGGGTAAACAGTTTAGGGATTTTCGAGGAAAAGCATAAAAAAACGCTCCGCTGGCCTGGAACGTGCATCCAAACTAGTAACAAAGAGGCCGAAACTCAAATGGAAGTTCCTCTCAAGAAGTATCAACTTCTCAAGGCTGCTCCGGCTCATAGGAGCGGTGTCTAATCTATTCCCGCCTTTCAGGACCCACCCTCCCTTGCCTCTTTCAGAAAGCGACCCTCAAACGGGTCGCTTTTTCGTTGCCCCGGCATCCGCCATTGGAACGGCATCCCCAGCGCCTGCGGCCGGAGCGGCGTCCGTTGCCGCGTACCCCAGCGCCTGCGGCCGGAGCGGCGTCCGTTGCCGCGTACCCGTCACACGTGCCCTCAGCTACCCTGCAATTCCAGATTGCGAACTCACAGATTCCGGCATCCTATATGTTTCGCGAAAACAAATCCGGCTCTGCTTTGCATTGACCGCAGAACCAGAGGCGAATATGATCTTTCGGTTTACAGCAAATCGCACAAATTGGAAAGCTCTGGCAACTGGCTGATCCTATGGATAAACAAAAGCTGGACCACTACAGAACACTGTTGGAAACCAGGCGGATAAATCTGCGTGCAAGCGTGGCGCGCACAGAGGAAGACGGCCGCGCTGCGCAGATGACCGACTCCGCGCAGGACATTGTGGACCGCGCATCGGGCTCCTATCAAAAGGAGTTCCTGTTTGCGCGCAGCAACAATGACCGGCAGTTTCTGCAGATGGTCGAGCACGCGCTCTCCAACATCACCGCAGGCACCTATGGGGAATGCGAGAATTGCGGCAATGAGATCAACGAGCGCCGCCTTGAGGCCGTTCCATGGGCACGCCACTGCATTGCCTGCCAGGAGAAGCAGGAGCGCGGAGAACTGGAACAGCAAGCGCACGAGGGATAGACGTTCAGGCGCAACCAAGCCTGCAAGAGATGTAACTCAAAATGGCCGCCTTCATTGGCGGCCACTTCTGCTCTTGCGAATCTACCGGCGCACTACGGCTTGGCTTCCTTATCTTCGAAAAAAATCTCAGAGACCTTGCGGCGCAGCAATGAACCGCCGAACGCCCCCGCGCATCCCGGCAGTGAGACGAGGAACGAGCCTCCAATGCTGGCGCGTGTGAAGTGCGCGGTAGGGATCACATAGCTTGCAATGAGGATCGCCAGCGGAACCGGAATGCCCACCGCCAGAACCCATCGCCACGGCCGCTCCGGACGCAGCAGGCCCAGCAGCATCGTCGCCACGGTCACCGCCAGCGCCGAGAGCAGCGGGTCCGGTTCCTCCATGGTCTCAACCGCCACATGGAGCGCGCCGCACCCGGCGCCGAGAAGAAGCGCGAAGAGCGCAAAGAGAAGTGGATAACGTTCAGGCCTGGATGCTGTCATGGAGAGGATTGTCCTTGCAGGGCGATTCTATCTACTCTGATTGCGGCAGACAACCAGCGCGATTCGCCGGACCGCCCCCTTGCCGCCAGGCCGCCCAGGGACTATTGTTTGAGTCATGTTCAGAACCGTGGAAGATTTTCTGGAAACATGGACAGCCGAGACCAAGTCAACGCTGCGGGTCTTCAGCGCGCTGACCGATGAGTCGCTGGCGCAGAGCGTCGCGCCGGGCGCATACACCTTGGGCTCGCTGGCGAATCACATCACCAACAGCATTGCCATGATTCCCGCACACGCCGGGCTGCTGCCAATGCCTGCGCCGCCGCCCCCATTGCCAACCGTGGCCGCGATCATCGCCGCCTACCAGCACAACGCAAAGCAGGTGGCTGACGCCGTGCCGCAGAAGTGGAGCGACGCACAACTCGGCGAGGAGATTCCGATGTTTGGCCGCAGCTTTCGCCGCGGCGCAGCGCTGGCCGTCGTGGTCTCCCACCAGGCACACCATCGCGCACAGATGACGGTGCTCATGCGGCAGGCCGGACTCAAGGTGCCTGGCGTTTATGGTCCATCGGAATCCGACAAGGCCGCGCAGAAATAGCCGGCGATCAAAAACAAAAAGCGCGGGCGTCGAGGCCCGCGCTTTTCTTGTTGCCGATCTATGCAGCAACGCTACTCGTATTTGTAGAAGCCACGTCCAGACTTGCGCCCCAGCCATCCTGCATCGACCATCTTGATCAGCAGCGGACACGGACGGTACTTCGAATCGCCCAGGCCGTTATGCAGCACGCGCATGATATCCAGACAGATGTCCAGGCCGATGAAGTCGGCCAGCGTCAGCGGACCCATCGGGTGCGCCATGCCCAGCTTGAACACTTCGTCGATGGCCTCCGGCGTTGCCACGCCTTCCATCACCGCAAAAATCGCTTCGTTGATCATCGGCAGCAACACGCGATTGGCCGCAAAGCCCGGCGCGTCATTCACCTCGACCGGAGTCTTGCCCAGCTTCTCGGAGGCCGCTTTGACCAGTGCGTACGTTGCATCGCTCGTGGCGATGCCGCGAATCACTTCAACCAGCTTCATGATTGGCACGGGATTGAAGAAGTGCATCCCGATGACGCGATCCGGGCGCTTGGTCTGCGCGGCCAGCTTTGTAATCGAGATGGAAGACGTGTTCGAGGCCAGAATCGTCTCCGGCGGACAGAGCTGATCGAGTTGCTGGAAGAGCTGCTGCTTGATCTCAAAGCGCTCGCTGGCGGCTTCAATCACAAGCTGGCACGAGGCCAGCGCCTCGCGTGAAAGAGTCGGCTGGATGCGCGCCAGAACCGCGTCGCGCTCGGCGGCTGTGAGCTTGTTCTTCTCCACCTCGCGTGCAAGATTCTTGGTGATCGTGGCAACGCCGCGATCCAGAAAGCGCTGCTCCACTTCCACCAGTACGACGGTGAATCCGGATTTCGCGCAAACATGAGCGATTCCGTTACCCATGGTTCCGGCGCCAACGACGCCGATCGTTTCAATAGACATAAATGCCTCCTTATGTGGTGCGCCACATTCCCCACGCGGCGAACCGATGAGTGTATCAGAGACAGGAATGGATTCGCCGCCAAAACGCTCCCGTGCCGTGCTGCGTCCCTCCGGACAATCTCATCGACGGAACTATCTCCTCCGCGCCCCCGTATCTATTCTCATGCGCTACCATCGGAAGAGCGCGAGAACCCTGTGAGGCACTTGCATGGGGCCTCTGCGTGGCAAAAACTTGTGTAGTTGACACATTTGGTAACGGAGAAGAGCAATGTCGGTTTCGCGCCCAGTACACCTGTTCCACCGGACGGTTGCGTCCGTATCCATTCTTGCCTTGCTGTCCTCCAGTTTGCTGGCGCAAACCGGGCAGGCGGCAGCGGCAGCGCTGCCAAACAGTCCGCAACCACAGGCTGAATATTCGGCCCCGCTGAAACAGTACACGCAGCCCAACTCCATCCTCACCGGCTGGAAGCCCTACGCGCCCCATACTCTTCCCCAGCCGGTCTTGAAGAACAGCGACCGCCTGCACAGCTTGATCAAGAACGGCAAGCTGATGCTCTCATTGAATGATGCGGTGGCTCTCGCGCTGGAGAACAACTTTGACATCGCCATCGCGCGCTACAACCTTGACATCGCAAACACTGACCTGCTGCTCGCCAAGTCCGGCGGCACCGTGCGCGGTGTTTCAACCGGCTTGTTGACCGGCACACCCAGCGGCGGCGCTACCAGCACCAGCACGGCTGGTGCAACCGGCAGCGGCTCCGGAGGCACATCCACCGGCGCAGGCGGCGCGGCGGCAGGCTCGGGCGGCATCGTCACCTCCACCCAGAACTCCGTTGGCTCGGCCATCGATTCCTACGATCCGACCCTCACCGCCTACGTCGCCACCGAGCGGGTTCTCACTCCGGTTGCCTACGCTGCCACGTATTACGGAGTCTCTGCCTACCAGCAGAATACGAACGATTACAACTTCACCTACACCCAGGGATGGGCCACCGGTACGCTGGCGCAGGTAACCTTCTCCAACGACCGGCTGATCAATAACCTGTCGTCCGCCAGTCCCTTCGCCAACACTTACAATCCTCTCTTTGACAGTTCCTGGAGAGCGACCGTACGGCAGCATCTGTTGCAGGGCTGGGGCATGGATAACAACCGCCGCGAGATCATCGTCGCCCAGAACAACCGCAAGGGGACCGACGCCAGCTTCCAGTGGCAGGTCATCAACACCGTGGCGCAGATCCAGAACATTTACTGGGATCTGGTGAACGCTTACGAAGACCTCAAAGTGCAGCAGACGGCGGTTGAGTTCGCCCAGCTCACGTTGACCGATGACAGGAAGCAGGTGGATATCGGCAACATGGCTCCGATTGAAATTTATTCGGCGCAATCTGCCGTCGCCTCCGCCCAGCAAAAGCTGATCGTCTCGCAGACCAATCTCCAGTACCAGCAACTAATCACCAAGAACGCGATTGCGCGCAACTTCGGCGACCCGGAGTTGACCGCCGCGCAGGTCATTCCAACCGACACCATGGCGCTCAGCAATGACCCGGTGCCTTCGGCGGAAGAGTTGGTGAGTTATGCGCTGGCCAACCGACCTGATCTTCAGGAAAGCGAACTCAACCTGCGCAACAACGAAATCAACAATAAAGCCGCAAAGAACGCGCTGCTGCCAACGCTGGACCTGGTTGCCTTCTACGGTTCCAATGGACAGGCGGCCAACTTCGGCGATGTCTTCACCAATCTCGTGAACCGCACCGGCCCCGACAAGGGCGCGTATGTGTCGCTGACCGTGCCGTTGCGCAACCGTGCGGCGCAGGCCAACCAGATCCGCGCGGAACTGGAATACCGGCAGAATCAGTTGAACTTCCAGCAGCAGAAGAATCAGATCATCCTTCAGGTTCGCAACGCGGCGTTCGCCCTTGAAAACGCGCGCGCCGGAGTGGAAGCCGCTCGCGCAGCCCGCGACTATGCCCTCCAGAGTCTGGATGCGGAACAAAAGAAATACGCTCTGGAGGTCTCAACCAGCTACCTTGTGCTGCAACAGTCCAGCAACTCTCGCCAGGCGGCCTCGAATTACGTGGCTGCGCTTTCAACGTACGAGAAAGCACGCGTCGCTCTCGATCAGCTTACGGCGACAATTCTGCAGCGCAACGGCATTTCAATGGACGACGCCGCCAGCGGACAAGTCGCGCATGTGCCCGCAATTCCCGGATTGCAGCCCAACTCAACGCCCTCTGGTGTAACTCAACCCATCGCAAAATAAAGCGTCACCAGCCACGACAAAGCCCCGGATTCCTCCGGGGCTTTTTGCGTTCTACAACTGTTCTCTAATACAGAAACTGCTTTAGAACTATTCTCTAGTGCTGCTTGGCAACCGCCAGACGGGCTTCGGCGCGAGCCAGTGCGGCTGAGGCTTCTTCGTATGCGGGGCCGTCCTCGGCCTGCTTCAGATGTTCCTGGGCGCGGTCGCGCGCTGCCTCGGCGCGCGGCACGTCAATGTCTTCGGCGAGTTCAGCCGTCTCCGCGAGGATCGTGACCTTGTCGGGAAGCACCTCGGCAAAGCCCCATGCCACCGAGAGCCGCGTCGAGACGCCGGCGTTGGTGTACACAATTTCGCCGACGGCGAGCTCGGTGATGAGCGGTGCGTGGCCGGGAAGGATTCCCAGGTAGCCGCCGCGGCCCGGAATCTGAATCTCTTCCGCGCGGTCCTTCACTACCAGGCGCTCCGGCGTGACGATTTCGAGTTCGATAGTCTCTGCCATGGTGATGTCCTGAGCGTCCGCGACCGGAGAGCCATCCGTTGGCCCGTACCCGTCGCGGAGCGCTCGGTTTCCTAAGCCTTCGCCTTCATCTGCTCGGCCGCTTCCAGAACTTCATCGATGGAGCCCTTCATGTAGAAGGCCTGCTCCGGAATGGCGTCGTGCTTGCCGTCGATGATTTCCTTGAAGCTGCGAACCGTGTCCGCAACCTTGACGTACTTGCCGGGGAAGCCGGTGAACTGCTCGGCAACGTGGAACGGCTGCGAGAGGAAGCGCTGAACCTTGCGGGCGCGCGACACCGTCAGCTTCTGGTCTTCCGACAGTTCGTCGATACCGAGAATCGCGATGATGTCCTGGAGATCCTTGTAGGTCTGCAGGGTGCGCTTCACGCTCTGCGCCACGTCGTAGTGATCCTGGCCGACCACGCGCGGATCGAGAATGCGCGAGGTGGAAGCCAGCGGATCGACCGCCGGATAGATGCCGATTTCCGTCAGGGCGCGGTTCAGCACCGTGGTCGCATCCAGGTGGGCAAAGGTCGTCGCCGGAGCCGGATCGGTTAAATCGTCGGCGGGCACGTAAATGGCCTGCACCGAGGTCACCGAGCCGCGCTTGGTCGAGGTGATGCGCTCCTGCAACTCGCCCATTTCGCTGGCCAGGTTCGGCTGGTAACCCACGGCCGAAGGCATACGGCCAAGCAGCGTGGAAACCTCCGAGCCCGCCTGCGTGAAGCGGAAAATGTTGTCAATGAACAGCAGCGTGTCAGCGCCCTCGGCGTCGCGGAAGTTCTCGGCGACGGTGAGGCCCGTGAGTGCCACGCGGAGACGCGCCCCTGGAGGCTCGGTCATCTGGCCGTAAATAAGCGCGGCCTTTGACTTCGAGGGATCGCCCGCAACGATGACGCCCGACTCCTGGAATTCCAGCCAGAGATCGTTGCCCTCGCGCGTGCGCTCGCCCACTCCGGCGAACACCGAGTAGCCGCCGTGCTGCTTGGCTACGTTGTTGATGAGTTCCTGGATGACGACCGTCTTGCCCACGCCAGCGCCACCGAACAATCCGATTTTGCCGCCCTTGAGGAACGGCTGGATGAGATCGATGACCTTGATGCCGGTCTCGAACATCTCCGCGCTCGTGGACTGTTCATCGAAGGCCGGAGCCAGACGATGAATCGGCATGCGCTTTTCGGAGTTGATCGGTCCGAGGTTGTCCACCGGTTCGCCGATCACGTTCATCACGCGGCCCAGCGTCTCGCGGCCAACCGGAACGCTGATGGGGCCGCCGAGGTCGATGGCCTTCATGCCACGAACCATGCCCTCGGTGGGCTGCATGGCAACGCAGCGCACGCGGCCTTCGCCAAGGTGCTGCTGCACTTCAAGAATCACGTCGATAGGCTGCGGAACCTTGAAGCCATCGCTGACAACGCGAAGCGCGGTGTAAATGAGCGGAATCGCCGCCTCGGTGAACTGCACGTCCACCGCAGGCCCGGCGATCTGAATAACGTGTCCAATGTTTTCAGGCATAATCGGCTTCTATGGCTGCCGGACTTTTCTGCCATCCGGCGAGCGGAAAATTTGTAATACCTTTCGAGCCTCCCGGCGGCATTACCGCCCTTCGGCCCAGAGCTTGTCTTACAGCGCTGCGGCTCCGCTGACGATCTCGATGATTTCTTTCGTGATCGCGGCCTGACGGGCGCGGTTCATCGTGAGCGTGAGCGAGTCGATCAAATCTCCAGCGTTATTCGTGGCGGAATCCATCGCCGTCATGCGGGCGGCGTGTTCTGCGGCCACCGATTCCAGCATCGAGCGATAAATCTGCGCGATCACGTACTTCGGCAACAACTCGCGGAACAACTGCGCCGCCGGCTGTTCGTAGATGTAGTCCACCTGTCCGGCAACAAAGGCGGCGGCATGGCGGTCGATCTCGCTGGTGTCCTGCTCTTCCAGCAGAACGCCTGCCGTGGTTGCGGCTTCACCCGCGCGTTCGCGCTCTTCCGTCGAGAGTTCGATGGCCTGCTCGATGTCGCGCTCTCCGAGCATCCCGACCGGCAACACCTGCTCTACCACCAGGCGCTGCGCAATCACCGACTTGAACTCGTTGAAGACCACGTAAACCGCATCGATTTCCGCATTGGCATAGCGCTCAATGATGTCTTCCGCAATCGGCGAAACGTGGCTGAATTGCGGAACCTTGAGAATGCCAATGTGTTCGCCCGTCACGCGCACCGGCGACGTGCGTTCTTCTCCCGCATCTTGCGCGGGATAACGGCGGCGGAAGTAGTCGCGGCCCTTGCGGCCCACGCACTCCACATCCACGTTGATGTTTGATTTCGTGTCAAGGAAGCGTTGGGCTGCCTTGAGCAGGTTCGAGTTGAAGCCCCCGGCCAGTCCGCGGTCTCCGGTAACAACGACCATCACGATATTCCGCTCAGGTCGTGTCTCCAGTAGGGGATGCTTCGCCTTGCCGGTATCGGAATCGATCACGTCAGCGCGCAGCACCAGCGACTTCAGCACGTTGGTCAGCATCTGCGCATAGGGGCGGGCGGCCAGGGCGCGTTCCTGCGCGCGGCGGAGCTTGGCGGCAGAGACCATCTTCATGGCCTTGGTAATCTGCCGCGTGCTCTTCACACTGCGGATACGGCGCCGGATGTCCAGAACGTTAGGCATAGTCGTTCACTCTGGCAGTTGCCCTTAGTGAGCAGCCGCAGCAGTTGCCGCGGTGCGCTCAGACAGGAAGCGTTCTTTTGCTTCCGCAATGGTTTTCGAGATGTCGGCCTTGATCTCGTCCGTGAGAGCCTTCTTCTCCAGAATGTTCTTGAACAGCGCGGGATTCACGGTCTCAATGTAGGTGTACAGAGCTTTCTCGAAGGGCCGCACATCCGCGACCGCAAGATCATCGAGGAAGCCGTTGGTGCCTGCATAGATCGCAACAACCTGATGCGTGAAAGGCAGCGGCTCGAACTGTCCCTGCTTCAGCAGCTCCACCAGTCGCGCGCCGCGATTCAACTGCGCCTGCGTCGCCTTGTCCAGATCGGAGCCGAACTGCGCGAAGGCAGCCAGTTCGCGGTACTGCGCCAGTTCCAGCTTCAGGCTGGAACCGACCTGCTTCATCGCCTTGATCGCCGCCGAGAAACCAACGCGCGATACCGAGATGCCCACGTTCACCGCCGGACGCACGCCCGAGTTGAACAGATCGGCTTCCAGGAAGATCTGGCCGTCCGTAATCGAAATAACGTTCGTCGGAATGTACGCCGAAACGTCGCCTGCCTGCGTTTCAATAATCGGCAGTGAAGTGATCGAGCCGCCGCCGAGTTTGTCGCTCATCTTGCACGAGCGCTCCAGCAAACGGGAGTGGAGATAGAACACATCGCCCGGATACGCTTCGCGGCCCGGTGGGCGGCGCAGCAGCAGAGAGATTTCGCGGTAAGCCACAGCGTGCTTCGAGAGATCGTCGTAGATCACCAGCGCGTGCCGCTTGCTGTCGCGGAAGTACTCGGCGATAGCCGTGCCCGAGTAGGGCGCGATGTACTGCATCGGTGCCGGATCGGATGCCGACGCCACCACCACGACGGTGTATGCCATGGCGCCTGCTTCTTCCAGTGTCTTCACCACCTGCGCAACCGTCGAGCGCTTCTGCCCAATGGCTACATACACGCAGATCAGATCGCCGCCCTTGTTGTTGATGATGGCGTCCAGGCAGATGGCGGTCTTGCCCGTCTGGCGGTCGCCGATGATCAGTTCGCGCTGTCCGCGGCCAATCGGAATCATGGCGTCAATGCACTTGATGCCGGTAGCCATCGGCTCGCGCACTGGCTGGCGGTCAATCACGCCCGGCGCAATGCACTCCACCGGATTGAACTGTGTCGTGGCAATCGGCCCCTTATCGTCAATCGGCTGACCAAGAGCGTTGACCACGCGGCCAATCATGGCGTCGCCGACGGGCACGCTCATGATGTTTCCGGTGCGCTTGACCTCGTCGCCTTCCTTGATCTCGGTGGCTTCACCGAGCAGCACGGAGCCAACCTGATCCTCATCGAGGTTCATGGCAAGGCCCGCAATGCCGTGCGGGAAGGAAAGCAGTTCGCCGGCCATCACCTTGTCCAGGCCATGGATGCGGGCGATGCCGTCGCCAACGGAGATCACGGTGCCAACTTCATCCACGGTGATCTTGTTTTCGTAGTTTTCAATCTGCTCACGAATGAGCTGTGTAATCTCGTCTGCTTTGATCTGGGCCATTTTTGCTCTCAGCTACCGGCTGCCGGCTATCCGCCTGCAGGGTACGTAAAGAATCGAAATCCAAACTTTGCCGCCAACCGCACGGCACCACCACTGGAAAATCTAGTTCTCTGTCAATTGCTGGCGAATGCGCTGCAACTGCCCGCGCACCGAGCCGTCGTAAATCGTGCTGCCCACCCGAACCGTCACGCCGCCCAGCAACTGGGCATCCGTTGCGTAACGCGGCAAAACAACCTTGCCGGTCAGGCGTGAAATTTCGGCCATCAGCGCGGTGCGCTGCTCGGGCCCAAGCTCGCGTGCGCTTACAATTTCCGCGTCCACGCGTCCCAGGCGGCTGTTGAGTTCAACGTCCAGTTGCTTTGCAATCTCTGCCAGCAGCGAGATGCGATCCTGATCGATCAGCACGGCGATGAAGTTGCGGATCGGACGATCCGTCACGCCAACTTTGGCCGCCAGCGCGTCCAGAACCGAGCGCTTCTGCTCCACCGGAATCGCGGGCGACTCCCATACTTCACGCAGTTCGCGGCTCAACTCAAATGCCGCAACCAGCGAACCAAGCTGCTCCACGGCCTTCGCGGCGTCAAGCTTTGAGCTTGTGATCACATCGGCCAGGGCGCGGGCGTAACGGCTGGATACGGCTGCCATTATTGACCATCCTTTCCGAGCTGTGCGGCAAATCCGCGAACCAGTGCCTGATCGGTCGCATCATCCACCTTGATCTTCTTTTCCGCCAGGTCCACCGCGAGTCCCGCGGCAAACGACTTCAGGTCGCGCTGTGCCGTGCGTCCTGCGGCCGCAATCTCTTGCTCGGCGGCAGCGATCACATTCTTCGCGTCCTGCTCGGCGGCGGCCTTGATGCGCTGTTCCTCGGCACTAAAGTCGGCCTCGGCTGCGGTGCGAATCTCGGCGATCTCCGCGTCCAGTTTGGCAAGACGGCTTTCAATCTCGCCCAGGCGCGCGCTGGCTTCTGCGCTGGCCTTGCGGGCGTCTTCTATTCCCTTCTGGATTTCAGCGGTCCGCGGAGCAAATCCGTTGGGCATCGCTTTCTTCACCACCCAGCCGAGCGCTCCGGCAAGGATCGCAAAGTTGATGATGAGGAAGATCCAGTAAATAGCTTCTTTCGAGAGCCCTGTCTTTGCCGCAACGGCCTTGACGGCCCCGGAATACTTGAACTGTGCGTTCTCTTCTTCTTCCTCGGCAGTCCGGGCGGGATGACCTTCCCCGGCCTGCACGGAGGCCTTGCCCAGGTCGGTCTCTGGAACCTTGTTAAGGTCGGCGGGTTGTGCGTTGGAAACCGATGCGGGCGGCTGAGCCTGTGAACTGGACTGAGAGAAGAGTGCGCCGGAAGCCAACATCAGACCGGCGGCGAGAATACAGACGCGAATCGTCTTCACCATTATCGCCCACCTGCCGGAGCCGGAGCCGAACCGGCCAGCACGGTCTGAATGATCTGGCTGGCAATGCTGTCGCTCGATGCGCCAAGCGTGGCGCGGGCAGAGGCGGTCTCCTGCTCAAGTTGCGCCTTGGCTGCCGCAATCTGTTCCTGGGCGCGTTCACGAGCCTGCGCCAAGCCTGCGGCGCGGGCGTCCACTGCCTGCTTGCGGCGGTTGTCCAGTGCTTTGAAGACGGCTAAGCGAGCCTCGCGGAGGCGTGTCTCGTATTCCGTGGCCCGCAGTCCGGCCGCAGCGATGTCCGCGCGCGCCTGTTCAACCGCGCCCTGCGTTCGCTTGCGGCGCTCGGCCAGTATGGCCTCCAGGGGCTTGTGCACAAGCACGTGATACAGCCCATACAGAGCCAGAAGAAGCACCACGGTGGGGATGGCGCCGAGCAGTAATTCACCTAGTTGCCTGAGGGTTTGTTCCATTTCAGTATCGTGAGTGCGGCGACCGCGAAGTGTAGGATTTTAGGGAACTTCCGAAACTAACACTCCCACGGTTGCACTGTCAATATTTGCCTGTTCGATCTTTAGAATTGACCCGTTTCGGTCTCGAATCGGGCATAAAACCAGAATCTGCTCTCGATCTTGCTTGACTGGCGGAACGATAGCGATAACATAGCAGCCATCGCCTCCGATCCAATCCGGATCGAAATGGGCCTGTACCTGAGGAAGTGTCACCACTCCTCACCCACAGGCCCATTTAATTTTCTTATGCGCTCAATTGCAAGAAAAATCGTCTCTGCATCGCAACTGCAACAATAAACCCCCTGAACGCACGGCGCACCGTCAGGAAAATGCCTTACCCAACCTTGTGCCGCGTCCCCGTTTGCAGCGTATCCTTGAGCAGAAATGCCTTATTGTCGCCACTGCGGAAAGCCAGTCGAAGGCGGGAGTTTCTGCTCCTCCTGCGGGGGACCACTTGCGCCCGGCGCCGTGGATGCGCTCGCCGCAAAACTCAACCGCCACCGCAATCAGATGATTCTCATCGCGCTCGCGCTCGGACTGTTCTTTGCCGTCACCGTCGGCCTGGTCGTCCACCGCGTGATGCGCGTGGAGCGCGCCACCGGTCTACCGCTCACGGTCCCGCCCGCTGTTGGCGAAACCTCTACTCCCGTCGCACCACCGCCGCAACCGCCTTCCGTTGCCGCACAAAATCCGCCCGTTCCGCAATCCCCTCAGCCATTGATCACCGGGGGAAACAATCCCTCCAGCCGTTCGTCCACCACCGGCATCGATCCCAGGGAGGTGCAGAACGCGGTCGTCACCCTTACCCAGAACGGCAAACAGCGGACTCCATCTCCGCAACAGCCGTCCGCGCCGCCTGCCGTCTCCGCTGGCTCCGACCGTTATCCCGGTTCGCAACCCATCGAGGTCAAGGACGCAAACCTTCCCGACATCGGCGTCCCGGTCGCCAGCGAGGTTTACTCCACTACGGATTCCGTCTCAACCGTCGTCGCCTACTACACCCAGCGCTACTCCGACGCCGAAGTGATGGAAGTAAGCGGACAGAAGGTCCTCGCAATTGACCGCCCCGGCGCCACCAAGGTCATCGCCATCGGCACCACCGGCACCGAGACCCGAATCGCAATCATCAAACAGGCTAATTGAAGCTTTACGAACACCGAATCGATGACGCCGCGCCCGTCAAAGCAACGCAAGCTAAATTCCGCGCACGTCTCAGCCCTTGGAGGGCCTCTTCAGCTTCCCCGCCGCCTTGCGCACGCGAGGTTTGCGAACAGCCGCGCGCACGTCCACGCGGAATTTCTTCAGCACGCGCAGCAGCGACTCTGGAGCATCCACCTCCAGCTCCACCATCTCGTCTTCAACGTACTTGCGCGAAACCACAACCGAGCGCGACTCAAGCTGCGCCAGCGCCTTCCCCTCCGATTGCGGCACCCGCAAGCGCGCCCGCTCGATCGGGTCCAGATCCAGATGCGCGTCAATCGCCGCCAGCAGCCGGTCCAGATGCATTCCGCGCGCCGCGGAAATATGCACATTGTCCTTCGTGTCCTTCAGCGTCTTGCGGGTGTGCTCATCAAAGAGATCGATCTTGTTCAGCACATGAATCTGCGGTTTGTCGAAGGCTTCCAACTCGCGCAGCACGCTCTCCACCTGCGCCATCTGTTCAGCCGCCGTGGGACTCGTCGCGTCCGTAACCTGCAACAGCAGCGCCGCCCGCTGAACTTCTTCGAGCGTCGCCCGGAAAGCCGACACCAGCGTCGTCGGCAGATTCCGGATAAATCCCACCGTGTCCGAGAGCAGCACGCCGCGCCGCGAAGGCAGGGTCACCGTGCGCAGCGTCGGATCGAGTGTCGCGAACATCCGTGAGCTTTCCACCACTCCCGCCTGCGTCAGAGCGTTGAACAGCGTGGACTTCCCCGCGTTCGTGTAGCCCACCAGCGCCACCACCGGAACCGGAATGCTCTCCCGTCGCTGCCTTTGCTGCGAGCGCACCCGGCGCACGTCCTCAATCTGTTCCTTCACGTGTTTGACGCGGCGGTGAATCTTTCTACGGTCGGTCTCAAGCTGCGTCTCGCCCGGTCCGCGGGTGCCAATGCCGCCGCCAAGCTGTGACATCTCCGCGCCGCGTCCGCCCAGCCGAGGCAGCATGTACTCAAGCTGCGCCAGTTCCACCTGGAGCTGGCCTTCTCGGGTGCGCGCATGGCGCGCAAAAATATCCAGAATAAGCTGCGTCCGGTCCACCACGCGGCAATGGAACTCACGCTCAAGATTGCGTAGCTGTGACGACGACAATTCGTGATCGAAGATGAGCACGTCCGCGTCCACCATCTTCGCGGCGGCCGCAACCTCTTCCACCTTGCCTCGGCCAATCAGCGTTGCTGGTTCCGGACGGTCGCGGCGCTGCAACATTTCGCCCACCACCACTCCACCCGCGCTCGTTGTCAGCTCGCGCAACTCCGCCAGCGACTCTTCGGCGTTGAACGGCACGGCGTGGTCATCGGTTTCCAGATGTAGATTTTTCGAGGCTGACTTGGCTTGTTGTGCCTGCGGAGGAATCCGGGCAGGCTTACGTTCCGGCTCGGCCGCCTCGCCGCCACTCTCGGGACGCGAGTGCGGACGGCTGCGGAATTCCACGCCCACAAGAAATGCGCGTTCGGCTCCGCCGGGAAGGCGGGGACGTTCTGCCGCGGCTACTGCGGCCTCCAGGGGACCAGGCGTACGGCGTTCAGCGATGACTCACCCCTGCGGCGTCGGCACAATCGGCGCGGCCGGCGTCACCGGAGAAGCTCCGGGAGCGCCCGGATGCCCAGGACGGTCAAGGTGCGGTGCGCGCGCCATCACAACCGTCGAGATGGCATGCTTGAAGATCAACTGCTCCTGGTTGTTGGTCTCCAGAACCACGGAATACTTATCGAACGAACGGATGCGGCCGGAAAGCTTGACGCCGCTGAGCAGGTAAATCGTGATGACGGACTTGTCTTTTCTCGCCGTGTTGAGGAACGAATCTTGTATGTTCTGTGCCGGCTTGCTTTCCATCGGTCACTCTCTCCTTCAAATAAAACAGCCAGAAAACCAGAAACACCGCATCCCGCGAAATCGAGCACGGGTCAAACCCTGTCTGGCGGGGGAATTTCGCGTCACCCAGACAGATAGATACGATACGGCCTACGGCCCGCAATTTCAACATGGATGCACTTTTCCCATCCAGAGTTCCCCACAAAGCGCCCGGATTGCCCGTTTGGGGAGACCTTGCGCACCCAAAAAAGAAGGGGAGCCCGAAGGCTCCCCAAAATTAACGCAGGTTACAGATTAAAAGCTGTATTTGAGTAGCATGCGGATCTGGCGCGCACCATGTACCGAACTCGCGAAGTTTCCGAAGGAGCTCGTGCCCACAGACGTCGGCAGAATACCCGAAGTGAGGGTAAAGTTCGGCCAGTATCCATCGCCGTCCTGATGCCCCGAGTTGAAGGGATTGAACATATCGGCCCGGATCAGGAATGCCTGGCTCTCGTGAATCTTGATGGTGCGGTTCAGGCTGAAGGCCCAGGTGTTGTACCAGGGGCCGATCACTCCGTTGCGCCCAAATGTTCCCTGGCCGCTCGGCGGGACAATCCAGTGAACTGCGCTGGCTGTGGTCACATGGCAAGTTCCGTTCGGGTCATACCACGTAGTTGGGCCGTCACAGACCTGGCCGGGCGTTCCCTGCCACCACTCCGAGGAGAAGCCGTAGGTCTGTATTGGAGCGTTGGGATTGCTGATGCTCGGACGGTCATTGCCGACGCCGTCGCCGTTGGTGTCATATCCGGTTTCCACGTTGTACGGTGTACCGGACTGGAAGGCCGTCGTGCCCGAGATCTGCCAGCCATTCACAACATACCCAGCGCCTCTCGCCAAGTCGTTATCGGCCTTCAGCTTCGGAATGTCATAGATGTAGGTGATCGTAACTCGGTGCTTGTGATCGAAGGCCGAGACGGAACGGTCATAGGTGCCGCGCGGCGTCGGATACTGGACCGAAGAATACGAAGACCAGTTGCCTGCCGTGAATACTTCCGTCGAGTCGTCGATCATCTTCGAGAAGGTGTACGAGGTGCGCAGCTGGAAGCCATGCGAGTACTTGCGGTCCAGTTGAACGTGCGCCCCGTGGTAGATCGAGTCGCCGCTGTTGTCGCGCAACACAACGGTTCCGCGCAGCGGATTCAAACGGGTCACGCCATCGCCGAGGAAGGGGTTGGCAAAGGTGTTGGCGAACAGATGCTCGCCGCGGGTGCCTACGTAGCCCACTTCCAAGGTGTACTTGCCCGGCAGTTCGCGCTGAATATTCACATTCCACTGCAGCGTTTCCGGTGCCAGCAGGTGAGGTGCCTGAGTGTCTGAGGTAGCGTTGCCGTTGGGAGTGGTGGGCAGAGAGGCGAAGTACGTGGACCAGTTCGACACGTGGCGCGAAGCAGGGTTGGTGCCGGTGTTCAGCTGCGAGGATACCGAATTCGGCGACGTCGCCTGCGTGTTGTCTAAGATGTTGGTGAACACGCCATCATAGAACACGCCAAAGCCGCCGCGAACCACGGTCTTGCCATCGCCCAGCAGATGGTTCCAGAAGCGCGGGGTATAGGCGAAGCTGAAGCGCGGAGCGATATCCTGCGCGTCCGCCTTCTCCTTAACCACGCAGGTGTAGCAGGCAATATTGGCCAGATCGATCGCCGGGTACTTCAACTGGTTCGCCGGGGTGCCGTAGTATTCATAGCGCAAACCAAAGTCCAGCGTCAGGTTCGGACGCACCTTCCAGGAGTCCTGCGCAAAATAATTCTGCGTGGGAATGCTGGCGTGAACGATTGGGCTGCCGAACGTCTGCGCGACCTGGGCGCCGGGGCCGGAATAATCATCCAGGAAGTCGGCCAGCCCCGTGTATCCGCCGCCTGCGGTGTAAGAGATGGTGCCGTAGTAGTTGTACGGGATCGTATCGGTGACCCGGATGTCAGCCGCGTCGAAGCCAACCTTAAGGAAGTGTTTGCCCTTCGTCCAGCTCACCGTATCCTGCAACTGGTAGGTGTTGTGGAAGCGGCCCTGTGGGAAACTCGGGCTGCCGCCCCATCCCTGCATTGAGGTAATCGAATAGCCCAACTCGCGGGCTGCCGGAACGTCGTCCGGCCGCAACAGGAACCAGAAGCCGATGCGTCCGTAAGAGATACGAAGCTCATTGAGCAGCGTGGGGCTGAACACGTGGGTGTAGGTGATGCCAGCGTTGTAGGACGTGCCGCTCTGGTTCGTATCAAAGCCCGGAAGCTGGGCGTTGTTGTTGAAGAAATCGTACGGCGCAGTATACGGGCTGCGAATCAGGCGCAGGTTCAGAGTGTCATTCTTGCTGATGTTGTAGTCGCCCTTGGCGTCGAATTCTGACCCCTTGGTGTCCAGTGCGACGCCGGTGCGGCTGAAGAGACCAACATCCACCGAGCCGCGATCAAGTCCTGTCACGGGGTCAAGACCGAGCGGAATAAGTCCCGGGGCGAACTGGTTATCAACGCCGCGGAGCGAGCCATAGGCAGCCAGCATGGCTGCAATGCGCGGGTTGGTGGCTGCGTAGGGCTGCAGAACTGCATAACCGGCTGCCGTGGGGATGGGCAAGGCAGCACCAACTGCCGAGGAATTGTAGTGATCCCACTGATAGGACGTGAAGAAGAACAGCTTGTCTTTCTTGATCGGGCCGCCGAAGTTGAAGCCGTAGATGTTCTCGCGGTAAAGTGCCTTTGAGATACCATAGATCGCGTTGTTGTGATCGTTGGCGTCCAGCGAGGAGTTCGACAAACGATCCCACACCGCTCCGTGAAACTTATTGGTGCCGCCCTTGTAGATGATATTGGCAATCGCGCCGCCGCCGTGGCCGTATTCCGCTGAGGTCGAGTTCAGCAGCACCGTCACTTCCGCAATCGAGCCGAGGTTTTCCGGCTGTAATCCTTGGCCGTGAATGTTCGCGTCGTTGTTGTCCTGGCCTTCAATCATGAAGTTGTTGGCCCTGGGACGCGACCCGTCTGAAGAGTACGAGGTGCCGTTGGTGAAGTCGCTGCCCGAGGTCACCGTGCTGACGCCCGGCAACGTGGTAGCCAGGGAGTAGGGATTGAGGTTGTCATACGGAATACTGATAATTTCATTGGTGCTGATCGTCTGGCTGATTTCGCCCGTCTCCGTCTGAACTGACGCGTTCGACGCTTCGACCACGATCTCCTGGTTGGCGGTGCCTACGCGCAACTTGGCGTTCACGCTGGTAATCACGGAACCGGAGACTATGATCTTGTCCACCACCATGGGCGCGAAGCCCTTCTGGAGGATGGTGACCTTGTAGCTGCCGAGTTCAACGGCGTCGATTCGATACTGGCCGTTGCTGCCGGTAGTGACCGTGCGGACTTCGCCCGTGTCCAGGTTCTTGGCCGTAACGGAGGCCCCAGTGATCACGGCATCCGAGGTGTCGGTGATGGTTCCGCCGATTGAGCCTTTTGATGTCTGCGCGGCAGCGAAGCTGGCAAGAAACACCAGGCACAGTGTGCAGGCAAGAACAACCTTGAAGAATCTGTCGCTTTTCACTTTTTTGTTCTCCATGGACGACGTGATGGCTCTGGTTGAACAAACGATTGCCCGCTGACGAAGCAGACACAATCCGAAACAACTCGAGATTTCCTAGGGTATATACCTGCAAGTCTCGCGCCAGATTTCAGAAAACGACAAGCGTTCTGGTTTCTTACACATAGACAGACTTGTCGCATCTAAAAGCAATATGAAATATGAATATTAGAAGAATTTAGAAAATATATGTTGTTTATGGAAGACCGCTTAGCCTCATTAACACCACAGATGTTTGTCGCAATGAGATCGGTGGAACTAGATATTTCTTCTTAAGGGTGTCATTCCGAGCCTCGCGAGGAATCCCAGCACTGCTCAAATATCTTGTGCCGCCTCAATGGCACTTCAACCAGCCGCTCTCATGCCTTTCGCAAACCTGGCCTATCCACGTCGCAGGGTATGTCTTCCCCGGAACCGCTCTCGCTCGCAATCCCGGGCGCAGTTCACCGCAAACTGCAACGGGGAGCCCGAAGGCTCCCCAAGTGAAATCGACAGCCGTGATCTTCTATCCAAATATCCAACCAAAGGTTCCCCGCCCGAAGGCCGCTCTGTCACTCCCTAGTTCGCGAGCTTCGCGGCCTGCCGTTTATAGTCCTCGGCCTTGGGCAGGTTCCCTTGCTTCTCATAGACATTCGCCAGTGCGAGATACACCTCCGCGCTCTCTGGCTGGAACTGTAGTTCCTCTTCCAGAATGTGCGTCGCCGCCGAAAATTCCCCAAGCTGTGCATGCGCCTGCGACATCAGAATAGCCGTCTGGTTGCCCATGCCTTTGTTAACCGGATACTTTTCTGAGAGCGCGGCAATTTTCTTGTACTGGCTGCTTTGTGAGAGCAAATCAACCAGCTTGCCAAGCGGCGCGTCATACGTCGGATCGTCCGCCAGCGAGTCCTGCAGCAGTGAAGTGGCCCTCTCACTGTCGCCCTGCATCACGGCGCTCAAACCGCGTTTGTAGTCTCCGACGGCTTTGCCTCGGGCACTATCGTCAACGGCGCTGTGGGCCGTCCACATATCCGTGACTTCATCCAGGCTGTTGATGCGGAAGTTCACCGTGGCATAAGTTCTCTGCTGCGACGCTTCGTCCGTGGCGGTGATCACAAGCCGTTGGTTTCCGCTCGGCAATGACTCGGTTGAGATTGTGTGTCCGGTCAGAAATGTGCCGGACGCACTGAAGTTCGCGGCGTCAAGCTCTTCATCTTCCTGGTGTGCTGCAAGTCCTGAGAGCGACGTGCCCAATACATAGTGAATCCGGATCTTCTGTCCCCGGCGTGCTTCCGGCTCCAAAGGCTTGCTCCAGAGTTGGAAAATCAGCCGCACCTGTTCTCCCGGATGCACCGAGATCTGCTGAATTCCTCGCGGAGCAAAGCGCATTCCCGCCATACTGAAAGGGAGGCTCTCCCCAGGGTCGCGCACCGGCGGCTGCGCAGCAAAGGCCAGCACGCCGCTGATGCCCCACGCCGTCTGCGACGGATCAGGCACAGTGATTTCGCCCTGCTCACGTACCACCGACTTGGTGAGGTTATTGGTGAGCGTCGCAATCAACTGATAGCGTCCGGGCGCAAGTGGCAGCCGGCTCTCGGCGCCGAAGCGCTTCTTCCGCGCAACCTCCGCCACGCTCGGCGTAACAACGCCCTGCAGCTTCTCAACTTGCTCGTAGACTGGCTTGCCGTCGAGCGTAAGTACCGTGCTCCGCAACGTCATCGAGTAGCCTTCGCTCTTGTCGCCCAGCGGCCCGATGATGCCCAGCTCCGGACGCTCGTAGGACAGCAGGTAGTCCACATTCATGCGGCCTCCACTGCCCTCGAACACCGCCGTCTGTAGCGACGCGGTATTCGATCCCAGATAGACATTCGTGGTGACCCGCTCAATCGCCTTGCGCTCGCTCAGTAGTTCCTTTGACAGCGGATTGTCAGCCAGGCTCTTGATGTTGCTCAGCATCACGTCGGACTGCATCGAGGGATTCGGGTCTTCGAGGCTCACCGGCTCGCCCGGTATCAGCGAAACCGCCGTTCGAGCCACCTCGTTCCCCATCGACCGCTTGAGGATGTCCAGATTGCTCTTCGGATCGTTCTTGCCTTCTAGTCCGGTCACAAGCCGCGACGGGCCGTCCTGATACGGCGAATACAGCGTGAAGTCCTCGCCGATGCTTCGCTTGTAAAAGAGGATGTAGAAATGCGACGGCAGCACCGGCGTCTCGGACTGGTAGAACCAGATCGACATTGGCCTGACGTTCCTGGACTCGGGATAGTTGGCGCGCTGCTTCGGTTCCCCCAGAACGATATAGATGTGGCCCTGGTCGGTCCGCCATCCGTCTTGGGCTTTGATGTTTCCGAAAAATTGATTTGCGTACGCCAGACGCCGGTAATGTTCTTCCCTGAATTCGTTCGTATCCGAGTTCGGCTTCGGATTACGGATATCCCAGAACACCTTGATGAATTCATCCCGCTCGGCGTCGCTCTTGAGCGCAAGGAACGCCTTCCGCTCGTCGCTCGAAATAATGTACGGAACCTCTTCCACAATCCAGTGCCGGTATGTCGCAGACAGGTTCTTTACCGAATCCGAGGCCCGCAGCGTGGAGGGAGAGAAGAACACAAACAGGAGCGGGAGAAGCAGAGCAATACGCACAGCACGTGAGAACTTGAGCAAGGAAGAAACTCCTGAAAAGAAGAAACGGGAGAGAGTTTTCACTCTCTCCCGTCAAGTTTAATGCAGCCTTCAGTTAGAACTCAATCTTAATGGAACCGCGTGCAAAGAACGGTCCCTGGAATGAGGTTGGCTTGCCGTAGTCCAGATCCAGCGCAGGCGCAACGCCAGGTGCCGCGGCACCCTGCTGCGTGAACTGCACCTTGGCGGTCGTGAACTGGCTGTTGGTTACGTTGAAGAAGTCCATCGCGAGCTTCATCTTGAAGTGCTCCGACAGCTTCGGAACAACGTAGTCAGCATGCATATCCAGCTGGCTTGCTGCTGGAGTGCGGCCGGCTGCGCCACGTCCACCGATCGGAACTTCGCCTTGGTTCAGGTACACCGGGTGATCGCCCAGCAAGCTGAGCGGAACGCCGGACTGACCGCGCAAGCCGCTGCCGATGGTCAAACCCTTGACAGCGTGCAGGAACGGTGTGTCGGCGCCGACCGTGTAGCTCAGGAACATGTTGCCAACAGCCCGGCGATCCGTGCTGAGGAAACCATTTCTGAACTGGTCGCCAAGCAATCCAAGTGCGCCAGCGGTGAAGTCAAACAGCGAGCTGATTCCAGGATCGGACTGGCCGTTGTCGTTGCGATATGCGCCTTCGTAGTTGCCGAAGAGCGAACCCCAGCGGAAGTTGACCGTTGCCATCCAGTGGTTGCTGAAGCGTTTGTCGAGTTCGAACTCGGCTGCCTGGTAGCGGCGGCTCGGGTTGACGAAGCCGTCCGGCTGGCCATCGCCAGGGCCTGCGCCCATCGTGGGGATGTTCGTGAAGCAAGCTCCACCAACCGGCTGATTTTTGCCGTTGATGAAGAGACCGCCGATGGCGTTGATGGTGTCGTTCGCTGCGGTGCAACCAGCCACCGGAGCGTTGTAGCCAGTGCTGCCCACAGGATTGGCTGCGGCGTACTGGGCTGGAGTGTAGGTGATTTCGTGTTCGTTGACTGCAATATCCGTGCCTTTGTTCGGATTGGCGATGCCACCGGTGTAGTTGATTCCGATCGTCGAGCCTTCCGGCGACTGGGAACCGATGTCTTCGATGATCCTGCCGAGGCGGCGGTCGGTGTAGCGGGCCTTCACGACGATGCCGTGGGGCAGTTCACGCTCGAGGCCGATCACATATTCGTCTTCGTATTCACCCCTGGTGCCGGGAATAATGCCTTCACCAGTGGAGGAAGCGAAGCTGGGCTTGCCGAAGATGCTGCCTGGCGCTTTGCTCAAACCATTGAGGTTATGGGCAGCGTCGGGAACAACCGTGTAGCTTCCGTCAGCATTCACTACGGGGGCAAAGATGTAGTTCGTGTCATCCTGCTCGTTGCCGAGCTGACGGATGGCAGCGTCCAAAGGCATTGCCCAGTAGTTGCGGCCGAAGTTGAAGAAGATCTTGCCCTTCTTGTCGCCAAACGGGTCAATGTTGATGCCCACGCGCGGAGACCAGCTGCCTCCGAAATCGTAGTTCAACACGCTGCCGCCAACCCGCTCCTGCTCCCAACGCATGCCTGCGTTGATCGTGACGTAGCGGTTCATGCGGTAAACGTCATTGGCGTACCCGGTGTGGTAGCGGCCCGTCGAGTTCACGTTAAATCCAACGTACGTACCGCGGACGTCGGAAGCGTACACCTGCTGTCCGCGCAGGTTCGTTGAGCAGACGGCGCAGGTCGAAGGCGCGGCAAAAATCTCAAACTGCGCGTTCGTGAATGCACCAATCGTCCTCGTCGGAATGCTCGGGAAGATCGAAATCAGGTTCGTACCATCCTCGTTCGCCTGCGGGATGGCGTACAGCGCTCCCGAGCGCGTAGGCGAATCGAGGAAGTTCGTGTGGTCGTACGAGTAGCCGATTGAAACCGTGTGCTGGCCAAGCGCGTTGAAGGTCTTCGAAGTGTTGAACGCAAGGCTGTACGTACCGTTCTTGGAAGGCTCGTACGCACCGTAGCCAGTCGTGGACACAGGGATCGCCGGAGTCAGGACTGTGCCGCTCTCGTCGGAGACTTCGTACTGGTTCTCCAACGGCGTCTGATTGAAGTGATTGAAGTTGTAGGTGTAGGACATGTCCGCCACCCAGCTCGGCGTGATTGTGGTGTTGAGACGAATCACGGAGTCGCGCGAACCGAACGCATACGAACTGCTGACCGACGCCGGGTTGTCCGTGGCAAGCGTACCAGGAACGCTGTTGTGTCTGGAGGGATCGCCGAAGCTCGAGGCCTCGACCGTGGTCGAGTTACCCAGCTTGTAGGTCAGTTTGCCCGCCCAGCTCATCGTGGTGGTGCTGTACGCGTACGCGCCGTGCTGCACGGTCGCCACGTCAAGTGCGCCGCCATTCGGGTTGGCAAGGTTGATGCTCTGCCGGAGAGCCGGGTCGAATGCGCCGAAGAAGAACAACTTGTCCTTCATTCCCGGAACATAGCCGCCGAACTCAGCGCTCACATCGTACTGGGGAGTCGAATCTGTCGCGCTGGGAAGGGTCTGCAGGTAGTTGAAATTTTCGAACTGGTAGCGGTTGGCGTACCACGAGCCGGGTCCCAGGTAGGCGCCGAGCGCGCCGTGATACTGGTTGCTGCCCGACTTGGTGACGATCTGGACAATGCCGCCCGTCGCTTTGCCGTACTGCGGCTCGAAGGCGCTCGTCTTTACGTCAACTTCCTTGATGTAGGCCAGGTTGATTCCGGTGCCCAGCGAACCGAAGTAGCGGTTGAAGGTACCGATGCTGCCGAATGCCTGATCGGTGATGGTCACACCGTCTACAACATAGAGATTTTCAAGACCCGAAGATCCGCCGATGGACGGATTGTTGACGCCAGGTCCTGACTGATTCGGCGCTCCGGCAACTTGGCCCTGAGCAACGCCAGGAGCAGCGTAGAAGATGGCAGTGACGTTCCGCTGCATCGGGATGCTCTCATAGAAAGTATCCGTGAGGTTCTGGGTGATAGCCGTGGACTGCGTATCGATGGAAACCGCGCTAGCGTTCACTTCCACAACTTCGCCAGCGCTGCCGACCGGCAGCGTTAAGTTGAGGGTGGACGAGGAGCTTACCACCACTTCGTTGTGCTTCGACTCCAGCTTCTTGAAACCTGTCTTTTGGACGGTCACATCATAGAAGCCCGGAGTTAGACCATTCATGGAGTAACGGCCTGTGGAGTCGGTCGTCAGGGTGTACTTACCCTGCGGTCCAACCAAAATGACCGTCGCGCCTGGCAGGACGGCGCCTGTCGGGTCAGTAATTGCCCCGTTGAGACCGCCTGTAATCGCACTCTGCTGCTGCGCAAACGAACCAAACGCAAGAAGCAGCATCAGTGTGACTAATAGCGGCAGGCGGATCAACACATGTTTCATTCTCATCTAAATCCCCCTTACATCACGATTGTTGCGAGAGTTCAGGTTCTAAGTAAGCACTTGCAGTACCAAACACATACGCAGATTTAAATCTCCGTAACTTACTATTCCTAAGCGATTAGCCCGACTGAATCTCCTAAGACACCTGAGACGTTTGCCTATTATTTATGGAATATGGAATAAATGTCTGTATTTTGGGAATACAGAGAACCCGGCTCAGCAACGGTGCGCTTGCCTTGCCGCACGGTCGACCCTCCGAATTTCGCTCCCCGCGCCGATTGAATCCAGCCAGGCGCGCATATAATAGGCAATCATGGAAGAACGGGAATATTACGACGAACGTCAGGAAGTCAAGAAGCATATGCTCGTCTGTCCGCACTGCCGGCAGGAGGGTGAATACGAAGTCGGATGGATCGTCCGCATGAAGAAGAAATCCCTGCCTCCTCGGGCCGACGAGCGCGACCGCGCCAAGTTTGCCAAGGCGCAGAGCTACATGGTGCGCAAGGACGATCTGCTGGCCTGCAAGAATATGCGATGCCGCAAACGCTTTGAAATCGCTGGCATCCAAACCGTGGCATTCCTCTAATCGCCACCTGACCCATCCGTTTCCGGGACGCTCCAACGCGTCCCTTTTCATTTCCCGGCAAACTCCAATTGAATCGCCATTCAGTTTTTTCTTCTGCCGGGATATACTCTTCCGTCCTGCTCCTGAGTCTCTAGGTTTGAGCTTTGTTGGCGGGCCTTCTTTTAAGAAGAGAAAGCCGGGGTGGCTTCTCTCTTCTGCATTCCCAAGGTAGTTCCGGGCGCGGGCTGGGCCGTGCTCTTTTGAGTCCAATCAAATTTCATCGAGGTGCAGGGTGAAGATCCTGGTGTGCATGAAGCAGGTTCCGCAGAAGGACGCGCCGCTCAAGCTGAATGAGAACGCGACCTGGGTTCGTGAGGATGTGGGATACGAAGTCAATGAGCCTGATGCCTACGCGCTCGAGGAAGCGCTCCGGCAGAAGGAAAAAAATGGCGGCGAGGTCGTCGTCATCACCGCCGGACCGGCGCGCGCCCAGCAGGTTTTGCGCGAAGCTCTCGCCAAGGGAGCCGATCGCGCCATCCATCTCGAAGACGATCGCTTCGTTACCCTTGACGCCTTCAACCTCGCGCGCGCATTCGCCGCCGCAATCAAGGATGAATCCTTCGACCTTATCTTTACCGGCCTCCAGTCGGACGACTTCGGCTACGCTCAAACCGGTGTGCTGCTCGCCGAACTGCTCGGCTGGGCCCACGCCACCATCATCATGCACATCGAGGCCAAAGAGGGCGGCATCCGCGTAAAACGCGAGCTTGAGAGCGGCTTCTTCCAATACGTGGAGATGCCTTTGCCCTCGGTGCTCACCATTCAGTCGGGCATCAACAAGCTGCGCTACGCCACTCTCATCGGCATCAAGCAGGCCAAGAACAAGCCGCTGCGCAAGGTCGCATTCGACGAGATCTCCGCCGCCCTGCTGCCCAATCAGTTGAACATCGAGCGCCTCTACGTCCCGAAGAAAACCAAGCAGACCGAAGTGATCACCGGTTCGCCGCAGGAAATCGCGAAGAAGCTGGTCGCCAAGCTGCGTGACGAAGTGCGAGTTCTCTAGGAGCGAGAGCCATGCCCCAGGCAAATAAGCAGACTGACTTTGAGCAGGCGCGCGAGAGCGTAAACGCCTTGCGTTTTCTCGGAGGCCTTCTGCTGATGGTGGCGCTGCTGCTCTACTTCTTCCATCTTGCGGAGAAGCCGGCTGGGCGGCACACTCTCGGCTGGTTGTCAGCCGGCTTCGCTCTTCTCGGCGCGGCCTTGCTATGGGTAGGAAGTCGCAAACTCCGCTCGCTGCGTTAGAAACTCCGGGCGATGGACTTTAAGAATGATGACAAGTGCGGCGAACCGCACACAGAGCGCGTACACAACGCACGCGACCGAGGACAAACGAAATGGCAGATACGATTTTAGTAATTGCAGAGCAGCGCGAAGGCAAACTCAACCGCGTCTCCTTTGAGACCATTGCAGGCGCGCAAGCCCTCGCCAAACAAACCGGATGGACCGTTGAAGCCGCCGTCGCCGGTGGTGGCGGCAGCATCCCCTCGCTCGCCGCCGAACTCGCGAAAACAGCCGTCGCCAAGGTCTACGCCATCGAGTCCGATGCCCTCACCCAGTACACCCCCGATGGCTTCGTCGCGGCCCTCAAAGCCTTCATCGCCACCAGCAAGCCCAAGCTCGTGCTGCTCCCGCACACCTACCAGGTGCGCGACTTCGCTCCCAAGCTCGCCGCCGCCTTCGGTGCCGTGCTCGTCAGCGACGCAACCGGCGCAAAGTTCGAGAACGGCAAGCTGCTCTTCACCCGCCAGATGTTCCAGGGAAAATACTCCGCTGACATCTCGCTCACCGGCGACGGCCCTTACTTCGCAAGCTTCCAGACCGGCGCATACCGTGGCGATCAGGTCGAGCCCGGCTCAGCCCCCGTCGAAGCCGTCGCCGCCAGCACCGCCGAAATCCGCACCAAGCCCGAAGCTCCCTTTCAGGAGGCCAAGCAGGCCGTCGATCTCTCGCAAGCCGAGATCATCGTCTCCGTCGGCCGCGGCATCAAGGAGCAGAAAAACATCGAACTCGCCAAGGCTCTTGCTGACGTACTCGGCGGTGAGATCGCCGCATCCCGCCCCATCTGCGACGCCGGCTGGCTCCCCATGGAGCGCCAGGTCGGCTCCAGCGGACAAACCGTCAGCCCCAAGCTCTACCTTGCCCTCGGCATCAGCGGAGCCATCCAGCACATCGTCGGCATGAAAGGCTCGAAAACCATCATCGCCATCAACAAGGACGCCGAAGCCCCAATCTTTGAAGTCGCCGACGTCGCCGTCGTCGGCAATCTCTTCGACATCGTCCCCGTCCTCACCGAAGAGATCAAGAAGGCAAAAGCGTAAAGCAGGTTTCAAAGTTTCAAAGGTTGCGCAGGTTTCACAGGTTTGAAAGTCCATGTCAAGGAGTCGAGCTTGTCTTACAGCTACAAGGATCTGCTCGCGTGGCAGAATGCCAAGGCACTCGCGGTTCAAACTTATCGTGTCACCGAGGGTTTCCCGAAGAGCGAGCTTTTCGGGCTCACAAGCCAGATGCGAAGAGCGGCAGTTTCAATCGCCTCCAATATCGCAGAAGGGCAAGGCCGCAGCAGCAAACCGGACTTTGCAAGATTTCTCCGCGTCTCACGAGGATCATTGCTTGAACTGGAAACCCAACTTCAAATCGCCCAGGAACTTAAGTTTGGCGACCTTTGCCAACTCTCGAACCTTCTCGATGACTGTTACAAGCTTCTCGGCCTGCTCAATCGTCTTATCAAGTCAGTCGAGGTAAAGGTCCGTACATAAACAACCTGCGCAACCTGTGTAACCTGTGCAACTTGTGTAACTTGTGTAACCTGTGCAACTTTGAAACCTGAGGTCCCCATGATCTTCCGCACTCCGCTCACCGGTATCGACCATCCCGAGATGGAAGCCGACGTTGTCATCGTCGGCGGCGGACCCGCAGGAATGGCCTGCGCGCTCCGTCTCTCGCAGCTCATTGACCAGCACAACGCCGCCCATCCCGAAGCCCAGCTCTCCAAGGAGAACATCTACGTTCTTGAGAAGGCCCGCGAGATCGGCCAGCACTGTCTCTCCGGAGCACTCCTCGACCCGCGCTCCATGAATGAGCTTCTCCCCGGATGGCAAACCGAAGCGCCCATCGAGGCCGAAGTCTCCAGCGACAGCGTCTACTACCTCACCCGCACCGGAGCCTTCAAAGCGCCCATCACGCCGCCTCCCATGCAGGATCACGGCAACTACGTCATCAGCCTCAACCGCTTCGCCAAGTGGCTCGGCGCAAAGGTTGAGGAGACCGGCATCACCATCTTCAGCGGCTTTGCCGGAAGCGAGTTGCTCTACGAGGGCGACCGCGTCGCCGGAGTCCGCACCGATGACAAGGGCGTGGACAAATCCAACCAGCCCAAGGGAAACTTCGAGCCCGGCTACGACCTCAAGTCCAAGATCACCATCCTCGCCGAAGGCACCCGCGGCTCACTCACCAAGCAGCTCAACGCCCGGCTCGGTCTCACTGCCGACCGCAATCCCATGACCTACGGCGTCGGCGTCAAGGAGCTATGGGAGCTTCCCGCCGGACGCATCCAGCCCGGCCAGGTCATCTACACCATGGGCTATCCGCTCACCACCAAGGAGTACGGCGGCGCGTGGATCTACGGCGGCAAAGACAACACCATCTCCCTCGGCTTCGTCACCGGACTCGACTATCCCGATCCGCGCACCGATCCCCAGCACGTCCTGCAATCCTTCAAGCAGCATCCCTTCGTCGCCAAGCTTCTCGAGGGCGGCAAGATCGTCCGCTACGGCGCAAAATCCCTGCCCAACGGCGGATGGTGGGCCATGCCTCCCCTCGGCGGCGATGGCTGGATGATCGTTGGCGACTCCGCCGGATTCCTCAACTCACAGCGCCTCAAAGGCATTCACCTTGCCATCAAGAGTGGAATGCTCGCCGCCGAAACCGCCTTCGAGGCTCTGACCTCTGGCGACTCCAGCGCCAAACAGCTCGCAAAGTTCCAGCAAAAAGTCGATGCCAGTTGGATCAAGGATGAGCTCTACCCCGTCCGCAACTTCCATCAGGGCTTCGAGCACGGATTCCTCAGCGGAATGTTAAACACCGGCCTGCTCATGGCCACCGGAGGCTTCGGCCTGCGCAACCGCTATCCCGCCCACCCCGGCTACTCGCGCATGTTGCCGCTCTGGAACATCATGGGCCACCCCGGCAACCGTGAGCAGCTCACCGGCCCCGCCAAAGGGGACGGCAAACTCACCTTTGACAAGCTCACCGACCTCTACCACTCCGGCACCCGTCACGAGGAGGATCAGCCCGCCCACCTCGTCATTGATGACACCAACATCTGCGCCACCCGTTGCACCAAGGAGTTCGGCAACCCCTGCCAGTTCTTCTGCCCCGCCAACGTCTATGAGATGGAGGACAATCCCGACACTCCCGGCCAGAAGCGCCTCCACCTCAACCCCTCCAACTGCGTCCACTGCAAAACCTGTGACATCATGGACCCCTACCAGATCATCACCTGGGTTCCACCCGAGGGCGGCGGAGGCCCCAGCTACGACGGAATGTAGTTTTCTCGCGCAACCTTCCCGCTCACGCCGGGTTAACACGTTGAAAGAAGAAAGATGCTTCTCCCGTTATTGACGTACTAGGCCCGGGCAACCGGGCCTTTCTTTCCGCTCTTCTCCCGGCGCGGGTGCCCCACCTTCGACGCGCGCCTTTTGCGCGTCTAAGGTGGGACGGGCAGTATCCCCCAATCCCGGAATTGATCTGCTCTAACGTCGCTCTTCCAGCATCTATACAATGGCTTCAGTCACCTCATGCCGCTAATCGATAAATTCGGACGCACCATCCGCGACCTTCGCATCTCCATCACCGACCGCTGCAACTACCGCTGTGTTTACTGCCGCACCGGCAATGAGTCCGCTCACTATGCCGAGCTTCCACTGGGCGACTACCTCCGCATGGCGCGGGTATTTGTCTCTCTCGGCATCACCAAAATCCGCCTCACCGGAGGCGAGCCGCTCCTCCGCCCCAGCATCGTCGAACTTGTCGGTTCGCTCGCCGCCCTTCGTACTCCCGAGGGCAATCCTCCCGAGCTGGCCCTCACCACCAACGGCCACCTTCTGGCCGGAATGGCCGAGCCTCTCCAGCGCGCCGGCCTCAATCGCGTCACCGTCAGCATGGACGCCGTCGACCCCGAGCGCTTCGCCCTCATCACTCGCGTAAAAGACAGCTATCCCGCCGTCCTGGACGGACTTCGCACCGCTCGCAGCGCTGGTCTCGGCCCCGTCAAAGTGAACTGCGTCCTGCTGCGCGGCTTCAACGAAGATCAGATCGAAGCCTTCGGACGCTTCGCCTGCGAGGAGCAGGTTGCCGTCCGCTTCATCGAGTTCATGCCTCTCGAAGAGGGCCGCGTCTGGACCCCCGAGGTCGTCGTCCCCCTGGCTGAAATTCTCGATCGCATGGCCCGCTTCGCGCCCTTCCATGAGGTCGCCCACGAACCCAGTTCCACCTCCCGCCGCTACCGATTCAACGATGAGCGCGGCGAGTTCGGAGTCATCGCTCCCGTCACGCTTCCCTTCTGCGGAGCCTGCTCCCGCATCCGCCTCACCAGCGACGGCAAGATCCGCACCTGCCTCTTTTCCCTGCGCGAGCACGATCTCCACGCCGCCATCCGCTCCGGCCTGCCGGACGAAGAGCTCGCCCGCATCATCGAATTCGCCGTCGCCCACAAAGAAGCGCGCCACCACATCGGCGAACCCGGATTCATCCAGCCCGGCCGCACCATGGTCCACATCGGCGGCTAGGCCCCCACCCTTGTCGTTGTTCGTTTATTTCGTTTATAAGGTGTGTCATTCCGAGCAACGCGAGGAACCCCAGCACCGCTCAAATATGCCGTACTGCCCCAGAGGCACCCCCGCCTCCAACCACACCCACGCACCCCCGCAACAAAAGCCGGGTGCCCCAGGTTCGCGCCGACGCTTTTCGGCGATAACCTGGGAAGCAACTCTCTCCACCCCAAGTGCTCTTGCCCTTGTCCTTGCCCTTGTCCTTGTCCTTGCTCTTGTCCTTGCTCTTGTCCTTGCTCTTGTCCTTGCTCTTGTCCTTGCTCTTGCTCTTGTCGTTGCTCTTGCCCTTGTTTTTTATAAGGTGTCATTCCGAGCGACGCGAGGAACCCCAACACCGCTCAAATATGCCGTACTGCCCCAGAGGCACCTCCGCCTCCACCCACACCCGCGCACCCCCGCAGCAAAAGCTTGCGTCTTTCCTCCCTGTTCATGCATCATTAACAATAGTAAGGGCTACGGCTTCAACATCCCCGCGGATGGGGCCTGCTAGGTATGTGCATCCGCTGGAGCCGGAGACAGCGCTTTCAACATCCCCGTTTTCGTGCCTCATGGCAGCGAAAACTGAAGGCAGACAAAACGTGGCTACAGCAGTCAATACGAACTCTACGTGCTCCCTGGACAATTATCTTGTCCTGCCGGACCACTCGTGCGACGCGCGCATTCGTGTCGCTCGCGAGATCCTCGGAGAGCAATGTGTCGTGCTCGGGCATCATTATCAGCGCGATGAAGTCATCCAATTTTCTGACTATCAGGGCGACAGTTGGCGCCTGTCCGAACTCGCCTCCCAGGCCCGCGGACAGTACATCGTCTTCTGCGGCGTCCACTTCATGGCCGAGTCTGCCGACATTCTCGCCCGTCCTGACCAGCAGGTAATCCTCCCCGACCTCAACGCCGGATGCTCCATGGCTGACATGGCTGAGATCTCGCAGGTCGAGGATGCATGGGAGCAGTTCATCCGCCTCGGCCTCACCTCCGAGCACGGCAGCGGCATCACTCCCATGACCTACGTGAACTCCGCCGCCGCCATCAAGGCCTTTGTCGGTGAGCGCGGAGGAGCCGTCTGCACCAGCAGCAACGCCCCCGCCGCCATGCAATGGGCCTTCGAGCGCAACGAGAAACTCTTCTTCCTCCCTGATCAGCACCTTGGACGCAACACCGGCTACGACATGGGCATTCCTCTCGACCAGATGGTCGTCTGGGACCCCTACCAGCTTCAGGGCGGCCAGTCCGCCGAATCGCTCCGCAAAGCCAGGGTCATTCTCTGGAAGGGACACTGCTCCGTCCACCAGCGCTTTCTCCCCGAGCATGTGGACCGCATCCGCGAGCGTCATCCCGGAATCCAGGTCATCGTCCATCCCGAGTGCCGCTGGGAGGTCTGCCAGAAGGCCGACGACACCGGTTCCACTGACAAACTGCGCCGCCTCGTCGCCGCCGCTCCCGCCGGAGCGAAGTTTGCCATCGGCACCGAGATTCACCTCGTCAACCGTCTCGCCAAACAGCATCCCGACAAAACCGTCGTCACCCTGAACGAGTCCGGATGCCTCTGCACCACCATGTACCGCATCTCCCCGCAGCACCTCGCGTGGGCCTTGGAAAATCTCGTCGACGGCAACGTCGTCAACCAGATCAAGGTGCGTCCCTCGGTCAAACACTGGGCCAAAGTCGCCCTCGACCGTATGCTGCAAATCAAGGCCTAGCAAACTCGCTTCGCTGCCCATCCTGCATTGGTGCCCCACTCAACGCTCTTTTCGTTGAGTGGGGCTTTTGCCCTTGCTCTTGCCCTTGCTTTTGCCCTTGCTCTTGCCCTTGCTCTTGCCCTTGCCCTTGCCCTTGCTCTTGCCTTTGCCTTTGCTCTTGTTCTTAACCTGCGCAACCTTGCAACCTGCGTAACCTGCGCAACCTTGAAACCTTGAAACTTTGAAACCTTGAAACCTCTTTCAGTCGTACACTAGACCCATGCGAACCTTCACGCTCCGCGAAGCGCAGTCCATGCTACCGGTCCTGGAGAGCCTGCTCCGCAAGTCGATCGAGTCCAAGACTCTCATCGAGGAGATTGATCAGGAGTTCAGCGACCTGAGCGAGCGTATCTTCCTCAACGGAGGCATGCTGGTCGATGTCCGCGCCTGCGCCGCCCGCAAGGCCGCGCGCGAAAAAGCTATCCAATCCGCCAAAGATACCCTCTCGGAGATCAACGCCATCGGCGTGCAGGTGAAGGATCTCGATATCGGCCTGCTCGATTTCCCCTGCCGCGTCGATGGCGAAATCGTCCTCCTCTGTTGGCGCATGGGTGAGCCAACCATCACCCACTGGCACGGCACTGAAGAGGGCTACGCCGGACGCCGCCCCATCGACGAGCGTATGCGCGGCGAGTAGCTTCCACGCTTTCCAAATCGCACAGGTTTCCAGTCTTCTAAAGTTATGAGCACCGGTGCCCCACATTTGCCGCAGTCAGCAAATGTGGGTCTTTTGCTCTTGCTCTTGCTCTTGCTTTTGCTCTTGCCTTTGCTCTTGCCTTTGCTCTTGCCTTTGCTCTTGCCTTTGCTCTTGCCTTTGCTCTTGCTCTTGCTCTTGCCTTTGCTCTTGCTCTTGCTCTTGCCTTTGCTCTTGCTCTTGCT
>Ga0302320_10001843_pt1 | contig 50605 bp, 44 predicted proteins | sample Bog_T0_3_FD_202130 | JGI IMG/M metagenome (GOLD analysis project Ga0302320, IMG submission 202130) | Peat permafrost microbial communities from Stordalen Mire near Abisko, Sweden - Bog_T0_3 | ecosystem: Environmental > Terrestrial > Soil > Wetlands > Peat | place: Sweden: Abisko, Stordalen Mire... | reverse complement strand
CCTCACTGCGGCGTGATGATTCCGCCGAGCGCGTGACGGCGGGGCAGGACGATGCCGCGATGATCCACCACCTGCGGTGCGGCCAGTGTTGGATCATCCTCGGCGAGGAGTTTGGTGCGTTCGACGAGTGCGCCGCCGCAGGCCGGACACCAATCCGCAACCGTTTCTTCGGCGAGCACCGCTCGGCAATGACTGCAGATTCGTTCCATAGCTTCAAGAGTAACGGATCGGGCTGCGCTGCGCACGACTCGATACAATGGAGCTATGCACCCTCCGGTTCGCCTGGTGGCAATTGATGTGGATGGAACGCTGCTGCCGGATATCGGGCGGGCGCTGACGCCGCGCGTGGCGCGGGCGCTGAAGGCCGCGCAGGAGGCGGGCATTACGGTGGCCATCGCCACCGGCCGCCGCCCGGCTTTTACCGCGCCGCTGCTGGCGGGCCTGGGCCTGCGCGCGGATACGCCGCTGATTGCCTGCAATGGAGCGTTGGTTCGCACCCTGGGCGGCGATGTCATCGAAGACTGTTTATTGCCGTCGCACGTGGCGCGCGCTCTCTGCGGGCTGCTGCGGCCGTTCGGGGCATTGGTTTTTACCTTTGACCGTCCGGGGCGCAGAGATCTTGTGCTGGAGGATTTGGCCCAAGTGCACGAGCGTATTGCCTTGTGGGTCGAGGCCAACCGCAACGAGATCGAGGTGGTCAAGCCGCTGGAGGACGCGCTCAAGGACGGCGACGATCCCATTCAGGGGCTGGTGGCCGGCAGCTTGAGCCAGATTCGCGCAGCCGAGGAGGCCGTGAAAGCTAGCCCGTGGAGCGCCAGTTGCGCGTGCGCGCGGACGGCTTATCCGGGGCGCGATATGGCGATTCTTGACCTGCTGCCGGCGGGAGTCTCGAAGGGGCGAGCGCTGGAGCGGCTGGCCGCGCGGCTGGGCGTGGATCGCAAAGAGACCATGGCCATCGGCGACAACTGGAACGATGTGGAGATGCTGGAGTGGGCCGAGCAAGGCGTGATTATGGGCAATGCGGCGGCCGAGTTGCGCGCCCTGGCCAAGACGCGCGGCTGGAAGCAGGCTCCGCCCAACGGCCAGGATGGCGTAGCGGTGGTGCTGGAAGCAGCCGTGGCAAAGCTCGCGGCCGGCAGACATTGAACATGCATGTGCCGTAGGCGCCAAGCATTCGACCCGGCGGACTTTATACTGAAAGACAAGATGAGCACATTTTTGCCTGTAGACGAACAGATGGACCTGCTGGAGAAGGGCGCGGCAGAGATTATCCGCGTGAGCGACCTGAGAGAGCGCCTTGAGGAGAGCCGCAAAACCGGGCGGCCTTTGCGCATTAAAGCCGGCTTTGACCCCACAGCGCCCGACCTGCATCTTGGCCACACCGTGCTGATGCGCAAGCTGCGCCACTTTCAGCAGCTCGGCCATACGGTGATTTTTCTGGTGGGCGACTTTACCTCGCTGATCGGCGACCCCACGGGGCGCAACGTTACGCGTAAGCCGCTGACGCGCGAGCAGATTGACGAGAATGCAGTCACATACAAAGAGCAGGTCTTCAAGATTCTCGACGAAAGAGCGACCGAGGTGCGCTACAACAGCGAATGGCTGGGCAAGCTCGGCTATGAAGACACGATTCGGCTGACGGCGCACTTTACCGTCTCGCAGATGCTGGAGCGCGACGAGTTTCACAAGCGATTCCAGGCCGAGCAGCCCATCAGTTTGCACGAGTTGCTCTACCCGGTGATGCAGGGCTACGATTCGGTCTGTCTGGAGTGCGACGTGGAGCTGGGCGGCACCGACCAGAAATTCAATCTGCTCTGCGGGCGCGAGTTGCAGCGCAACTACGGCCAGAAGCCGCAAATCGTGCTGATGACGCCGATTCTCGAAGGACTGGACGGCGTGCAGAAGATGTCCAAATCATTGGGCAACGCGATTGGAATTAACGAGCCGCCTGCCGAGATGTACGGTAAGCTGATGAGCATCTCGGATGAATTGATGTGGAAGTACTGGCTCTTGCTGACGGACTTGAAGCAGTCGGAAGTGGAAGCGCTGAAAGCTGAGGTTTCTGCCGGCAAGCTGCACCCCATGGAAGCCAAAAAGCGCTTAGCCCGCACCATCACCGCCGACTTCCACGGCGACGAGGCCGCGATGGCCGCCGATGAAAACTGGGCAAAGATGTTTCAGCAAAAAGAGACGGCGGAAGACCTGGAAGAGGTTGCGGTCGCCTATGCAGATGTTGCCGGACCGGAGCCAAATCAGATTCGCCTGCCCAAGTTGCTGGTTGCGCTCGGTCTCGCCGCCAGCGGAGCCGAGGCCAATCGCAAGATTGCCGAGAAGGCTGTCAAGCTCGACGGCGAAGTGGCCGAAGGCTATCAGATTTCAGCGGCTGCCCTGCCCATGCGCATTGTAGTGCGTCTAGGCAAGCGCGCCAAGGTTGCCGTGATCACGTAAGATGGCTATTCCAGTTTAGCCAAATGGCGTATACTGGTCTTGGAGGCTGACTATGGCCACAATTACCGTACCCGCCGTTTTGGGTGGGGAACTGGTTCTCGGCAAGCCTGCCCACAAAGGCGGCGCGCTGGCTGAGCTGGTGCGCGAAGGGCTGCCTGCCGAGGCGCTTTTTCTGCTGGCCAAGCGGTTGAATCTGCGCCAGGCGGAAATCTCCGCCAAGATCGGAATCCCGCAGCGCACACTGACCCGTCGGCTGACCCACAAATCGCGGCTGACGGCAGCCGAATCCGACCGCACGGTGCGGCTGGCGCAGGTCTTTGCCACCGCGGCGGAGACGCTGGGCACAGAGGAGAAGGCGGCGCAATGGCTCAAGACGCCCAATCGCGCGCTGCGCGGTGGCTGCCCGCTCGATCAGTTGGACACCGACCCCGGTGTGCGCGAAGTGGAAGACATTCTGGGCCGCATCAATTACGGCGTTTACAGCTGATGCGCATCTGGCGGATCTGCCGCGCGCCGCACGCGGCCTTCTCCGGCGAGGGAGCGCGGCGCTTCGGCGGCCGCTGGAACTCGCGTGGTGTGCCGATGGTCTACGCTTCTACCTCGCTGGCGCTGGCCGCTCTTGAGCTTTTTGTTCACTTGGACCCTGGTCAGGCCCCGGGCGATCTAATCTACATTTCCGCGCTGCTGCCGGAGGGAGAACCGGTGCGCACCCTACCCTCAGCCGAGTTGCCTCCCGCATGGTGGACGGAGAACGCCGAGACGCGCACGCTGGGCGACGCCTGGATCGCCGCCCGCTCCTCGCTGGCGCTGTTGGTTCCCTCGGTTCCCATTCGCGCCGAGTGGAACGTCCTCCTTAATCCACTCCATCCACGCATCAGTGAATTGCTGATCGATCCGCCTCAGCCCTTTGTCTTCGATGAGCGAATGTTTCAGCAGGCACAGCGATAGGACGGCACCCGGCGAATGTTCTTATTTGTTTGCGTTGTCAAACCTCGTCGCGCACCAGGATGACGGCCAGAAAGCGCGGTCCGTGGACGCCCTTGATGCGCGTCATTTCGATGTCCGCCGTGGCGCTGGGGCCGGAGATGTAAGTGACCAGGCGGGGCGGCTGCGGGAGGCGGTCAAAGTACTCCGGGAAGGACTGCACAACCTGGCTAGAGCGCAGGATGCACAGATGCCAATCGGGCAGCAGAGTCAGCACGCGGCGGCCTTCCTCGGCGGAGTGGTGGAGCACGATCGTTCCTGAGTCGGCCACGCCGCAAAAGGCCGCGGTGACCACGCCTTCGGCTTGCTCGATCTGCTCCGTCGTCAGGCCGTGATCGATCGTCCAATGAAAGTCGTCAGCCAGCCACTCCGCGGGCAGGCCGGCAGGGGCGATGAAGTTGCGTTTGCCGCTGGCCTTGAGTTGGGCGGCGATCGCTGCGGGCAGTTCCCGCGGAGTGGTCTCGATCACCTCGGCGTCGTACTCGCGCAGACGCTCGATCATCAGTTGCAGTTTGTCTTCCCGGCTCAGGCTGCCCCGGCGAATGTAATCGCGCGGCAGAGCTGAGTAGTCAACCGCCGCACCGGCGAGGTCTTTTGCGGGAGGCAGAATCGCGGCGCGAATGCGGTCGAGGATGAGTTGCCGGGTCTCAGCGGAGGTGCTCATTGTTTCTCCTTTGCGCGCGCTGCCCACCATTGATGGAAGGTTTGAGCAGGGAGGCCGCGCAGGTCGCGGGTCTGCGTCCACTTTCCTCCCACGCTGGGCAGCCAATGAATCCATCCGTCCTTGCGGGTGAAGACGCGCAGGCCGACCCTGCCAGCCCATTGCGCCGCATGGAAGAGCCACGCCCAGGCGAAGAGCAGATTGGCGACGCGCAGGCCCAGGTAGAGGGGGTCAAAGAATCGTCCAGCCTGCTTGCGCTCCTGGTTGACCACCTGCGAGCGCAGTTCGAGCAGCACTTCGGGAATGTTGATTTTTACCGGGCAAGCCTCATAGCAGGCGCCGCAGAGCGAGGAGGCGAAGGGCAGCGATTGAGCGTAGTGCATCTGCATCAGTTGCGGCGTAAGAATGGCCCCGATGGGACCGGGGTAGACCGAACCGTAAGCGTGGCCGCCGGTCTGGCGGTAGACCGGGCAGGCGTTCATGCAGGCCGCGCAGCGGATGCACTTGAGGGTCTGCCGCTGCTTGGGCTTGGAAAGGATCGAAGAGCGGCCATTGTCGAGGAGCACCACGTGGAAGCGCTGCGGGCCATCGCCGGCGGTGACGCCCGTCCACAGCGAAGTATAGGGATTCATCCTCTCGCCGGTGGCCGAGCGCGCCAGCAATTGCAGCATTACTTCGAGGTCCTGGAAGCGCGGCAGCACCTTTTCGATGCCAGCCAGCGTAATCAGGGTGCGGGGAAGTGTGAGGCACATACGGCCGTTGCCTTCGGATTCGACGACGGCTACCGCGCCGGTTTCGGCAATCAGGAAGTTGGCGCCGCTGATGGCCGTGGGGATGGCGAGGAACTTCTGGCGGAGGTAGTGGCGGGCGGCGTTGGTCAGCTCTTTAGGATCGTCGGAGAGGTCTTTGAGGCCCATGCGGCGGGCAAAGATCTCACGCACCTGACTGCGATTCACGTGCAAGGCGGGAACGACGATGTGCGAGGGTTCCAACTCGCCCAACTGCAAAATGATCTCGGCCAGATCTGTCTCGAAGACATCCACGCCCGCCGCTTGTAAAAAGGGATTCAACTGAATCTCGGCCGAGGTCATGGTCTTGATCTTGATGACCTCGCTGGCCTTCTCCTGGCGCAGCAGATCAAGGATCAACCGGCGCGCCTCGTCAGCGTCGGAAGCCCAGTGAACCTGGCCTCCGGCCGCCGTGCAGCGGGCCTCGAACTCCTCCAGGTACGCGCCCAGATTTTCCAACGCGTGCGAGCGAATCGCCGCGGCAGCGGTGCGTAGCGCCTGCCAATCGGTTTTTTCGGCCACCAGCTTGGCGCGCTTGGCCTGGATGACGTCGATGGCGTGGGCCACGTTCTTGCGCAGTTGCGGGTTGCGCAGAACCGGCAGAACCGCCTGGGGAAACGGGGGCGCGAAGCGGGGATCAAGTTCAACGTGGTTCATTGTGCGGCCTCCGCCTGCGCCTCTTCAGTGCTGGCCAGAATCTGCGCCAGGTGAATGGTCTTCATGCCCGCGTATTGCCGATGCATGGCGCCGCCGAGGTGCATCAGGCAACTGTTGTCCAGGGCGGTGCAGTACTCGGCGCCGGTGGAGACAACATCCTGCAGTTTGACGGCAAGCATCGCCGAGGAGACTTCGGCGTTCTTCACCGAGAAGGTGCCTCCAAAGCCGCAGCAGCGGTCCACGTTGGGCAGCGTGGCCAGCTCCAGCCCGCGCACGTTGGCCAGCAGACGGTAGGGGCGGTCGCCCAGGTGCAGCGCGCGCACTCCGTGGCAACTGGCGTGGTAGACCACGCGATGAGGAAAGTAGGCGCCCACCTGCTCGACGCCCAGCCGGTCGATGAGAAACTCGCTCAGTTCAAAGACCCTGGGCAGCAGCGCCGCATACTCCTGGCGCAGCGCCTCGTTGCCCAACTCCTGAAAGAGTCCAGGATATTGATCGCGGATCATGGCCACGCAGGACGAGGAGGGAATGACCACCGCTTCAGCGTCCTGGTAAAGCCGGACGAAGCGTTTGGCCTGGGAGTACGCCTCGGCGCGGAAGCCGGTATTGGCGTGCATTTGTCCGCAACAGGTTTGCCTGGAGCGAAAATCCAGCTCCACGCCCAGCCGTTCCAGCAAGCGCACCACCGCTTGTCCGGTCTCAGGATAAAGCGTGTCGTTATAGCAAGTGATAAACAGAGAAGCGCGCATGGTTGAATCCCGGCCTCATTTTCTCCCGCTGAGTCACCAACCGGCTTTGCCGGCCCACATGGGAAGAAACTGTAGCGCCGGCCTCCTGGCCGGCTGTAGCGTGGACCTCCCGGTCCACGTTTGTTTCTTATCAGACGATAAATGGAAGAATCTGGTTCTGACAAGAGAGAATATGCCATCATTTGAAAATCTATGACGAAAACATTCACCATCTCCTGTGGATTTGGAAGTTAACTGTCGATCTGGCATTATAAACCGGGTATAGTATTGACACGGAGCTTTTATGAGTCAGGCACAGCGCCTCCTGCACATTCAGGAACTCTTTCAAAAAGAGGAGTTCATGAATCTTGAAGAATTATGCCGTCTTTTGAACGCGTCGAAGTCCAGTGTGCGCCGCGATTTCATCGAGTTGGAGAAGCGAGGCGTCCTGCGCAGGGTTCACGGCGGAGCGATCTCGCTGAAAACACTGGATGAGAAGCTGGATTTTGGTCGCCAGTCAGGCAGTTCTCACGAGGAAAAAACAAGCATCGGCAAGGTGGCTGCCGCGCTGGTTGAAGATCACCAAACCGTGATTCTGGGCGGCGGCTCAACGGTTGTGGAGGTCGCCAAGCATCTTGGCGGCAAACTGATTCAGGTGGTGACTAACTCCGTTCCCGTTGCCCAGGTCTTCTGGGAGAGCAAACTGGTTGAGGTCACCTTGACGGGCGGCTACGTCTATCCGCGGCTGGGCGTGCAAATCGGCCCCATCTGCGAACGGATGCTGCGGTCGGTCTCGGCCGACGTAGTGATCATGGGCATTCGCGGCATCACCGCCGAGGGCATCAGCGACTCCAACAGCCTGATCGTCGAGTCCATCCGGGCAATGGTGCAGGCGGCGCGCAAGGTGGTAATTGTGGCCGACCACTCGAAGTTTGGCCGCGGCGCGATGCTGCACGTGGCCGACCTGAGCGAGATCGATCAGATCGTGACCGACCAGGAGCCGGAGCCGGAGTTCATGCGGTTGCTTAACGACAACGGCATCGAGTGTATCGTTGCGGCGTAAGTTCACTTGGCGCTGAAGGCTTCCATCACCGCATCCGTGACCGACTTTACCAGCGCATCCAGATTCGCATCCGGCGCGCTGCCTGAGTTTCCAGCGTTGCCGTCGCAGGGGGATGGATTGAGCGCGATTGAGCCTTCCGCTTCGATGTCGGAGAGCTGACATTCCTTCATCTTCGATGTGTCGAAGCGAATGTCCGGCAGGCCGAGCTTCTTCTTGATGGCCAGCAGGTCGGCGCCCTTCTGCTCCGAGATGTACGAGATGGGAACGCCCAGTTGCGCGGCCAGCATCAGGGTCCAGCAGTATGTCTCAAGAACCTCTGCGTACCACTCGGCATGAGTGACCGTATCAGCCCAGCAGATGATTCCGTGGTTGGCGAGAAGCACCGTGTTATGTGTCTTCACGTAGGGCAGAACGGTCTGCGCAAACTCCGCCGTACCGGGCGTTTCGTAAGGCGAGATGGCCACCTTGCCAATGAAAACTTCAAACTCCGGGATGACCAGGTTGGGGGGAACGCGTCCGGTGATGGCGTAGGCGGTGGCATGAGGCGGATGGCAGTGGACGCAGGATTTGGCCTCGGGCACAGCCTTGTAGATTTCAAGGTGGAGAAAGATTTCGCTGGTGCGCGGCATGGAGCCGGCGATCTGGGTTCCTTCCAGATCGACCATGCTCAGGTCTTCTGGAGTCAGATCGTATTTGCTTACCAGGGTCGGCGTGCAGATGACCTCGTTGGGACCGATGCGATAGGAGATGTTGCCGCCGTTGCCGTCGACAAACTGGCGCATCCAGAGCTTTTTGCCAACGGCGCAAATCTCTTTCTTGATGGCTTCAGCCTCAGGCGAGAAAAACAATTTTGCATTTGCCGTGCTACGCGCTGGCGCGCTGCTGTTGCCATAGGCGCTTGCTGCGGCGGGAGCAGTCTGCGCCGCATTGCCGCGTTTGTCGGCGGAGACCAGCGCGATATTGTTCTGCGCCAGGAAGTCGCGCGCCGAGGGCGTTACTACGGTGCCGGCTCCGATGAGCACACGCTGTGCGCCCGCCGCAACTGCGCCCTGCACATCGCGCATCGCCACAAGTTTCTGGCTGGATATATCCATGCTCTTCGCGTCGCTCTTCACTTGCCCACCTCGAATCCTGAATAAAAATTTCTACGAATGAATGTCGATTGAATCCACAATCAGCGAACAGTACGCGTCAACAGGCACTGCATCGGGCCAGAAGGGATTCGCTGCTTCACGGCCTTCAGTGAAGGCCACCATCTGGCCTTCGGCGGCGCCGAGCGCATCGACGGCGACCAGCGACTTGCCGCCGCCCAATCCATTCTTCGCGCGCAGATTCTCCATCGTCACCGGTTCTAAAACCACCAGCGTCTTGCCGCGAAAGCTGGGAACGGCCAGGTTCACAGTGATATGTCCGCGAACGATGCCCAGCCTCATGCTCTACCCCCGCTCGCGCTTTCCTGCGTTTGCACTGCGTCTACAATTCCCACCACCACCATGCGCGCCGACGTTGTGTTGCCTAGCCGCGCTCGCGCAATATCGCCGTCGGTTGAAACCAGTACTGTGGAACCATTCGACGCGCCGATCCAGTCCACAACCGCGACAGGCTCCGCAGCCAGGCTGCCGTCAGCCTCAAGCCGCTGCGCGAGCAAAAAACGGCAACCCTCCAGCGTCGGGTGCTTCACTGCCGCAACTACCGTGCCGCGAATCTTCGCCAGAAACATGGTTATACGATCCTGAGCGCGTTGCCGACGACCATCTGCCGCTCGCGCGTGAAGGTCAGCGGCGTGGTGATTCCTTCTCCGGTGGGCGTGGCAATGCTGTGACTGAAATAACCCGGTCCACCCACGCCAAGCGAGGCCTGCGAGGCCGCGTTCTGGATAAACAAAGTGGTGTTGATGGCGCGCGCCATGCGCGTCGCTGTCTCCACGTTTTGCGTGTGAATGATGGCGGTGTGCCTATAGTTGTGTTCGGCTTTCACCGCCGCCGCAATGCCCGCATCCACATCCCTCACGCGCACTACGGGAACGAAGGGCATCATCTGCTCTTCCACCACGTAGGGGTGATCCTCATTGGTTTCGCCAAAGAGAAGCAGCGTGCCTGCGGGAACGCGCACGCCAGCCGCGGTTGCCAGCACGGCAACATCCTTGCCGACGAACTCCTTCTTCACGTGCGCCCGCGCGCAGCCCTTGCCGCCGCCATCGAATGTGAACGCGGCCCTGGTGAGCCGCTCAATCGCCGCCGCATCCAACTGATGCGCTCCGGCGCGGCGCATGGCGTCGATGAACTTGTCAGCGACCGAGGCCACAACGAAGATCTCCTTCTCGCCGATGCAGAGCAGATTGTTGTCAAAGGAAGCGCCCGCGATAATCGACTCCGCGGCGCGGTCCAGGTCCGCGGTCTCGTCAACCACCACGGGAGGATTGCCGGGGCCGCCCGCAATCACGCGCTTGCCGGATTTGCTCGCCGCCTTCACTACCGCCATGCCGCCGGTGACGCACAGCAGCGCGATCTTCGGATGATTGAAGATCTGCTCGGCGGCCTCAATGCTTGGCTCGACGATAGTGGTGAGAACATTGGCCACGCCCAGCTCGCGCTCGATCTCGCGATTGAAGAGTTGCAGCGCGTATTGCGCCACCTTGGCGCCCGAGGGGTGCGGCCCAAAGACCGCGGTGTTGCCGGCGGCCAGGATATTGATCGCGTTGGCCGCCATCGTCGGCACCGAATGCGTGACAGGCAGCATCATGCCGATAACGCCCCAGGGCGCGCGCTCGATGATGCACAAGCCGGAGCTGTCGCTGCGCGCGCTGCTTCCGTGGTCGCGCATGGCTTCAACGCCTTGCACAAAGCGCATATTCGTCAGCTTGAGAATTTTGTGATCGAGGCGGCCCACCTTGGTCTCTTCAAACTCCATGCGGCCCAGCTCCTCGCGCCGGTCCATGCAGATGCGGCGGATGATCTCGATCATGCGCCCGCGATCTTCCAGGCTCATGGCAGCCACTTTAATCTGCGCCTCGAAGGCGGCGTTGACGGCCTCATCCACGGTCGAGAAGACGCCATCGCGCACCGCGGCGACGCTTTTTGCCGGAGCGGCGGAGGCCGCCGGCAGTTGCATCTGAAGGCGCAGTCGCGCCACCACCTCGCGCGCGATCTCCTCGATCATCTGGGGCTGAATTGCTTCCTGAATTGGCATTTATGGCTTCTCCAATACGGCGCCTTCGACTTCGATGGCATCAACGATGCCGACGATCACCGCGTCGACCGGCGCATCCTTGGTGGCCGCCGTCAAGCGCGCCGAGCTGCCCTGCGTGAACAAAACGCACTCGCCCACGCCGGCTCCGACGCTGTCAACCGCAACCACGGAACTACCGGAGATTTGCAGCTTGCCGTCCTTGCTGATGTACGGCTGAATCAGCAGCAGCTTCATCCCCAGAAACTTCTCGTTCTTCTGAGTGGAAACAACATTGCCGATGACTTTGGCTATGAACATTCCGGCTCACCTCGTGAATAACGGCAGAGAAAGCTCCGTCGTTTGCAATTATTTCGGCAGAACAGTGGCGAGGGTTCCGTGCGGACGCGCGATCACATGCACGCTTTGCACTTCGCCCACGGCGCGGGCGGCGCTGGCCCCGGCATCCACGGCGGCGCGCACTGAACCCACGTCTCCCTGCACAAAGACCGAGCACAGACCACTGCCGATCTTGTTCCAGCCCACGAACTCCACGCTGGCCGCCTTCAGCATTGCGTCCGTAGCCTGGACGAGCGCGACCAGGCCCTTCGTCTCGATCATTCCTATCGCTTCATTGGCCATCTTCGTTCTCCTGATTCCGCATTACTTCAAAAAGCTTTCGACAAGCGCATCGTGGGGACGCGCAATCACGTGCGACGACACCAGTTCGCCCACGGCCTTTGCGGCCGCTGCTCCGGCGTCCACCGCGGCCCGCACGCTGCCCACGTCGCCGCGCACAATCGCCGTAACGTAACCACCGCCAATCTGCACGGTTTTCACAAGCTCTACGCTGGCGGCTTTCACCATCGCGTCACATGCCTCGACGAGTCCGACGAGGCCCTTGGTTTCGATCAATCCGATTGCTTCACTCATCTGGTCTCCTCTGCCTACTGCGCGCCGGCAGATTTTTTGGGCGCGGTTTTCTTGTCCTGCAAGACAAAAGACGGCAGCTCATCGTGAGGGCGGGAGATCACCTGAACGCTGATCACCTCGCCGATTCTGGATGCTGCTTCAGCGCCCGCGTCGGTGGCTGCCTTGACCGCGGCCACGTCCCCTTCCACGAAGGCGGTCACCAGTCCCGCACCAACGGACTGCCAGCCGGCGAACGACACATTTGCGGATTTGAGCATGGCGTCAGTCGCCTCGAACAGTGCAACCAAGCCCTTCGTCTCAATCATTCCTAGCGCTTGCTTCATCGCTTCCTCTCTTCTTCGTAGCGTTACTTGAACAGTTCAATTTCTTTGGTCAAATGCAGGCCGCACGCGTTCGCCTCGTCGGTGTCCATGTGAACGTTGAGACGCGACGCGGGATCGATGCGCACGTGAACATTGTTGAAGGTCAGCCCCGCCGCTCCGCCGATGCGGAGTTTCATCTTGTCGCCCTTGGCCACGCCGAAATGCGCCGCTTCGGATGGATTCATGTGGACGTGAATGGCCGCGCGAATCACGCCCTGCTTCAGCTCGACGACGCCTTTGGGTCCGATGATCACCGCGCCCGGCGTCCCCGCGATGTCGCCCGACAGCCGCACGGGAATATCCGTGAAACCCAGCGTGATGGCATCGGTGAAAGCCAGTTCGACCTGCGACTGCTTGCGCATGGGGCCGAGGATGCGGAGGTTGGAGATCAGGCGGCTGCGCGGCCCTACGATGGTAACGGTCTCCTTGGCCGCAAAGTTGCCTTCCTGGTAGAGCGGGCGATCAAAGGTCAGCTCCGCGCCCGCTCCGAAGAGAACGTCCATATCTTCGCGGCAGACGTGCATATGCCGCGAGGAGGTTTGCACGGTGAGCAGCGGCGCGGCTCCGCTCCTCCCTTTTTCAAGGTACTCGCGCGCGACCTGCCGGACGATCTGCTCCACCGTCGCTCTGTCGATAGAAGCCATGGATGCCGACCCCGTCAATCTCCTGCTACTCATGATTAATATCCTGCCCCGCGCGCGCTTGCGCCGAAGCCATCGCACGGTTGACAACGGCAACTGTTTCCCGCGCCACGATGATCTCTTCGTTTGCTGGAACCACTAGTACCTTCACCGCGGAAGCGCCGCTTGAGATCGTCGATTCGCCGAGCGCCGCGCGATTGCTCTCCTCATCCACTTCCACTCCGAAGGCGGAAAGGTTTTTGAGAACAGCAGCGCGAATATCGGCGCTGTTTTCTCCAATGCCGCCGGAAAAAGTGATTACATCGACTCCGCCGAGCGCAAGCATCAGCGCTCCAAGATAGTGGCGGATCGCTCCGACATACACATCGAGCGCGAGCTGGGAACGCTGGTCGCCAGCCTCGGCCGCCGTGCTCAGATCGCGAAGATCGCCACTGCCTCCACTGATTCCAGCAAGTCCCGAGCGGCTGCTGAGCAGCACTGCCATCTGGTCCGGATCAAGCCCCAGCTTCTTCATCATATGCAGCACGGCGAAGGCGTCGATGTCGCCCACGCGGTTGTTCTGCGGCAGCCCTGATTGCGGGCTGGCGCCCATGCTGGTGCCAATGGCCACGCCGTTCAGAAAGGCCGCCACGCTCGAACTGCCTCCCAGGTGGCAGGAGATGTGGCGCAGATCCTTGCGCTTGAGCAGAGCCTGAGTGCGCTCACTGGCGCTGCGGTGGCTGGCGCCGTGAAATCCATAGCGGCGCATACCGTACTTCTCGCGCCACTCATAGGGCACGGCGTAGGTCGTGGCCGCCGGGTCTATCTGACTGTAAGGAGCGGTCTCAATCACCGCGACCAGCGGAAGCCCTGGTAGCTCCTTGCGAAATGCCTCAATGGCTGCGATGTAGGGAGGATTGTGCGCCGGGGCAAGGAAGGAGAACTCCCGCATCGCGGCCAGAAATTCGTCTTCGATGATTTGCGATTTCGTGTGCGGCCCCGCATGGACCACCTTGAAGCCCACCGCGCCCACCTCGGCCAGAGTTGCGAGAGCCTTCCCTTCGCCGGCAATTGCCGCAAAACACTTGGCGATAGCCGCCCGGTAGTCGGCGCATTCGCCGCCCGGCTGGCCGATCCGTTCCACGCGTCCCGAGGCCAATACGGACTCATCCGTCATATCCAGGAGCCGGAACTTGAACGAAGTGCTGCCGATATTTGGAATCAAACAGATCATTTACTGAACGATCCTGAACAGTATTGAACTAAAATAAAATATACAGTACAGTTTAGGTCAGAGTCAATTGCGGTCTGAGAATCGCGTTTTTGACGGAATCTTGAGGTTGAACCTGAATGACGGCAGATGCGGGCAAGGGTCAAATCGATGGGGCGGGAGGGGCATCTCCGCACCCATCCGCAGATCGTCTTGAGGAGCTTGGCATCGTGGGCGCCGGCGGGGGCGGATTTCCAGCCTCGGCGAAGTTCAAGGCCCGGGTCTCGCTGGTGATCGCCAACGCCGCTGAATGTGAACCACTTCTGCACAAGGACAAGGAGCTGCTGCAGCACCTCTCCGGCCCCTTCCTGCGCGGCTTGCAGACGGCTATGGAACTGGTCGGGGCGCGCGAAGGGGTCATTGGGATCAAGGAAAAGTATCACGAGATCATTGCCGCGCTGGAGCAACAAGCGCCTCCGGGAGTCCGCATTGTGCCTTTGCCGGATGTTTACCCGGCGGGCGATGAGTTCATTCTCGTCCACCTGGTGACCGGCCGCGTGATTCCTCCCGGCGGGTTGCCCAAGGATGTGGACGCAGTTGTCTCCAACGTCGAGACGCTGGTCAACATCGGACTTGACCTGCCCGTGACGCACAAATACCTCACCGTGGCCGGCGCCGTCGCCACGCCCGTCACGCTGCGGGTTCCGGTGGGCATCTCCATCGGCGAAGTGATTGCAGCCGCGGGCGGCCCTACGGTGGCCGACTTCGGCGTACTGCTGGGCGGGGTGATGATGGCGCGGCCGGCGGAGAGTCTCGAAGTGCCGGTAACCAAAACCACCGGCGGCATCGTCGTGCTGCCCGCCTCCCACAAGCTCATCGAGCGCCACAATGCGCCCATGATTCAGGTGAACCGCATCGGGCGCTCGGCCTGCGATCAGTGCCGCTTCTGCACAGAATTCTGTCCTCGTTTTTTGCTCGGGCATCCCATCCAGCCGCATCGCGCCATGCAGTCGCTCGGCTTTGCCACCGGAGTCGACGCCATGGTGGCCACGCTCTATTGCTGCGAATGTAATCTCTGCACCATGTACGCCTGCCCGGAGGATCTCGATCCCAAGAATGTCTGCGTACAAGCCAAGCCGCTGGCGCGGGAGCGCGGACTGACCTTCAAGGGCGATCCGGCATCGATCAAGCCTCATCCGCTGGCGGAGTTCCGGCGCGTGCCCATGCGCCGACTGATCGCCCGGCTGGGTTTGGGCGAGTTCAACAATACGGGTCCGCTGGTGGAGTACGCGTTCGCGCCGCGCAGGGTCAACATTCTGCTCAAGCAGCACGCCGGCGTAGCGGCGCTTCCGGTGGTCAAGTGCGGCGACCGTGTGCGCGTAGGTGATCTGCTTGCCGCGCCGCCGGAGGGCAAACTCGGCGCAAGGGTTCATGCCAGCATCGATGGCGTGGTCACGGTCAACCGGGATGCAATTGTCATTGAAGCGTAAAGGAGCCAAAGCGTGTCTGAAATCATTTCTATCGGAGTCATCGAGGTATCCAGCGTAGCTACCGGTTACGTTGTCGAGGATGTGATGCTGAAGGCTGGCTCCGTTCAGCTTTTGCTGGCGCGCAGCATCTGTTCGGGAAAGTTTCTCATCGTGGTCTCCGGCGACGTTACCTCCGTCGCGGCCTCGGTCGAAGCCGGTGGAGCGGCCGCTGGGCCGTCGCTCATTGAGAGGCGCCAGATCGCGCATGTGCATCCATCCGTGATGGCGGCCATCTCCAACGCCGTCGATATCGATCCCAGGCAGTTGCGTTCAATCGGCATCATCGAAACCTTCTCCGCGGCCAGCATCATCGAGGTCGCCGACGCAGCCGTCAAATCCGCCAACGTAACGCTGCTCCGCGTTCACCTGGCGATGGCTCTCGGCGGCAAGGGATTCCTGCTGATGGCCGGGGATGTCGCCAGTGTGCAGGCAGCGGTGGCTGCCGGCTCCAGGGTCGCGGCCGAGGACGGAATGCTGGTGGGCCGGGGCGTGATTGCAGCGCCTTCGGAAGAACTCTTTCGAGACTACATCTAGCCCTGTCTCGATTGCATACGAAATCTAAATATTTATGTCACATACTAGTACAACAATCGTGCTACGCGTGCAATAATCCTCTTCAGGGAACGGATACGGCTTCCGTATTCATCTCCTTGACTCCGGAGTTGCCGCGTATGTTTCTGAAGAAGCTGGCTGCCATCTTCTTTTTCCTGCCGCCCTGCCTGCTGGCCGCGCAGCAGTACGCGAGCAATAAGGGTTATTCACCTCAGCTATCGGGAACTGTCGTTGACGCGTCTGGCGCGGTGATTGCAAAGGCTACGGTGCAGCTTCGCAGCGCGAACGGCACTGTGCAACGAACGACAGAGTCGGAGACGAACGGCTCCTTTATTCTTTCTGGACCTGCGGCAGGCAATTATCTGCTCGTCGTGTCGAGTTCTGGATTTGAAACCAAAGAAATCCCCGTCACGATAGGGACCACAGAGGCGCCGGCCCCGCTGCACATCTCACTGGCAGTGGGCGCCGTGAATACCACCATCAACGTGCACGGCCGTGAGGATGATCTTATCGGAATTGCCGATTCCGGCTCCCAGGGTACGGTGGGCGCGACGGAAATCCAGGATCGGCCGATTCTTCGTTCGGGAGAAGTTCTGGAGACGGTTCCCGGTCTCATCCTCACGCAACACGCTGGCGGTGGCAAGGCGAACCAGTATTTTCTGCGCGGCTTCAATCTCGACCACGGCACAGATATCGCCATTTTCATCGACGATATGCCGCTGAACCTGCCGTCGCACGCGCACGGCGAGGGCTACTCGGACATGAATACCGTTATCCCGGAGTTTGTGAAGCGGGTAGATTTCGAGAAAGGCCCTTATTACGCGAATGTTGGCGACTTTGGCTCAGCCGCATCGACACATATGGAATTTTTCAAGACGCTGCCTCAGAACTTCGCCAAGGTGGAAGGCGGAACGCATACCTATGGGCGGGCCGTTTTCGGCGCATCGCAAAAGCTCGGTTCGGGCAACTTGCTGTACGGCGGAGAAGAGTATTACTATGATGGCCCATGGACGCATCCAGATGCGTATAACAAAATTAACGGCATCCTAACCTACAGCCAGGGCTACGACACCAATGGCGCCAGCATCACGGCCCGCGCTTACCACGGAAAATGGAACTCGAGCGATCAAATCCCCGTAACCGCCCAAGTCAACCCCACAACCTCTACGCCATTCGGCGTTGGTTACTTCGGCACAATCAACCCGACAGACGGCGGCCACAGCCAGCGCTATAGCTTGCAGGGTGAGAGTCATCGCCAAGACGCAAATTCAGATTCAAAAATCTCGGCTTATGTGTTTTATTATGATATGGATTTATTTTCCGATTTCACTTACTACCTGGTGGACCACAACCGAGGCGACCAGTTCGAACAGCAGGACAGGCGATGGGTGGGTGGGTTCGACGCACGCCACACGATTTTCAGCCAATGGATTGGCCACAAGATGTCAAATACCTTCGGCCTGCAACTCCGCAACGATTGGATCAACAACGGCCTTTACCGGACGGAAAAACGCGTGCGCACGGCCAAAACTGATTATTCCGCCACCGGCATTTCTTTCAACAACACCATCTGCAACACCTACACCTCCACTGTTAGTATCACTGTAGATGGTGGTACTCCTTCTATTTTTCCCAGCGCCTGCCCAGCTCTGCCCCCGACCACGGAACGGGATAACTTTACGGACACGATCGGCAGTGCTTATGTGGAAAATATAATCCAGTGGGCGAACAAATTCCGCTCCGTCGTGGCCCTGCGCGGCGACGACGAAAAGTTTGTCGTCACCAGCCTGGCTTACCTGGCCGATATTGTTACTTTGCCCGACGGCGCCACTACCACAGTGAACGCGGCCAATTCCGGCTCGGCCAGCAAGTTCCTGCCCAGCCCAAAAGCGAGTTTGATTTTCGGTCCGTGGGCCAATACTGAGTTCTATTTGCAGGGGGGATTCGGTTTTCACTCGAACGACGGGCGCGGAGCAACGCAACAGGTGGAACCGGTTTCGCCGGACAATCCTTACCCCAATACGCTCAATGCGAAAATTACCCCCCTAGTCCAAACCAAAGGCGGGGAAATCGGCGTGCGAACTGCGGCCCTCCCACATCTGCAAAGCACCCTTTCGCTCTGGTATCTCCGCAGCAATTCCGAACTGATGCAGGATGGCGACACGGGAGGCACGTCTGCTTCAGAACAGTCGAGCAACCGCTATGGCCTCGAATGGACGAACTACTACACGCCAACGGAACATTTGGCTGTTGATTTTGACATATCGAATTCCAAAGCCCAATTTTCCCAAATTGACCCGGATGATGTGGCACAGACCGTAACAAATAGCGCCATCACAATCAATGGCATCTCAGTTGGTTCCTTCTATGCGCAACAGAGCGGCCCGGGGGGCAAGCTTGTGCCCGAAGCGGTCAAGGTTGTAGTTTCATCGGGCTTCGCATTGCACGATTACAAGGGTTTTACGTCGAGTTTGCGCCTGCGCTACTTTGGTCCGCGCGAATTGACCTCTGATGGACTTTATCAGTCCAATCAAACGGTGCTGCTCAATGGGAATATCGGATATCAAATTAAAAAGAAATGGCGGATTTCGGCCGAGTTGTTGAATATGCTTAACCGCAAAGATGCTGACATTGACTACGCCTATGTCTATCAAATCGCTCCAACAGCCGCGCCGGGATTCGGACGCGTTAATCACCCCACCGAACCGTTTCTGGTGCGATTCTCGTTAGGAAAAATCTTTTGATAAATACAGCTTGAGAGTCCGGGTTGAATGAAAAACGGCTGAAAGTTCAACACGATCTTCCGTGTTCAGTGCTTGTGCGGATGCTTATGCTTATGCTCCGAGGACGACGCCAGCGCCTGCGCGGGAACGGTCTTCACCAGGCGCCCATGCTCTACGCCTTTAAGAGCAATCAACGTGCTGGCAAACTCCTCCACTGCCGCTGACTTGCCATGCACGATGAGCACCTCCAGGCACGAGTCGTGATCCAGATGCGCGTGGCTGGTGGAGACAACCAGATCGTGATGCTTATGCTGCAACTCGGTCAGCTTTTCGCCCACGCTGTGCGCATGGTGGTCGTAAATCAGGGTCACGGTTCCCACGACAACGGCATTCGGCGACGAGGTGCGCTCACCGACTAATCGGTCACGAATCAGATCTCGAAATGCCTCGGAGCGGTTGGCATAGCCGTTCTTGCTCATCCACTGGTCAAACTGTTTGAGAAGATCGGAATCCAGCGCAACGCCAATTCTACTTAAGATTCCCATATACACTCCTGCGACAACTCTCGATTGTATGCCAGACCGGAGGGCATGGCACGATTTTTCATGCGCGAACCTCTAGCTCCGCACTTCAATCTCGTCCAGCCTCTGCCACTTGTAGATCGCGAGGGAAACGATCCAACTGAGCGCGAAGAGGCCGATGATGCAGTAGCCGAGCACGCCAAAGCTGCCATTAAGCCTCTCCACCTGGGTCCAAAAAAAACCCTTTAGATGGAACTGATCGACCAGCAAACCCAGCGCCTCCAGGCCGCCGACGAGGAGGGCCACGAGGACCGAGACAAAGGTGATAGTCAGGTTGTAGTAGAGCTTGCGCACCGGCTTGATGAAGGCCCATCCATAGGCGCCCAGCATGAGGATGTTGTCGGTGGTGTCGATGAGCGACATGCCGGCGGCGAAGAGCACGGGGAAGACCAGAATGGACCACAACGAGAGGCCCTTGGAGGCCTCCGCCGCTGAGAGGCCCAGCAGCCCGATCTCGGTTGCAGTATCAAAGCCCAGGCCAAAGAGAAAGCCCAGCGGATACATATGCCAACTGCGCGTGATCAGATCGAACATGGGCCGGAAGAGCCGCGAAAGAAATCCGCGATCCGCCAGCAGCATATCGAAATCTTCTTCAACGTAGGGCGCGCCGCCGCGCACGCGCACAAAGGCGCGATAAATGGAGCGCAGAACAATCAGGTTGACGATGGCGATGGCGAAGAGAAAGAGTGTCGAAACCAGTGTACCGATGACGCCGCCAATGGCGCGGGCGGAGTCCATGCGATGCTGCAGCGCCAGGGCCGTGGCCGCGATGGCCGCTGATCCCAGCACTACGATGGTCGAATGACCGAGGGAAAACAGAAAGCCGACGGCGACCGGGCGCTTTCCTTGCTGCATCAGCTTGCGCGTCACATTATCGATTGCGGCGATATGGTCGGCATCGACGGCGTGGCGCAGCCCAAAACTGTAGGCGAGCAGCGCGGTGCCCAGCAGCACCGGATAATGACGGAAGGCCACGACCGCCCAAGCCCATGCGCCAACATTGAAGACAAGCAGGATGCCGTAAATACTGAGTACCTTGCCGCGGAGATGGCTGGGCGAATCGTTGAAGATGCTGAGGAGGCGGCGTCCCAAAGAGCGGCTGAAGCGCTGACTCACTGCGGGCTTTGTGGATGCTGCTGCCATCGATGAACTCCTCCGGCGATACCGGTCGCGCCGGCGCACTGCTTGTCAACTCTCTTTCATCATACCAATTATAAATACGTGCTACGACCAACGGGAGGCGATTATGGCGTTCAGGCCGCGGATCCGCCAGAAAGGCACGCCTCCGATTACGGCTTGAAGCCTAGCGGATCGACTAGAATCGGAGATGCGCGAATTCGCATCGGTTGCGCCGATTCAAGGAGGGATTGTGAAGATCAGAAACTATGTTGCGTTGTTGATGACCTTGACGGGATCGGCTTTGTCGATGCCCGCGCAGACCACCCCTGCCGCGCCCGCCACGTCTCTACCCTTGATTCGTGTTCATGCCGGTGGGCATTTGCTGGAGACCGCCGATGGGCGGCCTTTTTTCTGGCTTGGCGACACGGCCTGGGAGCTGATCCACCACACTACGCGCGAGGAGGCCAGCTACTATCTGCATACGCGCGGCCAGCAGGGATTTACAGTCATCCAGACGGTGGTTTTGTCGGAGTTCAACGGAGTGACGGAGGCCAGCGCGCTGGGCTTGAAGCCGCTTGTCGATAATGATCCGCGCAAGCCCAATCCGGCGTACTTCGACCGCATTGTCGAGATCGTGGATGAGGCCGCGGCCAACGGGCTTTATGTGGCGCTGGTTCCCATCTGGGGCGACAAGCTGACCGCGCCCTGGGGCAGCGGCCCGCGCCTGTTTCGCAACGACAATCTGGCCGACGCGCGTTTCTTTGCACACTATTTGGCCGACCGGCTCAAGGACCGCAGCAACGTGATCTGGATTCTGGGTGGCGATCGGCCGGCGCGTCTCAAGGGCATGAACAACGACTATTTGCAAGAGATGGGCAAGTCGGCGGGTTTTGCAGCCGACCAGGATTGGACGCCGATCTGGCGCGAGGTGGCAGCCGGATTGGAAGAGGGCTTGGGCCGCAAGCCGCTTATCGTCTATCACCCGCAGGGCGGCCAGGAATCTTCGTCGGTGTATCTGCACAACGAGAGCTGGCTCTCGATGAATGGAATGCAGAGCGGCCATGGCGGCGGGCACGATATGCCGGTGTGGGAGTGGATTGCGCGGGATTATGCGATGACGCCCGCCAAGCCGACGCTGGATTTGGAGCCGAATTATGAGGATCATCCCTACAATCCATGGCCGGATTGGGATCCGGCGACCGGGTACTTCCGCGACCTTGATGTACGCAAGCAGGTCTATCGCTCGGTCTTTGCCGGAGGCTGCGGCGTAACCTATGGCCATCATGCGGTGTGGGGCTTTGCCAATGCGCGCAACGGGAGCATCAATCATGCAGACCGCGATTGGATCGACGCCATGCAGCGCCCAGGCGGGCGGCAGGTGCAATATCTGCGCGCGCTCGTCGAGTCGCGCCCCTACTTTGCGCGCATCCCGGACCAGACCTTGATTGTGGGCGACGCGGGGCGGGGCGGGCAGCATCTTCAGGCCGCGCGCGACCGCGACGGCAGCTATGCCTTCGTCTACTTCCCGGCCAACGACGCTTCTGCCACGGTCGATCTGGGCAAGTTGCAGGGCAAGCGGATTCGCGCCTGGTGGTACGACCCGCGCACGGGAATCGGCATGTTGATCGGCGTCATCGATGGCGGAGCGCACAAGGAGTTTCGCTCGCCATCCTACGGTCCTGATTGGGTATTGGTTTTGGACGACGAGGCCGCCCACTATGCGCCGCCGGGACTCGTTCGTTGGTCGAAGTAGATAGGGTTGTGCAGAGAACTATGAAGGAGGGATTGTGAAGATCAGAACATTCGTTGCGTTGTTGACGACTTTGGCGGGATTGGCTGTATGGATGCCCGCGCAGGCCATATCCACCGGGACGACAGTCTTTCTCAATAACACGCAGATTGAGCTGGTGGGGCAGATCGATGCCGGCAATGCGAAGCGTCCGCGCCTCGGCTATCCGGGAACGGGCTTGCTGCTGCGCTTTCAGGGAACATCTCTTTCGCTTCATCTGATTTGTGATTCGGATCGGGCTGCCTTGACGGTCGTAGTGGACCACGGCAATCCGGCTCTGGTGCTGTTGAAGAAGGGCGAGCAGACGGTGGCACTGGCCAGCGGAATGGATGCCGGGGCGCACACGGTGGAGGTCTACAAGCGAACCGAGACCTGGCAGGGAATTGTGACGCTGCTGGACGTCGATCTTCCCGCCGATGGCGCTTTGCTGAAGCCGCCGCCGCTGCCCGCCCGCGGGCTGATGTTTGTGGGCGACTCGGTGACCTGTGGCGCCGGAGTGGAGAACAACGCCACATGCACGCCCGATCCCGTGCATCCCGCCAATGACGCCTATGATGGCTTCGCAATGGAGCTGGGCCGCAGGCTGGACGCGCAGACGCATCTGGTCTGCTATGGAGGCCGTGGCGTAGTGCGCGACTATCGCGGGCTGGGGATTGCCGACAATGTGCCGAATGCGCCGCAGTTTCTTGATCTCGCGATAGCCTCCGATGAGACGGCAAGCCGCGCCCCGTGGGATTATCACCAATGGACTCCCGATGGAATATTTGTCTCGCTGGGAACCAACGACTTCAATCTGCAGAAGACCAAGCCGCTCGACGGCGATGCATTTGTTGCCGAGTATGCACGCCTGCTCAAGACGCTGCGCGCGCATTATCCCCAGGCGATGATCTTTGTGACCGAGGGAGCGATTGTGACCGATCCGCTGCTGCGCAAGTATGTGCAGGATGCGGTGGCCGCGACGCAAGACGCGCGGACTGTCTGGGTGCAGGCGACGCACTATCCAGGCAACGGCTGCGACGGCCACCCCACTAAGGCGCAGAACCAGAAGATGGTTGATGATATTGAGCCGGTATTGCGCAAAGCTCTCGACTGGTAGCGAGGAGATGGTTCTGTGAGCGATTTCAATTTGGGGCTGGTTCTGGTGGCGATTGCGGCCAGCGCCAACGCGGCATTTGCCCTGCCAATGAAGTTTGCCAAGCGATGGAAGTGGGAGAACATCTGGCTTGTGTGGACTCTGTTTGCGCTTCTTCTGTTGCCATTTGCCACGGCCCTGGCCTCCATTCCATTTCCCGGCGCAGTTTATCGCGCGGCGGGCGCGGCGCCCATCCTGGCGGTCATGCTCTGTGGCGCGGGCTGGGGATGTGCCCAAGTTCTCTTTGGTCTCTCTATTGATGCAATCGGGGTTGGGCTGGCATTCTCCATCGTTTTAGGAGTATCAGCCGCTGTTGGCAGCGTGATACCGCTCTTGCATCAGCAACAGTCTCGCGCTCCGAATGGACAGCTCTGGTTGATCGTGCCGGGTATATGCCTTGCTCTATTGGGCGTGATAGTTTGTGCAGCCGCCGGGAGAGCACGCGAAAAGGCGCAGAGCGGGCTGGTAAAGACGAGCAAGCCTTTTGCTGTGGGGCTGGCCATGGCTTTGCTGAGCGGATTCTGCGCGGCGTTCATGAATGTTGGAGTTGCTTACGGCGCGCCGCTTGCCATGAGCGCGGCTGCACACGGCGCCGGTACGCAACACGTTGTTAATGCAATATGGCTGCCGCTGCTCGCGGCGGGCGCCGTGCCGAACCTTGTCTATTGCTGGTATCTGCTCTCAAAACAGGGAACATGGAAAAACTATCGCAGCCCGGATACCCCCTTCTATGTGTTTCTGGCAGCAATGATGGCGATACTCTGGTTTTTCAGCACAGCGCTTTACGGAACGGCAACGGGACTCCTGGGCAATCTGGGGGTGGTGTTGGGCTGGCCTGCGTTCATGTCGCTGATTGTTTTGATGGCAGGCTTTCTGGGTTTGCTTACGGGTGAGTGGAAGCACGCGGGAGCGAAGCCCATTTTGCTGCAAATAGCCGGGATGGTGATTTTGGTGCTGGCTGTAATCGCGCTCTCGCAGCTGCGAACTGCCACGGGGAATGGCACCGCCAATTCCGGTGAGTTGAGGGAAACAGGTGCCGCGCATGTACGATAAGTCCCCGTTTGTCGCCGTATCAGCCGACTCAACGCTGTGCCTCAGCGGCTGGGAAGAGATTGGCAGAGCGCTGCGCGAGCGGGCGGGCGAAGAAGCGCGAGCGATATGCGTGGAATGTTATCCCGGCGTCTTTACGGAGCAATTGCAGGAGGAGCTGGCGAAAGAGCTTCACCCATCACGGCTGATTTTCACCGAAGATTTCTTGCTGCCTGCCGCCGAGTTGAATCGAGTGGTCGAGCCATTCCTTACCGATGACCCGGTCTTTGGAATTCTCAATGACTTCGAGATGGAGAACTTCTTTGATCGAGAGAAGTTCGCGCAAGCCAGCAAGATTGCTCGCGGGCATAGAGGAAAGCGATTGCTGGTTGTTGGTCCGGGCGCGGCTTTGCTGGCTCCTCCGAAGGCTCTGCTGATCTACGCAGACCTTGCGAGGTGGGAGATTCAGCAACGCCAGCGCCGCGCGGAGATTGGCAATCTTGGCGCGGAGAATCAAGGCGATACTCCTGCCCGGAAATACAAACGGGCTTTCTTTCTGGATTGGCGCGCGGCTGACAGATTGAAGCGCCGTCTTCTTCCGCGCATGGATTTCCTGCTCAACACTAATCAGCCCTCGTGCCCCAAGATGATCGCCGGCGATCTGCTGCTGGCAGGATTGGAATTTGCAGCCAGCCGCCCATTTCGTGTTGTTCCGTTCTTTGATCCTGGCCCATGGGGCGGTCATTGGATGGAAGAGGTCTGCAACCTTCCCACGGACACCGCAAACCATGCGTGGTGCTTTGATTGCGTGCCGGAAGAGAACAGTCTCGTGCTCGGCTTTGGCGAACGGCGGATTGAGATGCCTGCCTTGAATCTTGTCTTCGCGCAACCGCGCAGGCTGCTGGGAGATGCGATTTACGAGCGTTTCGGAGCCGAGTTTCCCATTCGTTTTGATTTCCTTGATACCATGGGCGGCGGCAACCTCTCCCTTCAGGTGCATCCACTGGCGCAGTACGCGCGCGCGCGATTTGGGCAGATGTATACCCAAGACGAAAGCTACTATATGCTGGATGCGGAACCAGACTCGTGCGTTTATCTCGGCTTGAAAGAGGGGATCGACCCGGCTGCCATGAAGGGTGCGCTGGAGATTGCCCAGGCGGGAGGCAGCGCATTCGATACCGAGCGGTTTGTGAATCGCTGGCCAGCGACCAGGCACGATCATTTTCTGATTCCAGCGGGAACTGTGCATTGCTCCGGCAAGAACTCGATGGTGCTGGAGATCAGTTCCACTTCCTACATCTTCACCTTCAAACTTTGGGATTGGGGCCGAATGGGGATGGATGGCGCTCCTCGCCCTATCCATTTGCAGCGCGGCTTCGATAATATTCAATGGGACCGGACCACAAACTGGGTGAAGGCATCGCTCATCAACCGTGTAGAGGAGCTGTCGGCGGGCGACGGCTGGCGGGAAGAACGCACCGGACTGCATGAATTGGAGTTCATTGAAACTCGCCGCCATTGGTTCACAGGTTCCATGCTGCATGATACAAAAGGCACTCTGAATGTGCTGAATCTGGTCGAGGGTGATGAGATTGTTGTGGAGAGTCCCGAAGCTGCATTTGAGCCGTTCATCGTCCACTACGCGGAGACATTCGTGGTTCCGGCCTGCGTAGGAGAGTACCGGATTTCGCCGGTAAAGGCATCGGGAAAGCCGCTGGCTACCATTAAGGCTTTTGTGCGGAGCGGAGAATGAAGCAGCGCAATGGAAAGGAAGAGGAATCGATGGCTATTCGAAAAATTGTGAGCGTGCTGATGCTGCTGGCATGGATGCCGCTGGCGCAGGCGCAATTGAGCAGAGCGAAGAATTCCGCTGTGCCCAAGTTGAGCGGCGTGGACGCCGTGAATGTTTTCACGGGCACATCGAACTCGCGCTGGATGCAATTCCCCGGAGCTACAGTGCCGATGGGCTTGGTGAAGATGAGTCCCGACAACCAGGGCAATGTCTGGGATGGGGGCTATGAGTACACCATCGCCAGCATCTCCGGCTTCAGCTTTCTGCACAGCTTCAGCTTGTCGAGCATGAGCGTGATGCCGATGGTTGGCCCGATAGAAAACGAGCCGGGCCAGACAAAGCTCTTTCCCGGCCCCAGCGACGGGCCCTTTGGAAGCATGTGGACATCGGGCTATCGCTCGCGCATTCTGAAGGAGACGGAGACAGGCAAGCCGGGCTACTATGCCGTCGATCTACTGGACGCGAAAACCCGCGTGGAGTTGACGGCCACCACGCGCACCGGCTGGATGCGTTTTCACTTTCCCACCGGCGAGCAAACCCATCTGCTCTTCGACTTCGCCAATCCGGTTGAAGAAAAGGCGGAGTTGATTGGCTTTACGGTGAAGCGCATCAGCTCGACCGAGATTGAAGGATCGATAACCCAGAGCAACACCTACGTGGGCGAGTTTACGGTCTATTTTGTCTGCCAGTTTTCGCAAGGCTTCAAAGCGATGAACTCCTGGCAAACCCACGAATACAAGGGCGGCGATACAGGCTATGGCGTGGAATGGCGCAAGCCGCGCACAGTTGCGAAGAATGTAGCCGGAATCGACAGCAAGCTGCCGGGTGGCGTCTGGCTTGATTTTGCCACCAGCGCGAATGTGCCGGTAGTGGCGCGCACGGGAATCAGTCTGATTGGCGTGGCGCAGGCGCGAGAGAATCTGCGAGCCGAATCCGCGCCGCACGGCTTCGACTTCGACTCCGTGGCGCGCGCCGCGCGGGCAAGCTGGAAGACGCTGCTCAGTCGCGTCGATGTCGAAGGCGGCAGCGCGGATGACAGAGTGAAGCTCTACACCAATCTTTATCGCGCCTACTCGGCCAAGGCGATTCTCGACGATGTGGACGGCAGCTATCGTGATGCTTGCGGCGAGGTGAAGAAGATTGCGCCGCCGGCCGATCACGTCTATTCGAGCGATTCGCTGTGGGGAACGCAGTGGACGCTTGGACCACTGTGGTCGCTGCTGGCGCCAGAGGTGTTGACCTCGTTTGATAATTCGCTTCTGCTGGAAGCCGAGCGCGATGGCTGGCTGCCGCAGGCTCCTGTGGCGCTGCGTTATTCGCCGGTAATGGCGGCGCAGCACGAAGTCTCGCTCATCGTGGGCGCATTGCAGAAGGGGCTGCCGGGAATCGACAGGGAGGCGGCTTATACGGCGATTCGCAAGGTGCTGACCACGCCGGGCGAGCCGTATACCTGCGGCGGCAAGTATCCGCAGGGCATGGCGGGAGATCGCCATCTGGCGGCCTACATGAGCCACGGCTACATTCCCGAAGAGACAGGCCCAACTTCATCGACTTTTGAATATGCCTACGACGACTCCTGCGCGGCAACTCTTGCGGCCACGCTGAACAAAAAAGATGACGCGGCGGTCTTTGCCAAGCGCTCCTCGAATTGGCGCAATAGCATCTCACCCGCAACCGGTTATGCGCAGCGCCGCCACGCGGACGGAAGCTGGATTGAACCAAATGACATTCACCGCTTCGGCACCGGTGGCGGATGGAATGGATCGGGCTTTGTCGAAGGCACACCGTGGATCTATACATGGTTTGTGCCGCAGGACGTGAAGGGACTGGTTGATCTGGTCGGCAAGGAAAGGTTCAGCCAGCGATTGCAGGAGGGCTTCGAGAAGCAGTATGTTGACCTGACCAACGAGCCGAATCTGCAATCGCCTTGGCTCTTCAACTACGCGGGCAAGCCAGCGCTCACGCAGAAGTACGCGCGCTTTGCCTTCAGCGATGTCTTCGATACTTCTCCGCTGAATGGGTGGCCGGGAGAAGAAGACGAAGGCCAGATGGGCTCCTACGTGGTTCTTGCCGGCATTGGCCTCTTCGACATGGAAGGAGGCTGCACGGCCGAGCCGTCGTATCAGATCAGCGGCCCGGCATTTACGCGCGTGGTTCTGCATCTGCGTGGCGGAGACTTTGAAATCATCGCGCACAATAACAGCGCCGCCAATCTCTACATTCAATCGGCGAGGTTGAATGGCATTGCGCTCAAGGAGCCGCGCTTGAAAGTTTCGCAGTTGATGAAAGGCGGAAGGCTGGAACTGGAGATGGGGCCGCGGCCCGGTCATCTGTGGGAGTAGCAACTCACCGCGTCACCGCGCGCTGCTCAGGTCGATTTTGAGCAGCTTGGCGGGGTCAAGATAAGCGCCCTGCCAGCGCACGGCCCAGTGCAGATGCGGTCCGGTGACGCGGCCCGTTGCCCCGCTCAGACCAACACGCTCGCCAGTGGCCACCGTCTGGCCCTCGCGCACATCGATGCGGCTCAAGTGCATGGAGATTGTGTACAGCCCCAGGCCGTGGTCGATGACCACGCAGTTGCCCTCGTAGTAGAGCGGCCGGGCCAGCACCACCACGCCGCTGTTTCCGGCTTGCACCGGCGTGCCCGAGACGGCGCGAAAGTCCATGCCTTTGTGGATGCTAGCCAGCTTGCCGTTGAAGGTGCGGCGTGTGCCGAAGCTGTCAGTCGGCTTGGCCTCGACTGGCGCTTGAAAGCTGGCCGCCCACAGCGGCTGGGCGGCACTCACGCCAAAAATCTTCTCCTTGAGCAGCTTGTCGGCGGCAATCTGCTTGAGCGCCTCCGGCCCAGGCTCGACGAACTGCGGCGCCACGGTCAGCGCGCCAGTGCGGTAGTGCGCAGGAAGAATCTCGATTGCGCGGCTGAACTCTTCCGCGCCGCCCCTGGCCCGTCGCAGAGAAATCTTCAGCGTTGACGGCCCTGCCGCAGCCTCCACATCGACGCCGGCCAGGGCAAACCACGCCTGCCCATCGCGCCCGCGAAAGAACTCCAGCTTGCGCCCCAGCCACTCGCCTTCCATGCTCGCCACGTCCGCCGCGTCCACTTGAATCAACTCAGGCGAGCCGGCCTCCACGGCAGCGGGTGTGAGCGTGACGGCGAAGGCTTGTCCGCGCGCTGAACCAGCGGGCAGAGCGAGAAGAAGAGAGAGCGTCCAGGCAAAGCGGCGAAGCTGCATGAAGTGATGATACGAAATCTGGCGGCAATCCTCGAATCAACTCTGGGTGCTTCTAGCTCCAGGCAATGGTTTATCCTTTTAATACGCATATGAAGATCGAGATTCCCAATTTGACGGCATTTGACGAGGCTGCGCTGGGCGAGGCGTTTGCGGCGCTGGAGCAGCAGGCGAGGGCGGCGGCGGCGACGCTCAACGATGAGGCGGCCGTGGAGGCCTTCAAGCTGCAATGGCTGGGGCGCAAGCAGGGGCTGCTCAAAGAGGTCTCTGACCGCTGGCAGAAGTCTGCTCCGGCTGAAGCGAAGAAGCTTGTGGGCATGCGCTTCAACGCGCTGAAGGCGGTCGTGGAAGGGCTGCTGGACGAGGCTGCTGGAGCGGGTCCGACCGACGCGGCGCTCAAGGCTGAAGCCATCGACATTACGCTGCCGGGGACGCGGCGGCTCAATGGCGCCGAGCATCCGATTACGCGCACACTGAATGAGATTGTCAGCGTCTTTGCGGCGCTGGGCTACTCGGTGGGCGTGGGGCCGGAGGTCGAGACCGATTACTACAACTTCGAGAGCATGAACTTCCCGCCGGGGCATCCGGCGCGCGACACGCAGGACACGCTGGTGGTGGCGGGCCAGGAGCGCCGCCCGCAGCGCGACCGGCTGCTGATGCGCACGCATACATCTCCAGTCCAGATGCGCACCATGGAGTCGCAGCCGCCGCCGGTGCGGATTGTAATTCCCGGCAAGGTTCATCGCAACGACGCCGCCGACGCGACCCATTCGCCGATCTTTCACCAGGTCGAGGGCCTTTGCGTGGATACGAATATCACCTTCAGCGATTTGAAGGGAACGCTCGACCACGCGATGAAGGCGCTCTTCGGCTCGGCGGTGAAGACGCGGTTTTTCCCGTCGTTTTTTCCCTTCACCGAGCCGAGCGCCGACGTGCAGATCAGTTGCATCTTTTGCGGCGGCAAGGGCTGCCGTAAATGCAAGAACTCCGGCTGGATCGAGCTGCTGGGCTGCGGCATGGTGGACCCGGCGGTCTTCGCCTTCGCGGCGGAAAAACAGCCTTTGTACGATCCGAAACGCATTTCAGGATTTGCATTTGGCATGGGCGTGGAAAGAATCGCGATGATGAAGTATGGCATCAGCGAGATTGGGTCTTTTTATGCTGGCGATATGCGTTTTCTTGGGCAGTTTGCGTGATTCCTCGCTGACTCGCCATAAAGGACAATCATGAAAATTCTTACCAAATGGCTTAGAGCGTACCTGCCCGGACTGCCCGCCAACGACGCACAACTTGCTGAAGACCTGACCCTGCGCGGCATCGCCGTCGAAGGCGTCTTCGATCTGGGCGCGGACAATGGTTCGCTCTTCGAGATGGACATCACCACCAACCGCGTGGATGCGATGAATCACTATGGAGTGGCGCGGGAGGCGGCGGCTATCTACGGCTTGGCTCTGCCGGAGCTTCGCTATGAACTGCCAAAACCCCGCTCGTCTGGCCAGCCATTCCCGGTGAAGATTGAGGCCGAGGACGCCTGCGGGCGCTTTACGGCGCGGGTGCTGCGCGGCGTCACCATCGGCCCCTCGCGCGATTGGTTTGCCGGCGCTGAGGTGAACACCTACTTCGGTTTGCTGGAGCAGAAGCAGATCTCCAACGCCGTGGATGCGACGAACTTTGCTTGGCTGGCAATGGGGCAGCCGACGCACGTCTTCGATCTGGACAAGCTCGAAGGCGGCATCATCGTTAGGCGCGCAAAAAAAAGCGAGAAGCTCAAGACCCTCGACGGTGTGGAGCGTGTGCTCGATCCCGAAGACCTGATTATTGCCGACCACGCGAAACCTCTTGGCTTGGCCGGAGTGATGGGCGGCTGGGATTCGATGATTACCGCGGAGACGAAGAATGTGCTGGTGGAGGCGGCGTGGTTTGATCCGGTTGCGGTGCGGCGGACGGCGCGGCGGCACGGGCTGCACACCGACGCCAGCCATCGCTTTGAGCGTGGAGCGGATTTCAACGCCGCTGAAATTGCATCGGCCATTGTGAGCAGTATTCTGCTGGGCAACAACGAAATGGGGGGCGGCTGGATCGAGGGCGAGCTGGTGGATGTGCGTGTGCCCGCTATCGAGGCGCGCACGGCCAATCGAGCGCCCATCGTGCTTGAGCTCAGTGAAGTGCATCGCATTCTGGGCGCGACAGTGGATGCGGAGGGCATCACTGCGGCGACCGTCGAAGGAGTGCTGACTGCTTTAGGGTGCGGGCTTCAAAAGACAAGCGGCGCGGCCTGGCTGGTGACGCTGCCCAGTTGGCGGCTTGATTTGGAGCGCGAGATCGACCTGATCGAAGAGGTGGCGCGCGTTTACGGCTACAACCGCTTTGCGAATACGCTGCCGGCCTTCGGCGAAGGGGTGCGGGCGCTGCCCTGGGCTGAGAAGGAAGCCGACGTGCGGCGTGTGCTTTTGGCTGCTGGCTTCCATGAGGCGATTGCCAGCACATTTTGCTCGGCTACCGAGGCCGCGCTGACGGCGCCGCAGCCGGGGCTAGTTGTCCCGCTGGGCAATCCGCTCAGCGAAGAGGCGGGTGTGCTCAGGTGGTCGCTCGTGCCGGGAATGCTGGCGATGATCGCGGGCAATCTGCATCGCGATGTGAGCGATGTGCGGCTCTTCGAGTTGGGCACCGTCTTCAGCGGCAATACGGAAAAAGTCGACGAGCGGCCCGCGCTCTCGTTTGGCGCGGTGGGCAGCATGGCCGAGCAGGGGGCGCTGCATCCGGCGCGGACAGTTGAGTTCTACGACGTGAAGGGCATAGTCCAGCAGGTGCTGGCGCGCTTCCAGGCGCGGTCTGTTTACTTTGATCGCTCAATAGCTGAGGCTGGAATCACGCCGCAGTGGCTGCATCCATATCGCTCGGCGCGCGTGGTGGCGGAGGGCGCAACGGTGGGCTGGTTCGGGCAACTGCATCCGCGCCTGGCAGCCGAGCGCAAGTTGAAGGAGCCGGCGCTGGTGGGCGAGATTTATCTTGACCGGCTCTACAAGCTGCCTTTGCGCAAGCCCGCGGCGCGGGAGATCTCGCGCTTCCAGCCGGTGCGGCGCGACTTTTCGCTGATTCTGGACGAGAGCGTCGCGTGGGAGAAGATCGATCAGGCGGTAGCCGGGCTGCACATTCCAGAGCTGGTGGAGTGGCGGGCGCGCGAGGTCTTCCGCGACAAGAAGCTGGGCGCGGGAGAGTACTCCTTACTGCTGGGCGCGACCTTCCAGGCGGCAGACCGCACCCTGCGCGAAGAAGAGTTGCAGGAGTTCCAGGCGCGCGTCGTCGAGGCTGTTGGCAATGTAGGGGCGCGGCTGCGCGGTTAGCCGGGTTAATAGGCTGAAAATCATCTCGTCCGGCGGTATACTGGCGCCAGCAAGTCAGATTCGCGTGGAGGTTTTCGATGTCGGAGTCCTTGTGGGAGTCGGAGGTTGCGGAGTCGGTGCAGCCGGAAGAGTCGTCGGCGGATTTGGTTTCGGAAGCAACCGCGAAGCCAGGCACCGAACCGGCGACTGAGGCAGCCTCGAAAGCCAGCGTTCTGTCTTTGAGCGTGGATGAGTTTTCCGCGCTGGAAGAGCGCATTCTGCGCGCGGTGAATCTGGTGAAGCAGGAGCGGCGGGAGCGCGCTGCGGCTGAAAAACGCGCGGCGGCGGCGGAGGCTCAACTGCGCGAGGCCGCGCCGCAGACTGAGCGCCTGCAAACGGAAGTGAATGCTCTGCGCAGCGAGCGCGAAGCTGTGCGGCAGCGCGTGGAGCGGCTGTTGGCGCAACTGGACGCGCTGGAAGTGTGAGGCTCGGCTTGGCTCTGGAGCAATCCGGCTACCGTGCCGGTTACATTACTGTCGAGATCTACGACCAGACCTACTACCTCTCTGGCCAGGACGTCGAGCACATTCGCCGTTTGGCCGAAGTGGTGGACTCAAAGATGCGCGCCGTGGCCGCCCAGGGCAGCACGGTGGATTCGCTGCGCCTGGCGGTGCTGGCGGCGCTGAATCTTGCCGACGAGCTTATACAGGCGCAGCAGGCCAGCGGCGGCGCGGATGCGCAACCAAGCCGCGCGCGTGTGGCCAGTCTGCGCGGACTGCTGGACGAAGTGTTGGAGGATGAGCGCAAGACAGGGTAGCAGGCGGTGCGCATGCCAGAAGAGATGCTTTTCACTGGGGCGCGCGATTTTTTCTGGGAGTCAGCACGAATGTTCGATGCTCGCAAACCATTCCATCAGAGATTCATCGCTATTTCACTCTTGCTATTTGCTCTTGGGCCGGGCATTCACGCAGCCGATACGCCTGCGAGCGATGCGCCGAAGCCGGGTGAGCCGACCGACACGAAGGCGCGCAAGACCTTTGCCGAAGCGATTGAGTTGGAGAAGAAGGGCGAGAGCGGCTGGGCATTGGAAGCATTTCGCAAGGCCAACAAGCAGGATGGCGGTCATTGCACAAAGTGTTTGACTCGCGCCTATTTCAATGCCTACAGGATAGGCGACTACAAGGATGCCGAAGTTATAGCGCGCGAGTTGCTCCTCTTTGTTGCAGATGGAGAAAAAGCATCCATCCATTGGGTGCTGGCCAACGCCTTGCAAAGACAGGGAATCAACGGCAAGAAAGAGCGGCAGCTTGCCGAGAGCTGCGACGAGTACAACGCCGCGTTGGCCCTCAGGCCAGATTTGACCACGATGCGCTACAGCTTGGGCGTTTCGCTGGCTTATCTCCATCGGGACGAAGAGGCGCGCAAGGAATTTTCTGCATTTCTTGACCAAGACCGTATGAGTCCGGAACTGCATGATCGCGTTAAACGATTTGTTGGCCGTATCGAACTGGCGCGGGCTACGATGGTGCCGCCGTTTTCGTTAACCACTCTGGACGGGCAGCGCGTTTCAATGGACGGCCTGGCAGGCAAGGTGGTGCTGATCGATTTCTGGGCCACCTGGTGCGGCCCCTGCCGCGAGGCGCTGCCGAACATTCGAAAGATTGCGCAAAAATTCGATGGGCAGCCGTTTGTAGTGCTCAGCATCAGCCAGGATACGGATCAGTCCAAGTGGAAGGAATTCGTTGCACAAAACGGAATGACCTGGTTGCAGTATTGCGATGGTGGTTTTCCCGGCCCAATCGCCAAACAGTTTAACGTGAATGCGATTCCGGCCACATTCACTATCGATGCAGATGGCGTGCTTGAAGACCAGCATATAGGCGATGCGGATATTGAGGGCAAGCTCAAGAAACTGATTGTGCGGGCTGTCGAGGTGGCCAAACGCAAGCCCGCGCCCGCGGCGGTAGACAAATCTGCTCGCGGCACGGATTAAAATTGCAAGGCCTCTTGCCGTTTCGGGCGGGCGCTCCCAAAAGCGGCGGGTTCAAAACGGTAACACAAAGTGGCTCTCAAAAACAAGGCTTGTATTTCTTTTCCGCCCACACTACTATCCGCAATAGAAACCGGCCTGCAAAGCAGGTGGGCGATCAACGCTGGTTGAACCAACATTCGTGAACAGGGGCTCAACTCGACAATCGGTTCTGTGTGCCGTGTCCGCCAGTCCGGAATGCCTAATGAACCGCGGAGAGCTCCACCTTCCTAGGAAGGGTTCACCGGCGCATCAACCACGGCCCCGTGGGCCGGATTCTACCTTTCTGCAAGATCGCGGCAGCTACTCCTTGTCACCCTAGTGAGCATCAAACGCTCATCGGGGATCCCGATAAGCGCAAATGCCGTATTCTGATACTGGTGCATCCAGTCCTCTTTCATTTCGGTTCGATTCTGATTCCGTCCTATGGCGCGGTGACGGCGCTGGGCGCACTGCTGGCGCTGTTTCTGGCCGAGCGCACAGCGCGGATTGTTGGAATTGATGCCGGCAAGGTATGGAATCTCAGCGTTCTTGCGCTCTTTGCGGCGCTGGCAGGCTCGCGGCTGCTGCTGGTGGCGCTCAACTGGAGCGCGCTGCGGCTGCATCCCGCGTGGCTGCTCGGCCTCGCCATGATTCATCATCCGCTGCTGGGAGCCTTTGGCGCGCTAGCCGCCGCCGTTGTGGCCGTTTTGTTTGGGCGCTGGCAGCGGCTGCCGTTCTGGCAGACAGCCGACGCGCTGGCCGCGCCCCTGGCGCTGGCGCTGGCCTTCGAGCAGGGAGGCGCACTGCTGGCCGGCTCAGGCTATGGAATCGAGGCAAGGGGGATTGCGGTGCGCTGGGCCGTCACCTATACTCACCCTCTGGCGCAGTTGTGGAGCGGCGCTCCGCTGGGCGTGGCGCTCGCTCCGGTGCAGGCCTACGCGGCGCTTGCGTTTCTCGCACTTGCGATTTTTTTGCTGGCTTTGTGTCAGGGCACGACTTCTGTCGTGCCGCAAATGCAACAAAAAGAGGATGGGGTTTTAGCCGGGAGTTTCTTAGCAATCATTGTTGCCTCTTGGCGACCCTATCGCCGTCAGCCGGGCGATCTTGCCGGTCTCTTCTTGCTGGGCGCGGGCGTGGCGATTTATTTCACCGAGTTCGGACGCGACCACGGAGGACGCGGCTCGCTGCCGGGCGGCGCGCTGGATGGTCCGCAGTTGGCGGCGATTCTGATGGTCGCACTGGGAGGGTTGGCGCTGATGGAGCGGAACGCATCAGAAGCGAAAGACGAGGCGGCAGATGGCTGAACTGCGCACCATCGAAGTGACGGAAGAAGCGAAGGGCCAGCGGCTCGACCTGTTTCTGGCCGCGCAACTGGAGGGCGTGAGCCGCTCGCGTGTGCAGTTATTGATCGATCAGGGCGATGTGCTGGTTGATGGCAAGCGCGAAAAGGCCTCGCTGAAGCTGCGCGGCACTGAGCGCATCGACATTACCGGCGAGCCGCGCCCGGCGCCGCTCAAGGCCATGGCCGAGGAGATTGCGCTCGACGTGATCTACGAGGATGCGGATCTGGCGGTCATCAACAAGCCGGCCGGGATGATGGTCCACGCCGGTTCGGGGCAGAATGACGACGCGCGCAGCCGCGGCACGCTGGTCAACGCGCTGCTCTTCCGCTTTCAAAAGCTCTCGAATACCGGCGGCGACCTGCGCCCCGGCATCGTGCATCGGCTCGACAAAGACACCAGCGGCCTGATTGTGGTGGCCAAAAACGACCGCGCCCATACGGCGCTGGCAGAGATGTTCGCGAACCGCCAGATCAAAAAGACCTACCTTGCGCTGGTGCAGGGAGCGGTGGAGCGACCCAAGGGCACCATCAATGCCAGCGTGGGCCGCGACCCGCTGCGGCGCACGCGCATGACGGCAAAACCGATGATGAACGCCCGCGCGGCTGTCTCTCATTATGAAGTTGTCCGGCGGCTCGCCAATCGCTTCGGCAAATTCACGCTGGTCAAGGTGCGCATCGAGACCGGCCGGACGCATCAGATTCGTGTGCACATGGCGTCGATTGGCCATCCGGTGGTGGGCGACACGCTCTACGGCGGCGCGGGGCAGTTGACCGACCAGGTGGCTTCGCAGGCCGCGACCTCAAAGGCCGCGCGGCGCAAAACGGAGCCGGAAAGGCTCAAGCTGGGGCGCAACTTTCTGCACGCAGCGCGGCTGGAGTTTCCCCACCCCCTGACGGGTGAGCTGGTGCAACTTGAAGCGCCGCTGCCCGCCGAACTGGAGGCGTTTTTGCGCCAGTTGGACGAAGGACAGAAGCCATCCGGCGCATGACTGGCGGAATCGACCGAGGAATTATTTTTTGCGTCAGCGGGAATCGACTCCCGCGCCGCCCGCCGCCTCAATCCGCGCCCAAAGCTCCTTCACGCCGTAGCCGGTCTTGGCGCTGACAGGAAGCACCTCATCCAACTCCAGCCCCTTCTTGAGCGCCAGCAGATTGCGCGTGCGCTGGTTGCCGCTGAGCCGGTCGATCTTGGTGGCTACTACGGAGAAGTCGCGTCCCGCAGCGCGCAGCCAGTCAATCAACTGGCGGTCGCTCTCCTGCGCGGGCACATTCGAGTCTACCAGGCAGATGCAGAGTTTGAGCGTCGAACGGATCGCCAGATAAGGCTCGATAAACTCCGGCCAGCCCGCGCTGATCGACTTGGAAATCTTGGCGTAGCCGTAGCCGGGAAGGTCGGCAAAAACCAGTTTGCGCCGCTGACTCGGGTCCAAAAGAGCGAAAAAATTGATGGCTCGTGTGCGTCCCGGCGTCTGCGAAACCCGCGCCGCCTTTTCGCCTGTGAGCGTGTTCAGCAGGCTCGATTTGCCCACATTCGAGCGGCCCAGAAAGGCGATCTCCGGCGCATCCGGCGGAGGAAATTGATCCGCGGCCAAAGCCGAAAGCAGAAATTGAGTTGTGTAGCGCATAAGGCGGGCCAAAAAAGAATGGCGCTGCAAATCAGCCGGGAAATGAGTGCCTAGGTCTCGCTTTTCAGACCTGGGATACAAAACTATCTGCCTTGAGGATACAGGAAGGCGCTGCATCCGACGAGCAAAACACAGGAAGCCGGCGCACTCTTCCGGACCGCTGATTGCCTGCATTGGTTGTTCTCAGTTCGTCGTAAGACTCATCACGGCCCCTGTAGCCGTGCCTCCTGCCGTTGTGACGGCCACTCGATAGTAATAAGTGGTTTTTGTTTTCAGGCCGGTAAGTTGCGCTCTCGCGGCCACGGAAGTTGTTGAGGCTCTCAAAGCGGTTGTGGCAGTGCTGGAGGTCAGCGCCGTGCTGCTCGTTCCGTATTGAAAGTGATACAAACCGGAAAATCCAAAGCCATTCACTACGGCGTTCAGCGCAGCTCCCGACGTGCTGAGCGCGGTAGCCGGAAATGCCAGCGCGCTGGGCGAGCCGATAATGATATAAGTGGCCGTCCCCACCGGGCTGTCGGTGTAGTTTGCGGCAACGGCAATCGCCTTGATGGATGTGATTGTTGAAACCGTGATGGCGCCGGTGTATTTCGTTGAGTTGCTGGTAGGCGCAACTCCATTGGTAGTAAAGTAAATCACAGCCCCGGCGGTCGCGTCGCTCAAGGTAATAGATTGCGCCGCCGGATAAGTTCCTGCCTTCACCGAAAAGACCGGGGTTGCGGCAACAGGCATACTTATCGTGTAAGTGGCCGTCGCCACCGGGCTGTTGGTGTAGTTTGCGGCGACAGCAATTGCCTTGATGGTCGTTGTTGCCGAAACCGTGATGGCGCCGTTGTATTTCGTCGAGCTGCTGGTAGGAGCTAATCCATTGGTAGTGAAGTAAATCACAGCCCCGGCGGTCGCGTCGTTGATCATCACCGACTTTGCCGTACTATAGCTTCCGGAAGCAAGGCTGAATACCGGAACCGCCGCCGCTGGAGCGCCAATGGTGTAAGCTGCCGTGCCGACCGCGCTGGCCGCGGTGTAGCCGGTGACGGTGGCTATAGCCTTCAATGTCTCCGAGGAAGAGACAATAATCGGATTGGAGATGGAAAATGCCGCCGACTTGGTTGTTGGCGTGGTTCCGTTCGTGGTGTAGTAGATTGTCGCCGCGGGAGAGGTTGGCGTACGGATGGTTACAGTCTGCGCCGAGTTATAAACGCCGGCCGGAGGATCGAAGACCGGCGCGGCCACCACTGAACCAAGCACGGAAACAGTAATGGATTTGCTGGTGGTTCTGCCAAATGCGTTTGTGGAGTTCAACGTGTAAGTATGGGTTGCCGTGGGATAAATAGTAACCTCTCTGCTGCCGGATGCAACCGGGCCAATCATGTCAATGAAATCGTAGGAGTCGCCGGTGATGCTGTAACTAAGGGTGACCGCGCTCCCGGAGTTTACGCTCAATTCGGAAGCCGTAAAGCTATTGATCTGCGGTAAGGCTCCAGTGGGCGCAGTCTCTGAATCATATCCGGGAAATTCGGGAGTCGCTTGCACTACTTCGAAGTTGGACGAAGCGACGTTTTTCAAGTTATCCAGATCATTGTCATCAAAGCGCGGATCAGAGGCGCCCTGGAAAAAGAAGTATCCTCCATTGTCCGCCAGAATCATTCCATATTGTTTCATTGCGGTCAAGATAACCTGGTTGACCGTGGAAAAGCCGGAGATGTCGAAGCTGGCCTTTAATCGTATCCGCATTCCCATGACGTTGGATACTCCCCAGATATTTCCCGCCGCATGAGAAGCTGGATAAACGAAATACCCGCCATTGGCGTCGTCCTTTGTATGTTCCATGGTAAAACGGATGGCGTGCTTGATCTCTCCGGAAGCTATCTCGTCATAACGCACCAGTCCCGGAAAAATAGGCAGTCCAGCAGCATCGGCTGAAGTCCATCCCCAGGGACGCGATTCATAGTTCTCCATATCCCAGATCGTCTCGCTCGATGCGTCATACGACCCATTGCAGCGATTAGTGTTGAATGTCTCGTAGAGTTCGCATTTAGCGCGATCAAGCACCAGTACATGAGCATCGCCGTTATAAGTGTCCGGCCAGCCCGAGCAGTCTGCCGGATAACCTTCAATAGGCGCGGTGGCGGGGTAGGGCGCAACCACCACGTCGCTCTGCGCCGCATAATCTATTACATTGATGGGTACGGAGGGAGTTATTGTGGAATCCACCACAACGTAAGGAATTCCATAGGTGCTCTCGGAACCAAAATCGGGATGCAGATATAAGCCGGCAAACCCGGCCGCGGAGGTGATAGCCGCTGAATTTGGATCAACCGGAGCCGAAGCAATGTTTGTGTTCCAGACATTGGTTGATGGAAACGGAACAAATCCATTCAGGTTGGCATTGTCGCCCAGCGACATACCTGAGCAGCTTTGGCCGTAAACGGAGCGAGTAGCGCACAGAATCACGAATACCATCACCGATTTGACTAAAATTCTCACGGGATTGATCCTTTCCGGCGCGCAAGTTGCCCAGCGCGCGAGTTGTCTTTAAATTAAACAACCATCCCAGTTTCAACACTTTAAGAAGAAAACTGGAGTTCAAGGAGTGAACAGAATCCCTACAACAACATCAACATCTTCCTCTTCCCGGCGCTCGATGTCTGTCTCATTATCGACATAAAACAAAAAAATATCACTATGGCAGCCGACGCTTTCAAAGCGACACGGGGATTTCCGAGTTGCCCATGGCATACGCGGGAAAATCAGGCGAAATGTCGGGCGTGACTTGAATGGTGAGAGAGATATCCCGGTTGAGCCTCTCGCTGTAAACTGATAACACATGATTCTCCCGTTCGTCCGCGAAGTCTTTGCGGAGCTGGAGCACTCTTCCGGGTTTGAGCGCGTACGAAGGCATCTGAGCCTGGGTGCGGGGCGCAGGCGTGTCTCCGGTCTTACGCAGACGGCGCGCTCCGTCTTCATTCCGCTCTTCGCGCGCGCCGCCCGCCAGCCGGTAATCGTAGTGGTGGCCGACAACAAAGCCGCCGAGGCGCTGGAGCCGATGCTGCGCGCCGGATGCGAGCTGACCGGCGCGGTGGACCCGACTTCGGTGGTGCGGTTCCCGGCCCACGATGTACTCCCTTTTGAAAATCTCTCTCCTCATCCCGATGTGCAGGAGCAGCGGGCGGCAGCTCTGTGGAAGCTGGCGACTGGCGCGGTCTCGATTCTAATTGCGCCGGTGGAGGCCGCGGCGCTGAAGCTCTTTGGCCGCAACTACTACGCCGGACTTGCGGTGACGCTCAAGCGCGGCGAAGAGGTGGACATCGAGGTGCTCACCGGCCACCTGGCCAGCGTCGGCTATACGCAGATGGATCTTGTGGAGATGCCGGGGCAGTTTACTCGGCGCGGCGGAATTCTGGATGTATACTCGCCCGAGTCCGACCGGCCAGTGCGCATCGAATTCTTCGGCGACGAGATTGAGACGATTCGCAAATTTGATCCAGAGACGCAGCGCTCGCAGTCGGGACTCGATGAGGCGCAGCTATTGCCGCTGACCGAGACGCCGGTGACCGAGAAGCTGCTGGCCGCGGTGCATGGCCGGCTGAGCCGGCAGCGAGTGGAGATAGATGAAGCTAATGAGGAATTAGCTGCAGAGTTAGCCGCTGCCGCCGGAGCAAGCGTTTTTCCCGGCTGGGAGTTTTTCTCCTCCGTGGCCGGAGCGGATAAGTCGCTGCTCACGCTGCTTCCCAAGTGCGCGCTGTTTATTGAAGAGCCGGCGATGGTGTGCAACCAGATTGATCGCTGGTGGAACAAGGTCGAGCAGCGCCACGAGCGGTCAGCGATGGGTTCGCTCATCAGGCCGGAAGATATCTATCTGCGTCCTGAAGTCTTGCAGGCGCAGTTAGACGCACAGATGGGTTTGGACCTGGATCAGTTAGGCGTGGTTGATGTTTTGGACGAAGATAACACTCTGGGAGAGATTGAGTTCAACACGCGCCCTACGCTGCGCTTTCATGGCTCGATTCCGGCGCTAACCGAGCAGTTACGAACGCTGATGGCCGCCGAATCGCGGATTGTATTGGCCGCGCCCCACCAGGGCGATGTGGAGCGGCTGGCTACAGTGCTGCGCGAGTATCAGATTCCTTATAGAATGGGCAGTCGAAATCAGCATCCGGGCGAGACGATGCTGGATGAGGCGAGTTACATGGCGGGCGACTTGCGCGTACCTATCATTGTGCGTACGCCGGTGGCTGCGGGAGTTAGTTTTCTCGATTCGAATCTGTTTTTCTTTGGAGCCAACGACTTATCCGACGATGCGGATGTGGCGGCGCGGCCGGAACCGAAGCGCTCTAAGACAGCGGCGTTTGTCTCCGACTTTCGCGATCTGGCCGTGGGCGATTATGTGGTTCACGTGGAGCACGGAATCGCGCAGTATCAGGGGCTCAAGGAGATTGCGCAGGACGGGCTTTCTGTCGAGTTCATGATTCTGGAGTTCGCTGAAGCGGCCAAGTTATATGTGCCGCTCACTCGCCTGGATCTGATCCAGAAGTACCGCTCGGCGGATGCGGGGCCAGCTCCTGCATTGAGCCGTCTCGGTTCGCAGCAGTGGGCCAAAACGAAGGCGCGCGTGCGCAAGGCCATGCAGGATATGACCGGCGAGTTAGTCAAGTTATACGCCGAGCGAACCACGGCGCAGGGAACGGCCTTCGCAAAGGACAACGAATTTCAGAAGGAGTTTGAAGACTCCTTCGACTACAGCGAAACCGAAGATCAGATTTCGGCGATCCGGGCCATCAAGTATGATATGGAGTCGACCAGGCCGATGGATCGTTTGCTGTGCGGCGATGTGGGCTACGGAAAGACGGAAGTGGCCATGCGTGCGGCCTTCAAGGCTGTGCAGGACGGCAAGCAGGTGGCCGTGCTGACGCCGACGACTATTCTGAGCTTTCAGCACTTTGAAACATTCAAGAAAAGATTCGCGCAGTTTCCCATCAATGTCGAAATGATCTCGCGCTTTCGCACCGCAAAAGAGCAGAAAGAGATAGTCGCGCGAGTGGAAACCGGCAAGATTGACATACTTATAGGTACGCATCGGCTGTTATCGAAAGATATTAAGTTTCAAGACCTGGGTTTGTTAGTGGTGGATGAGGAGCAGCGCTTTGGTGTGCGCCACAAGGAGCGGCTGAAGCAGATGCGCAAGGAGATCGATGTGCTGGCCATGAGCGCAACGCCGATTCCGCGTACGCTGCATATGTCGCTGGTGGGGCTGCGCGATATGAGCGTGATCGAGACGCCGCCCAAGGATCGCATGGCGATTCAGACGGTTGTCGCCAAGTTTGATGAGAAGATTATCCGTTCGGCGGTCGAAGTGGAGTTGGAACGCGGCGGGCAGGTATATTTTGTGCATAACCGCGTGGAGTCCATCTTTGAAATTGCCGCGCGAATTCAGGAGTTAGTCCCGGCGGCGCGTGTCGCTGTAGGCCACGGGCAGATGAGCGAGACGGAACTGGAGCGCGTGATGCTGGCCTTCATGCGCCACGAGTATGATGTGCTGGTGGCGACCACGATCATCGAAAATGGATTGGATATTCCGCTGGCGAACACTATGCTCATCAATCGCGCTGACCGGCATGGATTGAGCGAGTTATACCAGTTGCGCGGCCGCGTGGGCCGCTCGAACCGGCGCGCTTATGCGTACTTGCTCATTCCGCCGGAGCAGGAGTTGACGGAGATTGCGCGCCGGCGGCTGGCGGCGCTCAAGGAGTTCAGCGACCTGGGCGCGGGCTTCAAGATTGCCGCGCTTGACCTGGAGTTACGCGGGGCGGGCAATATGCTGGGCGGCGAGCAGAGCGGGCACATCGAGGCCGTGGGATTCGAGTTATACACCTCCATGCTCGAAGCCGCGGTAAAGGAGATGAAGGGCGAGTCGAGCGAGGAGCGGCCTGCCACGCAACTTAACCTTGGGATTGCGCTGCGCATCGACGAGAGTTATGTGCCGGAGGAGAATCAGCGGCTGCGGCTTTACAAAAAAATCGCAGGCGCGGCGAGCGACGCGGCGGTTGCCGAGGTGCGTGCGGAGCTTGAAGACCGTTATGGAGCGCCGCCGGACGCGACGGTGTACCTGCTGGAGGCATCGCTGATCCGGCTCGAATGCGAGCGGATCGGCATTGCGCAAGTGGATCGCAAGCGCGCCGAGTTGCAGATTCGCTTTACTGAAAATGCAGCCATCGACCCTCAGCAATTGATGAGATTGGTTGCGCGCAACGCAAAACGCGGCGCGCAGTTCACACCGCAAGGTCTATTGAAGTATCCTTTGACTGCAACGCTATCGGATGAAGTTTTGCTGGAGATTCACGAACTGCTTGCCAATCTGGTGCCCGAGCCGGTGAGCGAGTGAGGCTTTTTTAATCAAATGAAAAGAGATGCGATGAAAATGATTCATAAGTTGTTTGCGACTGGAGTGATGATGGCTTTGGCAATCCCCGCTTATGCCGCGAGTGAAAACTGGAAGTTGCAGTTGGCGCGGCTTTCCGATGAGTATCTCGACCAGGTTTACCTGCGCTATCAGCCTACGCAGGGAACTTTAGCCGGCTACCACCAATACGATACGCAACTGGAGGATTACTCCCGCAAAAATGTAGACGCGGAAATAGCCGCGCTCAAGAGCATTGAGAGGCGCATTGGAGCGATTTATCCCGATAAGAGTGCGGCTGAATTTGTTCCGCGCAGCGACCGCGAGATAGTGCTGGCTAATATTCACTCGCGTTTGTTGACGCTACAGACAATTCGTCTCTGGGAGAAGAATGCGGACAATTATTCGAGTGCCTGCGCAAATGGAGCTTTCACGCTGATGGAGCGTAAGTTCGCTTCGCCAGATGATAGGCTGCGCTCGCTCATCGCGCGGGAAAAGCAGATGCCGGCGCTGCTCGGCAATGCGCGGGTGAATCTGAAGAATCCGCCGCGCATCTTCACGGAGATTGCCATCGAGCAGTTGCCGGATATAATAAGCTTCTTTGAGCGCGATGTTCCGGATGCCTTCGCCGACGCAAAAGACACGGCGTTGAAGGCTGAGTTTGCGCAATCAAATGCTGCTGTGATCGCCGCTCTGAATAACTATCTTGGCTGGTTGAGGACGGACTTGCTGTCTGAGTCGAACGGAGACTTCCGCATCGGCGCGGAGACCTTCTCGAAGAAGCTGGAATACGACGAGATGGTGGAACTTCCGCTGGATAAGCTGTTGGAGATTGGCTGGGCCGATCTGCACAAGAATCAGGCTCACTTCCAAGAAATTGCCAAGGAGCTTGAACCGGACAAGACGCCACGCGAGGTGCTGGAAGAGTTAGGCGAAAAACATCCCGCGCCCGATCAATTGCTGAATAGCTTTCGCGCAACATTCGACGGACTTATTACTTTTATTCGCGCGCATCATATCGTGACCATTCCGTCCGATGTGCGGCCAATTGTGGAAGAGACGCCGGCGTTCATGCGCGCAACGACCACTGCCAGCATGGACACGCCGGGGCCGTTTGAAACTCATGCGACGGAGGCTTATTTCAATGTAACTCTGCCAGATAAGTCCATGAAGCCCGAAGAAGTTGAAGGCTATATGCATTCATTCAACATTGGCACAGTGATTTCGACGGCGGTGCATGAGGCTTATCCGGGGCACTATATTCAATTCTTATGGCTGCCGCAGGCGCCGAGCCGGGTGCGCAAACTGTTGGGCGCGAATACCGACGTAGAAGGCTGGGCGCACTATACAGAGCAGATGATGCTAGACGAGGGGTATGGGCAGCCCGGCGCTGGAGCGAAGGACGAGCGCGAAGCGAAGTTTTTGCGTCTCGGGCAATTGCAGGATGCGCTGCTGCGCAATGCGCGTTTGGTAGTGGGTATCGAGATGCACACCGGTAAGATGAGTTTCGACGAGGCGGTTGCAATTTTCCAGAAAGAGGGCTATCAATCGAAGGAGACAGCCACGGTGGAGACCAAGCGCGGAGCCGGCGACCCGACTTATCTCTACTACACGCTGGGCAAGCTGGAGATCATGAAGTTGCGCGAGGATGTGAAGAAGAAGCAGGGTGCAGCATTTTCTCTGGAAAAATTCCACGATGACTTTTTGCGGCAAGGGTTTCCGCCGATAAAGATTGTGCGGGAGGCGTTGCTGGGGGATGATTCACCGGCGCTTTGAGGCTGTCTTTTTAATTGCGACATAAAATCAGCAAAGGCAGGGCGGGGGGCTTACACTCTTATGAGAACGAGGACGATGCAATGAGCGAGCAGATACGGAAGGCAGTCTTTCCCGCGGGCGGATTGGGAACGCGGTTTTTGCCGGCAACGAAGGTCATTCCCAAGGAGATGCTGGCGCTGGTGGACAAGCCCATCATCCAGTACGGAGTGGAAGAGGCGGTCGCGTCGGGCATTGAGCACATCATCATCATCACCGGCCGCGGCAAGGGCGCCATGGAGGATCACTTCGACCATAGCTTCGAGCTGGATGCGACGCTGGAGAGGCGCGGCAAGCACGAACTGCTGGCGGTCTCGCGCGGGGTCTCGTCGCTGGCGCGCATCAGCTATGTGCGGCAAAAGGAGCCGCTGGGGCTGGGCCACGCCGTGCTGTGCGCCAAGGAGCTAGTCGGCGATGAGCCTTTTGCCGTCCTCCTGCCCGACGATGTGATCGATGCCGAGACGCCGTGCCTCAAGCAAATCATGGATGTCTTTGACGAGCGGGATGGCTCGGTGCTGGCGACGCAGACCGTCGAGGGGCCGGGAATTAGCGCCTATGGCGTGCTGGCCGGCGAACAGGATACCGATAACTGGCGGATTTATAACTGCACCGGCATGGTGGAGAAGCCCGCGTTTGCCGACGCGCCGTCGAAGCAGGCTATCGTTGGCCGCTATGTGCTGACGCCGCGCATCTTTGAACTGCTGGAGAAGACCGCTCCCGGCGCGGGTGGCGAGATACAACTTACCGACGGCATCAAGGCGCTGGTCAAGGAAGAGAAGGTCTTTGGCTATACCTTTGAGGGCAAGCGGTACGACGTCGGGGATAAGCTGGGTATGTTGCAGGCGACCGTCGAGCTTGCGCTCAAGCGCGGCGATCTTGGCCCCCAGTTCCGCGCGTATCTGAAGGGGCTGGATTTATAGCATGGAGATTGAAGAGAAGGGGCCGGTTGCAAACATTGTAGCCGTCGTTGTATTCGGATTAGTGGGGTGGGGTTTCTGCGGCGCGACGATGGGTGTGGCAGTGGCCACGACCGACCTCGGTCACGCACTCATCATCCACGATATTGCTGCGCCCGTGATATTCGCAGTTCTGTCATTCGTGTATTTCCGGCGCAATGGCGCATACTCCCCGCTTCGAACGGCGACTACGTTTCTCGCGATCGTTATCGCGATGGATTTCTTTCTCGTCGCCCTGCTAATCGAGCGAAGCTTTGCGATGTTTGAAAGTTTTATCGGAACATGGTTCCCCTTTGCCTTGATATTTCTCTCGACATGGTTAACCGGCATTGCCCTGCGCGGAACAAGCCGGAGATAGTCGATGCATTACGCCTTCCACTTGATGTTGCAGCCAATCGACGGGCGCTGCTCCGCGGGGGCCGGCTTGCCTTCGAGCACCAGGTCAATGGCGGCGCGCAGATCCTCGCCGGTGACAGGAATCACGTTGCCGGGTCGGCTGCGGTCGAATTGGCCGCGATAAACCAGGTGAAACTCCGCGTCGAAGAGAAAGAAATCCGGTGTGCAGGCGGCCTTGTAAGCGCGCGCCACGGCCTGCGTCTCGTCATACAAATAGGGAAAGCGGAAGCCGAAGGTTTCAGCCTGCTGCTTGAGGCCGGCGGGCGAGTCGGCGGGGTGAGTGACGGCGTCGTTGCTGCTGATGGCCGCGATGCCCAGCGGCTTTTCGGCATAGTCTACGCCCAGCTTGGCCAGACCAGCCTCGATGTGCTTTACGTACGGGCAGTGGGCGCAGATGAAGAGGACAAGCAATGCCTTGTGGCCGCGGAAGTCATCGCGGCGCACGGCGTTGCCGGTAACAACGTCGGTGAGCGCGAAATCCGGGGCCTTGGCGCCCAGTTCCAGCATGGTGGATTCGGTGAGTGACATTTCGTTTCCTCCAATCTCGTTGAGCGAGTCAAACGAAGTTCGTTCCTAAAACAGCGGCGTCTGCCGACCCGGCATTGTCAGGCCGAAGTGCTCGTAGGCCAGGCGCGTGGCGACGCGGCCGCGCGGAGTGCGGTCGAGGAATCCGATCTGGATGAGGAACGGCTCGTAGACCTCTTCCAGTGCGTCCTGCTCCTCAGCCAGGGTTGCGGCCAGCGTACTCAGGCCGACCGGGCCGCCGTCGTACTTCTGGATGATGGCGAGCAATAATTTTCGGTCAATCTCATCGAAGCCGTGGGCGTCCACTTCGAGCATGGTGAGGGCGGCGTTGGCCGTGGGGCGGTCGATGATGCCGCTCGCGCGCACCTGGGCGTAGTCGCGGACACGGCGCAGCAGGCGGTTGGCAATGCGCGGCGTACCGCGGGAGCGCAGCGCAATCTCGGCGGCGCCGTCCTGGTCGATGGGAATCTGCATCACCTCGGCCGAACGCGTGACGATAAAGCGCAGCTCGTCTTCGGTGTAAAACTCCAGCCGCAGCAAAATGCCGAAGCGCGACCTCAACGGTGAAGAGAGCAGCCCCGGTCGCGTGGTGGCGCCGATGAAGGTGAAGGGCCGAATCTCCATCACGTGGGTGCGCGCCGCCGGACCCTGGCCAATGATGATGTCCAGCTTGTAGTCTTCGAGAGCAGTGTAGAGCTTTTCTTCCAACACCGGCTGCATGCGGTGGATCTCGTCGAGAAAGAGCACCTGGCGCTCGCGCAGGTTGGTGAGGATGGCCGTTAAATCGCCCTGGATTTGCAGCGCGGGGCCGGAGGTCTGCTGGAAGCCGACATCGAGTTCGTTGGCGATGATGGTGGCCAGCGTGGTCTTGCCCAGCCCCGGAGGGCCGAAGAGGAGCACGTGGTCGAGGGCCTCGCCGCGGCTTTTGGCGGCTTCGAGAGCGATGGCAAGTTGCTCTTTTGCTTTGGATTGGCCGATGAACTCGCCCAGCCAGCGGGGGCGCAGTTTCAACTCAAAGCCCTGCTCTTCGTCGGCGCGCTGGGCGCTGACCAGTCTTTCCGGGGTGTTGTCGCGGGCGATGGCCATACTGAGGGAAGTGTAGCGGGTGCGGGGTACGCTGGGCAAAGTGCGGCTGGCCGCCATCCAGTGTCGTCGAGGGCGCGTCCAGCCCGTATGAACGAAATGCTTGAGCAAGCGGCGCTTATTGACTGACTTGATTCCGTGCGCACAGCCGCATTTTAGCCGGCGAGCAGCATTGAAATCCGAGGGTATATAGTCGAATGTGGAAGAAAATATCCGACTTCGCCGCGTTCTTGCGGAGCCGAAGCCGTTGGAAGAACGTTAGGAGACGCAAATGTTCAATCGCTTCTGCTTCGGTGCTCTCTTGCTCGCAGGCCTTGCAGTCCCGCTTACCGGTTGCAGCAATGCCAGTTCCGGGCTGGATTCCATCTCCATTTCCCCGAATACCGACCTTCAATTGGTGACCGGCAACCCAGCCACCATCCAGTTGACGGTTACCGGGACCTTCGGCAATGGAAGGCATCCGACCACTGGGCCGGTGGCTAACGTCTCCTTTGCCTCTGCCATCCCTCTCGTGGCCAGGGTCACTTCCCCGGCTGGCGTTGTCTCCGCCGTCAGCCCCGGCACCACCACCATCACAGCCACCGCGCAGGGGTATAACGGCCCCGTCACAGCCAGCGTGGAAGTCACCGTGGTCCAAGGATCAACCGGTCCGGGGGGAGACATCGTATCGATTGCCATCACTCCCAGCACTCAAACAGTCAACGCATCTGGCCAGACCAGCCAGTTCATCGCCATTGGAACCAATGCGGCGGGCGCCACATACAACCTGACGGGCGATGTCGTCTGGAGTTCAAGCAGCACATCGATTGCCACTATCTGCAACGCTGTTGCTCCCGGCCCTATCTCGCCGGCTCCCTGCACCGGGAGCACGGTCGGGCTGGCCACGGCTGTCAGCCAGGGAACCAGCACCGTTACTGCCCTTTACACGAATGCCCCTGATCAAACCACGGTGACAGGAACCGCGACCTTCACGATTAACTCTCAGACAAAATCAGAGCCACTGGCTTCGCTGGCTATCTTCCCGGCCACGCAGACCGTGCAGGTCGGCAACACCGTCGCCAACTTTATCGCCATCGGCACCACGGGGACCGGCGCCACCGTGAACCTGACCGATCCCAATACTTTTACAGTGCCGGGTAGTTCGCCCGCCAATACTATCCAGTGGGCGCAATGGACCTCCAGCAACCCGGCCGTGGCCTATATCGACCCAAACACCGGCGTGATCAATGCCAAGAGCGCCGGCGCAACCGCCATCACCGCCATCGCCACCAATCTCGCGGATGGGTCAGTCGTTACCGGCAGCGCGATCCTGACGGTGAGCGCAACCAGCACTTCGGAGCCTCTGGTCTCGCTGACCATTCTTCCCGCTACGCAGACCTCCCTGGCCACTGGCCCGACGGCCGACGTCAACTTCATCGCCATCGGCACCACCGCATCGGGCGCAACCGTTGACCTGACCAATGCCACTGCCAGCAAGCCGTACGTTGTTCCGAATACAACGCCTAAACAGTCCTATTCTGTGCAATGGAGTTCCAGCAATCCATTGGTGGCGACCTTTACTCCAACCATTAACCAAGTTGTCACGCCGAATAGCCCCGGTGTTGCCACGCCAATCAGCGCCGGCGCCACGGCCATCACGGCAGAGGCCACAAACTCTTATGATGGAAGCGTGGTGACGGCCAGCGCGGCTTACACCGTCACGATTCCCGCCGCCTCCGAGCCTTATGTCTCGCTGGCCATTGTTCCCTCCTCGCAAATCCTGACCTCGATCGGCCAGCAGGCCAACTTCATCGCCATCGGCACCACCGGTTCCGGCACAACGGTCGACTTGACCAATAAGGGTGTTGTTTGGAGCAGCAGTGACGCCAACGGCAAGATCGTCACCCCCGTCAGCAACGGCGTCTTCTCGGCTGTCGCCAACGGCGTCGTCGCCGTCACCGCTACCTACAACAACTCTCTCGCCAACGGCAATGCCAGCGACCTGACCTCGGTTACAGCCAGCGGAGCATTAACCGTCGCCATTTCGGCCACGCCTGAGCCTCT
>Ga0302320_10001840_pt1 | contig 50639 bp, 50 predicted proteins | sample Bog_T0_3_FD_202130 | JGI IMG/M metagenome (GOLD analysis project Ga0302320, IMG submission 202130) | Peat permafrost microbial communities from Stordalen Mire near Abisko, Sweden - Bog_T0_3 | ecosystem: Environmental > Terrestrial > Soil > Wetlands > Peat | place: Sweden: Abisko, Stordalen Mire... | reverse complement strand
ACCAATCATACCGCCGGCCGGTTTACCCCGCAGAACTTCGCTCAGCTCCCACACTGAGTCCCCGTCGCCCATCTTTGCTGCCCGCTGCATCCAAAGCAGCGTAACAGCTTCAGTCCACCGCCGCTATTCTGTACCCCGCTTGCCGCTTACTCTCGATCGGGGGGACGGACCGGAATTCAATTTCGAATTCGTATATAGGACCGGGCTCCAAGCCAAGAGAATGGGCTTCCGCTGCATTCACTCTTGGGAGCCCGGCAGATTTCATTCGTGGCCAAAAACTACGTGGGAAACTACGGGTTTGGATGCCTAATGTTGCCCCATGTTGCACATAGTTGCATTATCCGACTCGATGGTTCCTGGCTTCCGTAAGCCACTCAACAAAAAGGCCCTTGGAGTGGGTCCAAGGGCCTCAAATTGGGTGCAGGGGATGGATCTGAACCAGCGACCTCCAGGTTATGAGCCTAATGCCTCCCTCTGAGGCATTTAAACTCCCTCTGCGCAGACGGACACACACTTCATGAGACGGACAGATACGGGGTCAAAATGGACAGTGAATGGACAGTATTGCTTGGCCCGACTCCGCTTCAGCTGGCCTTCGCGATTGAGAATCTTTGCGCCCCGCTAGTTTTGGATGGTAATTACGGCCGTTAAGTTCGCTTAGTTTGTTCCGGATGCGGTCTGCTTATTCAGCATATCCTACTTCGTCGCGGGTCCTATCGTCGACTTCTTGACGGGTCCAGTATTCTCGGTATTAATTTAATACCATGCCAGTACTTAGCTTCAAGGTCGATAGCCAGTCCGCGAACCAAATCCGGGCAAGAGCTCGTGCTGCGAAGTCATCGGTTTCTGCATATCTTCGCAAGGCCGCGCTCGGTGAAGATGCGAAGAAGCCGGTTAAGGTAACTCGCAGGAATCATCCCGTATCTGGGTTGCCGTTCAACGCGTCGTCACCCGACAGGCACGTAACTGACGCAGAAATCCGCGCAGCGCTTGCGGACTTTCCGTGAGATATCTTCTGGACGTTAACGCTCTGCTCGCATGGGAGCACGGAAGTTCACCCCACCACGTGTCGTTCCACGCCTGGGCCAAAGTAGTGGGAAGTGAGAATCTTTGGACCTGTGCGCTTTCCGAATTGGGATTCTTGCGAGTATCGATGCAGGTGTTTGGTTATAGCCTTAATCAAGCCTCTGCGGCATTGACGGTGCTGAAGCAAAGCGCAGGGGGTTTTGTCGAAGGTGCGCCTTCTCCGCAACTTCCGGCCTGGTCCGTGAACGCATCCAGGACATCGGACGGCTACCTCGCTCAAGTCGCGCGAGAAAACAATATGCGGTTGGCAACTTTTGACGCCGGAATCAAAGATGCCGTCGTAGAACTAATTGGATCCAAAGAATAGGAGAGGTTGTTGAGCTGATAGCGAGGCAGTTTCCGCCCTCCCGAAAATCCTAAGTCGCTCAACAAAAAGGCCCTTGGATTGGATCCAAGGGCCTCAAATTGGGTGCAGGGGCTGGATTTGAACCAGCGACCTTCAGGTTATGAGCCTGACGAGCTACCAGGCTGCTCCACCCTGCAACAAAGGGAGGTGCAACGTGCTATTTGTGATAGCCCCTGTCAACGCCATTCCCTAGTTAAGGCGGACCTTGACCTCGGCCGACCCCGCCTCCGAATCCACCAGAGCAAGCGTGACAGACTCAGTCGAAAGGTGCTTCACCAGAAGAATGACCGACCTGAATTGGCCCTTCGAATTCGGGATCTTCGTTGAGAAGACATCTCCCTCCCTATGAAGCTGTCCGTCGACGGTCAGCGCGGTCATACCCTTCAGGGTCACGACGCCACCGATCTTCAATGATGCGATGGCACTCTTGAGCAGCTTTGCCGCGTAGTCGGGCGGCAGGGGACCGTTCAACGTGGGTTCCAGTTGCGCCGTCTTTTGGGATCCCTGCGGGGATACGTTTCCGGAATCGCTCGACAAATCAATACCTTGCGGCACCCGGAAAGGGTCCCATGTCGCATCGAAGGGCACCGGCTTCAGCCTATAGTGGTACAGCACGTCCATCTCGGCCCGGACCCTGTGGAATCGGGTCCGAAGCAGGTTTTCGCTCTGGTTGGCCTTGGGCGGCGGTGGCGGCGCAGAGGTGGGCGTTTCGTTGTGGGGAACCTTGATGTAAAGGTGCCACAGGACCGCCCAGATGACGACGAGGCTGACAAGGAAGATGAGCTGTGTGCTTTGCTTCTTCATCTCTTGCCAAGAAGTTCGACGTTCAAGTCCAATACCAGAACCAAACTCGAGGGATCCCGGCGCCGGACGTTCAGCGAAGTAATATATGCGAGGCGCGGGCCGGTTTCGATGCCGTACAAGAAGGCCACGGCCTGCTCATACGTGCCGGTGAGCTTAATCGTGAAGGGAATGCGACGGTACATCGCCTTCGAATCCGAAATGGTCGAATTCAGCGGGCGGAGCTCCATCAAATGGGCCTTAGCGCGATCCTCTATCTTGTAGAAGTACTGGAGGTTCTCGGCCAGGTTGTCCTCTATGACGAGGTTGTCCTCGATCTGACGCGTGATCACGAGGGCCGCAAGCCGCTCCTGCTTCACCGAGGGCCCGGAGATCAGGGACGCCTGGGCGAGGTCGGAGTCCTGCATGAGCTGCTTGTGCTCGAGATCGAGCCACTTCATGTTGCCGTTGATGTACCAGCAGGCGAACCCACAGAGGATGCAGACGACCGCGCAGAGCGCGATCAGGGGATGGCGCCGTGCCACTGCGATCCATTGCATGAAATCCGAGACGTTCACGGGCTTCGGGGTTTGATCCGCAGGGTTACCTCGTAGTTCATCATCTGGTCATCCTCGGTCGACCGCTCGAGGCCCGTGATGTTGATCGCGGTGAAGTGGGCGCCAATGACCGGGTCCTTGCGCAGCTTGTCCACGTAGTTGCCGATCATCTGGCTCGCCTGTTCCGGATTCTCGTGGAGCCGACCGTGGATGATGATCCTCGCGTCCGCGTATTCGATTGCATCGACAATCATACGGTCCGGCATCGTCCGACCGAGGTCCGAGATGAACCCGGAGAGTAGAATCGGCGTCTTCATCTCGGCGTACGCGTTCTCAATCTTTTTCGCCTCGATCTCGTAGAAACGCTGCAGGCGCCGGACCTCGGCGACATCCCAGAAGGTGTCATCCATCGCTCGGTGCGCCTCGTCAATCTGCTGCCGGAGGTTCAGGTCCGCGTAAGCGTACCATCCGGTGAACAGCAGCGCCCCTAACGCAATAGCGCTCGGCACCGCGTAGGTGACGAATCGCATGCCGACGACGCTGTCCTCGGGCAATTCCGCCACAAGGCGGCAGTCCACATGCCAGTTCGGAGCCAGGAAAAGGCGTTCGCGGGCGCTACTCATAGGATCGGGGCGGCGGGAGCGGGGGCAATCGGGGCAGGGGTCTGTGCCGAGGCCACCGCAGGTGCGAGCTGTGCAACCAAGGACAGAGGTTGGAGCCACGAAGGGCCCAGGAGCGCGTGACCGGGGACGTCGAGCCCCACGGCCGAGAGCCACTTCGAATGATCGGGTGAGAAAAATTCGAGGTCGACCGCGTCGGCTAGCGATTCCTCAAGCCATCCGAGGCGTTCGGGCAGGTGCGCGCAGAAAAGGGCCCCGATGCGCTGGCCGGTCTGCATCTCAAAGTAATCGATAGCGGGCCTGAGGTGCCGCGAAAGCATGCGGATCAGGCGGCGCCCATGGTGCCTGAGCTCCTCGGATGGCTGCTCAAGGAGCTTTCGCGCAGCTGCCGTGTCAGGCGCGGACAGCTCCTTCATCGCAGCCTCTTCTATGGAGAGCAGCCCGTGGGGAAGCGGGGGTGGGGTATGCACGCCGTCCTTGCCCAAGATGTAAAGTTGCGTCTGGTTCCTGAAGATCTCGCAGGCCGCGATCAGGTGGGGATATGCCGTGATACTGGCATATCGCATCAGGCCGCCGAGAAGCACCGGGGTGCCTAGTTCGAGCCTTCGGGGCCTTACTCCCCAGTCCCGAAGGCGGACCTGCGCCTCACGGGAGGCCGACCAGGGAACACCCATGAAAAGCGCCGTCCGGGTGTTTGCCTCCGAGTTCAAGGGCATGCCATCCACAGGGTTAAGTGCCGCGACGTGCCAGGCCTTTGCCGAGGTGACCTTGGCCAACTCGGCAACCGTGGTATAGAGGAATTCACGGTCGTTGAGCTTACGCACATTAATGGCATCTCGTTGGAAGATCCGCTCCGGGGGATGGAAGCCGCAATAGGCGGGCATGAATTTTCCGGACCGATCGCCAAAGTTCACATCCAGCCAGCGCGCCACCGATCCAGAGTCGGAAATGGAGACCTCGGCGAAAGTGTCCACGGTCAGCGGCCGCGTGTCCAAACGCCCAAGGCGGGCCAGCTGCACACAGTGGTCCGTGAGATTTATCAGAACACCGTGGCGTTCCTTCCGATTGAACATGCGCAAGGAATTAGGCAAAAGCAGCCCATTGCTGTCAATCGGCGTGAAACAAGCGGAAAAGCACTAGGGAACCGATGCCGTCAGATTGGATACCGTCACGGGCGCCGTCAAATGGGCGAAGGCCGCATCATAGGCAAAGCTGTCCGGAGCCCGCAAGGCGTTGTCATAATAGATCGTCGCGGCGGCGGAAACGGAAATCGAGGAGCCTACGATTGAACCGCAAATCACCGAGGCCCCCGTGATGCTGACTGCCTGCTTCGGAAAGTACACGACGCCGTTGAAGGGTTTGGCCGCATTCTGTGAGATCGTTACTGTGTAGGTCGAACTGTTGGTGTTGAGCAGGGCAACGCGCTTCGGCAAGGGGTTGGCACTGGTGTTGGTGATGCCGTAGCCGCCGATCCCGACGTTGCCGCCTGTCGAGTAGATCGTGAGGGATCCGGTGCTGCCGGACACCTGGATTCCCCCTTGGCTCTTGATGCTGATGGCGCCGGTGACATTCAGCACCACGGGGCCCACGACGCTGACGGTTGCCCCCGTCGTCAGGCTGATGCCGCTCGCGTTGTAGACCACGGGAGTCGTTGCGCCCACAGTTCCCAGAGTGCACGTCTTATTCAGGATGTTGCCACCGGTCGTGTCGCCCAGGGGAAGGGTGCTTCCCACCGGCGGGCCGGCCTCCGGAAACACGGGTTGGTAAGGAACCGGCGTGGATACGATCCTCGTTGAGTCGATGTTTGTCCCTAAAGGCGTGCTGTAACCCACCAGCTTCGCCCCGGTCGCGTAGGAGAGCCAGTTCGTGGTCGTGGGCGAGTTGTAATCATACCCTTCCACGTAGCCGTGGACGATGGCGGTATCGAGCACCACCGTGGCCGTGGTCGAGGTGATGTCCTGCGAAGCGATGATTGCGGAGAAGCCCAACGGTGCAGTGAGGTAAGTGTAATAAACCCCTGTGCTGGGATTGGAATTGTAGCTGTAGAGTGAAGCCGCGGCGGTGAAGGTCACCTTCCCGGAGGTGGCGGCCAGCGCATTGACGAACAATGGAGCAGCGGCGCTGCTGCCGGCGACGCTGTTGGTGTAGGTCAACGTGCGTGAGACGCTCGGAGTCGCCGAGCTTCCGATGCTACCGGTGGGTAGAACGACGACACCTTGCGACGTGATCGACTTGATCGCCGTTGGAGAACCTATGGTATAGACGACTGCGATGTTCACCTTTCCCTTCGCGCCGTTGCCGTAGTCGAAGGAGGTGGGGTTGGAACCCGTCGATACCAGTCCCGAGGCGGTCATGGCCATCGTTGCATCCATGGTCGTGTAGCCGCCCCCGCTTGAAATCGACCATCCGGTCGTGTTTCCGCTATTGACCGCGTAGATCGCCTGCTCGATTCCCGACTCGGCCAGTTCAAGGCTGTGCTCGCCCATGAGGTTTCGCGTGCTCATGGCCAAAGAGGTGTAGCACAGCGCGATGTAGCTCGAAAGGGAGATCGCAAACACCATGGCCAGGCAAAGCGCGGCGAGCATAGCGGCTCCGCGCTCGCTCCTGGGTACCGGCTGTCTGGAGGTTTTTCTCACGGCTTCGTGGGATCCAGCAGCACGGCTTGGTTCTTCAGAACCAGGAGCGGCGAAACGACGGTCAGGTTGGAGAGGTTTCCGCTCGCCTTGTAGCCCCACGTGGAAGTGAACGTCATGCATACCTGCTTGATTTCGATCTGCGGAGAGGAAGGAATGCTCGATGGCACGGTGACCGAATGTGTCGTCGAGTCGAGAAACTGCAGGCTGAAACTGCTCAGGTTGGTCAGCAGTACGAGATAGGTGCCGGAGCCGACTTGCCGCTCCAGGATCCCCTTCGATAAGCCGTGGGACCAGTCGCAGTAGTAGGTGACGCCGCTGCCAATCCCCGGTATGGTGAGCGTCATCTGGTTGCCCGTCGTCTCGCTGCCCGGGTTGGCGGCCTGTATCGCCGAGGCCATCGATATGTCCTGGGTGAGGTAATAGAGCGCCAGCCTGGAGCGAGACTCGAGGACCTCCTCGTTTGCCTGGCGGGACAAACCGCGGCCAAGGAAAATATAGGCCGATAGCACACCCGCGAAAACGAATGACGAGATGAACGTCACCAGCATCACCTCGAGCAGCGTGAACGCGCGCCCTCCCTCCCGCTTTAGGCTACGATCTTTGATATGCGACGGAGAGACCATTTTGTCCCACGAGAGTTGTGGTGGAGCGGCTGTAACCATGGCCGGTCACACCCTTCCAGATTATCGTGAAGGTCACTTGTATGAGCACGGGCGTGCTCGAGTAGGCGGTAGGATTTGGGTTCGCCTGGGAGGGTTCGACACAGGCCACGGTGCGCGTCAGGGTGAAAACGGTGGCGATTTGCGGATAATTGGCCACGAATTGGGCAAATGAGGGATCGTTTGTGGCGGTGAGCGTCGTCGGGCCGGCTGGATAACCGTTTCCGGGTGTCGAGTAGGTCCCCGGTGACCCGGTAAAGCCGACCTGGTTGGCCGAATAAAACGTCGAGATTCCGGTAGGCTCGCCCGCGATCACCGTCCAGCTTTGAAGCCGGAGCTGGTCGACCTCGCTGTGAAGAATCTGGATTGCCAGGGTCTGTTTCCTCGAAAGGTCCAGCATTTCGCTCCCTTGCTCGACCACCTCGATCATGCCCATGAGGGTGAACGCCAGGACAGTGGCAGCCAGCGCCACCTCCATGATGGTAAATCCGGCGGCTGACGTGGGTTTCCTGCGTTTGGACACGATGAAATTCCGTCGCCGGGCTAGACGACAGGATCGGAAAATGGAGATTGTTGGCTTCGAAGGGTAAGCCAATCGAAATGTTGACGCTGGGTGACCCTGCCGACAACGCCGCACCCGGTGCCCGAGGGACCGTTGTCGCGGCTCCATTCGATGCCTTTGTCACGCTCCTCATTGGACCAGGAAACCGGAGGATGTTAATGTGTATAACTACGTAGTCGCCGGTCTGGGATGCTGGTCCCGACCACGGACCACCTCGGAAACGCAATTCTCGCTTGCCAGGCGGCCCTGAAAGCCCTGTTTTGGACCTTCCGTCAGTCAAACCTTCAATCCAAACGTTTGTAACCCACACGATCGCAAGGCGGCCCTTCAGGCCGACCTGTGTACCGTAAGAGATACATAGATCACCATGAGCATTAGCATCACTCCCAAGGACCTGCTCGACGCAGGTGTTCACTTCGGGCACCAGACCAAGCGCTGGAATCCCCGCTCCAAGCCTTTCATCTTCGACCACCGCCAGGGGGTCACGATCATCGACCTCGCAAAGACCCATGCCGCACTCGAGAAGGCGTGCGCGTTCCTTGAGGACTTGGTTGGCAACGGCGGGAACGTCCTTTTCGTCGGCACCAAGCGTCAGGCCAAGGACATCGTCCGCGAGGCCGCGGCTGCGACCAGCATGCCTTTTTCGGTGGACCGCTGGCTCGGCGGCACACTGACCAATTACGAGACCGTCAAGAAGTCGGTCGCGAAGTTTAAGAAGTACCAGCAGATGGATACCAGCGGAGAGCTCTCGAAGCTTCCCCGCAAGGAAGAGTCGGCCATCAAGCGCGAGATGGGCCGCATGCAGCGCAATTTCAACGGCATCGTCGACATGGGCGGGCTTCCCTCGGCCCTTTTCGTGGTCGACGTTGGCCACGAGGCGATCGCGGTCGCCGAGGCCTCCCGCTGCGGGATCCCGTGCATCGCCCTGGTCGACACGAATTCGGATCCGTCGCTGGTTACGTACCCTATCCCCGGCAATGACGACGCGGTCAAATCCGTGCGCATCATCGTGGAAACCGTGGTTGCCGCGATCCAGTCCGGTCTGTCCCAGCGCGACGCGCGCCGCGCACAGCGCGGTGCCGACGCGAAGGCTGCCGCCCAAGCCGCCAGCGAGCCGGCCGCACCGGTCGTCGTCGAGACGGCGGGCGAAGTCGACCTTTCCAACATCGAAATTCCCATCGACCTAGCAGCGGTGGACGCCGATGTGGCTGCCAAGAAGAAGCCGGTCCGCACCCGCAAGGCCCCGGTTAAGGCTGAATGATATGAGCACACCGATCACCGCAAAGATGGTCAACGACCTGCGCATCCATACGGGTGCGGGGCTGCTTGACTGCAAGAAGGCGCTCGTCGAGTCCAACGGCAACGTGGACGAGGCGGTTACCATCCTGCGAAAGAAGGGTGCCGCCTCGGCCGCCAAGAAAGCGGAGCGCACAACGAAGGAAGGCCTCATCGAGAGCTACATCCACGTCGGCGGCAAAGTGGGTGTCCTTATCGAGGTCAACTGCGAGACCGACTTCGTGGCACGCAACGACGGCTTCAAGACGTTCGTCAGGGACCTCTGCCTGCAAATCGCCGCTGCGAGCCCCCTGCATGTCTCCCGTGAGCAGGTCTCCGAGGAGGCGCTCTCCAAGGAGCGCGAGATCGCTGCCGCCCAGGTTCAGGGCAAGCCCCCTGCCGCCGCCCAGAAGATCATCGAGGGCAAGCTTGAGAAGTACTACTCGACCGTGTGCCTCCTGGACCAGTCCTTCGTCAAGGTCCCCGAGAAGACGATCAAAGATATCATCACAGAGGAAATCGCAAAGACCGGGGAGAATATCCAGGTTCGCCGTTTTGTGCGTTTCCAGCTGGGCTCGTAGCCGCCGGAGAACGCCGCAGTGATGGTCACCCGGCTTCAAATTGTAGCCCGGGGGCTTTTGAACCGGTGCCCGAACTGCGGAGGCTCCACGCTTTTCAAGGAGGGCACCCTGTTCCAGGTGAACAAGGACTGCCCCAGGTGCGGCCTGCACATCGAGCGCGATGACGGATTCTTCATCGGCTCGATGTCCCTCAACTACGGGGTGACGCTTGTCGGTTTCCTCACGCCGGTAATGATTCTCGCCTACAAGGGCATCATCGGTTCGACCACCGCGATCGTGCTGGCGGGAGTCGGCTCGATCGGCTTTCCATTCGCATTCTACAGGTCGTCGCGCAGCTTGTGGCTCATGCAGTACTACCTTTTCTTCCCGATACACCTGCCCGCGAACAAGCCGGCGAAGGAGCCGGACGGCCAGGACGAGAACGTCTGAGGGTGTTCGGCTTGGATGGACCTCAAGGTGGCAGGAGCCAGAAGGCCGCGATCTGGCCTCTTCAAGGGGCCGGCCGAGGTATACACGGACCAGGAACAGGTCTGCCGGCCGATTGGCGCTTTTGGGAAGCATCCCTCTTGACCTAGCAAGTAATAGAGGGCATCTAGGTCACCTTTCCGCTGCTTGGAACCCCTTTTGGAGAGGTGGCAGAGTGGTCGAATGCGCCTGACTCGAAATCAGGTGTGCCGCAAGGTACCGGGGGTTCGAATCCCTCCCTCTCCGCCAATTTCTCCCTATGAGGGGAGAATCCTAACAACCGATTTGCCAGTTGACGTGGCAAATAGGTCATGAATCAGCTAAATCCGTTCGTCATCTCACAATTCACGAATCCCTCCGGGGAGTTCGTTTTCCGCGTCGCCGGCTGGTTGGACGGCAAACGCATCCGCAAAAACGTCCCCACCCGCGCCGAGGCCGAAGCCGAGCGGCAAGTCCTCGAAGTCCAGCGACTCCAAGGCGACGCAGGCATCCATACGACCGTCACCCGGCTAGCGGAGGATCAGCTCCACGAAGCCGAGGCGATGTTTCGCCGATTGGCCGGTCGCCCGCGTCCGCTTTCGTTTTACGTGGAGTTCGCGCTCGCGAACTACCGCGAACCGATAACGCAAAAGCTCATCACGGAAGCGGTCGCGGAATACGTCGCAACCAAGCAGCACGAACACGAGCAGGACTTGCTTTCCGAGCCGCACCTGACGCGCATGAAGCGCGATCTAAAACGGCTGGAAAAGCACTTCCCGAGCGCAACGGTCGCCGAGCTGACCGGGGCACGGCTGATCGGCTATTTTGAGGCGCGCACGGCGGCGCTCAAGACCTACAACAACCGGCGGGGCATCGTCTCGACCTTTCTCAAATTCGCTCTGCAACGCGATTGGATCACGGACAATCCGCTCGATAAGATTCCGCAGCGTCGGATTCGTCGTCGTCGCGGCTGTGCAGTGACCTTCTCGGCGGAGCAAGCCAAGACGCTCATGCTGTTCGTCGAAGAGCACTACCCCTCGGCCGTGCCGTTCTTCGCCCTCTGCCTGTTCGCTGGCATCCGGCCCTGCCTCCGCACTGGCGAAATCCTCCGGCTTCAGCCGACCCACGTTAAACTCGATGCCGACATGATCCGCATCGCCGCCGAGGTCTCGAAGGTGCGCGAGCCGCGCAACGTCACGATTCAGCCTAACCTAGCGGCGTGGCTGCACGCATATCCACTGAAGAAATTCCCGATCATCCCGGCGAACCTTCAGCATATCCGCGAGAAAGTGGCGCAGAAATTTCCCCTCTCGCACGATGTGATGAGGCACTCGTTCATCTCAATGTTCGTGGCCAAATTCCGCTCCCTAGGCGAAGCGGCCCTGCAAGCGGGCAATTCCGAGAGCATCATTCGACGCCACTACCTCGATTTGAAAAGCACGGAGGAGGCCGAACAGTTCTTCAACATACTTCCCAAGCGAATTGCTGGTTCCAAGCCGTCGGCAACGGTGGCTCTCCTTCAATCCGATTCGAGCATGCGGGCTGCCTAAGCTTTCTTTTCATTCTGTGTGAGCTTTGGCATCTCTGTCAGGAAGAAGCCGCTAAACGCTTCCGTGAGGGCGAACACCCACGGAACAGAATCTTTGCTTGCCATGAAACTGGCCATCTTCGGGCTGAAAAATTCCTTTTGAAAATGAAAGGTCGCATTTCGTATGAGCCGGAGAGCGTCGGTATTTGGAGACTGCAACAGACTTTCGATCTTCTGATCTTTCAGCTTCAGCTCTTGGAATCCCTCGATTACGACGTAGAGACCGGAATACCAGTAGAACATAAAAATGCCATAATCGTCCGCATGCATGAGCATGAATTTCTCCAATGGAGCGGCGTCAGGAAAACGATTCCATTTCTGCGGGTCCGCAAACGCTTGTTCGAAGAGAATCCGCATCTTGTTCGCGGCCATGAAGTGCCGATGGAGGGCGATTAGCGGTTCCATTTTGGCAGTTGCCAGCGCCAACGGGATTGGCTCCGGCAACTTGTTAGGCATCATACGAATAACGCAATAATCTGAAAAATAAATCCAATGACTATTAAAACCAAGCCCCAACCAACGCCAATCAGACCACGACGCATAGCTGTCTCTCGGTGCTTGTCTAGTCCGGTAAAAACGGGAACGCCTCGGCTCGGACTAAAATATGCCTGCAATGTAGTCTCAAGTGCTGAAATGCTCGTATTAACGAGCTTGAGATAAAGTCCGCCACTCAATGCAGCGACAAGTGTGCCGAGCACGTTGATACTCAAACCGACTAGATTCAATGTTTGTGCGTTCATAAAGTGGGTGCGCGATGATGCCTAAGCTGTCGGTTGCACTGGCAATTTCAATGGATTTTCAGGACTGATGAAGTCCCAGGCCAGGATCGTCGATTTGGTGCGCCACTTAATTTCCCATATTCGATCCAGACCGACCGAATAGGTGAGTTGACGGGCAAGTAAGGGCATGGAAACGCCATTATCTCCCTCCCTTGAAAGTCGGTTCACGGATATTCTCGGCCTTCGCCTGTGCGGGATATTCCCGTCAGGCAAAGAACCCTCGGTTCGCACGCTGCGGGAATGGACGAAGCTTCGGCGCATCCCGCATCACCGCGTCGGGCATTTCGTCTATTACGACGTTTCCGAGGTCGCCGTCCATATCCGCACGAAACTGAAGGTGCCGGCCCGAGGCTGACCCCCGCCCGCCGCAGTCACGCCGCACCGGTTTCTCCGGTGCGGCGTGTTGCTTTTGGGAAATCGGCAACACGTGTTGCCGAATGGGGCCACCGCCCGGGATGCCGAGCGCTGGCCCTATTTTGATATGAAGGGCAGGAGTATGGTGGCGGCGAAACCAAATCCACCTATGAAAAATAACACTGATTCATTCTTCGTCGAAGCACTCGACCCACGCCAGGAAGCCCGCGCCGTCACCCTCGAAGCCGTTTGCCGTCTGCTGCTCTGGATGGCCGACGAGCCGAGCATCGAAGATCGTGGCCTGCGCACCACGGTCGCGCTTTACTGCATCCGGCCGGACCTAATCGACGGCGAGACGCTGGCGCGCATCGGCGACGGGTCCGGCCGCACCCGGCAGCATATCCACAAGCTGGCGGAAAGCTTCCGCCACACCACCGGGCTCAAGCCATGAATCCGCCCGCCAGTGCCACGCCAGCGCACGAAATCAACCGGCTGCATGAGGAGGTCGTCCGGGAGGCGGAAGGCTCCCGGCGGTGCCTACAAACCGCCCTGGCGGCGGCCTGGCAGGCAGGCCAGTTGCTGCTCGTCGAACAGAAACTCGTTCGCCGCACGATGGGTGCGGCGTGGGGGCTGTGGCTGGAGGAGAAGTTTCGCGGATCGCGGCGCACGGCCCAGAATTACATGCGGCTTGCCGAGAGCGCGCCCGACATTGCGGGTTTACAGGGCTTGAGCCTGCGGCAGGTCTATTTGCGCCTCGGCATCGCGACCGAGCCGAAGAGCCGCACGGATTCCCCGCACGTGGAGAAACTCCCGCCGCACGTCCGCCTAGCCAACAAGCTCCTGGTGGCGTTAAGCACCGGCGACAAAGCTTCGCGGGCCAACCCGGAGCAAAGTGCGGCCTTCCGGCAGGACTTGCGGGCGCTTTACGAGCGGCTGCGCCGGCTCTTCGATCCCGAGATTGGGTGAACTTTACCGGATCGGCGCTTTCCAATAAGAACCCGTCATGAACCCGCCCGGACCCACCGCGAACGCCGACTTGCTCCTCCGCCGACTGACGGAAAACAACGACGAGAGCGCAACGGCGGCCCTGTTCCTCCAACTCTACCGGCTGTCGCCAGAGCTGCGCCACTGGTTGCGCGAGGACTACGCTCGCGACGCGAAACTAAGGACCAAGTTCGACGGCCTCGCCCTGGGTAGCGTCCCGCCGCAGATCGCCCGCTTTGCAGAACTCACCGATGACAACGGGTCATGGCGGGAAGAACAGCGCCGGCTAAAAACGCAGATGCCGGGAGGATTTTACGGCGGGCTGACGTGGAATGAGGTCGTGCAACTCGTCCACCACTATCAAGCGGGCACCCTCGACCCCGGCACATTTCTTCTGGTGCGCCAGTGGCGCGAGGCCGGGAAGGCATCGCCCGCCCTTATGTGGGCTGGCCTCGCGCTTTTGGAGTCGGTCCTTCCGTTGGGAAAGAGACGCCTGCTCAAGCACCTGAACCAAGCCCTCGGATTCGTAAAAAAGTATGAGAACAAGGCGTTGCGGCGCACGGCTTTGGGCTATACCGACTGGTGGAAACTAAACACGCTGTTCTACATCCTGCGGCATCCGCGCGAGTTCTACAGCACGCGGGACCTGCGCGCGCATCTTGCCACGCTCGGTCTTGACATCGGCACGAGGGATATGCGCCGGTTCTGCAAGCGGCATGGCATCAAACGTGATATGCGTGCCGGCCGACCCCGCAAACGGACAGCCGCGCCCGCCGTCGCCCAAGCCGCCCGGACAACTGGCAAACGCAGCGCAAGGAAAGCCGGCCAACAGTGATTAACAAGCCCACTTCACCACCGCCCCTGATAACTGCGCCTCCTCCGCCACGGTCAAGCTGGAGAGCGAAGCGGAGCTTGACGGTGGCGATACAATGAGGCGCGACGGGCGGGGATGAATCCAAGGCAAATGTGTTGCTAATCCTCGGTAATTATACATATCTACCTAGGTATTAGAACATGTTCACCAAAGTCCAGGCCATCGAACGCCTCGCCCGCAAGCAGGGAAGCCTCCGCGCCCGCGATCTCAAACGTCGCGGGCTGCCTAGCGTTTACCTCGGCCGGCTCGTCAAGCAAGGCCGGCTGGTGCGCCGCTCCCGAGGCGTCTATGCCCCGGCGAAACAGGAAATCAGCAGCACGCACGATTGGGAACTCGCGTGCCTGCGGCTGCCCAATGGCGTACTGTGCCTCCTTTCGGCCCTGGTTTACCACCGCATCGGCACCCAAAACCCCGCCGAGGTCTGGATGGCCATAGATGTTAAGGCATGGCGTCCACGGGCGAGTTATCCAAGAATACGCATTGTGCGCTTCTCCGGGCCAGCCCTCACGCACGGGGTGATGACGGTGCGGGCCGGTCGCGCCACCCTGCGGGTTTACGATCCGGCCAAGACCGTCGCGGATTGCTTCAAGTACCGCCACAAAATCGGACTAGAGGTCGCGGTGGAAGCACTCCGCGAAGGCTGGCGGGAGAAAAAGTTTACCCTTGAACAACTCGCCGAATCGGCCCGCGTCTGCCGCGTCCGCCACGTCATCCAGCCGTATATCGAAATGCTCACATGACCGCGCCCAAAAATCTGGCGTCCTCCGTCAAGGCGCGCCTGCTCGCTGTGGCCGAACGGCGGAACGAGTCCTTCAATCAGCTCATGGTGCGCTTCGGCGTCGAGCGGCTGCTTTACCGACTCAGCCAGTCACGGCACGCCGACAAGTTTTTGCTCAAAGGCGCAATGTTATTTGTCCTATGGGACGAGAAAGCTCCGCGGCCGACCCAGGATGTCGATTTCCTCGCCTTCGGGCCAACCGAGTTGGAAGACATCGCGGCCGTCTTCCGGGAGATTGTGGACACGCCTGTTCCCGCCGACGGCCTCGTTTTCCAAGCTGACTCCATCCGAGTGGAGCATATCCGGGAGGCCGACGCCTACGGCGGCGTGCGGGTGCGATTGCTCGCGTTGCTCGGCAAGGGCGAAGTGCCGTTGCAAGTTGATCTTGGCTCGGGCGACGTGGTGACACCCGCGCCGGAAAAGAGCACCTTCCCGGCGCTCCTCGATTTTCCGGCTCCGCATATTCGCTCCTATCCCATCTACACGGTGGTGGCAGAGAAATTCGAGGCGATGGTCAAACTGGGAATCACCAACACGCGGATGAAGGATTTTTACGACCTATGGTTTTTATCTCGGCGCTTCGACTTCGACGGCGCGACGCTGCACAAGGCCATTCACGCGACATTCGCGCGCCGGCAAACCGTGTTGAGCGACCAACTGCCCTATCCCCTTACGGACACCTTCGCAAAAGATGGGACGAAGCAAACCCAATGGGCAGCGTTTCTACGGAAAAACGGATTGACCGGACCGGCGCTGCAATTCGCGGATGTAGTCATCGTGCTTCGACAGTTTATCGAGCCGGCCTCGCGTGCGGGCAAGACAGCGACCCAATGGCATCCGGCAACCGGCTGGCAGAAATAAAAGGGCAGCAAGAAATTCCGAGAGCGAAGCGAGCGTTCGCTTGGGCGAACACTGGACACCCGGTAACGGCTAACGCCTGCCCTAAAATGGTCTCTGCTACGTCGGGGTCGGTGGGGATCGAACTGCGCGGCGCTCAGTGCTGCTTGCGCTAGGGTGCAGGATCGGGCTTTAGAAAATCGTCGAAGTCAGAAAACGAGCAAGCGTTGAGGAACTTAGGGAAAACCTGAAGTCTTCCTTTGGCATAATTGTTCCAGCGCGTCGCCCAGAAATCATTTTCTATTACATCAACTGACCGGCCGCCATGAAGGATAAGCATTTTGTTGCTTCTTTGATCGCCGAGCCACTGCTCTAACCGGTGATTTATGCCCCGATCCTGCCAGCCGTAACCACAGACAATGAGCCTACGATGCTCAGTGAGAACATGCCTAAACTTATAAAAAAGTTCTCCAATCAGGTAGGTCCCATAGGCTTGTTCCTTCACAGTTGTTCCTGTGAGAAATGAAGGCTGTCCGTTATCAAGTAGCGAAATAGCGCGTCCATCCCACGCTTTCAATAAGCGCTTGCCGGTGGTTCTTGGGATGACGAATTGAGTGTAGTCGGGTAGTTTCGCGCGAACCCAGTTTACCGATCCGTGGAGCTTGTAGAGACGAACTTTTCGTGAATCCCATCCACCATTAAAAACCCGCACATCTCCATCGTAGTCTTCAAATCCGTCAGAAAATCTTGCGGATGTTCGCCTAAGTTCCGCTTCGATCAATAGATCATGATTCAAGGAAAAGATGTCTAACCGGTCGCACTTTTTCGCGGCACCTGAAATAGCAGCCATTTTGACCGGCTTCTTCGCTTTTATGAGCGTGTGAAAGACAATCCATTGAATAAACGACATCGCGTTGGAAGTCAGCGTCGCAAAGGGGCTGGGGTTGCCGGCTGATGCACGCTTAGGGAGTAAATGTCCTTTGGAGACTCTTAATCTCAATCGTCGCGAGAACGGGGAAATGAGCGGACTGATGATGTCCTGGCGTTCGTCTTGGTCGAGTTGAGTGACCGCAGCAAATAAGTCCTCATAGGTGCAGTCTTTTTTGGCCGCTTTCAGTCGAGGAAGCAGCATCGACTCTAAAATAAGCAAAAAAGCCTGCATACCACGACAATGCTTGTCAGACCCGGCGGAGCCCCTTGCCGGCCCGATCCTTCCCTGTGAGTCAATGATCCATTTCCCGTGACACACGGCATTCGTTAGCTCTTTGACTGAAGCAGCTTTCGAGTCGATGGAAATGCCGGAGCCGAAAAAGAATGCTACGCGCATAGTAAGCGCAGAAACGGAGTTCTGTAAATGTTAGGGGGCATGGCCTGAATTCGTTGTTCTCTGGCAGCCTACTGCTGCCGCTCGGGGTGATTTTCTGGAACGGTGCTATTTTCCAGCTAAGGCAGCTTCTACTCTATCGAAAAGGGTTTTTCTGACGGCGGCGTTGTTGTAAAACCACTCAGTGCTCCAGATGCGATGCAGGTCCCATCCGCGATCAACAAGCACCTGTTCGCGCAACCGGTCTCGGTCACGCGCAGCACGACTGCTGTGATAGCTGGCTCCATCAACCTCGATGCCCAATACATAGCGGTCTGGAATTAGCGGGTCCTTAATTGCCAAATCGACGAAGTAGCCGGCAACACCGACCTGTTTGGTCACAATGTAACCTTTTGCCTCAAGGACAGCGAAAACGTGGGCCTCAAGTGGTGAATCAAACCCGCGATCGGTTTGCACACCTTTCTCAGTGAGTCGGCCCGACTCGCAGTAATCAAGGAACGCGCGCATATGCTGCACACCTAGTTGCTGAGATGTTAACTGTGTGGAACGCAGTGACGTAAATACTTCCATCCGCCATTTCGCACGCGTGATTAGGACGTTCCATCGACGTTCTCCGCCGTCCTTGTTGATCGGGTTGAAATGCTGCGTTGGAGCACCGCCTTGAACGTGGGGACCATAAGTAGTGGAGATGATGATAACGTCGCGTTCATCTCCCTGCACATTTTCAAGATTCCTGACGAAAAACGGTTCCGTTGCGTGGGATTCAAGCTCGGCTAGATTCTGGTCAAAGAAGCGCCGTCAAAGGATTCCGGCCTGCCTAAAGGAGTAGAATCCCATGCCAGCCGGGTCGGCGGCTGCGTTGCCGACAACCACATGGTCGAGCAACTCGATGTCGAGGGCCTTGGCTGCCTCCCGGAGCTGGCGAGTGATCTGAACGTCTGCACATGAAGGTGCAGGGTCGCCCGATGGGTGATTATGGACACAGGCGATAGCGGTCGCTCCATGCTGGACTGCACTCCTAAACACCTCACGTGGATGTGCCAGGGCTGCGGTTGCGGTGCCCGACGTGACCTCGACCAGCTTCTTGAGCCGATTCTTCCGGTTGAGGCATAATACCCAGAATTTTTCGACCTCCAAGCCCCGGATATACGGAGCCATGTATGCCGCGATCAATTCGGGTCGGTTGAGCGTCGGGGTTTCTCCCGCTGGCTGTTTGATCATGCGCCTGCCGATTTCGATGAGTGCGGCAAGTTGCCGGCCCTTGGCGTGGCCGATGCCCTTCAGTCGTCGGAAGTCCTCCGCCTTCCAACTGGCGAGTCCGGCGATGGACCCGGCCTGGGCTATCAGTTGTGAGGCGAGTCCAAGGACGGAATGGCCGTGAATTCCGGTATGGAGCATAATGGCGATCAGTTCGGTATCGCTGAGGGCTCCTGCCCCAAACGTCTCTAATCGCTGCTGCGGCTGTTCCCCTACTGCTATCGTGAAACCGGGCTCGGGTGCGTAGTCGCCAAGGTTTAATGTGGATTGATTCATTGTGCCGAACGCACGTGGGCTGCACCGGGCCGGATGAAATATCCAGTTGTCGGGCTCGCCCGCGCGTTGGCCCTTTGGGGCACGCCCAGTCACGACGCCGGCCGCCGAGCCCGGAGCCGTGGTGCTCCGTGCGAGGGGGAAGGCCGAAGGAGGGAAGGTGGAGTCGAGCGCAGCGAGCGATACCTTGACGGGCGTGGCACAATGGGAAAACGCGCGGAAGTAGAACACCCCCGCAACCCGCAAGTCGGCCGGCTCTCGGCTTGTCATTGCACCCGCGCCGTCGTGCTCCGGTTGACGCGTTGCCGTGGGTAAGATGCAAACAGAAGCAATCATTACCACGCTGTTGGCCGCTGCGACGTTCCTGAAAAGACCCCTTCAGGACGTAGCCGGCCAACCACTCAAGGACGCCTACGAGGCCGCTAAACATTATCTACGGAGGAAGTTTGGCCAGGACTCAGAAGCCGCAAAGGCGTTGGAACTGGCGACGGGTAAACCAGAGTCGTTAATCAGAAAGGCGCTGCTGGCTGAAGAAAGCGTGTCCGTCGATTTGGAGAACGACCCGGAAGTGGCGCGACTGATCGAACGGCTGGCGGCGCTCGTGCCGGAATCCACCGGCATCGCTTGCCAGAGCGTCCGCGTCGGCGGTCAGGGAAACAGGGTGCTAGTCGCGGGTCGCGACATCATCCAGACGCACAAGCACATTCAGCGAAATGCGATCACCCCGGATGACCGCCATCTCTCGATAGAACAGCGGAAGAAGATTAGCGCGGCCATCGCCGGACTGGCGGCAAGGCTCTCGGGTGAGGACGGAAAGCCAAATTTTGCTGCTGCGCATCGGATGCTTCAACGCCGTTACAACGTCGCCTCTTATCTTTTGATTCTGCGTGAAAAATATGGGGATGCGTTGGGCTTCCTGAGGCAACGGTGCGCGATCAATCGGGCGCGCCTGCGCAGTCGTAATCCGGCCGCCTACCAGAACGATTTCTTTCGTTCGATTCATGCGCGGCGCGAAAAGCTGGGTTGGGACAGACCGCAGCTCCTTGTGTTTGCTTTCGAGAAACTCGGCCTGAATAAGCCGATTGCTTCGCTCAAGGAGCTGGGGCCAATCCAGCTAAAATCGCTGTCGGAGTTCATGCAGCGGCAAGCCGCGAACTCCAAGGGATGAGCCGTGTTGTCTCTATTTTACGGGCTATACGCCGGCTCGCTTTATGCGGGTTCTAGCGCCCCGCGCCGAGGCTCGGGACGTGAGGAGCCAGGGATCGCCGGAGCCGCAGCGACCGCCGAGTCGGCCGCGCAGGCGGCCGGCGGCCCGCAGCGACGAACGCGCCCGAGCCTCGGTGCGCGTGGCCGGTGGCACCGCTACATCACGATGGCGCGCCGAAACAGCGCAGCGCGGCGCGTCTTCGTGAAGCGTCGGAAATAGGGTCGGTCGGTAAGTCCGCGCCGCCCCTATTTCGGTGCGCCGGGTGCGCACGCCAGTTGACAGCCCCCTTTGGTCGAGGGCGCGTCACTTACGCGCTTTCAAACCTTACCTTTTAGGTAAGGGGAAGGGCGTCCCCCTCATAAAGAAACGCAGTGCGTTTCGTAAGTGATACCGCGAAGTCGGCCTTTATCCTCATGCTTAGTCCAAAAGCCCAGTTGAACTTGAAGAGCGCGAAGGAATACTTTCGCGAGCATTTGTGCGTAGGCGATTACTACGCGGCGGGCCAAACAGTGACCGGCGAATGGTTCGGTATCGGGGCCGAGAAGTTCGGCCTGAGAGGAGCAGTCAAGGAAGAGGCGTTCCTAGCCTTGTGTGAGGGACTTCATCCGGCGACGGGTCAGCGGTTGACCCAGCGGAAAAACACCAAGCGCCGGGAAGCGGGTAAGGCTGTCGCAAATCGACGGGTCTTTTATGACTTCACGATCAGCCCACCCAAAAGCGTATCGGTGGTGGCTCTGTGTCAGGATGTCCGCATTATCGAGCTGCATAATCGGGCGGTGCGGCAGGCGATGCTCGAGCTGGAAAAGTTCGCGGAAACACGGGTGCGGAAATCCGGTCAAAATGGGGACCGGGTGACGGGGAACATCATCGGCGCGGCGTTCCGGCATGACACGAGCCGGGAACTCGATCCGCACTTGCACACGCATTGCGTGGTGCTTAACGCCACGTTTGACCCGGCGGAAAACCGCTGGAAGGCACTTGGGGCGGTGGGCATGTATCGCGCCCAGAAGTTCGCCGAAAACTGCTATTACCACGAATTGGCCAAGGGCCTCCGGGGGCTCGGGTACGAGATCGTGAACGATGGCCGCAGCTTTGAAATCAAAGGTGTTCCCGCCAGCGTCGTCGCCCTGTTCTCCAAACGGCATCAGCAAATTGACGCGGAAACTCAGAAACGAATCGAGCGCGAGGGATTGCGCGGCAACGTCAAGGACTTGCGCGAGCAGGTCGCACGCGAAGAACGGAAGCGGAAAATGAAGGATTCCACGGCGGGCCATTTGCGCCCTATTTGGGCTAAGCAACTGACAAAGGCGGACCAAGCCGCGCTGGACGCCTTGCGAGCGGTCTCACCGCGCCACAAAGCCCATGCCGATTTGGCCGGCATTGTCGCATGGGCGGATGAGCATCTTTTTGAACGGCGCTCCGTGGTGAACGACTACGAATTGATGTCGGCGGCGCTGTCGCGCGGTCGTGGGGAGGATTTCGACCTGGCTGCGTTGTGTGAGGCCATCGAAAAACGCGTCTACGTCCGCGAAGGCGGCACGCGTAAGCTCACCTCGCGGGAAGTGCTGCGCTGCGAACTCGGGATCGTGGTCGCTGCCCATGACGGCCGTGGGCAGCATATGCCCCTCAGTCCTGGCTATCAGTCGGCAACCGCCCTATCCGCCGAGCAGGCGGCAGCGGTGAAACAGATTTTCGCCAGCCGGGATTTCATCACCTTGTTTCGCGGTAGTGCCGGCACGGGCAAAAGTTTCACCCTGCGCGAAGTGATGCAGGGGCTCCGGGCCGCCGGCCATCCGGTGGTTGTGCTGGCTCCGCAACGGCAGCAAGTCGCCGACCTTTGCGCCGATGGCCTCGCGGCCACAACGCTGTCGCACTGCCTTGAAACCAAAACCCTACCTGCGCGAGCGGTGGTGCTCGTGGATGAGTCGGGCCAGATTGGCGGGAAGCAATTGGGCGAACTGGTGACTTTGGTAAAAACGCACGGTGGCCGGCTGATCCTGTCGGGTGACACGCGGCAGCATGGTGCCGTGCAGGCTTCAGATGCGCTGCGCGCCATCGAAGAATTCAGCGGTTTGAAGGCGGCGGTGCTACGGGACATCCGCCGCCAGGACCCCGCGCTGGCAAAATCAGCGGAAAAACGCGCATTTGTGGCGGCTTACCGCAATGCGGTAAAACAGGCTTCGGTCGGGCAGATAGCGGAGTCCTTCGATAGCTTGGATCGGCTGGGGTGTATCCGCGAGGTCGCGCCCGATGATCGCCGCGCATTGCTGGCTCGGGAATACCTCGCCGGCCTTGACCGCCACGAACGCACGCTGGTCGTGGCCCAAACATGGAACGAGGTGAACGCCTTGAACGAAGCGATCCGGGTGGAACTCCAAATGGGAGGGCGAATCGGGGCCGGGGTCGCGTTGAAGACCTACCAGGCGGTCGATCTCAACGAGGCGCAAAAGCGGGACGGCCGGTTTTATCAGCCGGGCCGGTTCGCCTACGTGCTCAAACGCTATGGCCGTTATGCCAAGGGAGACCTCTGCCCCATCGCCGGGACGAACGAACGCGGCTTGGTTCTCATCAAGGATGGCAGGCGCTCGACCATGAGTTACCGCCATACCCACCGCCTCGCCATTGCGGTCGAGCGGGAAACCAACGTCGCCCCCGGCGACCGCCTACAAGTGAAGTTCAACGGTAAATCCAAGGAGGGTCATGCCATCACCAACGGCGAACTCGTGACAGTGCGCCGTATCGACGCCGATGGCTCACTGACGATTGAAGACGACCGCCTCACGGTAAAGACGCTTTCGCCGCAACAACGGCTGTTCAATCGCGGCTATGCCGTCACGTCCTATGCTTCGCAGGGCAAGACCGTTGACACCGTGCTGGTGGCGGATGCGGGCTGCCGCGCCGCAACGAATCGCAACCAGTGGTATGTCGCTATCTCGCGGGGACGAAGACGGGTCATTGTTTTCACGGACAGCAAAGCCGAGCTTCGGGCCAATATCGAGCAAAGCGGTGACCGTGGCCTCGCTTTGGAAATGAAGCTCTCTTCGCCCGAATCATCCAACCGTCGCGGATTGCGCCACCGCCTGCCAGGGTGGACGCGCCGGGCGCTGGCCGCAACCGAGCGGATGCGTTTGCACGAGGCCGTCATGCGGCTCCCCGCCCGCAACGCCAACCGGCCCAAACTCACCTTATGAGTACGCTGCAAGAAACACTCGAACAGCGCCGGGCGGCGGAGCTGCCATCTAGTCGCTCGTGCGATTCGTCGGAAGCGCCCGTGCGCGCGCTGCAAATTCATTCATGGAACGGCGAGAAATGGGTGCTACCGTGGTCGCATTTCTCCGCCGCATGTCATCGGGGCACCGGCAAAAGCGAGCAACTGGTGCTCTCGTTCGCCAATCATGAAGTCGTATTGGATGGCGCTCGCCTCGCTTCGCTCCTGCCGGAAATTGCCAGCTTTCATCTCGATTGTCTGCGCGACATGCCGGACAAATTCCGTTCGCAAGCCAGCCAAAACCAACCGTTCATCAGTCGCATCGCTGTACGCGTTCTGACGGATTCCTAAAAGGGCCGCCCAACTGGCTTCTCGCCTATTCTGATTTTGGGCGCGTGAACAAAACAAACAGGCCGAGGATAATGTCTCCTAAGACCCAAATGACGACAATTAGCATAGCTCCGATGCCAGTGCCAATTGTAGCTCCGGCTTTTTCGGTCTGGTTCATTGCATCCATCCCTTTAGTGGCCGAACCTACGCCACCTATTAGCCAAACAATCATCAGAATATTAAACAGGATAAAAGACCACTTAACCAATTTCCCGAAAAACCCGCGTACTGGCTTTCGAAGTTGCACGCCACATTTTGGGCACTTGAAAGCCGAATCACTTACTTCGGCAGAACACTCTGGGCATTTTGTAAGGGCCATGTTTTTGTCCTATTTTATTGAATAGCGTTTACCGACGAAAATTTACATAAAAACTCTGGCTGGGTTATTGAACCCATAATTGTTAGGCTTGATTCTTGGAGGTAATCATTTTCGGAAGGCAAAAAACTTCCCGAAAATTCAACGGCATCCCCCAACTTTAGATTTATAAGGCTATTATACACCGGGTTCCACTTCTCTATAAGCGTGCCCGACGTGATATCTGATAGAGCATTGTTCCAAGTCTTAATCTCGATGTCCGTAGCGATCCTTATTGAAAGAATCGCTTTCCCGTCGGTGTTTGTCTTCAGCTCGGCAATTGTCCCGCGCCAAGAGTCGATCCGGCGGCTACCTATCGTCTGCCCAAGTGCATCGCGGCGTTTGTCACGAAGTGCTGACTGCTGTAACTCATTCGCAGCGTTTCCGAACTCGCCCGCATATTGATTTAGCACAGCAATAAATTGCTGCTCTACTTGGGGAATTGCCGAAACAGAATTGCTCGGCGTTATCGACGTTGAAGCAACAGAAGTTGATTTCGAATTCGATGGCGCGTTAGCGATGCCAATTATGATTAGCACCACCAATCCTATACCAATCCAATGGATTACGCTGAGCTTCTTCAGTTTGGCTCCGCAATAAGGACACTTCGACGCTGATTGCGACACGGACTTCCCACAGCTCTTGCAGTTTTTGAAAAGACTTTCACTGGCCATGGCTTCCTTCCGATCGAAAACACATTGGTTTCGAATATTGGATTCCAAGCTTAGCTGAAAGGATGCTGCGGGGACCCAGCATTCATGGTAAATATTCCTGAAACCGTTGCGTGTCCATTATTTTTTCATCTTCGTTCCAAGAACCCCAGCTGCTGCATTGCCGTGCGTTCCCCATCGGATTCGCCCAAAAGAGACGCGGAAACGTCCTGAGAAAAGCCGGATTTGTCCAAGAAAGGGCCGGGAGGCTTCGTGTAGGCTGGGGACGAGGCCCGGTCCGCCAGCGGCGGCCCGTCTTCTTCGTTATGCTGGTCAATCTCCTTCTCTCCGTGAGCAGCGCCTGTGCTGCCCTGGCATTCTGGACCCACGCGGGAATCACTCGCCCGGTCGCCTATGCCCTTGGATTGCTGTCCCTCTGGCAGCTTCGCTGCGCTATGGGACGGCGGAAGCAAGCGCCGGCTATTCTCCGGTTGGGCGGCTTCTCCTGGGATATGTTCAGTTTCTGCCGTGGTTGGCTCATCACCGGGCAGGTCGGCACGGGCAAGACCGTGGCTGCGATCAACACGATGCTTTGGCAGGTCTCGAAAAACTGTCCAACCTGGGGCGGGGTCTGCGTCGATGACAAAGGGCTATATTGGGAAACGCTCACACCAATGCTCGGGCATCTCGGGCGGGCGTCCGATCTCATCCTCCTCCAAGTGCGGCCCGAAAATGCCGGAGCCGATTGGAAGCCGACGCATCGTTTCAATTTCTTGGACAATCCACACCTGCCATGGTCGGCGAAGGCCAAGATTGCCTGCGACGTGGCCGCCGCGCTTGGGCAGCGCAGCGAACAAAGTTTTTTCAAAATGCAGGCACAGGTGCAGATGGAATTCGCCTTTAAGGCGCTGCACTGCGCCGAGTTGCCGGTGACATTGGAAAGCACCTATGACTTTCTGTCGTCGGACAGCCTGCTCAAAGAAATCATGGCGATGGTTGGGAAAAAGGACACTCGCGAGGCGCGCCTGCTCGTGGACCATTTCCAAGGAAATTTCCTGACCCAGCCGGCCGAGCAGCTCGGTGGCGTTAAGACGACCATAGCGAACTACTTGAAGCATTTCACAGAGCCAGACATCGCCGAGATATTTTGCCCCAAAGAATCGACCTTCAGTTTCGACGACATCGACTTGGGCAAAATTATCTGCGTTTCCATCCCGCAGCGTTTCCCGGTGGAAAGGCGTTACATCAACACGCTGCTCAAGCTGACGTTTTACGCTCATGCGCTGCGGCGGTTCGACAAGCCTGCGGCTGAACGCGCTCGCGACAATCTAGTCATCCTCTGGGCGGACGAAGCACAGAAGATCGTCACGGCGAGCGACGAAGGGATGAGCGATTACAACGTGGTGGACGTGCTTCGGGAGGCGCGGGCAACGGTCGTAGCGGCAACGCAATCCTACGCATCGCTCATTCCGCCGATGGGCGATGAGCGAAAGGCAAAGGTGTTCATCGCAAACATGGCGAACCGAATCACGTTCTGCGCCGCAGACGAGGACTCCGCGAGGATTGCTGCCGACACGCTGGGCAAGCGCAAGAGCAGGCGGCGCACGTATGGCTACACCGGCGGCAAGCGATCCAGCTCCTACACGGAGGAGGACAAATATTTCCTTGAGCCCCACGAATTGCGCCGGCTGAAGAAATTCCAAGCAGTGGTGCAACACTGTGACTTTGGGTTCCGCAAAGTAACAATCCCTGCGCTTGGCAATGATGGCCAGGTGCCGGCGTGGTATCGCGAAGCATTTTGAGCCATGTTCGTCGAGGAAATCACCGCCCTCCACCCGTCCCCGTCATTGCAGACGGAGAGGTTACGCGGTCTTCGCCCACATCTTGACGCAAGCATTCGCGGCCAGCCGCACGTCATGGAACGTACCACCTCGGTGCTAACGCGCGGTGAGCTGGGGCTGGCTCATCCCGGACGGCCAAAAGGCTCGTTTCTGTTTGTCGGTCCCACCGGTGTCGGCAAAACCGAGCTGACAAACGTCTTTACCGCATACCTTTTCGAGGGGCGAAAGCCCATTCGCTTCGACATGTCGGAGTATCAGAACCAGTCTTCCGTCGAAAAGCTGATCGGGCAGGAATCCGATGAAATCGGCCTGCTCGGGCGGGCGCTGAACGGTGCCACGGAAGGCACGCTGCTTTTCGATGAAATCGAGAAGGCGCATCCGCTCGTGCTGGATCTATTTCTCCAGGTGCTCGATGACGCGAGCATCACCTTCGCGACTGGCGAGCGAAAGAATCTTTCCCGGTTTTATACGGTTTTCACGAGCAACATCGGATCATCGGAAGTCATGCGCATGACTTCTGCGCCGATGGCAACGGTGGAGCGCACAGTGCTTTCCCGCGTGGGTCAGCAATTGCGGCCCGAACTCGTTGGCCGCATCACTGAGAAACTCGTTTTCGCGCGGCTGGGTTTCGATACGCAGCGAGAGATTTGCGAGCTGATGATTGACCGCGAGAGAGCCCGCCTGCGCGACATGGGATTCGTATTGGAAGCAAACGGCGAAGTCGTGGAGTTCCTGATTCGATGCGGGTTTCACAAGACGCTCGGGGCGCGGCCCATGCGGTCCGTGGTTGAGCGCCACTTGCAGGATGCCATTGCGGAGGGAATGCTCTCAGGCGGCTCGGGCTCCGGTCGAGTAATGGTGGATAGAGCAAACGACCGTCTCGTGCTTCATGATAGCGTGTACGATGGTTGACGACGGGCGTGCCGACAGCGGCACCTATAGTAAGTTTCCCGAGGGAAACATCTGAGCGTAACCGGATCGTCACAAAAACATTTCTGAACTAGTAGCGCAAATTGGTGTCTTCACGCCCAGCTTACAAATTCTTGTGAGCTTAACAGGCGAGTGTCTCCAATTTAATGGCTCAGCATGAGCGAGGTTTGCAGGGTTCACACCAGCCGGTCGGAATTAAGGAATCGAGACGGTCAACGATTTCCCCCGACGGAGCCACCGCATGGCCCTGGCTCTGCCAGGGTGAGAACGTCAGTGTTTACTACGCCCGTTTAAAACCGACTCGTTGGCCTGAGCATCATCACCGGCAAGCGGAGTTGCTTCTTACGTTCGACGGCGCGTGTGCCGAAGTAGCTTGGCGAAACAAATCCGGTCACGTGGGAAAGCAATCCCTGGGGCCGCATCAATTTTGCCTGATCCCGCCGAACGTGCCGCATGAATGCGAATGGGAAAACGAGGCCGATGTCGTGGCCATCTTTATGGAACAACGGCTCTTGAAGGAGCATGTAAACGGGTCATTCCGCGCTGTCGTTGTCGATGATTTCCAAATCCTCACCCAGGTGGATACGTTTCTCTGGTCTATCGGCGGGATGTTCCGCTCTCTATGCCGAATAGCTGCTATTCAGCCGGCTAGCTTCATCGAAGGCATAGGCACGGCGCTCGCGGCGCGGACGCTGGAACAGCATTTTCACGGCGATCACCCCGGAGCGATTTCGCGCCCGAAATTACCCGGCGCTGCGCTGCGGCGCATGGTGGACTATATCCAATCGCATATGCGCGACGCGATCACCGTGACGGATCTAGCCAGGGATGCCGCGCTGAGCGTGGATCATTTCGCCAGATTGGTAAAAAACACGACAGGATGGTCGCCGCTGCAATTTCTCATAAAATGCCGCGTTGAAAAGGCACTTGAGCTTTTACGCACCGGAGAATTTCGCGTAGCGGAAGCGGCCTGCGAGGTTGGCTTCTACGATCAAAGCCATCTCGACCGGCATTGTCGGAAGTTTTTCGGCTTTTCGCCAAAATCGGCGATGAAGGCCGTGCTGAACGCGGGTTCGTCCTTAAAAACCCCGGAAACGTCCAAGATTCTCGCTACGGAGTTAGTGTAGAGTCTTCACAGTTCAGGGTCGTATTTTTTGCGCAAGCAAAACGCGCCCTCTTAACCGTCCGATCTTTTCGGAATTATTCACATGAAAACAAAACTGCCAAGAGTTATGCGAATCACCGGCGGGCTAAGCCTGCTCCATCTGTTAACCAGCCGGGCTTGGGCGGGGCCGGTTCTTATCCTCGCGCAAGCCACGTCCTCCCTGAAGACCTCAGTTCAAACCGGCCTGGGGGTGATGTTCCTCTTCGGGTTTTTGTGGGGTGTGATCAAAATCTGGGGCGGCGCGGATCGGATGTCGAAAGGCGACGCCGATGGCAAGATGGGCATTGTGGGCGGAATCGTCATCGCGGGTGCTGCCGCGATAATGGCGGCACTCTTTGCGATTTTTGGGATGAGTGACGGCGCGCTCACCCCGACATTTTGACATGAGTGAATTGCGCATCACGGAGACGAACAGCGCGAATGACAGCAAGGGTCGCGCGTTCTGGTTGGAAGGTAACGATTTCATCTACGTGCTCGTTGCCCTGGTTGCCGCGCTCGGCCTCTATCTCCTGCTGAGCGTGCTCTTCGGCGTCGGAAAAATAGCCGCGCTTTTCCTCGTTGCGCCGATTCTCCTTGGCCCGCTCGGTTGGGTCCTGTTCCTGCGGCGCAACAAACCGGAAGGCTATGCCGAGGATTGGGTCGATCAACAATTCAATGGGGAGGGCTGGTCATTTGTCGCCCAGGCCCAGCCTGCCTCTCCAACAGACCGACCATGAATGGCGCTCCCAACGGGCATTTCACGGAAGGGCTAATCCTCTTCGGGTCGCCGGAAAAGGGAGGTAGCTCGGCCAAGGGCTACGTGCTGCAACCGCCCGACCTGCGTGGCGCGAGCGTGGCGCATCTCAACGCCTATCAGGACAAGATTCGCAGTTTCCTAGCCAGTCTTTCAACGGGGATGCGGGCGCAGCTTCAGTGGACCTCCAATTGCGATTACAAGAAGGAACTGACGCGGTATTTTCGAGAGACAGAACGCGTGGCCCATCCGTACCTCAAGAGCGTGCGCATGGAACGGTTTCAGCGGTATTGGGATAAAATGCACCGCCGCGAGCTGCGGCGGGAGAACCTCGTCCTTTTCGTAACGACTGAAATCACCGCTTACTCGGGCAATCTCAAAAGCCGCGATAGTCTCACCCGCTATTACGAAAAGCTCATCGGCCAGCTCAAAGGCCAATTTGATGAATTGACTGGCACGCTGCGGACGATCTTCGGCAGCGACACCACGGTGGCTCCGATGGACGACGTGGAGCATTTCGCTTACTGCAAGAAATTCCTGAATCCGTCGCTGGTGGACCGCTTCGACGTGGAATTTGAAGCACAGTTCAATCCAGAGCTTTCGCTTCAGGAAAATTGCTGGAATTCGGACGGCGTGAGCCTGCCAAAAATGGGCTTTTACCTCGATAGCCGTTACCACACGATTTACACGCTCAAGCGGTGGCCTAGCCGAACCTATCCCGGCATTATCTACCGCCTCACTGGACTCCCGTTTCTCGATTACCAGATCACGGTCAACATCGAGCCGCTACCCGCAAAGCGCGAAGTGGACAAAGAGGAGAAAGCGATCGAGCGGCTTCGCGGTGAGTACGAAGACACGGAGCGCCATTCGCTCATCGTCGCGATTGGGAAAAAGGAAAGGAAAATCGAATCCCTATCAACCGGCTTCATCAATGCGTTCGCCGTCACCTACATCATTCGGATTTGGGATGACAATGAAGCTGCTTTGAGCGCCAAGTGTGCGGCGATCAAAAATGCGATTAACCTGATGGGCGGTGCGCAGTATTACGAATGCGCGCTCCCCTCGACGGCAAAAAAGCTCTTCTTCGCCTCGTGGCCGGGCTGGACCGGCTCCAGCTACAAGCACCGTAGCCTTTACGCAGAAGACGGGTATCTGGCCGACTTGCTGCCCGTATCCGCAACCTTCACTGGTCATCTGGGTGAAGCCGAGGCGATCTATGACGGATCGCAAAACAACCTCGTCGGTCTGCGCACCTTCCTCGGCACGCCGCCGACTCCGCAGCACACCGTTCTCATTGGTGCGACCGGCGCGGGGAAATCGGTTCACATGCGGGACTTTCTGGAACAGACCGCCGGCTATTATGATTACACCGTCATCATCGAGGAGGGCCTGTCCTATGAACCCTTCACGCGGGCACTCGGCGAGAGGCCGATCATCCTGCATCCTGACGGCGACCTTACCATCAATTACTTTGACACGGGCGGTTTGCCGCTAGGGCAACTGCAACTTGCGACGGCAGTGGCGCTAATTTCCCGCATGATCGGCGAAGCGTCCGATGTCGAGACCCAGCAGATCCGCCAGGCGCTCCTCGCGCAGTATATCCACCAGCTTTACGAGGACACCTTTGAAGAATGGGCGAAACGGCATCGCGAGCTTGTGCCTGGCATTCAGCGGATGGCCTGCGCCACACACCGCTGGAAACACGAGAAGATGGGGTTGGGAGTGATGGAGATGGAAGCGTTCGCCGAGCTGCGCGACCGGGTGGCTGCGAACAACGATGAGGCGCAACAGTTCATCGCAAATATCACCGAAGCGGAAATCACGAAGTTCCTCAAGCAGCCGAAGACGGAGCGCGCGGTGATGGCGATGGCGCACGCGCATTATGGCAGGGATGATTTTCCCGTGCATTCGAGCCTGATTGAGCTGATGCAGTTCTCCCGCCTGGCAGAGCACAAGAAGGAGGAAATCGACCATCTAGCGACACTGCTTTCGGCATGGACGGCGAACGGTCACCACGGTCGGCTCTTTGACGGGGCAACCAACGTGCTCCTCACCGGACAGATTGCCCATTTTGAACTCGGCTACATCCCGGAGCAGGCGACGGAATTGAAAACTGCGGCGGGGCTGCTCATCTCGGGTTTTGCGCGGCAGCATATTATCAGTCTGCCGCGAGCGCAGTGGAAACGAATCATTTTTGAGGAGCTGGCCCGGTTTCTCGATGTGCCGGGCGGCGAGAAGATCGTCGCGGAGTCCTACGCGCAGCTCCGCAAATTCAACTGCTGGACGGCCTCGATTGTGCAGCAATACAGCAAGTTCAAGGATACGCGCATCCGCCCGGTCGTGATCGGCAACAGCAAGCAGTTCTTCCTCATGCGCCAGTTTGACCGCAGCGATGTCGAGGACATTGGCCGGGCGATCAACCTGCCGGAGTCGGTCGGCTCCTCGATCCAGAATTATCCCATGCCGGAGCAGCAAGCCGAGGGACGGAAATTTTCGAGCATCTGTTTCTTTAGTCCCGTCACCGATCCCCCGCTCTGCGGCACGGTGCGCAATGTTCAACCTTCAAAGGAGGCCGCCCGTGAAAAAATTGCGGTTTGAATTGCTCTCACTGCTCCTGCTGCCCCTCGCGCTCGTCGGATGCGCCACCGGTGCGGGTGGAGTCGCCTCGGATGTCGGATTGGCTGGGGTCGGCGGAGTCGCGGGCTACGAATTGTCCGGCGGCAAAGTCGGCGGGGCCGCCATTGGCGCGGCAACCGGCTACATCGCATCGAAAGTTGCTCAATCGGGATATAAGAGTGCGACGCAAAAAGCCGAAAAGGCGGGCTATGACCGCGCGCTAAATCAGGCGGTGAAACAGCAATATTGGATCATGCAGAACCAGCAAAAATCGCTGCCGCCAGAGAATGAACTCGGCCCGCGCCTGGTGTCGGTCGTGATTCCCGAAAGCAACATCAACGGCGTAATTCAAAACGCCCATGTCGAATATCTCCGCATTGACCCATGAAAACCATCGGGCTCCTTTTCCTCGGCCTTGTTCTGGCCGGCAGCGTCCGGGCTCAAATTCCCGTGACCGATCTTGGCAACATGGCGGCCAACCAGATTGCCCACGCTGAGGACATCGCGAAATGGGTGCAAAGCATTGCGAACCTGCAAACGCAGATCAACCAGATGAACCAGCAGCTCAGTCTACAAACCGATCTGCATAGCTGGGCGGGAAATCCGGTTATAGCGGGAGGGAACGTCAATCTGGCTCTGTTCAACGTGAGCAGCCTCGCGCAAGCTTATGGGCGCAGTCAGGCCGCCATTGTAAATGTGCCGGACAGCCTAGCCTCCCTCGCCGGCACCTCGTCAGGCACCTACCGTGCGCTCCAGGACACCGATCTGAACGGCAACTCGGTGCAGCACGATCCGCTGACCTACCGGCGCTTTACCGTGATGGATGCGCAGCAGCAAAATTATCAACAGGTCTCCACCGATACTACCGCGCAGCAGCAGCAATTGGAGCAGGATTTGGCCGGGACGCTGATTGCGCTAAAGAACGCCTCGACTGATGCCGAGGTGCAAAAACAGTCGGCCAAGATCAATGCGCTCAACGGTCAGCTCACCGTTTTAAGTGCGATTCGGAAGGATCAGGCCGACCAAGTGGCGGCGCAGAAAGCGGCGAACGATGCGCGGTCGGACGAGGAACGCATGGCGGCGGAAGAACTTGCTGCGAAGGACGACTATTTAGCGAACCAGCGCATTACCACCTACATGCAAACGATCAAACTTAGACAAAATGAACCTCAATAAAGCAATCCTCCTGCCGGTCGTCCTAGCGTGCATTTTTAGCGGCTGCTCTAACAAAGATAAGGAAGCGAAGGAACGCCTTGAACAGGAACAGCAAGCCGCGAGTGACGCGGCCAAAGCCAACAAGGCCATCACGAACGTGAATCAAAGCATGTTCAGCCGGATGAATGCCTCGACTCCCGGCGCGACCCCGACCCCGACATCAACATCGGCGATGCAGCCGCAACAGTCAGCTACGACCACAGCCACGCAACCTGCGGCCGTAACGCCAGCCAACCCCTGATCTTTTGTGGAAATCTTTCTGCCAACGCTCGAAGCAAAGATGATCGCGCTCGTCCTCGCGTTCCGCTTCGTCGTGTTTGCGATCATGGTGGTCGGTTTGATCGCCTATATGGCAGGTTCGCGGGCGCAGGGGATGGGCGTGGTCACGCCCATCCTCAAAGCCGTTATCATCGTCGCGGCCATCGCCTTCATGGATCAATGGTTTCCCTCGGTGGAGTCGGGGTTCATGGGTGTCGCGAACTACATTGATGCCGGTTATGCCGCGAATCCGACATCCTCGGCCGATGCGATTCGTGAATCAACCACGGCCAATCCCGACGGGCAGGCGTGGTCATGGCGGCACTTGAACGAGTCGATCTATCAAGCCATAACCCAGGCGCTCGCGAATCTTTTCATTTATATCGGCACGCTCATCACCGTGCCGATGCTGATCCTCCAATATATCCTGCGCTGGCTGATCTATCTGATCACGCCGTTCGCCCTGGCGATGTTCATGGTGCCGGGGTTTTCGGCCATCGGCGTCCGGTTCTTTCAGCAGATGCTTGCCATAATGGCGTGGCCGGTCGGATTCGCCATTACGAATCTGGTCGCGCTGGCGGTGTGGACGGATTTTCGGGCGGCCGTGGGTGCTAACCCGCAGACGATAACCGATGCAGTGGTGTATTCGCCGCTGCTCACCTTCATGGGCGGCATCCTGGCGACGATTGTCATCGTCGTGGGGATGATCTCGACGCCCATCGTCATGCAAATGCTCTTTACCCAAGGTCATGCCTTCACGGGTTCATCGGGCAACCCGGCGTCTATCGTTCGCGCGTTTAGCTCAATACGCGGTGTCAGTGGCGGACTATTCGGTGCCAGGTCGGCTTCAATTGCTTCGTCTGCATCTGCGACCCGTCCCACCCCACCGCCGCCTTCGCCGATGGGTGCCGACACGCGCCCCGGCATCTAAGCACCATGACAAGCAACGAAACCGAAATTTCGCCGATGCCTGCGCCAAACCTGCGCGAGACCCCGGTTGATTCGACCAAGCGGCTTCCGGCTGCCGCGATGCAGCGCCGGGCGTTTTCACCGGCAAAGCTGTTCACCGACCATGCATTCGCGGCGCGCATGTGGTTTTTGATCGCGTGCGGCGCGGTCGCATTCTGCTTCATCCAGCCGTATCTTATCATCAGTGCTTACCGCGCGCGCGAACGGGTCGTCGTGCTCGATGGTGGCGGGACCTTCTCGGTTTCCCCGTTGCTCGGTTTTGAGGAGGCGAAGGACTTGCATGAGTCAATGGCGCTATGGGCCACAATGGCGCTTTTTGAGCGCAACCCGAAGGGCTTTGATTACCCGGAAATGCAGCAAAGGCTCTTCCTCGCGAGCGCCCTACAAAAAGCGCAGAAAGACCGGGAAAAATCAGACGCGGAATTTTCCGTGAAGAATATCCATCAAAAGCCGGAGGTCTTCAAAATCGACATTCTTAAAACGCGCGAAAATCAGGTGCTCGTCCGGGTGGAGGGACAATTGATCCGCACCGGGGTCTTCGAGGGGCAGTCGTTCGCGGAGGCTCCCAAATTCGTTCTCAACCTCACGCTCGTGAGGAATCCTGACATGCTTGCAAACAAGCGGTATCCGCTCGGCGTATGGAGCTTCGACTACACATTAAATTAATAGCGGCGCTGCTCACCCCGCTCCTGGCCTGCGCGGCCCTGGCCGCCTCGCCGCAACTCAGCGCGATCAAACAGTTCCCGCTGGATGAGCGGACCGTTTACCAAATCCCTATCGGGCGCGACGTGCCGACGACCTTGATGTTCCCATCGCAGATTTCGGCGATTGAGGGTGCGAATGTTTCAGGCAACCCCGAGACGCCCGCCCCCGTGCTCCTTTCGTACACACCGGGGCAGTATTTTTTCAGCGTGCGTGCGCTGACGCCGGGAGCAAAAGGCGCGGTCAATGTGATCTGGCGCAATCGCACGTTTGTTATTCGGTTTCAGGAAGGCGAGGCACCCTACGGCTCGGTGACGTTTTACGAAGACGACTTTTCCGGGCGCGGGCACGCGGCGCAAAAGCGGGCCACGCCCGATGTGCTGCTGGGGCTTCTCGACCGGGCCAAAAACTATGGCCTGATTGAAATGCAATACCCGGAGGCCGTGCAGCAAATCGAGCACGCAGAGCCGGGCAGCGTTTGCTACTACCGGGATTTTCAAGTGACGGTGGAAGAGGTCTTCCGTTTCGACCCGGAGGACACGCTGGTTTTCAAACTGCGCTTTGAAAACAAGAATGACACGGAGATCTATTATCAGCCGCAGCGTCTGGCCGCCCGTGTGGGCGAGAACATTTACTACCCGTCCATTGCGGATGCGTCCGGCATCATTCCGCCGAAAGCGACGACGACGGCGTATTTTGCGATTACGGGAAGCCCCACGGGCGGACGGGCAAACCTGAGCATCAGGAATGCGTTCAACATCGTCGTCACGCGGGTCGAGCGGGATGCGAAACTCATCGTGCCGCAATAGCCATGCGCATCATATCATTTCTCAAATCGCCAACAGGGAATCTAACCTTCTTCCTTGGCTTCGTGGCGGTGGGCGGCCTGCTCCTTTACCGGAGCAACCTGCGGGCAAAAGTGCAGTCCGACCAAATGACAAAAGTCGAGGCCGTGGAACCCGGCGTGCCGCTGGCGTCGTTCAATCGCGTGGCCGCCCCGTTCAAGGTGCCGGCGGCGGACGACACGGGCGCGGAGCCTTCGGGTTCACAGGCCGTGCATGGCAAAACAGCCGTAGTGCCGAAACCAAGGGCGCTGCCAATTTCGTTATTCACGATGGCCAAAACCTCCCAGGACGCCTCGGAACTATCCAAGACCTATGCGCCCTATGGCCGACTGATTTCGTGCCAGACCGTCATTACGTTAGAATCGTCGAAACTCGACACTCCGGTGATCGGGCTTGTCACCGAGGACGTCTGGAATAACGGGCGGCTCATTATCCCGGCCGGGGCCGAGGTGCATGGGCGCGCATCGCTCGACCGTTCGCGCGAACGGATCGCAGCCTCGGGAAAGTGGGTTGTTGTCTGGCGCGATGGCACCGGCTTGAATGGCACAGAGCTGGTCCTAAACGGCATCGCGCTTGACCGCGAAAAAGATGACACGACCGGGGAATTTGGCCTGCGTGATGGTTCGGCGGGGCTCATTGGCGATCTGATCCGCACGGACGACGCTGGGGAAATAAAGCTTTTTGCTGCCACTCTTCTAGCCGGCATGGCGAGCGGGTTCCAGCAAGTGCAGACGCAGAGCACGCCGTTCGGACTGGAACAGGTAGCCACGGGTTCCTTCCGCAATGCTGCCCTGCAAGGCACTGGCGATGTGCTGAACGCCTATGCGCACCAAATCCAGGTGGCGATTGCGCAAGATGGGTTCTTCGTGCGCGTGCCAGCCGGCAAACAATTTTATCTCTATGTGACCCAGACTATCGACCAGGCGCAGGGCACGCGGGACAACCGCAGCAACGAAGAAATTTGGAGGAAGCAAAATGAACATTAAAATACTCCTGTTAGTCCCGGCGTTCGCGCTGGTGGGTTGCCAGGCCCTGACCAGACAGTCGGCAAAGGCTCCGCCGCCTCCGGTCATGGAGCCAGCGCCAGCCCCCATCTCCGGCACGGAACTCGACCAAAACAACATCGAGAAAGTGCGCGTTGGCGAATCGCTCAAAGCCTACCCGGTGGGGCGTCTCGTTGATCCAAACGATTCCAATGTCATGGACGAGGCGCACACTGTCTATCGCCGGGAGGCCGGCGCGAGCTGGAATCTCAATCCGAACGCGCCGACTGTCGTTCCTCTTGGCCCGGTCCTCGCAGTGGCTGATCCGGCTAAGACGCCTAATCCGCTGCCAGCGGAGCTAGAGCAGAAAATCGCCGAGCAAAATCAGCTCATGTCCTCGCTGATCGAGCAGAACGAGGCGCTGTCGGCTCAACTGGTGAAGTTGTCCAAGGACATGGCCGAAATACGCGCCAAGCAATCGCCGCCGGTCGCAGAAGGAGGAAAGTGATATGGAGACGAAAGAATCAGCAACGCTCGAAGGCTTGCCGCTCGTGCTGCCTCCGCACCTGACGGCGAATTTCGAGAAAGTGGACAGCCAATTGCGCGAATTCTATGGCACAAGTCCCGGCGTGCCCGCGCTAGTGCGTTTTTGGGTGGCGTGCAGCACGGCGTCACGAATCAGAAAAGAATTCGAGCTGGCGGTATTGGACATCAAGAAAAGCAATCCCACCCCGAATGAGGAGGGCCATTTCGATGAAGACTCCTTATAACTTTGAGCGACGGTCGCTCAGACAAGGTCAAATGCCAATGGCGACCAGCCGCCTTGTTCAAACAATGGTTGGGGAAAAACAGGAGGCATTATGCCATCACTAAAACAAGCAGTCGCCGACAAAAAGGCGCAGGAACCCACGCTTCGGAGAAACCCGGAGATCGACGCCAAACTGGACAAGTTCATCCAGGAGAACCCGAAGCTGCTAGAGTATTACCAAGGACTCAGCAAAGATGAGCTGATCCGAAAGCAGATGCTCGGGAAGATGCAGCGGAGCGAATACACCAACGGCCGCAACGAGGAGATCAAGGCATGGGTGGAAGAGCACCCCGAGATCAAATCGAAGATCGAAGAGCGCATCCGCAACGTGCCGGAGGCGAATCGTGAACGGGCGTTCATCAACGCTGCGAAGACGGAGGCCATGAACCAAACGGTGCGGCCCACTGGCAACAGCGTTCGTCCGTAGTTGAGCGGGATTCCTGGGCGGCGGCTGCTCCGGTAGCCGCCGCCTTCACTTTAGAAGCTCATAAATCATCCTTAACTTTATCTGAAAGACTCTTGGCGGGCACCGGTTGCGTCGCCGCCGGTGCTGCCGCGTCAACCGGCCCAGTCTGCTTCGGCCGGACAATGTTGCCCACGGTAATCCCGTTGTCCTCGGAGGCTTCGGCATAGCTCAACTTGGCTGTTACACGTATTATCTTGATTGTCCCGATTTCAGCCTCGTTTCGTCCAAGGTTCTCTCCTGTGTCGGGGTCTTTAATCACATCGCCCAACGCAAATACGCTCCAAATCTGGCCCAATTGGACCCCTGCGCCTTCTCCCCGGTTGATGGTTATCTGCGAACCCAACTTCGCCGCCACTTTTGCGGGATAGATGACATCTACAATCCGGGTCAGAATCTCCGCAGCAAGCCGGTCCGTGATTTTCGTCAATGAAACCCCGTCGGCGGTGGGGCTTCCCTCCCGGCTTACATTAGCCTCCTCGCCTCTGAAGCGGGCTGATTCGACAAGTTTTCCGGTTGCTGTGTCGTATACCTGAATACTGCAATTGACGCGGACTGCCTCGCGGTTGGCCGACGCGCCGATGCCGTCAAATGTGAGTGCTTCCTTACCCATCACAAAGTCTGTGATCGTCGTAAGTACGAGATATTGAGCCCCAGCGAGCTTAAACGCCTGTGCCGCCGTAGCGGGGTCAATGTTGCCGGACGCGCCAAAATCCTGTTCATTGAGGAGGGATTTAAGAGCGTCCTTGCGCGCGACAACGTCGAACTTTCGGCTGGCATTGACTTGGTCAATAAGAGTGGTGTCGAGAGTTTCTATAGTCTGCTGCAAGGTGTCATCCTGCCCGGCTTTAAGAGCCTTTTGCCCGGCGGATTTGATGGCAACAATTGGGCCGATACATAGCCGCTTCTTCTCTGGAGCTGAGCCGTCTTGTGCAAAAACAGGTCGAGCGACGGTAATGGAAAGCAAACAGAACAGTGCGAGTGACTGTGCCCAGGAACTGGCACGGAACAACTTAGTGGATCGGAGATGGATTTTCATTAGGTGTCTTATTTGCGGATGACTTCGGCCCCATTGCTTCCGACCGTGACAATAACACCGGCTTGCCGCATCGCGTCAGCCTTGGCTTCCATTTGCTTTACTTCCGCATTGGTCAGCTTGGTCATGCGGGAAAGGTCAGAGAGATAAGTGATGACATCCTTCCATTTTTCGTAGCTCTCGGGAGTCATTTCCATGAGGACATCGAATTTTTGCCCTTCGCTGACATTAATGAATCGCTTCCACGGCTTGAATCCCGCGGATTGAACAGATATCTGATGGAGGCCCGTGGTGATATGCACTCCGCCAGGAACCGATCCGACCGATACCCCATCCATTAAAACATCAGCTGCTACCGTTGCACTTACCGGCAATTGGACATCGCCATTTTGGTAGGTCGGAAGCAGCAAAGGTGCCCCACCGGGAAGAACGAGCCTGACATTAAACTGCACGTCCGAGCTTTGAATCTTAGGAACATCTTTCACTTGCGAATTGGCTGCGGATATTTTTTGTGCGAGATCGCCGGCAACTTCATCAAACATACCGTTTAGAAGGTCATCGGTTTCGCGGCTCAAGCCATCTGTCTCTCGCCATGAGCGAGTAACCCGAACGGAATCTCCGGCAACGGAACCGCCAGAGGCCGCGAAGGCGAGTCGGTAGGAAACAAGCAGGTTGTTGGAGATGACGGTCGTAGCGATGGGCGCTAAATCATTGCCTTTAAATGCCCTTTTTTCAGTCCCATAGGATTCGACGACCGAAATTACGATTAGGTTAGCCCCAATGGTCTGAGCAAGGGCCATCACAGAACTTTGATCGTCAAGTTGGTCCTCAAGGGGCTTTTCAAGTTGGCCCGTTGTTCCAAGGGCGGCGGTGATTTGGGAAAGAAACTGCTTTTGATTTTCAGTTACTTCGGCTGCGGGCTGTTGCATCGACTTAGATATGGAATCGACAATGGTGTCACGGGTAAGAGCTTGGAACCCTTGACTGGAAACCCGAGCAGCGATGAGGTCCTCAAGCATTTTCACTTGCTGCTTCCCAACCTTGGGTTCTCGGCTGAATACGAAAATAGCGGCTTTTCGATCAGAGTGTGCGTCAGGATTCGCAGCGGCGGGCACCTGAGCCGACGTAGTGACCGCGATAACGGCAAGGGCCAGGGCAGCGAGTAACATTGTCTTCATGGTTCGAGGCTGTCGGAAAGCTTTAGTGTTAACGGCTGACGCTATTTTGGGGCGTCACCACTTGTCTGATTTTTATAGATCACCTAAGCTGGCAGTGGCTTTGTCGGAGTTGGGAATGTTCGTGATGTTCTGACTTTTGCAGAACTTCATTATCTTCCCTAAGGTTGTGGTGCCCTCTGCTACGTCACCTGGAACGATAACGGCAAGGGTAGTGACCGGCCTTACGAGCCCAATAACCTTGAGCTTTTCAAAGGGGCTCGCTGAAGCGGAAAGTGCTTTACCTTGATCGACCAGCTTTTGGATAGTTGCGATTTGCTCCTTTTCTAAAATAACACCTTCGATGAATTTACCCGTACCTTCGGCGAACTTGACCTTCGACTCGTCGGAAAGCTGATTCGACTCCGCAAGGGACGCATCAACTTGTTTGTCCGCATCGGCTGTCACCTTAGTAGAATCCTTCAGCGCCGAGACTTGGTCACCGGTACTCGATGTAGCGCCCTCCTTGGCACGCAAGGCTTCAGATGCTTTGACGACGGAATCGTTCTTCAAGCCAAGCGCTTCCATTAGTTTCGCTTGGGCGTCCAGAAATTTGATACGAGCAGCAAGCACCTTAACCGTGACATCAGCGGTTGACTTGGTGAAGGCGTCCTTATCCACCACCACTGCATTGGTCTTGCCCAGGCTAAAACCGCCGAATTGAGCATTGGCGAAAGGCGAGATCGCTAAGGCCAAAGAACATGTGACGCAGAATAAGAGACTTTTGTTGAAGCTTAGTTTCATGATGAATATTGAGGGCTGGTGTGGCGATATTGGTTGCTGGGAAAGAAGCTACGCTACCGTACGTTTTTCATCCGCAACTGGTCTACTAGCTCACCAGCGGAATTGATGGCGGCCTCATTGAGAGCATTTTGTTTTGCGACTTGGGGGTCCGGTCCCAACCCGGCATACGGTTTGCCGGCGATGGATGCGACGGTTTTTGGAAACTTAGGCGTTAAGTCGGTCACTTTCGCCGTAACCGTCACATAAACACGAATCATACCGGAGACATCGTCTTTCTGCGGTAGGCCGACATCCATGTTGGCGATAGCGAGATACCTAATCTCCTTCTCCTTCAAAGCCTTGATAGCCGCACGTCGGGTGCTGGGGGAGATATCGCTACCTGAACTAAAGTCGTTTTTGAATGCGTCCACATCGAGGCCCGCATCGACCGGGTCAACCGTTTCGTACCGGGCTTTGGTGAGAACAGAGTTCACCGCATTGTCCACATCGGTAACAGTGGTCACACGGTATGTTAGCGCGTCCGCCTTAGTCTCGGTATTTCCGCCAGTCGTATTCTCAGTAACACTATTCTTGTCAACGGACCGCGCGGCAGATTGACCATCTTCGGCGACCGCATTTTTTTCCGCTCCAGATTGCGTGGCATTGTTTATTTCAACGACGGTACGTTTGTCATCAAAAACTTTGCGGGCTCCTAGTTCGCGCGCAACGAACACAAAAGTGAGATATGAGGTGTCCGCCGATGGTTGAGCGCTTGCAGGGCCAGCCGACGCCTGAATGGCGGTCTCGATCTGCTCTGGATTGATCGAAGCCTCAATAATAACGGTATAATGTTTCGATGACTTATCTATCTGCTGATCCAGCTGCGTGTAGTCGCTGACGTATTGGTCGATGCTCGCAAATAACATGGGCTCGATCTTTTTGTAGAGTTCGAATCGTGCTGAATCGAAAGTCGCTGCGTACCGACTAAGCGCGTTCTTTTTTGCCTCCGTTATTGCTGCGCGTACTTCGCCGGTGCTTTGACCAAAAGCGCCGCTGTAAGTTATCTCGCCTTTGCCCTTAACCTTAGCGATTTCACCGTAGCTGGTGACCGAAAGCGCTAAGAGTGCTAGAAATGTAAATATGGCTCTTTTCATAGCTGGCATTTTTTGAGGACTTTCTCGTTGGTTGTTTGATTTTTGCGCATCTCGTCGATTGCCGAAAGAAAGGCGCCAGTTAGCGCCTCCGATACTACTGGAAATTCATCTACATTCGCTTGTGAAGCCGGGACGATCTTGGAGACGCCGTACTTAACCGGAGCATCGAAGAAGACCACGTTGAACTCAGGCTCATAAATGCGAACGTTTAAAAATGCGCCATAGATCCATAGCGATTCGGCGTCGGTCTTCTTGCTGAGGACTTTTTTGAACCCTTTAACATCCACATCTATCGCGAACGTGGGAGGCGGTATTTTAAATTGGAGCATGGATGCGTCCGAGAAGCGCAGCGCCATCTTGCTGTTTAAACCGTCCTTTGAATAAGGCAGCATAGCGAGTCCGCCCTGGGAGGTGAGCAACGCGCCGAATTGCTGGGCAACCGCTTGCGCGTATGCACCATTCGCATTGCGATAGGCGTCAGGAAGAAACGGATAAGATTTTTCTCCAATTGAGACGGTATGGATTTGTAGAGTGGACTGATTTTTGCCGCCCACACGAACGGTAGGGATTTTAGCGAGGATCGCGCTAAATAGTTGGGAATCCGTGCCCTCAACCATCGTGCGCATGCGTGAGACTACCTCTTCATCGATGAAGTCATTTTTGCCCGCGTCAATAAGCTCGATACAGATGGGTCGTGAGGATACGACTTCCTTGGTATCGAAATCGAGGATAAGTAGCTCGAAGCCTAGTTGGATGACGAGCTTGTGAAAGTCACCCAACTCCTCGTGAAGGATTCTTTCATCAGAGAGAGCGAGGGCCAGCACCAGAGGCGCATCATGGGGTCGTGCAAGATCGAACGACAAGCTGACATTGTGAAATTGCCCCGCATGCTTGAAGAAGAAATCCCGGGATTGAGCTTCGAAGAAGTGCTTGTTTTCCCCATTGGCAGCGTCGAGCTCACTTGCAATTGGGTAGTTCTTCGCGATCTCGCCCGCATTACCGGCAAAGGCAAAACCACCATAAAAGAGTTTAGGGGGCGAATCAAAGTCGCTGGCCGCCGCCGATATCGTCGAGGCGATAAATAGCAGCACCCCAATCGCGCACCTACGGCGCAACCACTCAGCGGTTGGATTCATTTAGGGGTATTGAAGCGGCGAATCCGTGGCAGCAGATTCAGGATAGGAGCGGGAATGCTAAAGAAAGCCTAGAAAGCGAATCGTAAGTGGCAAGGCTCAGGTGGGCCGGCGGCGGGAGGTGGAATAGCGTCCAAATCGCAATCGAGCCCTTCCACGGTCGGTGACGATTGGGGGACGAAGACATGGAACTGTATTTTGAGCGACGAATCATTTTTACGTAACACTCTCAGTCCTGAGGGTGTTAACGAGCAAGGTAAAACCGTAAGTTGTAGGAGTGAAATCACTGCCCGTTCTCCGAGAGAACATCCGGCGTGCTCGACTGCTTCTCGGATTGAGTCAGGAAGCGGCGGCGGAGCAGGCGGGGTTAGGGGCGCAGCATTACCAAGATATCGAGGCGGGACGACGCAAGGGCCTACGTCTGGTGACAATCGAAAAGATCGCAGCTGCTCTCGACGTAGAGATTTGGCGACTTTTTAAGAAGGGTGAATTACCGACGCCAGATCGCCAACGTGGTCGGTCTGGTCCTCGAATTGTTCGTTGACGGAGAAATCGTGGACCATGGTTTGCCGCACTTCGATTGAATGCGGTCCTGATGCTTGCGGGCTCGGAGTCTCCGCTGGCAAGTGCCCCACAATTGTGCGAACCTGCTCGCATGGCCCAAAATGAGCCGGACAGCGAATTGTCCCAGGAAGTCCAAGAGAATATCCGCGCCCATCTGGCTCATCTTTTGGGGTATGTCGTAAACCTCGTTCGCGGCAAACGAGGCCGACCGCTGACTGAACCTGCCGGACTGGCCAGCGGCTTTGTCGTCAAAAAAGACGACCGTTATTTCCTGCTTTCTGCGGGCCATGCCGTGAACAAGCACCAGTGGTATTGGGAGATGAATGTGGACCTCTCCGACCAACGATGCTGCCTTTGCCTGCCGGTCGGGCCATTTACCCTGCTCAAACGTTTCTCGCTTTCCGAAGATGGAAGCTCTGTCACTGCGAAACGGAAAATCGACGTGGGCTGGTGCGAGTTAGATATCAAAAAGCTGACCAAACAGTTCACCGCCGATCCAAGATTGACAGGCAAGACGCTTGAGATTCCGGCCTATCATGGGCCACTCGATGAACGGCCAGTCGCGAATGCGGAACTTTACTCATTCGCCGCTTGGAATCGAGGACTTCTGATTCCCGTCGGAGTTCTCCTGCTAGAACGCAGCCCTTCGTTTGAAGTGGGCATGCGCTTCGTGCGCGAAAATAAACACGGTAAATATGTCTTCAAGCTCGGGCGTTCCCACCAGGGACATGCGTACTACAAAGGAGCAAGCGGTGCGCCGATTGCCACCCCGGACGGTAAGATCATCTCCATGGTGCTTGGTGGGAGTTCTAAGCGAAATGAAATTTATGGGCTCCCTTTGGCCGATTACGGTTCGTTGCTAGCTCTCTGTACTAACACGATTTGAAACCGGCGTCGGGATACGCTGCGCCCGTAAAATTTGTCCGGAAATTTGCCACGGATTTGCCAGCAACCCTGTTTCTGGCTTGTTTTCGCTGCACTTCTCTGCATCCTGTTTCTTGTTCTAACTCACTACTAAACAACTCAAAGCACGCTCAGTGAAGCTTTTCAGTTGTTAGGCCGGCGGCGGTTCGAATCCCTCCCTCTCCGCCACTCTGGCCCGCCGGGTTGGGCTACCTCCCGCCGGGTTCCGCCATTGACTGACCTATTGGGGTCTACGGCGCTGCATTCTCGCCCGCGCCAAGGATTAGGTAACGGCTCGGGGAACTATCGGCCGCCGTGCTCCGCCTTCCACTCCTGCTCGCGAAGAGCCACCTCGAGGTTGTGCCGGGCGTTTGCGAAGCGCGGCTCAATGTCCAACGCCCTGCGGTATTGCGCAATGGCCTCGGCTAGGAGCCCGCGGCGCATGAGGATGTTCCCGAGGTTGACGTAGGCCCCGGCGTAGCGGGGATCCGCGGCAATTGCCCGCCGGAACTCGCCTTCCGCATCGCCGTCAAGTCCCTTCCCGTGGAGGGCGTTTCCGAGGTTGTAATGCGCCTCGGCGAAGTCATTCCGAATGGCGAGTGAGCGTCTGAAGCAGGCAATGGCGCTGTCCAGGCGACCCTCCCTGGCGTATGCCGCGCCAAGGTTGTTGAGGGTCTTGAATCCCACTGGATTGAGGCGCAGGGCTGTTTGGAAGGATTCCACGGCATCGGCCACCCTGCCAGTCTCCATCAGGGCCTTCCCAAGGTTTTCATAGGTTTCCGGAATCCCGGGTTGCAAGGCCATGGAGGCGCGCAACTCCTTAATCGCCTCCTCGGGGCGCCCCTCTAGGTCGAGGGCAATGCCCAGCGTTGCCCGGGTCTTGGCCTGGTTGGGCTCCATTTCAAGGGCCTTCCTGCACACGGCCTCGGCCTCCGCGCTTCTGCCCTTTTGGAGGAGATCGTTGGCCAGATTGTCGTACGCCATCCAGCAGGCTGGATTGCGGGCGATGGTCGTGCGCCAAAGCGTCTCCGCATCCACGTAATCGGCGCAGTGCAGCGAGGTGAGCCATGCAAGCCCCGCCAGAGTGAGCACGGCCGCGGCGTCACCGGCAAGCCTGAGCAGCCCCGCCGCGCTCGCGCGCCAGAGGGCGAAAGCGGCGGCAACCGGAGCTATCGCGCCTATAAGGGCAAGGTGTTCGTAGTGATCCGACACCAGCGAGTAGTGCATGAAATAGACATCCGTGAAGCCCATCACGGGCACAAGCGACACGCCGAAGTAGAGCCAGGCAAACAGCGGCCCGCGTCCCCACCGGTGGCGCATCAGCCAGAGCAGGACCGTCAGGCCGGCAGCCCCTCCCAGGGGCAGCCAGCAGAGCGGGTTGGCCGCCCGGATGGTCCACAGCGGGTAGATGAACGTGAGATGTACGGGGAAATAGGCCTTGCCCAGATAGAACCACACCACGGCACCGGCACCCAGGAGGCGCTCGGTAAAGCTAGCCGTGCTGGCGACCTCAGCCGCACCGTGGACCGTGAACCGGAAGTTCACGTAGACCAGCGCGGCGGCGACGCCAAAGAAGGGAATCATCCGTACCAGGTCCAGCCGCGTGACCGGACGGCGCCACGCCACAATGCCCAAAAGGACTATGGGCAGCATTGCGACTGAACCCTTGCTGAGCATGGCAAGGGTGAAGGCGATAAGGCTGAACCCATACCATCGGGCCCATGGCCTGGCGTTCCCCTCTCCAACGTTCTGGGCGTCCTCGGCCCTCAAGAAAAAGAGGATCGAGAGCAGGTAGAACAGCATTGCCATCAGGTTCTTGCGCTGGGTAATCCACACGACCGAATCCACGTTGACTGGATGCACCGCGAAAAGGGCCGCCGCAAGGAAAGCGCCGGGCATCCGGAGCCTTGCCAGGATCCGCCACAGGAGCACGACCTCCACGGCGTGCAGCAGCACGTTCGTCACGTGATAGCCCAGTGGGTTGAGGCCCCAAAGGCGCCATTCAAACCAGAGCGTCGTGGAGGTTACCGGCCAATAGTCGACCGGCTCCCCGGTGAACCAGAACCGGCGCAGCCCGTCCGCGGCCCTTATCAGGGGATTCTCGGTGAGAAACGCGTCGTCGTCCCAGATGAATCCGGCTCTTCGCGCTCCTGCGTAGGCCGCGATTACGGCAAGAACGAGCAGGCCTGCGCAGGCCCACCCCCGGGACCAGATCGGGTTCCCGGCCGCCAGGGAGGCCGGCGCCCGGGGGGCAGGTGGTGAGTCGGAGCCGGTGCTGTTTAGCGTACCTTTGCGCCGCATTCGACTCATGGGGTGAGCACAATTGCAACCAGGGGGGGATAATCAAGCCCGCCGCCGTAACCAGGCGTCGCATGTCCGCGGGGCACGGCGAACGGCCGAAGGAAGGAAAGGGGATTCCTGTAGGCCCAATGTCCGCCTGGTGCCGCCAGGCCTACGGAAAGCGGAAATGAAGGGATCCCCTGGGGGCGATAAGCCTTTCGTCCGGGCAACGCGTCATTGCGTGCCCGCGACAGGACCAACATAGGCGGTGGCCACGACCACATCGTCGTACCACTTCTTGTTCTCACGGACAGTATTGCTTCGGATGTGCAGGTTTACCGACGCGGAATTGATCTTGAGACTGTCCACATCCCGCAGACGCAGGTTCGGGAAGTCGGCGACCAGCTTCCCGTCGACCCAACATGCGATCCGGCCGTCGCGCCGCCCCGCCGTGTTGGCTTTGACCATCAATTCGAAGCAATACCAGCGGCCAAGTTCGGGTATGAGGTCTGGCCTGGCAACGAAGTGGGTTCCGAAATCTCCGGCGCGGGACGTATAGGGCAGCACCTTGCCCGAGGGGAAAAAATGGTCCCCGTATTCAGAGCGCTGCTCAGGGTGGTAACAGTAAACGTTGAGCTCGCCAGGGGAGGGTGTCGCGGCATCGCCCCTCCAGTCCTCAAGGCTCACAATAAACTTGTTGCGCCCGTCGGCGCGCACTCCCGGCGTCGAATAGGCCACCCCTGGCGCCTGGGCCGACAGAAGTCCGCCATTGTGGCTGGAGCCTGTCTGGTCGAATCCCTTCTCGAACTTGGAGTAGTACCGCAAGAACACCACGTCCTGGCCAACCTTGAGCTCCTTGACCGCGCCGTCGCTCAGCTCCATTTGCAGTTTGGGCACGGTGAATTCGAGGGCCCTCTTGCCGCCGTGCACATTCTCGGGCTCCTCGGCGATTCGAATGTCGGACTTTTGAAAGCTGTTGTCCCATTTTTTGCGAAGGTCGTCCGATTCAAAGTCGTCGTGAAAAAGGACTGCGGGATCCGCATCGATTCCCCGATCGCCGGGATACTTGGCGGCGATCCCTTGGTTGCCTTCCGGCAACGCCGGAGGTGCTGGCGTCGGGGCATCCTGACCGCGGGCTGCCCCCGCCAACCAGACAACCTGGGCCACGAACAGCAAAACGCATAGTTTTCCCATGGGGCTAACAAATCCCCTATTCTCGGTGAGGTGCAATGCGGGATGCTCGATCGAAAGTGAGGTTCGTCTGACCGCTGCCGCCTACCTCAGGGGTTGAGGGCTGGTAGACTGACTACCACCCACAAACTATTGGTCTATGTGCGTGTTATGAAACAATCGAGGGGTGGCTACCGGTGCGCTGCCCCACCTCGAACACCGGGCATCGCCGCCGGACCCATTCTGTGCATTGTCAACTGACCCGTGATGCCAGACACCCTCGATACTCTTCCCGCATGTTTCGGATGCGGCAGCTGTTGTCACCTTACGGTGGAAGTCACGCCCGGCGTCGACGATGTCCCTGGGGAGCTCACGGTCGAGCATGAGGGCGCGCTGTTCATGGACCAGCACGGCGACGGCGCATGCGTCGCCTTGGACCCCGTGTCCCTCCTTTGCACGATCTACGAGCGCAGGCCGGGCGTGTGCCGCGGGTTCCACCGCGGAGAGAACCTTTGCAGAGTTGCGCTCGCCCGGTTTGGCCGGCCCCCGCTTGGACGTTCCGCATCGGTCCGATGAAGATCCACTCCGCCCGCTTCGAGGTTAGCGCGCCAAGCCTCGAGTCCTGCCCCACAAGGCCCCTGCCTGAATTTGCCTTCATCGGCAGGTCCAATGTTGGCAAATCCTCGCTCATCAACCTCCTCGCGGAGCGCAGCGGTCTCGCCAAGGTCTCCGACACCCCAGGAAAGACGCAACTCATCAATTTTTTCATCGTGAACGGGAACTGGGGACTCGTCGATCTCCCGGGCTACGGATACGCGGCGGTGTCGAAGGAGCGGCGCCTTGGGTTCAACGACGCCGTTGCGGACTTCATCGCCGGGCGGCCGAACCTCAGGTGTGTTTTCGTCCTCATAGACTCGAGGCTGTCGCCCCAGCCGATAGACATCCAGTTTCTGAGGTGGCTCGAGGACGAGGCCGTGCGCTATGCGCTCGTGTTCACGAAGGTCGACAAGCAGGCGGCCTCCAAGGCACAGACGGCGGTGGATGCCTTCAAGAGGATCGTGGGCGAATGGCGGACCGAGTTGCCCGCGACATTCACAAGCTCGGTGAAGTCCCGGGAGGGACGCTCGGAAATACTCGGCTTCATCAAGAACGTGTTGGAGCAGGACAAGAAGGAATAAGGGGCAATCCCAACAGCCCCGGCAGACGCATGCCCTTGGCACGGGGGACGGGCGCCGATCCTGAGGGTCTCCTCACTGTGCGGAGCCCGAAGTGGCCTGCCTGCGGCTGAGGAATGCCAGGTCGAAGATCAGCAGGCCCTTGACGTTTGCCACGGGGACGTAGTCGTGGGCGAGCTGGCGCAACACGGGGTGGCGCTCCACGAGTTTATCGACGACCGGATTGGCGACGGAGAAGGTGACAAAGCGCACGTTCAGCGAACGCAGACGGCGCACCGCCTGATCCATCGAAATCGACGGGTCGAAAACAGGGGCGGCGCGAGGACTTACAAGCGGAGTGGGATGGCCGCCCGCGGCGATGGTCGCGACAAACGGCTGCGGGCTGTCCACCAGGTTGTACCCGCTTCCGGCCGCCTTGGCCAGTACCGGCCATATGTTGCGCCTCTGGGCCATCTCGTCCTGCGCCCTGAAGGTCTGCCATTCGTCGAAGGACAGCGTCCACGGCGTCGACAACGGATCGTCGGGCAGAAGCCAAGCGCGTCGCGCGCAGTCGACGGAGAGTGCGGCGAGTAGCAGTGCCGCCGTCGCGCGAATCCTGCCGCCACTTCCGGCAATCCATCCGGCCAGTACCGATCCGAGGACCATCACCGGAAGGAGGACGCGCATGGAGTAGTTCCAGCCCCCAGCGGTCTGCGGCATCGACCAGACCCAAAGCGCGATGACCAGCAGCGCCGCAGACAGGATTCCTTGCGTGCGAAACCTGAGGCGGACCGCCCCTGCGGTCCCCAGTATCCAGACTGCCCCCGAGGTGGCCGCCAGGACCGCGGGAAGCATTCCTATGCTCTCGGCCGGTCCCCCGAACCCCATGAAGTGGGCGATGTCGGCCATGATTTCGACATGGACGCGATTGGTGGGAAAGACCGCGCCGAGCGCGGGGAATACGGGATCGCCCGTCCTGATCCAGTTTCTCACGTACCAGGGGCCGGCCACGCATGCAGCGGGCAGCAGGAACGCGACCACCTTGCGCCCGCGCCCCGAGGAAGCGAGGAGGCCTGTGCCGAGGATGATGAAGTAGAGCCCGTATTCCCGGCTGATGGCGCCCACCCCGGCGGCGACGCCTGCCCACGCGACCGGATGCAGGCCCTCCCTGGCGCCGGGAAGGCGCTCGTACAGGAGCAGGAGCATGGACACGAGGGCTATAGCGGTCAGGCCGGTCTCCTGCTCAAGGGTCAGTCCCGAATGGCGCTTAAGTAAGCCCCAAAGTTTTCTTACTGAGGCGCTTGCGGCGCTGCGTGTCGGGCAGTGTGGTGAAGAGGACCTGACGGCTGAGTCGTTGCATCTGTCGAAGCGCTGCT
>Ga0302320_10001839_pt1 | contig 50657 bp, 47 predicted proteins | sample Bog_T0_3_FD_202130 | JGI IMG/M metagenome (GOLD analysis project Ga0302320, IMG submission 202130) | Peat permafrost microbial communities from Stordalen Mire near Abisko, Sweden - Bog_T0_3 | ecosystem: Environmental > Terrestrial > Soil > Wetlands > Peat | place: Sweden: Abisko, Stordalen Mire... | reverse complement strand
CGGCCTGAATTTCGTTGACCAGCTCCATGATGGCTGCGACGCAAGTGTTGAAATGCCAGCGGTCCTCAAAGTCCAAAGTGATTTTGGCGATGGTTTGATGCAGCTTACGCAGCATTTGAGCTCCGCCGTTTTGCGATTTGGACTGGATCTTTGGGGCGGAGCGGGCCAGCGGCGCATACTTTGTCGTCAACCGCCAGACACGGGCCAGGAAGCGGCTCACTCCGGCGACGCCATCCTCCTGCCAGTCGAGATCGCGGTCAGGCGGCGCGGCAAACAGGGCGTACATGCGCGTGGCGTCAGCGCCGTAACGGGCCACCATATCGTCGGGCGAGACCACGTTGCCCTTGGACTTGGACATTTTGGCGCCATCTTTGATGACCATGCCCTGCGTGAAGAGGCGGCGAGCCGGTTCATCGTTGACGATCAGGCCCAGGTCGCGCATCACCTTGGTCCAGAAGCGCGAATAGATGAGGTGCAGAATGGCGTGCTCAACGCCGCCGATGTACTGGTCGATGGGGAACCAGTACTGCGCCTTCGATGAATCAAAAGGCGCCTTAGCGTTCTTCGCGTCCGTGTAGCGATAGAAGTACCAACTGGAATCGACGAAAGTGTCCATGGTGTCGGTTTCGCGTTTGGCAGCGCTGCCGCATTTGGGACAGGGGACGTTGACGAACTCCGGCACACGGCTCAGGGGCGAACCGCCTTGCTGGGTAATCTCAATCTGCTCGGGCAGCACTACCGGCAACTGGTCGTCGGGAACCGGCACAAGACCGCAGCTCTCGCAGTGAATAATGGGGATCGGCGTGCCCCAGAAGCGCTGCCGGCTCACGCCCCAGTCCTTGAGGCGGAAGGTGACCTTGGGCTCGCCGAAATTCTGAGCGACGGCAATCTCCTGGAGGCGCTTCTGCGCTTCCTCACAACTCAGTCCGTCGTACTTGCCGGAGTTGACCAGCACGCCCTCTTCGGAGAGGAAAGGTAACTCCTGCAGCACGGTGGGGTTGGACGGCTTGATCACCTGCACAATGGGCAGGTTATATTTTGTGGCGAACTCGAAGTCGCGCTCATCGTGGCCGGGAACGCTCATGATGGCGCCGGTTCCGTAATCGGCCAGGATGTAGTTGGCCACCCAGATGGGCACGCGCTGGTTGTTATAGGGATTGATGGCAAAACGGCCTGTGGGCACACCGTGCTTTTCGATTGCTCCCAGGTCGTCTGCCTCGCGCGCTTTCTTCTGCTCGGCGATCATGGCGTCGACTTGCTCTTTGAGTTTGGGGTCGGCGGCGGCGAATTGCCTGGTGAGTTCGTGCTCAGGGGCCAGTTGCACGCTGGTTGTGCCGAAAATGGTGTCCACGCGTGTAGTGAAGACGCGGATGCGCGTTTGGTCTGTTCCTTGTTCCCTGTTCCCTGTTCCCTCGTCGACTTTTTCCGCAAGGAAAAAGTCGACATCCGTTCCTTCGCTGCGGCCGATCCAGTTGCGCTGCATGGTGCGAACTTTTTCCGGCCAGCCGTCCAGCTTGTCGAGGCCGTCGAGCAGCTCCTGGGCGTAGGCGGTGATGCGGAAGAACCACTGCACGAGATCGCGCTGGTCCACTTGCGTGGTTTCGTGCCGCCAGCAGCAGCCATCGATGACCTGTTCGTTGGCCAGCACAGTGGCGCACTCCGGGCACCAATTCACCTTGCTCTTCTTGCGGTATACCAGGCCTTTTTCGTACATGCGGAGAAAAAACCACTGGTTCCAGCGGTAGTATTCCGGCAGGCAGGTGGCGATTTCGCAAGCCCAGTCGTAGCCCAGGCCGAGCCGGTCCATTTGGATTTTCATGGCGGCGATGTTGGCGAGGGTCCACTGGCGCGGAGGGGTGTTGTTTTTGAGCGCGGCGTTTTCGGCGGGCAGGCCGAATGCGTCCCACCCCATGGGATGGAGCACGTTGTAGCCGCGCATCCACATGTGGCGGGCCAGGGCGTCGCCGATGGAGTAGTTGCGCACGTGACCCATGTGCAACTGGCCGCTGGGATAAGGCAGCATCTCCAGCACGTAGTACTTGGGTTTGCCGCATGAGGCAGGCTCGGCCGCATAGAGCGCGGGGTTCGAAGCCCATCGCTGCTGCCATTTGGGTTCAATCGTTGCTGGGTCGTAACGCAGTTCGTTCTCTTCCGCCATAACACTTCAAGTGTAAATGGCTCGGCTTTATTGCGTGGGTGGTGGCGACGGCGGAATGGGGGACGTGGGAGACTCCGTCCCTTCATCGGCAGGGCAAGCAGATCCGGGCGCTGGCTTGTTCACGATCTCGTAGTCCGCAGGCGTCTGGAAGACGGATGCATCCGGCTCGGCCTGGGTGAAGTTCGTGAGTTCCCTGATTATCTTACCTATAAACGGGCTATCCTTCACCTCGTGCGCCACAAAACGTCTCAAGCCGGGAGCTGTTGCCGTCCACGTCTCAGTAATGCTCGTTAGCGGCTGATCGTTTCCGAATTCGCCAGTCGGTATAATTGAGGTGACTCGATAGCCATGCGCCTCAATTCCTTGGAAGGTCTGGGTTCCTAGGTCTTCTGTAGTGGGCTTAGCATACGGGATAGCGGGTACGTGAGGAGCAGCGGACAAAGCGGGATGTGCGCAATAATGCGGCGCGCCGGGCGCGAACATGGCCACAACCGTCGCCTTCTTGCCTGGAACGGTCCAATTGCTGTTGGTTCGCGCCACGGAATCAGAGACGCTGACGCGTGTCACGGGCGTCTGCTCTCCCGGTAATGGAACGTCCGTCGTCGTATCCATCCGGCGGCCCCGCGAGTCACGAGCAACCACAACGGTAGATTCATGGGTGATTGTGGCTCCGCTAGCCAGCGTCTGGACGCGTGTAATCTTATACTCCGCAGTGAAAGGCAACTGCGCGACGGGCGCAGGATTCCCCATGGTCACCGTTGTAACCCTGCTCCTGAGAGTCTGGCTTGCAACCGGCAGAGCCAAACCCGCTGCTGCTGCACACACAATGACCATACCGAAGCTCACGCGCATAACTCACCTTTTACGCCCGATTTGACGACACAAGCAGTTTTACGCCGCGCGGCGGAGAATGCAAGCGGGATTTCGGAATGAACCATAGGGAAATATGGTTGACGGGAATCTATCCAGCTACTTGCAATGCCCGCGCCTGTTCGATCCGTTGACGCCGCTTGGGCGTGTGCAGTGCCTCCCACAAGTCCGTTCGGCGTTGCACATTCAGCCAGAACTCCGGCGAGTTGCCGAAGACGCGGGCCAGCATCAGCGCAGTGTCGGCAGTGACGGTGCGGCGGTCATTGCACAGTTCATTGACCAGCTTGCGCTCGACTCCCATCGCCTTGGCCAGTGCGCCCTGCGTCAGGCCCATGGGAGTCAGAAACTCCTCTGTAAGCATCTCACCCACGCTTACAGGCTTGCGTTCCGTGCTCAGCATAATCACTCCTCACCGGTACATATGACTGTCGAGATAAACTTCTGCAGCTTCGCCTCTGCCGCCGTTCCATCGGAAGATCAGCCGCCATTGGTCGTTGATGCGGATGGAATGCCATCCGTCTAGATTTCCGCGCAGCTTTTCAAAATGATTGCTTGGCGGTACTCGCATGTCAGCATCCGACGTTGCGTCATCGAGCAACTGCAACTTTCTGAACAGCCGCGACTCCAGATTCGACGGAATGCTCCGGCTGGAATGGTTGTGAAGGAAAAACTCTCGCAACCAGCGATCTCGGAAGCCAAGAATCATGCGGCAGCCGTCCTGATGAGCTATTGTACCGCGCAATAGTACAAATGCAAAGGAATTATTTCACCAAGCTCAACAGAACCTTTACATTGCGCTCCTCGTCGCCGGGCACTTCGACTGGGGTTTCGGCGATGAAGGCGGCGTGGGCGAAGCGGGGGTCGTTGAGCAGGCGGCGGAAGGGTTCCAGGCCCATTTTGCCCTGGCCGATGTTTTCATGGCGGTCGAGCTTGGAGCCGCGCTCGGCCTTGGCGTCGTTCATGTGCCAGACGCGCACGGCATCAAGGCCGACGGTGGCGGCGGCCTGCTGGATGGTTTGCTCATAGCCTTCGGGGGTAACCAGGTCGTAGCCTGCGACGTGAGTGTGGCAGGTGTCGAGGCAGACGGCGACCGGGGCGGTTGGCTCGAGCCGCTCGACCAACTCGGCTACCTGCTCAAAGCTGCCGCCGAGAGAGAACTCCGCTCCTGCGGTGTTTTCAATGAGAATGTGGAAGGGAGTTTCCTGCCAGGGCAAGCCGTCGATGGCTTTGGTGATGGAGTCCGCGGCCAGCTTGAGGCCCTCGTCGCGGGTGAGACCCTTCCATGAGCCGGGATGGAGCACGAGGTACTCTGCGCCCAGGGCCAGGGCGCGCTCGATCTCGCCGCGGAAGGCGGCGATGCTTTTCGATCGAATCTCATCGGACTGGCTGCAGACGTTGACCAAGTAGCTGGTGTGGATGACCAGCGGGCCGACATCGAGTTTGGCGCGCAATTCCTTCATGCGGGCGCATTGTTTGGGATCGACTTTGGGTGCGCGCCACATGCGCGGGCTGGCGGAAAAAATCTGCAAGGTGTTGGCGCCAATCTCCCGCGCCCGCTCGACGGCGTTGGATGCGCCGCCCGTTGTGCCCAGATGGATGCCGATGCGCTTGGTCATGGCCATAGTTTATTGGATGAGCGAGAGCTGGGTTCGGCTTCGTGGTTTCCCACCCTTTCCGCATAAAACGCGGAATGGTTTTGGCACGGAGCTTTTGTGGAAGTGAATATACCTCCCTTAATCGTCTTCGTCCGTGGTGGATTTCTTGTGGCGAACTTTCAGCATGGCGGGGACGGGCTTGTCTCCCATGGCGTCTTTCCAGAGGATCACGTTCAGCTTTTCAGCGGGGGCGCGGTCGGCGTGGGTGAAGTCCATCTTCATGCTTTCGCGCGCACCGGCGGCGTCTTGGGGGTTGGCGGTGTAGATGAGGCCGTTTTCGCGGTTCCCGTAGTCGGCTGTGTAGGCGGGCTGGTCGCCGGGGCCGGTGAAGAGCGTGGAGATCAGCGAACTGAAGGCGTCGTTGTTGTTCATGGGCTGGAGATCAAGCAGCGACTCCATGGTGCGAATCATGCTGACGGTAGAGTAGAAGCGGCTGTCGACATAAGGCGCGCCGCTGGGGAACTGCGAGCTGTAGGGGCCATGCGGGGAGTATTTGCTGATAACCAGAGCGATGCTACGGTGGGCGTCCACGTGGTCGCCTCCGTTCTGGGCATCGTCCTCGATGATGAAAATGGCGGTATCGTCCCAGAAGGGCGAGTGGGAGACGGCTTCGACGACGCGGCCGACGGCCAGATCGTTGTCGGCGACTGAGGACTTGGGCGATGGTCCACCGGGCCGGGTACCGAGGGTATGGTCGTTGGGCAGCCGCATGAGGATGAAGTTGGGCATGGTGTCTTTATCTGCAACCCAGGCCTTCAAGTGACGGAGGAAAACCTCGACGCGCACCTGGTCGGGAATCATCAGGTTGAAGTCCGGGGCCTCGGCGGCGAAGTGGCCCACCAACTCCTGCTTCGTTGCGGTGTTGGAGGCCAGCAGCGGAACTGCCCAGGGCCATTTGTTCACGCCGCCTCCCCACTCGGGAGGGAAGTTCTCGCCGGGTACGACGGCGTTGCGCGGGCAGTGGCTGCCGGGTAGCATTGCTCCCGCTTGCGGGTCCGTAACCTTGGGCGCTTCGCAAAAGATAGAGGAGATGTACTCGCCGAAGTGGTAGTAGGTTTTGCCGTGGGCGGCGAGATTGTTCCAGATATAGCCGCTGGCGGGATCGCTTACATCGGGAATTTTCTGCAGCAGCGGATTGGCGTTGGCCACCATGCCCTCAGAGTCGTAGGTTCGCTGTCCGCCGCGGTAGGCCGACTGCCAGGTTTTTTCCAGGTAGTCGGTGCCAATGCCGGCGATGGACCATACGTGTCCGCCACTGGAGACCTCAGCCGAGTCGTAGAAATTGTCGAGCACGCCGAATTGCAGGGCCAGCTTGTGCTGATTGGGCGTGATGGCCTCGCCGTACATGGCCAGGCTAGGGTCGCCGTTGCCAACCGGCTTGCCATCCTTGCTGAGGTCGCCGAGGAGCTGATCGTAGGTGCGGTTCTCCTTGAGGATGTAGATGACGTGGCGAATAGGATTCGGCTTGCCGCCGGCAAAGGCAATCTTCTCGTCGGCTGCCTTCATGCGGTTGGAGTCGAGTACCGTTTCAGTCCACTGCGGCAGATTCTTGTCGATGCCAGCCGCATCCAGTGTGGCGAGAGAGCCATAGAGAAGCGTGGCAATGTAGGTAAAAGGCCTCAGCAGGCGGCTATTTCTCGCTGCCTCCGTGGGGGGCTGGGGCATGTTATTGGGGCCGGTGCCTTTGCCTTTGTCGGTGGCCAGATAGAGCTTGCTGCCGGAGAAAGCCAAGGAGATGGGCATCCACTCGGTGGGGATAAAGCCAAGAGGCTCGACCATGGCGCTTCGTGCTGTCCTTGAAGTCAGCATCTTCGTGTCAAGAACGGCAACGGCGTCGCTGCCCATATTGGCAACATAGAGGCGGGTGCCGTCGGTGTTGACGGCCAGCGCCACCGGCTCTGCGCCAAAGTAGATCTGGCGCGGCAGGCGGGTATCAAAGTAGCCCTTCACGGAGAACTGCCCGGCGCTGACGTTGACGGCGGCAACGGCATCGCGATTGGCCAGAGCGACGTAGAGGGTTCGCTCATCGGGCGAAAGCGCGAAAGCTCCAGGATGAGTACCGGGAGCCATCGGATTGGACGGCTTGAGGAGGGCGAGCTTGCGGCCTACTGTTTTGCCGGTCAGATCGAGTTCTACGATCTCCGACGCATTCCACAAAGCGACAAAAGCGCGCGCGCCGTCTTTGGAGACAGCCAGGGCAATGGGGTAAGTGGAAGGCACCGCATCGCTCTCGGCCAGGTCGAAACGCGCTTCAATTTTTCCGCTGGCGGCATCGAGCAGCAGAACATCGTCGGAGAGGTTGTCGGCGACCAGAAGTTTTTCAAAAGCCGCGGAGCCGATGACCGAAATTGCCGCCGGGTAGGGAACGCCCTTGTCGCTGTCCGTTCCGGCGGGGAGCTTAGATTTTTTGCCGGGAGCAAGCTGCTGGAGGGGCAGGGGAATGATGCGCTCGGGCGTAATCTTGCCCGCATCGAAGCGGTACACGACGATACCGTTACCGGTTGCATCCTTGCCGTTGGCCAGCGGATCGGTAAGCGAGGCCATGCTGGCGTAGAGGTGATTTCCGTCGCGGCTGAAGGCCAGGCCGGAGTAAAGCGTCTGCTTGGCGCGGACCAGCGTACGGTCGTCGGGAAAATCCACGACGGCGCCGGTTTGCGTGGCGATTTGAGTGTCTAGCACCGCCAGCGACTGCATGTACTGCGATTCGAAGGTGCCAAAGCCGGCGTTCACCGTGACCACGTAGCGCGAGTCCGGAGAGACAGCGATGGAGATGGGCAAGCTGTTCAACCGCTGCGGATGCCCCGGAATCTCTCCGATCAACTGCTTGCTGGAGGGCAGATCGATGGTCTGAGCCGCTAAAACGCCGGCCGAAAAAACGAGGGCCGTAAGGGAAAACCGCGCTAAGGTGTGCATTACCAAACTTTAGCAAAAACAGGGTGTCCAGGGGTTACAGTCGTGTAACCTCACCAGGAATTGCGCCAGATTTTAGCCAGAGGGCGGTTGAGCTTTGCGTGGAGGTGTGCTGGCAGGGAACTATTCGTACATTACCAATGGTTGGGCAGCCGTAATCAGGCGCTTTTTCCAGATTGTCCTTAGAATCTTCTCATGACTGATCCCTTTGTATCTCTTACCCAGATTCTTACCGACGTTGTCCTGCCCAATTTGAAAAGTGTGCAGGTGAGCCAGACGGAGCAGATTGCCGCCAATGACCGTCTGGAAAATGCCATAGAAGAATTGCGTTTGCAACTGGCGTCGCAGTTTGCTCACCTGTCGGCGCAGTTGACGGCTTGCCGGGCGGAACTGGCGGCCGCGCAGGCGGCGTTTAAAGCAGTGCATACACAGAACGGCACTCTGGAGCCGGACCGCACCACGCTGATTCACTAGATTCATAACCTCCCTAGTCCCAGGCGTCGAGGGTGACGAACTGGTGTGTGGGCTGGTAGCGGGCGATCAACTGCGCGGCGGCGGCTACGGAAGGTGCGCGGTCGGCGGCGGGGTCTGTGTGGCTGCCGTCGTGGAGAACGATGTTGGCGGCTTGGCCTCGGCGGTAGAGGCGGTCTATTTTATTGGTGAGGCGGTTGGCGATGGCGTCGGCGGAGGGATTTTTCCAGTCGGAGGTCATGGCGTTCCAGAGGACGGGAACCAGGCCGAGGCGGCGTGCGATGCGCAGCGTCTCAGGGCGGCGGGCTCCGAAGGGCGGACGAAAGAAGCGCGGGGGCGCGCCGGTAAGCTGGGCCAGAGTATCGCTGGAGCGGGAGAGCTGCTCTTCGATGCGGCGAGCCGGGGCGAGGGCCAGGTTGAGATGGGTCCAGGAGTGGTTGCCGATGAGGTGACCGGCGGCGGCGATCTGGCGGACTAGCTCTGGTTCGGCCTGGGCGCGGCTGCCTACGAGAAAGAAAGTGGCGCGTACATCGCGGCGGGCGAGCAGGTCAAGCAGGCGCGGCGTCCAGGCGGGGTTGGGGCCGTCGTCGAAGGTGAGGGCGAGCTCGCCGGGGCGCGGAGGGGCGATGAGCGCGGAGCCGAAGAGCTGGGAGGCGGGCCAAAGAGAGGCATAGGCAAAGCAGCCCACAGCCAGACCGAGTCCGGCGGCTGCGCCGATGCCGGCGGAGATTCCTGTCGCGAGGGGGGAGATCATGTTGTTTCAGTGTGACGCGCCGGGGGTGGGAAGGGCAAGGGAAAATGCGGATGCGCGGCGCTACAATGGGGGCATGAGCAAACACGTTATCGCAACCGATAAAGCTCCCGCGGCGATTGGGCCATATTCACAGGCGGTGCGCGCGGGCAATCTTCTCTTCACAGCCGGGCAGGTGGGCGTGGACCCGTCGAACCAGCAGGTGGTCGAGGGCGGCATTATCGAGCAGACCACGCGCGCGCTGGAAAACCTGAAAGCGATTCTGGAAGAGGCGGGGACGAGCCTGGCCAAGGCCGTCAAGGCGACCGTATTCCTGAAGGACCTGAAGGATTTTGCGGCCATGAACGCGGTGTATGGCGTGTATCTGGGCGCAGATGGCGTGGCGCCGCCGGCGCGGACGACGGTTGAGGTCTCGCGGCTGCCCAAGGATGTGCTGGTGGAGATTGAGTTGGTGGCGGAGATCTGATGGCTGGGCTGCCAGATTCGTTCCAGTAGCCTTGAGCATCTAACGGGCGGAAGGTTCAGGAGGTTGCAATGAGCGAGACGCCCGAAAAAGTGGTGCGCACGGAAGCGGAGTGGCGCGCGCAGTTGACGCCGGAGCAGTACCGCGTGCTGCGCGAGAAAGGGACGGAGCGTCCGTTTACCGGCGCGCTGGCGGAGAATCACGAGAGCGGAAACTACCACTGCGCGGGATGCGGCGCGCTGCTGTTTCTGAGCGGGGCGAAGTTCGACTCGGGATGCGGATGGCCGAGCTTTCTGCTGCCCGCGGATTCGAAGACCGTGGCGGAGCATGAAGACGTGAGCCTGGGAATGCGGCGAGTTGAGGTTACGTGCGCGCGGTGCGGCGGACATCTGGGGCATGTTTTTCCGGACGGACCGCGGCCGACGGGGCTGCGCTACTGCATCAACTCGGCTTCGCTGAGCTTTGAACGGGGGTAATATTTCAGTTGCATATTCTGCAAGTCCTGAAATAGCAGCAACGGCCCGAGCCTAAAAGCGCGCGTATTCGCACTCATTCAGGAGGCTGAAGCCCCCTGCTCCCTCCGTCCGTGCAAATTGTTAAATCTCTAGAGCGGGAAGAGTGAGCCTGACTTGGGGGGCATAGTGGCCAGACGAGCGCGACGGCGTGGAGGCTGGGGCTGCGGCTCAGGCGAGGCGAGCAGGCCGGCAATTTCGCGCAGTTCGGCGCGGGCATGGGCGATGGTTGCGCCGAGATCCTCTTGAGACTGGCCGGAGAGAGTCCGGGCGGAGACGGCGGACGGCAGGGGCCGGCGGGAGATTGAATCAAATTTGGCCTGGGGCGAAGGAGACTTGCGGGAGTGAGCCTGCTCCAGAGCCTGACGAGCGCCGGAGAGCGTGTAGCCCTCGTCGTGAACCAGTTGCTTGATTTTGAGAGCTAATTCAACATCATTGCGACGGTAAAGCCGTTGACCGGTGCCGCTCTTGTTGGGCTTGAGCTGGGGAAACTGCGTCTCCCAAAAACGCAGAACATAGGTTTCGACACCGCAGATGCGGGCCACATCGCCAATCTTGAAGTAGAGGCGGTCGGGGATCACGGGCGAGTTGGGAGCGCGATCCTGGGTAAGTTGCATGGCCATAGTAAGACGAGGAGGAGACAGCAACCGGGGAGAAACTCCTTCTCTATAAGAAGTATAGGCCCAGCTTTGCACTAAATGCGATGCAAAAATAGCGGAGTGTGCAGAATCAGGTACGGGACTGGTTGGCGCCGAGGACTGTTTGCAAGACGCGGTCGGTCCAGAGAGCTTGCTCACCGGAACAGGCGAGGGGCGTTCCGTCGAGGATGGCGGAAACGAAGTTTTCTATGCAGGGATAGTGGATGTTGTCGTGGGAGGGAAGCGATTCTTCGCGATTGCCGACTCTGAGAATGGGGCCGCCGAGCGGATCGAGATTGATTTCGCCTTCGGTTCCGATGACGCGAAACTGGTCGCGGTTGATGTGCGAGTTCCAGCGCACATCGACCGCGGCGTGGATGCCGGGAGGATATTGTATGAGGACGGTGGCGGAGTCCTCGACGGCTGTTTGGTGAACGGCGTTGGAGAGCAGGCCGGTGGCGCGGGCGGGCTCGCCGAAGAGAAAGTTGAGGGCGTCGATGCGATGGCAGGCGGTGTCGAAGAGCGGGCCTCCGCCGGCCAGGTCGGGATTGAAGAGCCAGCTTCTGGCTCCGTCGGGAGCGTCGTTACTGCGCCATTCATGACAATTGGCCTCGGCCAGGACGGGCTGGCCGATGGCTCCTTCGGCGATGAGCTGGCGGGTGCGGATGAGCTTGGGAAAGAGACGGCGGTAATAGGCGACGGCGAAGAGGCGCTGGTGAGCGCGTGCGGCGGCGAGCATGGATTGCGCGGCAGCGAGGTTAAGGGCGGTAGGTTTCTCGCAGAGGACGTGTTTGCCGGCGCTGAGGGCAGCGATGGTTTGAGGCGCATGGAGCGCTACCGGCGAGGCAACGTAGACGGCGTCGATGGGGGTGGTCTGGAGAGCGACTTCGAGGTTGGTGAAAACCTCAGCGCCGGGGTAAGCGGCGGCCTTCTGGGGATCGCGGGTGACGAGCGCCTGCAAGCGGCTGCGCGGCTCCGCAAGGATGGCGGGGATGACGCGGCGGCGCGCGATGTCGCCGATTCCGATGACCAGCCAGCGAATCATGACTTGATTAGCGTAAATGATTTGGGTGGATTCCCAGGTCCAAAAATCGGGACCTGGGGCACCCAGAATTGTGCGGAGGAATGACGGGTTACTGTTTTTTGAGGACGGCGGCGTTCTTTTCGTCGGAAAGGATGACGGATTCAAAATGGCGGAAGGCGGAGGCTTTCGTGGGAGGAATCTCGACCTGTCGGACGATGTATTCGCGCTCGTAGTGGAGAAGATTGTCTTTGGCCGAGACGGAGGAGTGGTAACTGGCGAAGTCGAGGTCGAGGCTGACGGGATCTGGAATTTCATCGACGACGTAGCCGGGAGGGATGGCAATGTCGAAGCTGGCGCGCCAGCGGCCGGTGGCGTTGAGGTCAATGGGATAGACGCGCGGCTTGTCGTCGAAGGCCTCTGCATAGGAACCGACTACGCGGGGACGGACCAGCAGGAGCGAACCGGCCTGATGGGAATATTGGCGGGCGGTCACCTTGTAGTGAAACTCGATGGGCTTGTCCAGGTCGGACGGCTGAATGAACTGAAAGGTATCAAGGGTGACGCCGGGAAGTGAGTAAGCCACGGACTTTTCCCAGTATTGGCGGCGCTCCTTTTCGTCGGTGTACTTGAGGAATTGGCGCAGATCGGCGCCTTTGGGACCGATGGAAGAGCTATCGATGGAGCCGGTCAGGGTGCCGTCGGGCGCGAGAGTGAAAATGCCTTTGAGCTCTGAGCCGTTGGCGTCGGGATCGAGTACCGGCAGGGCGATGATCTGGCTGGATGCGCCGGCGGCAAGGATGCCATAGCTGCCCTGCTCTTCAGAGGGCAGATTGCCGACCGGGGTGCGCTCGTCGGTGGGATCGAAGATGAGGTAGCGCTTGCCGTCGCTGGCTTTGACGATGGCCTTGAGACGCGGGTCCTGCACGTCGGCGGGAATCTCAATGGCGGTAATCATGTGGTTGCCGTAGAGGGATGGAGCATCGGGATCAACGACGCCGCGCCGGCTATCCACGGGCATATAAACGGCGTGGATGCCTGCTACCTGGAGCATGGAGATGAGCAGCGTAGTCTTGTCCTTGCAGTCGCCGTAGCGATTGCGGAAGATGTCAGCGGCAGGATGCGCCTGCAAGCCGCCGATGCCACGCGCGACGATGAAGTAGCGGATGTTTTTCTGGATGTACTCAGTGATGCGGCTGAGTTTGGCGTAGAAGTCGGGTGCGCCGGCGATGAGACTTTGTGTCTGGGCTGTGATTTCAGGCGATGGGTCGGGGCGGTTTGCCTCCAGTGTGGTTGTCCACTGGCCGATGGCTCGCCACTGGTTGTCCTTGCCATCGACGGCGGCATTGCCCCACTGGACGGACATGCGTGCGGCGAGAGCATCCCATTCGGGATGGGACTTTACGTCGCGCAGGTCGAGGGCGGGCATATCTTTGATCTCCCAGCGCCAGTGGTTGGGCGAGACCTCGACGGGCTTTACGGGCGGGAATTTATGCCACGCCTCGGAGTGAGAGCGACCGGCAGGCAGGTCAACCTCGAGAGCCTGGAAAACGACCGGAATGTGACTCTGAATTTGCCAAACCGTCTCCTTTAAATAAGGCGCAAGAAGTTCTTCGGACTCGCAAATGATGGTGGCGCCGACATCGGCGGCGGGAGGATTTACGCCGCGAACCTTGTGGGTGGAGAGCATGGTGGAGTGACTGAGGTCTCCTACATCGATGAAGTCCGTGTCCTGGGCCTGGTACTGCTTCTGGTCGGCAGCGATGGTCCACTCGCGGAAGTAATTGATTTTTTCGTCCACGTCGTAGGGGACCAGGCAGTATGCGTCGCCGCGGCCCTGGGGCTTGAGGATGCGCCTGACCTCGCGCTCGCGCTCGGTGGCGCGACCCTGGGCGTCAACGGTCTCGAGGTACTCGTCATAGAGGATGACTGAGGCGGCATCCTTGGCGTAGGCGGGGGTGGGGGTCTTGGCGGCGTCAAGGCCCCACTGCGGCGGATCCTGCTTGCCGCCGAACCAGTTGGCGTGGCAGGGAGCGCAGAGAACGACGAGCAGCGCGGCGGCGAAGAAATGAGCAGTAGCGGAAGAGAGCGAGATTTTCATTGTTGGTTTCCTTTGCCGGCGAGCGGCGTTTTTCTGAGGACGAGTTGCTGCTGATCGGCGGCGGCGATTTTCAAGTAGAAATCGTGGATATCGTTGTACTCTTTGGGGTCGAGAAGAGCAAAGTTGCGGGCGAAGATGCGCGCCACTTCGACCGAGCCGTCTTTTGCGGCGGAATGAATCCGTAGCACGGCATGATTAGTCCAGTTAATGTCGGTGGTTTGCGGCGCGCTCTCAACGGAGTAACCGGGGGGCAGGTGAAGCGTGACGCTGTCCTGCTCCATTTTGGCGTAGTGAAGATCGATAGGGGCGAGGCGCTTATCCTGCGCGACGAAGGGATGCGTGGCACGAGATTCAAAGAAGAGGCCGGGAAGGAGAAAGTGCTTGCCGGTCACCGAACCCAGGTTGCCGCTGACCTTGATGACGCCGACGAGCTTGACGCCGGGGTCGTCGAGACCCAGGAAGTGATCGAAGTCGGCCTGCACGCCTTCGGGGAGTTCGTCCTGAATGGATTCGTTGAATTGCTTCTTCACCTCTTCCACGTCGTTTCCGAGAGCCAACTGGCGCCAGTGGAGGGCCTCCTGGCCGGTCATCACGATGTTGACGGATCCATTCAAGCTTCCTGTCTCGTCGATGCTGAGATTGGCGATACGCATCACGGTTGAATCCTTGTACGGGCCGGCAGGTGTGGAGGCAAAATCGGCGCTTTTCTCCTTGAGCCGGAAGCCGGAGGCTACGGTGTGCTGCCAGTTCAGAATGCCGAAGGGGCACATTTTCTGTCCGGGATCGAGGTAAACGTCTTTGCCGCCCAGCTCGACAACCACGATGTAATCGTCTAACTGACCAGGGGAAAGATAGGTGTAATCGAAGAGGGCGCGGCTGCGATCGACCAGTTTCAAGGGCCAAACCTTGAGGCCGGCGGCGCGGGCGAGTGAAGCGTAGAGCAACGCAATTTCATCATCGTTACCACGCTGCTGCTTCCATACATCTTCGCCTTTGTTGATGTCCTTCAGCTTTTCTTTTTTGCGCTCGGCTTCGGATTTCGTGCGGGTGAAGCGGGTGTTTTCCAGCTTCTGCACGGCGGCGTAGATTTTGGCGGCCTTCTGCTCGTCGGTGTCATTAGGGGCGACAATCTCATCGACGGCTTTCCTGATACGGCCGGATGGGTTGATGAAGTCGCGCACCCACTCAGCCCAGTTTTTTTGCGCTTTCTCCCAGAACTCCTTGGCGGTGTCGACGCGAGTGTAGTAAAACTCGACGCGCCATCGGATGGAGTTCATAGGCGGCATCCAGTCCTCTGTGGGCTCGGGTTGGACATCGGCGATGTCCAGCGTCAAATTGTCCTTTTTGTCTTTAACCACCTTTTCACCGGTTTCGATTCGAGTCGCAGTCATCAGGCCGAGCGAGCCGTATAAGTCGGGATGGTAAGAGTAGTGCGCCTTGTGAACGAAATATGGCTGCTGAATCCACCAGGTGGGGACGAAGGTAGCGCCGCTATAACGATAGCGGTATTCCAGGATGCTGCCGGCTTCAACGCTGGGCAGGGTGAAGACCACGCTATTGACCTGATAGTTCTTGGCTTTGAAATCCATGAGGTCGTCGGGTTTGACGGTTAAAGGAATGACGGTTCCATCGGCGTGGATGGTGCGGCCTTCAATCTTGGTGACCTTGTCGGCGCCAGGGACATAGGGGATGTTGACCGTGGCGAGTTCCTTGCCCTTTTCGGTGAGCACTTTGATGCGCACGTAAAAGCTATGGTAGCGATCCTGCTCGTCGGTGATCTCTTCGCGGTAGAGGTAGACGGCGGCGGCTCCGGGAGCTTTGGGGTCGGCGGTCATCTTGAGTTCTTCGTCGGTGGGCTGCTGGAACTGGGCGTGCAGTAGGGTCGGCGAGGCGAAGAAGAGGAACAGGAGCGCAAGGCCTCCCACCCTTTCGCGAAAAGACGGGAAGCAGGTCCTTCGACTGCGCTGCGCTTCGCTCAGCATGACAGGGGCACGGAAGTTATTCCTGTCATGCGGCCTGTTGTTCTCCGGATGTAACTCGCTAACCATGGATTGCGAGGTCATCAGTTTCCTTTCGGCGCGGGCAGCGTTGTGTCCGGCGCGGGAGTTGCAGCGGCAGGGGATTTCGAGAGCACGAGCTGCGCCTGGTCAGCGGCGGCGATCTTCTGATAGAAGCCGCGCAGGTCCTGGTACTCCTCTGGCTTGGCGAAGGTGAAGGCGCTGGCCAGGGCGTGGGCGATGGTGATCTGGCCGGGAGCGGAGACGGATTTGACGGTCAGCATGGCGTGTTGGGGCCAGGCAATCTTGTTGTCTTGAGGGGCGCCCTCGACAGTGAAGCCGGCGGGGAGGTGATAGGTGACCTGGTCGGTAACGATATTGCCATATTGCATATCCACGGGCTGCGTGCGCTTTTCCTGAGCGACGAAGGGTTGCTTGCCGCGGGTCTCAAAGAAGAAGGCGGGGAGCATGAGGCGTTTGGAGGTAGCGGCGCCGATGGTGCCTTTTGCATTGATGACGGCGATCAGGTTTACATTGGGATCATCGAGCCCGAGGAAGTGATCGACGTGAGCCTCGACACCGTCGGGGAAGATGGACTCCAGCCTGTTACGGTCGAATTGCTTTTTGAGTTCTTCGGGATCGTTTCTGAGGGCGGTTTGCCGCCAGTAGAGAGCCTCCTGGCCGGTCATGACAAATTGGAAGTTGCCGGTGAGGGTGCCGTGGGCATCGAGATTGACTTCTCCGATGCGCAGGGTTTTGTTATCGGGATATAGCTGCGCGGCGGTAGTAACTGACCCGACGCCCTTAGCGGACTGCGTAAGGCCGCCGACGCTGGAGTGCCTCCAGTTGACGGTCCCGAAGGGGCACATCTTTTCGCCGGGGTCGAGCTCGATCTCCTTGCCGCCGGTGTTGAGAATGACGAGGGTATCGTCGAGCTGGGACAAGGATAAGTAGGAGATATCGAAGACGCCCTGCTGGCGATTCACGACCTTGTTGGCGTAGGCGGTCAGGCCGGCGGAGTGCAGCATGGCCAGATAGAGTTGGGCGATGTCCTCGCTGTCGCCGCTCTTCTGCACCCAGATATCCTCGGCGTGCTTGGCGGTCTTCAAGTGGAGCTGCTTCATTTCAGCATCGGATTTTTTGCGGGAATAGTCGGTGTTATCGAGGGCCTGAACGGCTTTGTAGAGCTTTTTTGCCTTGTCGAGCTCGCTATCGCCGGGAGCAATAAGGCCGGAGACTACCTCGCGGATACGGCTGGAGGGCTCGGCAAAGTGATCCACGTCCTTGGACCAGAGCTTGGCGTCGTTGATCCAAAATTCCTGAGCGCTGCTGGCGGCTTTGTAATAGAAAAAGACTCTATAACGAATGCTCTCGATAGGCGGCATCCACTCTTCGTCGGGAGTGGGTGGAACATCGGTGATATCGACGCTGTAATGGCCAGTGGCGTCAGATTTCACGGTCACGCCCTCCGGAAGCCTGGGCCACCAGATCAGGGTGTTGATCACGCGCCCATGTTCATCCTCCATATACATGCTGGTCTGATTCTGGATGCCGGGCAGGAAGGCCTTGAAGGGCAGGAAGGAGTAATGCGCCTTGTGGACGAAGTAGGGGCGCTGAATCTCCCAGTGCGGAGAGGATGACATATTATCGTCATCCTGGATCTGATAGGTGTATTCGAGGATGCTTCCGACCTCTACGCTGGGCAGTGTGAAGACCTTGCGGTTGACCTGCAGCTGATCGCCTTCCTTGTTTTTTACCTTGGCGACCAACAGATCGGCGGGCTTGCCGACGAGGGGAATAATGGTTCCGTCAGAGTGGATGGTGCGGCCCTTGATGTCGGTGATTTTGGATGTGCCGCGCAGGTAGGGAGGGACATCGACGGTAGCCAGCTCCTTGCCCTTCTCGGTGAGCACCTTGATGCGGGCGTAAAAGGACTGGTAGTGTAGCTGATCGCTGGTGACTTCCTCGACGTTGAGGTAGACGGCGGCGGCTCCGGGAGCTTTGGGGTCGGCGGTCATCTTGAGTTCTTCATCGGTGGGCTGCTGGAACTGCGCGAACAGAAGAGCCGGCGATGTGAGGGCGAGAAGCAGGGGGAGATGACGCACAAGAGCAGTAATCCGCATGAGACGTTCCTTTGGCAGCAGACAATTAGAGACCTGTAGCGAGATGGTAGAAAGATTGCGAGAATTTTACATCGGAGACGGGGCGGAGTCGAGAAGAATGTCAGCGGGAGTCGAGGAGGGCGGAGACGAGGGTGATGGGAAGGCCGACGACGTTGAAATAGTCGCCATCGATGCGTGGAATCCAACGGGCGGCGCGGCCCTGGATGGCATAGGCTCCAGCTTTATCCATGGGCTCGCCGGTGGCGATGTAGGCGGCTATATCTTTGTCGGAGAGGGAGATGAAGGTGACGGCTGTGGTCTCGGAGGCGACCTGTGTGGAGGTTGCGGTGAGGAGGGCGACGCCGGTGATGACTTGATGGGTGCGGCCGGAGAGGAGACGGAGCATTCGGGCGGCGTCGGCAGGGTCGACTGGCTTGCCGAGGATTTGGTTGTCAAGGGTTACAGTGGTGTCGGCGGCGAGGACCACCTGCGGTGGGGTGGAGCTTTTGGAGGAGAGTTCGGCAAAGACAGCTTCGGCTTTTTCGCGGGCGAGGCGGGTGACGTAGGCTGTGGGGTCTTCGTTGGGGAGTGGGTCCTCGGGAATGTCGGCGGGATGGACCTCGAAGGAGTAGCCGGCCTGAATGAGGAGTTCGCGGCGGCGAGGCGAGGCGGAGGCGAGGACGAGCATGTCTTGATTATGGCAGGGATAGGGGTCAGAGATCAGGGGTCAGAAAACAACGATTTAATGAGTAACCAAGACATGAGTTTGTGAATAGACTAGAAAAACCAATGCCACAATCATGAAAGCCCATGTGATCAAGAACCCAGTAAATATCTGGCGCCGAACAGGGCTCTCCGGATATACGATGCGATGCACTTTCAAGGCAGGTGTCCAATTGAAGCGATTGAAGCGCACCTTCGATTCTAGAATTTTGCTCTCTGCGACGAGTCTCCAGATAGCTCGTATAGTTCTGACGAAGAAGAACGCGGAGATTGCAAAAAAGAAATAGAACCCGATCTTCATTGTTCCAATGCCACCTTTCCTTGCATATGATAAAGGTTCTTTACGCTCATAGATTACAGCGGATAGAGGAACGAAGGTATTAAATAGTGAGGCCGGTTTTGAGGCCTTTGAAAGTGGCGAGGCCCCAAGCCATGGCGGGAGTGTTGTGGGCGAGGCCGAAGCGGCCGTCGGGGCCTAACAAGATGATGCCGCCGTGGCCGCCGAGACGGTTGAAGAGGTAGGCGATGGCTTCGCGGGCGGCGATTTCAGGAGCTGTGCCCGCAGCGACGCGGTCGGTGGCCCACTTGCCGAGGACCAGCTTCATGATGGGCTCGCCCCAGCCGGTGAGGGAGACGGCGGCGGAGAGATTGTCGGCGTAGCAGCCGCAACCGATGAGGGAGGAGTCGCCGACACGGCCGGGAGTTTTGTTGAGCGTGCCTCCGGTGGAGGTGGCGGCGGCGAGATTTCCTTGCGCGTCGAGAGCCACGGCGCCGACGGTGTCGTGGCTGTTCAGACGCGGCGGGAAGGCGGTTTCCGGGCTTTTGTCGTCGTGGAGCACGAGGTGCGGGATCGCTTCAGGACCGGAGAATGTATCGTCGCCGAGGCCGGCGGACTCGCGGAGCTTGGCATGGGCGAGGCGCTCGCGCTCGCGGTCGAGAACCAGCTCGGCGTTGTCGATGAGGGTCATGCCGTGGGCCTGGGCAAACTGCTCGGCGCCGTCGCCTACGAAATAGACGTGAGGACTTTTTTCCAGGACCAGCCGAGCGGCCTGAATGGGGTTGCGGAGTCGTTCGACGCAAGCCACGCCGCCGGCCTTCATGCGTCCGCCGTCCATGAGGAGGGCATCGAGCTGAACGCGGCCGTCAGAGGTGAGAAAGCTGCCGCGTCCGGCGTCGAAGGTGGGGTCGTCCTCAAGAACGGTGACGGCAGCTTCGACGGCATCGAGGGCCGATGCGCCGCGGGAGAGGATTGCGTAGCCGGTTTCAAGGGCTTTGCGGACGCCGGCCAGGTGGGCGGCAGCGGCGTCGGCGGGGATGGCCCATGCGCCACCGTGAACGAGGAGAGTGGGGGAGTGGGCGGCAGCGAAGGTCACTTGGCTATCGTAGAACATTCGGCGGAGATCCGGCAGGGAGCGCGCTCGCCAGATTCGGAAACGTAAGAAAACAAATGGTCGCGCAGGGAAAAGGTCAGTAAAATCTCTAGGTAAGGGTTTGTTGCGCCGATAGGTCTATTAGGTGCCACTCTTGATTAGACCCCTCTCACTCTCTCTTGCTGCCGGAATAGTTCTGCTGACCGCAACCCTATGCGGCGCGGATGAGACCTTTCCTGTGGTCCACAACGAGCCCATCACTGTACGTATCCTTGGCGGGAAGGACGGCCAGCCGCTCGCTCATTTGCATCTGGTGTTGCTTGCCGGCTATGACCAGGGCGATTTGCACGGCCAACTCTATCGCGCGGAATTGCTTACCGACGCGCATGGTCAGGTGCATCTGCCCAAGCAGTTGGCAAATCTGCCTTGGCTGCAGGTCTGGGTCGCCAAAAAGCAGCTCTGCCAGGCCAACCCGCGCGGGGAGAGCTTCAGCGTGGAGCTGATTCGCCGCGATGGAGTGAGCGCGCCGAATCTCTGCGGAACGGCCACGGTTGAGGACGCGCCCGGAGTCTTCACGGTTTTTGTGAAGAGCAAGGAGCAGAACGCTCCGGCGGTAACGCTCGTGGCAAGAGCGAAGGCTCCAGTGGCGGATGCAACAGCTCAGCCCGCGGCTGTGGCTTCAGCGCAGAAGCCAGTTGAGGCGGTGACTCGCCCGCCCGCCGCGCAGATTCCAGCTGTTTCGGTTGCTGCAACATTGCAGCAGAAGTCGGCTCCAGCACAGGCAGACAAGGTGCTCAAGCCAACAGAACCAGCGCTGAAGCCAGCTGTGGCGGAAACTCGTTCGCTCGCCGCGCAGATTCCAGCAGCTCCGGTTGCTGCAACATTGCAAGAGAAGCCGGCTCCCGCACCGGTACTCAAGCCCACAGAACCAGCGCAGCCTGTAGCTGCAGTTCCGGCAGCAGTTCCCACTCTCGCTCCGGCGGCAGTTCCCTCTCCTGCTCACGCGGCTAATGCGGCAAAAGATTCGCACAGCGGCAGAGCAAACGTTACGGCGTACCGTCTGGCTAGGCGGGTTGCCATGAGGCCGGTTTCGCACCGGGCCAGGCCTGTGTTGGCCTCGTGCGAGGTGCGGAAACCACGTGAAAAGTCAGCGCCGCCAGTGGCCTCCTCCACGAGAAGCGAGGACAAGCCGGCCACTGTGCTCGACGCAACCCACAAATCCAAGCCAGCGGCGGGAGTCAGGCTAGAGGCCGCAACACCCAGCGAGCCAAAAGCTCCGCTCAAGAAGGAATAGATTCCTTGCGTACTCCGGGCAGGTTGCGGTAGCGTGAGCCGAAGGGCGTTGCATTCGCCTCCGGAATCCGTCCAACCTATAGGGGGAGTGATAGATGCGCAGAGTTTTGCTGGGGTCGCTGGCCGTGATGCTGATGGCATCATTTCTCGCTGCGCGGCCGCAAGCCAGCGAGGATGCCGGCCAGACGAATGCTCGTCAGGCCCGGGCGGCTTTGGACGCCATGGTGCAGGCCTTGGGCGGGCAGGCTTGGCTCAATGGTTTGAACCAGATGCGCGAGGGGCGTGTGGCCGCCTTCTTTCATGGCCAGCCTTCGGGCGGCGCCACCGAGTATTGGGAGTACCACGCCTGGCCCGATCACGACCGCATCGAGTACACCAAACACCGCGACGTGGTGCAGTTTTACATCGGGCGCGCGGGCGCGGAGGTGACTTACAAAGGCAAGGCGCCGCTGCCGCAGGAGCAGGTGGACGACTTTCTGCGCCGCCGCGATCACTCCATCGAGACCGTCGTCAAGGTGTGGCTCAACGACCCCAAGACGATTTTGATTTACGAGGGAAAGCACCTTGCCGAGCGGCATCTGGCCGACCAGGTGACGCTGATTTCCGCTGAAAATGAAGCAGTTACGATTCTGATGGACGTGCAGACTCACCTGCCGCTGCGACGCACCTTCCAGTGGCGCGACCCGGTCTACAAGGACAAAAACACGGACGCCGAAGAGTACGACGACTACCACACTATGGACGGATTTCCCACGCCGTTCACCATTACGCGCTTCAAAAACGACGATATGACGCGGCAGTACTTTCTGGTGCATGTGAAGTATAACCAGGAATTGCCGGCGGATTTCTGGAGCGTGGAGGCGGCCACGAGCCGCATCAAGAAGTAGCGGCAACACGTATACGACGCGGGGCTTTCGATATAATCCACTAGAGCGCACAGCAGCTACGCCGCCGCTCTGTGGAGATATGTATGACCTTTGATATCCAGGAGATCCTTGGATTACTTCCCCATCGCTACCCCTTTCTGCTGATTGACAGGGTGGTCGAGTTCGAGCGCGGCAAGCGCCTGGTGGCCATCAAGAACGTCACCATGAACGAACCATTTTTTCAGGGACACTTTCCGGATTACCCGATTATGCCGGGGGTTCTGGTGATTGAGGCGATGGCGCAGGCCGGGGCCATCATCATGATGAACGAGATTCCCGACCGGGAGAAAAAGCTGGCGGTCTTCACGGGAATTGAGCGGGCCAAGTTTCGTCGGCCGGTGGTGCCCGGAGATCAATTGCGCATCGAAGTGGACGTGCTGGCGTTCAAAAGCCGGCTGGGGCGCATGGAGGCCAAAGCCTTTGTGGAGGGGAAGCTGGCTTGCCAGGCGATCCTGACCTGCTCGATTGTGAACCGGACACCTGAGACCGAGGCGGTGACAGGCGAGGCGCAGACCGAGGCGGCGGAGTGAGCATCCATCCCAGCGCGGTGATTGCCGCAGGAGCAGTGGTTCCCGCTTCGTGCACGGTGGGGCCGTTCTGCACGATTGGGCCGGAGGTCGCGCTGGGCGAGGATTGCACGCTGATCTCTCACGTGGTGCTGGACGGACGGACACGCATCGGCGCGCGGAACACGTTTCATCCGTTTTGCGCGGTGGGCGTGGCGCCGCAGGATTTGAAGTACGGCGGCGAGCCGACGGCGCTGGAAGTCGGCGACGGCAACACGATTCGCGAGTGCGTGACGATCAGCCGCGGGACGGTGGGCGGCGGAGGCGTGACGCGGCTGGGCAGCGATTGTTTGCTGATGGCCAGCGCGCATATCGGCCACGACAGCCAGGTGGGCAGCCATTGCATTCTAGCCAACTGCGCCACGTTGGCCGGGCACGTGATCATTGAAGACTACGCGACGGTAGGAGCCTTCTGCCCGGTGCATCAGCACTGCATCGTTGGGAAGTATGCGTTCATAGGCGGCGGGACCATCGTCACTCAAGATGTCCTGCCGTTTTCGCTGACCTCGTCGCGGCGGGAGAGCAAGGCCTTCGGCATTAATAAGGTAGGTTTGGCACGGCGGGGATTTTCGCCGGAGCGCTTGCAAGTGCTGCAGAAAGCCTTCCGGCTGCTGCTGGCGGCTAAGTTGAATACGTCGCAGGCGCTGGAGAGGATCAAGGAGCTGGAGGGCGAGGACGCGGCGTTGCTGGCGGCGTTCCTTTCACGCAGCGAGCGCGGGGTGATCAAGTAGGCGCCCTTTGGCCTAATTGTATGATGATGAACTAGCCGGAGAACTCAAGGAGTCAAAATATGCCAACGATCAGCCAGTTCTTCGGCATTTTCATTCGAATGTTCTTCGACGATCACGCGCCACCGCATTTTCATGCGAAATATAATGAACATCAGGCTGTGATCGATATTGGACGGCTTGAGGTAATGGAAGGACACCTGCCAAGGCGAGCATTGAGTCTTGTATTGGACTGGGCAGAACTGCACCAAACCGAATTACTTGCCGACTGGGAGCTTTGCCGAGCTAAACAACTGCCGATTAATATCGCACCATTGGAGTAAGGCTATGAATTGGGATGTGGTCTCCGTCAAGCCTATATCGCCGCTGATTCTCGTCGTTCGATTCAAGGACGGCACGGAGGGCAAAGTGCGTTTTGAAACCAGCCACTTGAGCGGGGTCTTCGAGGCGTTGAAGGCTCCGGAGGTCTTTCGGCAGGCGCGGGTCGAAGAAGGCGCGGTCACTTGGCCTGGAGAGATTGATCTCGCTCCTGATGCGATGTATCGCGAGATCAAACGCTCCGGCGAGTGGGTGCTACGGTAAGAATGAGATGAATAACAAATCTCCCAGACTTGATAACTGGCAGTTTGAAATCCATGAGGTCTCGGCTTGCGTCTACGTAGTTGACGCAAGGCACGCGTCGGGAGCTACGTTTCACCTTGAAGGGACAGACAACGATGGTGGTGAATCGTTTCTGAGTGCCTATTCGATTGCTGTCGAGAAGAGCATTGACAAGAATACACTTCACAACTTAGTCAACTGGAGCGTCAGTATTCTAGAGAGGTCGGCTGGTGTATACATGGTTGACGCGACACACCAGTTAGGTCCTAAGATTTCTTTCGGTGCATCGAGTACCGACGATGTGGTGTTTCAGTTGCACGCTTATGCTGGTGAGCTTGAAAAGGCAATCGAAAGTAAGCGTCGTCATGAGTAAAATCGAACAATGAGTTTCGCTTCAATCGGGCGGGCGTCATGAAACTCGGCCTCATTGCCGGCAACGGGCGGTTTCCGTTTCTGCTGTTGGACGCGGCGCGGGCGCAAGGACTGACCGTAGTGGTGGCGGCCATCCGCGAGGAGACGGACGCGGAGATCGACCGGCGCGCCGCCGAGGACAGCGGAATTACCGTCCATTGGCTTTCGCTGGGCGAGTTGTCGCGGCTGATTGAAACCTTTCGCAAGGAAGGCGTCACGAAGGCGGTGATGGCCGGTCAGGTGAAGCACAAGCAGATTTTTTCCAGCATCCGGCCGGATTGGCGGCTGGCCAAGCTGCTGCTGAACTTGCCGATCCGTTCGACGGACAGGCTAATCGGGGCAGTGGCTAAGGTGCTCGCGGATGAGGGCATTGAGCTGATCAGCTCCACAGCGTTTCTGGAGCCGCTGCTGGCTGAAGAGGGCGTACTGACCGAGCGGGTGCCAGACGAGGACGAGCGCAGGAACATCGAGTATGGGTTGAGCGTGGCGCGCGCGGTGGCGGGCTTTGACATTGGGCAGACGGTGGTGGTGGGGGCGCAGGCCTGCGTGGCGGTGGAGGCGATGGAGGGGACCGACGCGGCCATCGAGCGCGCCGGGGTGCTGATGAAGTCGCTGGAAGAGGCCGCATCGACTCTTGAGCGGCGGCTGACGGTGGTCAAGGTGGCCAAGCCCAATCAGGACATGCGCTTCGACGTGCCGGTGATCGGCATTGCGACGGTGGAGACGATGATTCGCGCCGGGGCCAGTTGCCTTTCGGTGGAGGCTGGCCGCACGCTGCTCTTTGACCGCGAGGCGCTGCTGAAAAAAGCTGCCGAGGCGGGGATTGCGATTGTGGCTACACCGCGCTGAGCTTCGGCTGCGGAAAACTCTCTGCGTCCCGGCTGGCCCATTCCCCATCCAACAATCTGGAGGTTTCCCCGTGAGAATTCCCCTTCTCTTCGTCCTGGTTGCGGCTGTTGTGGTCGCGGTTGCATCGATCGCCGTTTACTCGGCCGGACAGAGCGATCAAACTATGCCCGCCGTGGGGCAGCTTGCGCCCGGCTTCACGCTTCCCTCACAGGACGGCTCCGAGATTTCGCTCTCGAGCTTTCGCGGCAAGTGGGTGGTGCTTTACTTCTATCCCAAGGACATGACCTCGGGCTGCACCATCGAGGCGCACAACTTTCAGCGCGATCAGGCGCAATTTGACGCCACCAACGCGGTGATTCTGGGCGTAAGCGTGGATACGCCCGACAGCCATAAACAGTTTTGCACCAAGGAGGGCCTGACCTTCCGTCTGCTGGCCGACCCGGAGCACAAGGTGGTGGAGGCCTACGGCTCGCTGGGTAACTATATGGGTATCAAGATTGCCAACCGGCACACCTTCCTCATCGACCCGCAGGGCAAGATCGTCAGGGTGTGGACCAAGGTAGAGGTTCAGCACCACTCCGAGGAAGTGCTGGCGGCCCTGGCGCAGGCAAAATCTGTAAAGTAACCCTTTCTCAACTGTAGACTTTGTCAAGCCTCCGCAAGAAGAATGGCCCCCAGGGCGACCTTTTACTTTTCAACCCGGCAATCACAAAGGAGCTGTCATGACCATCCCCGTCAACCCAAAGCAGAACTCAGTCAAGCCTCCAAAAAATACGCCAGTCAAGCCGCTGCAAAGCCAGGCTGTAAAGCCGCAAGACCAGTCCGTCAAGCCTCCTGAAAGTCAATAAGAAGGCGCTCAAAACTTTTTGAGACCTCGCGGACCGAGGCCTCGGCAAACCGATTTCAGACGCAAAAAGGCCCGGCGTGAGCCGGGCCTTTTTGCTTGCCTTGAATTTCAGGCAGTCGCTGCTATTGGTTGCCTACTTTGCAGCGGCTACTTCTTTTTCTTCGCAGGAGCCTTTTTCTTGGCAACTGCCTTCTTCGCCTTTGCCTTCTTGACTACTTTCTTGGCAGGCGCCTTCTTTGCTGCTTTCTTAACGGCCAACTTGTTACCTCGTTTGTTTGATTTTCCAGCGCTCTTCTTGCCGGCAGCGGCCTTCTTGGCCACAGCCTTTCCGCCCTTTGCGCCAGCTTTCTTCTTTGCGGCGGACTTCTTTGCGGCCTTTTTGGCCACAACTTTTTTCGCAGCTGCTTTCTTGGCTGGAGCCTTCTTGGCAGCCTTCTTTGCGGGAGTCTTTTTCTTCGCGGCCTTGCGGGGGGCCGGTTTCGATGCAGGTTCATCCACGAGTATGATCACCGATTCTTCAGCCTCTCCCTCATCGTCGTCCGAGGAGGTAAGCACGCTATAGGATTCAACCTCTTCATCCTCTTCAAAGTCGTTGTGATCGGACTCAAACGCGGCCGGCTTGGCATACGCTTCGCCGTCGCTCATCGCGTACATCCTGAATACTTCTTCCATCCCATTGCCTCCAGCGGCTTGCCGCTGCCCATATTTTTCATCTTCACGTGGCGGAAAACCCCTTTTCCGCTCGCGAAATTCTGCTATCAATAGATTGTACGCAAAGACCAACGATTGACAAGCACGAAATGCAGTTTTTGAAAAATATTATTTTTTCGCTCGAGCCTTGGCGGGAGCGGCGGATTTCTTCGCGAGGGATTTTCTTGCGCTCGCGGTTCCGTTTTTCTTCGCGGCGGCTGAGGCCGCGGGATGATTCACGGGCGCTTTTTTCGCGGTAGGCGTGTTGCTCTTCCCTGGCGCGGCATGGGGAGCAGAGTGTTTCGCAACACTTTTTGCCGGCGCGGACTGGCGCGGACCGGCTCCCGCCTGAGGGCCGGAGGCGCGATGCGCGCGCGTTGTGGCGCGGGAAACAGTGGCGGGGTCGGCCACATAAATACGCTGCCCGGACTGCACTTTGAAGCCGGTGATCCTGTTCCAGCGGCGCAACTGGTTCAGCGAGACGCCGAAGCGGTCGGAGATGGTGACCAGCGTCTCACCCTTGCGCGCGGTGTAGACCCGCGGATGGGTCACGGGCTCGGCGACCGGTGGCGCGGGAACAAGAAGAGCCTCGACGCCCTCGACGCTATCGCGCGCGCGCAGGTGATTGGCCTCGGCCAGCGTCGCTTCTGTCACGCGATACTTGAGCGCTACCGAGGACAGCGTATCCTCAGGTGCAAGATGATGGTAGCGCCATGCATTGCGCTTGCCTTCCGGAATCAAAGCTATGCGCCGCTCAAAGAGCGTCGACGTGCCGCCGGGCAGATGCAGATCGAACGAGGCGTCAGGCGGCGTAACGAGCCGCAACAGGCTGGGGTTCAATGCCGTCAATTCATCCACCGGCACACCCACAATATCCGACACCAGACGGAGGCTCACCGGGTAGTTGATGGTCACCGTGTCGGTCAACACCGGCGGATCGAGCGTTACATCGTCAAAGCCATACTGCGTGGGATGATTGGCGATGATAATGGCGGCCAGAATCTCCGGCACGTAGTTGGCGGTCTCCCGGGGCAGTTCGTTGCGCTTGTACAGCTCCCAGTAATCCGCGTAGCCGGTCTTTTCGACAGCGCGCTGCACATTGCCGGAGCCCCAGTCGTAGCCGGCCATGGACAAATACCAGTCGCCTAATTGGTTATAAATAAACTTCATGTAGCGCGCGTATGCGCGGGTGGATTTTTCGGGGTCAAAGCGCTCGTCGACATAGGCATTGCGCGTCAGGCCGTAATTTCCGTGCGGCATGAACTGCCACATGCCGCCGGCCTGGGAGCGGCGATTGAGCGCCCGGGGCTGAAAGCCGGACTCGGCCACCGCCAGGTAGATAAGGTCCTGCGGCACTCCCTCCTCGGCCATCACGCGCTGGATCATAGCCTTGTAGCGGCCGGCCCTCTCAAACGAGTGGAGCAGAGTGTTGTGGCCCTTCTGCGTGTTGGAAAAGAATTTGATGTAGGTGGCCACATAGTCGTTGACCACCAGCGGAAGATCGGAGTTGGTGGTAGCCAGATCGGCGCGAGCCTTGGCCACAATGTTAGGGTCCACCTCGAAAGTTACGTCGCTGGCCACGTCGGCGGGCGTCTCCTCCTCCTTTTGGACAAAGCCATTGCCCTGCTTGAGGGCCTCCATCTCGAGGGCGTTGACGCCGTCCACGATGCGGTCGAACTCCTCCTGCAACTCGGTATTGCTGTTGATGTCGATGCCGCAGGTGAGCATCAGGTCCACGGCGCGATCGAACTCCAGCTTGGCCTCGCGCAAACGCCCCTTGTGATATTCGGCCTCGCCGCGGGCGTAGGCGTCATCGACATGCTGAATCAGCAAGCGCACCTGCTGTTGCTCATGGGCGAGCCTATGCGGCGCCGAAGAGGTGTCCTGCGAGGACTCCGCCGAGTTTGCGCCCAGCGTAAGGGCGGGCGCCGTGGCCTGCGGCTGTGCGACCGGGGAAGCGCCCGTGGGTGTGGTGGGGACGCAGCCCGCCAGCGAGAGGACTAACACGGAGCAGCCGAAGAATCGATACCACATTCCACAAAGGCGCATGATAGGTGCGCTTGTCTTGCTGCCGAAAAGCCGCAAGAGGCGCTATGCCGATGATAAGCTATGGCCTGGAGGTGTGCGCGCCGCAAGGGCGCGAAATACCTCTTTTTACCAACCCAAAATGGACGCTCGCTTCCTCAGAAATTTTGCGATTATTGCCCACATCGACCACGGAAAGTCGACGCTGAGCGACCGTCTGCTGGAGTTTACCGGCTCGGTAACCGGCCGGGAGATGCAGGCGCAGATTCTGGACGACATGGATCTGGAGCGGGAGCGCGGCATCACCATCAAGGCCCATGCGGTGCGCATGATGTACAAGGCGCACGACGGCAATACCTACCAACTGAACCTGATCGACACGCCCGGCCACGTGGACTTCAGCTACGAGGTTTCGCGCTCGCTGGCCTCCTGCGAGGGCGCGCTGCTGGTGGTGGACGCCAGCCAGGGCGTGGAGGCGCAGACGCTCGCCAACGCTTACCTGGCCATCAATCACGGGTTGGAGATTATTCCGGTCATCAACAAAATCGATCTGCCCTCGGCCGACATTCTGCGTACCCAGGAGGCTATCGAGAAGGCTGTTGGCCTGGACGCGACGGACGCCATTGCGGTGAGCGCCAAGACCGGCCAAGGCGTGGCCGAAGTACTGGAGGCCATCATTCACCGGCTTCCGCCGCCCACCGGCGACCCCGACGCGCCCTTGCAGGCGCTGATCTTCGACTCCTGGTTCGATGCCTATCGCGGCGTGATCGTGCTGGTGCGCGTGATGCAGGGCACGATGCGCAAGGGGCAGCGCATCCGGCTGATGTCGAACGGGAAGGCATTTGAAGTTGAATCCATGGGCGTGCTGATGCCCAAGCCTGTGGAGATCGGCGAGCTGATAGCCGGCGAGGTGGGATTCTTTGCGGCCACCATCAAGACCGTCAGCGACACCAAGATTGGCGACACCGTGACCGACGACACCCGGCCCTCTGCCGAGCAGTTGCCGGGATTTGAAGACATCAAGCCGATGGTCTTTGCCGGCCTCTACACGGTGGACTCGCATGAGCACACGCTGCTGCGCGACGCCTTGGAGAAACTGCGGCTGAATGATTCGTCGTTCTTCTTTGAGCCGGAGAGCTCGGTGGCGCTGGGCTTCGGCTTTCGCTGCGGCTTTCTCGGCCTGCTGCACATGGAGATCATCCAGGAGCGGCTGGAGCGCGAGTACGAGCTGGACCTGATCACCACCGCTCCCGGCGTGCGCTACCACATCACGATGACCGACGGTAGTGTGATGGAGGTGGACAACCCTTCGCGCTGGCCCGATCCCACCAACATCGAATCGATCCACGAGCCGGTGATCACCGCCAAGATTCTTACCAACGAGGAATATGTGGGCGGCATCTTCAAACTCGTCGAGGAAAAGCGCGGCAAGCAGCTGAATTTTGAGTACGTGACGGGGACGCGCGTGCTGCTGACCTACGAGCTGCCGCTCAACGAGATCGTGCTGGATTTTTACGACCGGCTGAAGTCGATCTCGCGCGGCTATGCGTCGCTGGATTATCAACTGGCCGGGGAATGGGAGTCCCCCATGGTGAAGCTCGACATCCTGGTCAGCGGCGAGCCGGTGGATGCGCTCTCGGTGATCGTGCACAAGGACGTTGCTTACGAACGTGGCCGCGCGCTGGTCTCCAAGATGCGCGAACTGATTCCCCGCCAGCAGTTCGAGGTGGCTATCCAGGCAGCCATCGGAGCCAAGGTTATCTCCCGCGAGACGGTGAGCCCACTGCGCAAAAATGTGATCGCCAAGTGCTACGGCGGGGACATCAGCCGCAAGCGAAAACTGCTGGAAAAACAGAAGGAAGGCAAGAAGCGGATGAAGCGGATCGGAAGGGTGGACATCCCTCAGGAAGCCTTCCTGGCCATTCTGCGGATTGGCGAAGATACGCAGAAATAGGCGTCGATTTGTGATTCAATTCACAATTTATTGACATGGAATTGTGGATAACCCCGGCAAGCGGGCTAAAGTGCCCGATCAGCGGTCCACTGCACGCGGGATAGGGCATTCTGCTGATAGTGATTGATAAATAAGGGGTTACCGTGTGTATCAAAAGAATCAGGTTTTAGCAAGAGAAAAATATTTGGTTTTTTTGACGGAATTCACAAAAGAAATCCACAGATTTATCCACAAAAAGTTCAGGAATCAGCCATCAAGAACAGGGCTGACGAAAAACCGTAGTAGAGCAGATAAATAGCAATACAGAACGGCGAGAGCCCCGCGCGATGCGGGGCTCTTGCTGTTAGGCGGCGATACCTATTGGTGAGCGGGAGGCTTGGCGGCGGCAGGCCGAGGTGCCGGCGCGGTTCCTGCCGGCTGGGCCGGAGGAGCGGGCACACCAGACTTCAGGTTGTAGGCGTCAACGACCTGATTGGTGATGTCGGTGGACTCGCTGGCCCAAAGAACCACGGGAGCCTGCTGCTGGCTGCCGGTCACGTCAAAAACCACTGTGAACCCCTGCTGCTGCGCGTAATTGGCCAGAACCTCATATACCTTGGAGGCCAAGCCATTGTAAATCTCCGACATTTCGGTCTGGTAGTCGTTTTGGGCGTCCTCGGCGGAGCGCTCCAGTTGCTTCTTTTTTTCTTCGACAGTCTTGGCGCGGGACTGTTGCTCGGCGGGGCTCAGTTTGTCGCCCTGCGCCTGAAGCTGCTTGGTCAGGCCTTCGACCTCATCGCTCAGGGCCTTGAGCTGCTGGCGCTTCGGATCGAACTTCTTTAGCAGGTCAGAAAAGTTGCGCTGACCCTCATTGGTTTTGGCAACGGCGCCCTGGAACGCGATCACGGCAATCTTGGTTGGACCGGCAGGCGCCGCTGGGGCGGGAGTTTGGGCTGCGGCGCTCAGGACAAAACCAGAGGCCAGAATAGCGATAAGTGCAAGCGAGCGCTTCATGCGAGTGTAAAGCTCCTTCGGAATTCCTGTGTGTCTGTCCGTGTTTCAGCGCGGACACAGACTGGCGCCTCCTGAGCAACCTCTCGGCAAATTCTGAACTCTGCGCGAATGGGGCAGAGAGAGAATAGACGCGGACAGAGACGTCAGCAGGAACTAAATGGATTATAGGAGGCTGGGGTGGGAGCGTCAAACACACCAAGCGTAAAATTCCCGGCATAGGAGACAAATTTATGTAAAGAACACAGGTTGCCGCTCCCTCGATGCTCTTTTGCGATCTTAATGGACGCCAGGAAGGGATATAACCCCCATCCGCATCAGTATGAGAGCAAATAACTCCAGCATACTCAGAATCAGCAACAGCACGGCCAGGATATAGAAGGGGACTTGCAACCGGGGCCAGAGTTTGGGCGGCCATGCATCCACCAGCTTGTCCCGCAGCGATTCATTGAAGCGCGTAGGCACGTCTTCGCCCTCGGTGGCCGGCTTCCATTCCGAGGCGATGAAGGTAGCGCGCAAATTGGTCAACAGTAGCCCGAGGAGAATGATTCTCACCACCCCGCCTGGAGTGAAGAACAGGCCAGAGAACATTGATGCGAGCGTTTCCAGAAAATAGCAGGCAAAGATCAGGGCTGCCGCGGGCCAGCATTTTTCTCTGACGCCCATGCCGCCCGTAAAGTAGACCAAACCGACGAAAAAGCCCATTACGATGATCAGAGGGTTGGCGGTGAATAGAGAGAACCCAAACTGAATAACGGCAATCAGAAAGCAGATCCAAAAGCCCTGTTGGCCCAGATAATCCACATCCCAGGCATTCTCCACTGTGGGCCAGAAGATGCTCTTCAAGCGCCCGTCCGAGCGCTTACTCTCTTGTGACAATCCAAGGGTTTGCATGGCAGCCAGATTGCCAGAGCGCGGTGCCTGTGTCAAGGGGCGCGAAGGGGATGGGTGTGAAGAGCGGAATTATGGTCCAGTAAAAGGGCCGCTCGTGATGAGCGGCCCTTTTGACGTGCTGGTTAAATGCAGGGGTTAGAAGGTGGTGGAGACGGTCAGGCGGAAGGTTTTGCGGGGCTCGCGGAAGGTGTCGCGCGCGCCGTAACCCTGTATGGCCTCGGCGTAAGTGTAGTCGCCGGCGCCGCCCTGCGGGAACATATCGCGGGTAATCAACTGTGCCGAGCAGCTCTGATTCCTGCTTCCAATTCCCAGATCGCAGTAGGGCTTCTCAAAGAGCCGAAGCGGGTTGTATGCGTAGTAGAGGCGGAAAGGGGCATTGATGATCGGCATGATGACGGAGATCTCGGCGCCGGTGGACATGCGTGGGACGAAGTTGGTGCCGGAGATGGGGTGGATATTGCGCTGGAAGCCGACCAGGGAGCCGGGAATTCCGCCCTGGCAGGCGCCGTTGTTCCACACCGGACAGCCATAGAGGGGCGCGGTGAGCGAGGCAAAACCTTCTGGGCTCTGCTTTAATTGGTTCTTGTTGAGGGCCACGTTGAGGCCGAAGTCGTCGAAGAAGGAGAAGGTGACCGGCCCGGCGATGGGAATGCGGTACTCGGCATTGGTGGTAAGACTGGTATCGCCGCCGATAGAGGCGATGCCGTAAATCGGCAAGGGGATCTGGATGCACTGATTGAGCTGCGGATTGGAGGAATCGCGCGGCACGCAGGTTCCATCCGGATTGGTCAACTGCAGATTGACGCGTGTGGGCACATAGCCATACGGAGTGGCGGCACGTACGTCAAATCCGCGCAAGTCGCCCTCGCCGCCGGAGTAGAAGCGGTTGTTGGGCGGGGCCACGGCGCCGCCGTATCCCATTACATAGCTCAACTGCGCGCGCAGGCCGAGGACGTTGCGGCCGGTGGGCGAGGGTCTCAGGTAGTGTATGGGCATGAACTGCTTGTAAGCCACCATGGGCGCTATATAGCGTACGTTGCCCCAGATGCCGGAGGTCTGGAGCACGGCGGTGTACTCTTTGCCGGTGCGCGGGCGCATGGGGTTGTTGATGGTGTTGTACATGTAGCTCAGGGAGACATCGCTGTTGAGGATGCCTGCCAGCGCATTGTTTCCCTGAATGCCCGACCTGAAAGCGATGGTCTGAAAATAGGTCTGTGAAGCGGTGCTGAAGGCGGTAATGTTCGACCTGCTCCACGAATACGTAAAACCGACGCGCTGGAAGGCATGTCGTTTGAGCGGATAACTGGCCGAGAAGTTAAAGCCCTTGGAGGCCTGGTTGTAGTTCTGGGTCATGGACGACTGCGCCGCGCTCAGGTTCACCGACTGGCCGGTGGTGGCCTGGTAGTTCTTTGAGGCGTTGAAGTCCTGCTTGTTGTTGAAGATCTGGAAGCCGACGTTGAACGGCCGATTGCGCACGTAGGGCTGGGTGAAGCCGAACATGAAGGTGCGGCTGACGTTGCCCAGATTGCCTTGCAGGCTGAGCGTTTCGCCCAGTCCGAGGAAGTTGTTGGTCTGGTAATTGACGCCGACGAAGGCGCCGGAGAGGCCGCTCAAGCCGCCGTTCATTCCGATAGAGTTCTTGCCCTTCTCCTTGACCTTGAGCAGCAGTTCGACGGTGCCGGCCTCGGCATCCTGGTGGGCCTCGGAGTCCTGATCCACTTTGAGCGGTTCAAAGTATTCCAACTGGTTGAGGCGGAGCAGGCTGTACTCCCAGAGTTGCGAATTGTAGACGTGGCCTTCCTCCAGCATCAGTTCGCGGCGGATGACTTTGTCGCGGGTAATGCGGTTGCCCTGGAATTCGATGCGCGAAACGTAGAAGGGCTTGCCTTCGTCGATGTCGATGTTGAGCGACACGGTTTTTTTCTGCTCGTCAAAGGAGGGTTTGGGAATGGCGCCGAAGTTAATGTATCCCAACTGCCCATAGGCCTTTTTGAGATTCTCCAGGCCCTTGCCGATCAGCGTCGCGTTGAACCACTCGCCGTCCTTGACGGCAAAGGTGGCGCGCAGGGCCTTGACGTTGGAAACCGCCTTGTTGCCGGTAAAGGTGATGGTGCCAAGTTTGTAGCGCGCGCCCTCTTCAATGGGCATGAGAATGTCGATGCGCTTGCCTTTGTTGGGCCGGAAGGTAAACCAGTTCAGACCGCCCTGGTCGCGAATCTGCGTTTTGGGCTCCTCGATGGCGGCGGTGTAATAGCCCTTGTCGCGATAGGCCTGGCGCACCCGCTCGGTATCCTCCTCGAGTTTGGAAGCGTCGAAGGTTTGAGAAAACAGATTCTCGAAGACGATCGAATAGGGAATGCCGATAGGCTTCAGGCTCTTCATCGAGCGGCGCAAAGGAATCGCGCTGATGTGCGTATTGCCGGTGAACTTGATCTCGCCTACCTTGACCGTGGGGCCTTCCTTGATGTTGAAGTTGACCTGCACACTAGCCGGAGGGATGGTCTTGACTTCGGTTTTGATGGTGGCAAACTGGTGGCCGTGCTCGGAAAGGATGTCCTTCAGAACGGTCTCGGCCCGCTTGATCTTGGTCGGATCATACTGGCTCTCCACCGTGAGGCCGACCTTCTCCTTCTTGAAGCGGTCAAGCACGTCGGACTGCGAGACGGCATTGAGCCCCTTGTAATTGATCTCGCGGATGGTGGGCCTTTCCCGGACGAAAACGTTCAGGATGATGCCCTTCTCGGAGTCCTCGCGCTCAATGCGCACATCGTCAAAGTACGACGTGTTCCACAGCGAGTTGAAGTCGCGCTCGATGGAGATTGGGTCGAAGGTGTCGCCGGGGTGGGTAAAGAGACGCGCCAGAATCGTCTCTTTGGGAATGCGCCGGTTGCCGATGACCCGAATCGATTCAATGGTCTGCGGCTGCTGGGCCAGTGCTGCGACCGCGAAGAGCGCCAGCGCGAGCACCAGCAAGGTGCGCGCCAGGCGGTTCGTGGTCCGCAAGGCGCGGGAGATGGAAATGTGCTTGATCTTCACCGGGCTGGAGCCCTGCGTTGAGCACACGTACTGGTGCGGTCCAAAGTTCGCCATCACGTTCGGCTTCACGGGAAGAATATCGACACCCTCGCTGCTGAAAATCTGGTCCTGCCTATAGGAAAGACCAATTTTACCACTCCAACGACACACCTCGCCGCCGGCGCCAGGCAACCGCGCCAGCGAAAAAGTCTTTTCTATGCCACCCAGGTAGCAAAGACCGCTTCCTGGGGAACCCGGCTGCTGCCATCCCGGGAAGCAAAGATCACTTCCTGGGGGCACCGGAATAAATCACAACCTATCCCACAGTCTACCGGACGCAGGCGGGTTGGGAGGCTTAACCCTGACCCAAGAGAGCACAGCGTCGCTTTTTAGACGCAGGCCAGGCGCGCAGGACACTCCCTCCCATATAGGAATTTGAGGCGGCAGGGGAGGCGCGACGGGAAGAATTGAGATTTCAGCTATGGGCAGAACCGCAGCAGGGGCAGACGCCGCGGCAGTCTGGAACGGTACCAAGGCGCACATTCTCCCCAAAATAGACCGTCCCTCATGGATTTATTCGCGATTTTTATCTTTTTCCCCGTTCCGATTGGCCCCTGCGGTATTCTTCTCCATATCCGGCCTTTATCCCGGTCTCGTCCCGGGAGGGAAAAGCCAGGCCGGAGGAGGCAGGTGCATGGAGACTGAAGGGCGCCGAAATCTTTCCATGATCCTGATCCGGGTGCTGGTGGGGCTGGTCTTCCTGCTGGAAGGCATTCTCAAGTTCCTTCGCCCGGAGGAGTTGGGCGCGGGGCGATTCGAGGCGCTTGGCCTGCCCTCCCCTCATTTTCTGGCGCCGCTTGTAGGCGGTATCGAGATCGGCGGCGGCGTCGCTATCCTGCTGAACCTCTACGCCGGAGACGCCGCACTCGCGCTACTGGTGGTCATTGTCACGGCCCTGGTTACCACCAAGCTCCCTATCCTGATGGGCAGGCCGCTGGGGCCGTTTCCGCTTGAAAAGCTCAAGGAATACGGCTTGCTGAGCTTTTTCCATCAGGCGCGCACCGATTTTTGCATGGTTTTTTGCCTGTTGGCCATCGTGATCAACTCCGGCCTCAGGGTGGGTCGCAAACGGCACTGGTACCAGACCGGGCCGAGCTAGGGCTTTGCTCAAGGCGTCTCAATCTCTTGCCACTCCGATCAAAGGCTGATGAATAACGAATGTCTTATGCAACCAAGTCTTCCCTGGGCGAGATTCTCCAGCTTTTTCTGCGTCTGGGCCTGACCGCCTTTGGGGGGCCCGCGGCTCACATCGGAATGATGCAACGCGAGGCTGTGGAACGCCGCAAATGGATGAGCCATGCCCAATTTCTTGACCTGGTCGGCGCTTGCAACCTGTTGCCTGGCCCTGGGTCAACTCAGGTGGCCATGGCCCTGGGTTATAGCCGTGGCGGCTGGATGGGCCTCTGTATCGCGGGCGCGTGCTTCATTCTTCCCGCATCGCTAGCTACTCTGGCACTGGCCTGGGCCTACGTGCGCTATGGCGGCCTTCCCCAGGTTCAGGGTCTGCTTTACGGGACCAAGCCCGTAATGGTTGCCATCATCATTCAAGCAATCTGGAAATTGGGCCGGACGGCCTACCGCCGTTGGCCGCTTGCGCTGGCTGGTCTCGCATGTTTTGTCGCAGCCATCCTCGGCGCGTCCCCGATTGCAATTCTGCTCGTCTCGGGCGGTCTTGCATTGCTTGTAGTGGGTCAGCGCAATCGACCCGCTACGGCGATGGGATTTGCCGGACTGCCTTTAGCGGCAAGCGGCGGCGCGGCGGGTGCGGCAGGGGCAACGGGATTGGCGCCGCTCTTCCTTGTCTTTCTCAAACTGGGAGTCGTTGTCTTCGGCTCCGGCTACGTACTGGTGGCCATTCTCAAAGCCGATCTGGTGGACCGGCTCCACTGGATCACCGAGCCTCAGCTTCTCGACGCCATCACCGCAGGTCAGATTACGCCGGGGCCGGTCTTTGCCACGGCAACCTTTATTGGCTTCCTGCTGCATGGTTGGCCGGGAGCAGCCGTAGCCACAACGGCAATTTTTCTGCCATCTTTTTTGATGGCGGGAATGGTGGGCGTACTGGCCGGCCGCATTCGCAAGTCCGTTCTGGCGGCGGCGTTCCTCGATGGAGTTAACGCCGCCGCCGTGGCTCTGATGGCTGCCGTGGCGATTGCTCTGGGTCGCGCCTCGTTCATCGACGGCTGGACCTGGGTGCTGGGCCTGGTGAGTGCGGCGCTGCTGCTGCGCTACAAAGTCAACGCCTCATGGCTATTTCTCGGCGGAGCTGCTCTCGGCATCCTGCTCCATTCGGTTTTTCTTTGATTCGGGTACAGCCGTCCTCTACTCCACCGGCCCGGCCAAAAAGAACACGTAGCTCAGCAGGGCCACACCAATGAAGCCGGGAATCAGGCCGCAAAGGTATACCGGCTCGTCGTGAACCAGAACACGCAGGAAGATAAGCAGCGCGATGCCCACGGCGACACAGACGAGGCCGCCGATCTTCATGCCTTCGCGGGCTTTGATCCGCTTCAGATGCTCTTCTTCCTTCAGCAGATCGATAGCCGCCTTGGCGCCTTCGCCCGAGGCCTCGGTAATCCGCCTGAGGGTCTCCGACCTGTAAAAGGCCTCGCGCTCCTTTTTCCGCGTGCCGAACCAAATGCCGAAGATGATCATCGTAAACATTGACACGATGGCCACTATCGGGATAAACACGCCGATAATTGGAATTAAAATACCAACATTATTTTCCATTTTCTTCCTCCTTGCCGGGGAGTTTCCCCATGCGATTGGTAGGACAGGCGGCCTTTGAATCCGGTTGCATAATTTCAGAATCCGGGCAGTCTGCGAGAAAATGCAACCAAAGCGGGAGAGAGCCGGTCATACTATCCGCAGAGGCATGACCTCAGAATGAACGCCGCAACCAGCGCCGAAAACAATCTGGCCGATCTTGCCGCCATTGAGCGAGTGCTGGCCGGCGACGCGCAGGCCTTTGAGGGGATCGTGCGCCGCTGGCAGTCTCCGCTGGTCAACATGGCCTGGCGCTATTGCCGCGATCGCGGGCGTGCCGAGGAGATGGCGCAAGAAGCTTTGGTGCGCGCCTGGCGCGGTTTGAGTCACTGGCGGCGGGAGTCGAGCTTTTCTACCTGGCTGTTTGCGCTGGCGGCCAACGTTTATCGCTCCGAGTTGAAGCGATTTCCCGTGGAGACGCTGCCGCTGGAAGCCGCACCCGAGCCTGCCTGCCTGGCCACGCAGCACAGCGAATTGGCCGCGCATTTGAGCCACGAAGTGCTGCATCGCGCCGTGCTGGCCCTGCCATTGCGCTACCGCGAGCCGGTGGTTCTGTTTTATTTTCACGAGATGGATGTGGCCGCGGCAGCGCACACGCTGGGGATGCCGGAAGGAACCCTGAAGGCGCGCCTCTCCAGAGCACGGGCGCTGTTGCGACAACGATTTCCTCATCTGAAAGAGGAGCAAAGCGCAAGGAAGGTTTTCACGCTGGAGACAGGAAAGGAGGCCGCACAATGAATCGAGAGAGAAAAGTCCATAGCGAAGCCGAGCACGCGAGAATCGAGACGGAGATAGGCCGCATTCTGGCCGGCGAAGAGGAGTTGCAGCCCTCCTCGGGCTTTGCGGCCTCGGTGATGGACCGCGTGCGGCAAGAGGCCGCGCTGCCTGCGCCGCTTCCCTTTCCGTGGTTGAAGGCGATTGTTTTTATTCTGCTGATTGCGGGAGCCACCGTCTGGAGCGCGATTGAGCTGGTGCATCTGGGAGTTCCGGGGCTCGGCCTGTCCGCGTTGAGCTGGATGACGAAACCCCCGCAGCATCTTTCCGGCAACCTTGTGCGCTCTCTGGAAGAGACTGGCTGGGTGGCGCTGGCCCTGGGCATTTCGTTGTTCTCCTGGCTACTATCGCGCCGCCTGGCGGGTCGCGGAGGGTTGTTCTAGCATCGACTTCGCAGGAGGCAATCGCGATGGCCGACCCCCTCAACTTTAATCTGGATCGCTTTGTGAGCGCGCAGGCCGCGGTCTTTCCGCAGGTTCTGGAGGAGCTGCATGCGGGAGAAAAGCGCAGCCACTGGATTTGGTTCATCTTTCCGCAGATGAAGGGGCTGGGGCACAGTTCGCAGTCGGAGCACTACGGCATTGACTCGCTCGAAGAGGCGGCGGCCTATCTGCGGCATTTGGTTCTGGGCGAGCGGCTGCGGCAATGCACGCGGCTGGTCACGCTGGTCGACGGGCGCACTCTCCGCGAGATTCTCGGCTCGCCCGACGACCTGAAGTTCCGCTCCTCGATGACGCTGTTTGCGCGCGCCGCCGAGGAGGCCGAATTGGACAGCACCGACTTCAACGACGCGCTGAAGAAGTACTTCAACGGCGAGGGCGACCCGCTGACGGCGGCGCTGCTGCGTTAGGGCTACTCGATGGCGAAGACAGCATAGACGGTGGCCATGCGGCTCACCTTGCGCGGCTCAATGGCCAACTGCTCTCGTGGTAACGCCATATACTCACCACCGCCTGCGGAGTTGTTGGCAAACACACTCCGCGTCGCACCAAAAACACTGTATGGTGTGGAAACCTCATTGGTCACGTAAATCAGCGTGCCCAGATTCACTCCCATGCCCTTGGCCAGCACTGCGGCATTAGCTTTGGCGCGTGCAGCTGCTTTTTCAAGCGCCTGGTCTTCGAGCGCCTTCTCATCCTTTACCGTCCAGTCAATTTGGCCGCTATCGGTAGCGCCTGCGGACACAGCGACGTCCAGAATTTCCGCGGCTCGTTCTGGCGGAGTTTTGACCGTCCATTGCTGCACCAACTTGAACTTGTGTGACTTGTATCCGACGCTGTCCAGGTGCTGCGACACGCTGCGAATCGAGGTCTCCGGAATCCCGGCCTGCTTGAGAGCGGCAACAATCTCGTTCGAAGTTTTTGCACCCGCTGCATATGCGGTTTTGGCGTCGGAGGGCTGGGTCTCAAATCCGATATGAAGAATGGCGATTTCAGGATCAGCGGTCACCCGCGCCTCAGCGTTGACAGTGAGGGTGCGATTCGTGGCTTCAATCTTAAGTTGAACCTGGCTGGTTTGCTGCGCGACGGCTGCCGTGCAGCTAAGAAGGAGAGCGAATGTCACAAGGGCTAATTTTTCGTGCATTGAAAAGCTCCTTTCATTTTTTGAACGTAGAGCATACAGAAACTTGCAGGTTTTTTCTATCCATTTTTCGTTCTCTGTGGCAGGATGGAAGCAGCGGCCGGGCAGGATTCAAAGCTGCTGTAAATAAGTTCACGAACGATCGCAACTGTTCGCACAATCCCGTGTTTCATAGAATGGAAATCCCTATTCAATAATAAGGAAGGCCGATGATGAAGAAAACCGCCCTGTTCATAGTCCTTACCGGCATTGCCCTGTTGCAGATACCCGCTCAACAGCCTGTGACAACCCTGCCTGCGCAAACACAACCGGCAGCTCAGGATGCGCCCGCGCAACCAGTCCAGCCCGCGCAGCCGCCAGTGGCGACACAGGAACAGCCAGCGCAATCAGCCCAGCCCGCACAGCCAGCCTCGCCGGTACAAGCTCCGAATGCGACTCAACCTGCCAATCCCAGCACGCCCACGTTCCGCATCACATCGCGCCTGGTCATACTCGACATGGTTGTGGTGGACAAAAAGGGCGCGGTGGTCAAGGATCTCAAGCGCGAGGATTTCAGCGTGGAAGAAGCCGGCCAGCCGCAGACCATTCTCAACTTCGAAGTGGCAGGCGCGCATACCCCCAAGCCGGAGATCACCATCAACTCCACTGCCGATCTCGACCGGCTGGCGCCGAGAGCTCCCGTGGATATTATTCTTCTCGACGAGTTCAACACGCGCTTCGAGGACATGGCCTTTGCGCGCTATTCGCTGAAGAAGTATCTGGACAAGCAGCCGGATAAGCTGGTTACGCCGACGATGCTGATCGCGGTTGACTTGCAGCACTTTACCGTACTGCACGACTACACACAGAACAAGGAAGAGATTCTTGAAGCGCTGAAACATCACTTCGTGGCCTATCCTTGGCAGGTTCACCAGTACTCATGGGTGGGCGAGCGCTACGAGACGGCTTTTATTACCTTGCGGCGTACGGCGCAGGCGGTGATGGGCCATCCAGGGCACAAGAACATGATCTGGATCGGCCGCGGCTTTCCGCCAACACGCCGCATAATGACCGGCTGGTCCATCGACACGGAGAACCGCATCAACAACGCCGTGCAGGAGTGCGTGAATGTGCTGCGGGATGCGCGGGTGACGCTTTACACCATTGATCCGGCGGGCGTGATGGTGGACCCCGGCGTTTACGGCGGCGACCCCATGGGCGATCCGTTTGGGGGCAACTACGAGTTCAACCGGATGGCGAAGGCGACCGGCGGCCGGACCCTCTACGGTCGCAACGATGTGGATGTGGAAGTCCAGACCGCCATTCAGGACGGAGCAAACTTCTATACACTCACCTATCGTCCGGCGAACACCATCATGGATCCGCAGAAATTCCGCAAAATCAAAGTTACGGTGAATCAGCCTGGGCTGAAGGTCATCACGCGCGAGGGCTATTACCTGCAGTATGGTCCCGGGCGGGTGAATCCGGAGAACCCATCACGGCGCCTCATGGCCGATCTGGTTGCGGCTGATTCCAGCAACATGGTCTATGACGGAGTTCCCATCACGCCTCGGCAGTCGGAGACCGATCCAGATTCATTCATCGTGCATGTCGATGGGCGTGGATTGGTGTGGTCTTACGCAACCGAGGGTCATCCGCGTCACACCGAGGTGATCCTGGACGTAGCTACTTTCGATAAAAAGGGCAAGGAGTTGACACGCAAAGGGACCCTCATCAAAACCGACGCTCCGCCTACCGTCCCTCCCACAGGGAGACTGCTGCGGGACATCAATATTCCCTGCAAGATTGATCACAACCAGAAGGTGGCTCGTGTTCGTTTTACCGTTCGAGTATCAGCCACCGGACGCATTGGGACGGCGGATTTGACGCTGGGGCAAGACGCGGGCAAGGAAGATGCGAAAAAGTAGGTTGGTGGGGGAGTTATTTCGCTCCCGCGTGCTTTGCCCCAAACTCCCGCAATTTGGCGAGGAGCGCGGCGGCTTGGCCGGAGTCGATGGCCTCTGCGCCCTGGCGAACTCCTTCTTTGAGGTCGGCGGCCAGACCGGCAGCTACCAGAGTGGCGGCGGCGTTCAGCAGGACAATGTCGCGGCGCGCGCCGGGGATGCCGGTGAGCACGTCGTAGAGCAAAGCCTTGTTGGTGGCGACATCGCCGCCGGCAAATTGCTCGAGTGTGGCTCGGGGCAGCCCCGCCATCTCCGGCGTGACGCGGGCGGCGTGCAGGGTGGATTCACCAGATTCTGATTCCTCAATGCGCGCCACGATGGATTCGCCGGTGGTGGTCAGCTCGTCGATGCCGTCGGTCCCGTGGACGACGAAGGCGCGTTTTGCGCCGAGAGCTGCCAGAGTGCGGCCAACGAGAAGGACGCGACTAGGCGCGAGCACGCCGATGACCTGATTGCGCGCACCGGCAGGGTTGGTCAGCGGGCCAACTAAATTGAAAATAGTCCGGAAGCCGAGCGCGCGGCGTAACGGCCCCAGAACCTTCATAGCCGGGTGATAGAGCGGCGCGAAGAGGAAAACGAAGCCGGTTTGACGGAGGCACTCGACGGCGAGTTCCGGGCCTAGTTCGATGGGCACGCCGAGAGCCTCGAGCACGTCTGCCGCGCCGCACTGCGAGGTGACCGCGCGATTGCCGTGCTTGGCGACCTTGGCTCCGGCAGCGGCAGCTACCAGCGCCGCGCCGCAGGAGATGTTGAAGGTCAGCGGTCCGCCTCCGCCGGTACCGACCGCGTCTACTAGCTCATCGCGCTCCGCATCCGTGAACGGCAGCGGCGTAACGCGTCGGCGCATCACATCGACAAAGCCGGCAAGCTCCGGCGCCTGTTCGCCACGGGTGGACAGCACGGCGAGCAGCGCCGCTGTCTCGACTTCGGGCACCGCGCCCGAGAGGATTTCTTCCAGTACGCCAGCCGCCTGTTCGCGGGTCAGCGCCGCGCCATCCTGGGCCAGCGGCTTCAATAGTTCTTTCAAAGAGGCCATATCTATCTATGGTAACGGCGCAGCCGTCAAAGCCGTGCGACTTGGCAACAGAAAGGGTGTAGATCGCTTGCGGGCTACCCGTCAGCCAGTCAGGAATCCGCACCAGACGCATGATAGCCGACTTCTTGGTATCAATACACATCCAGCTGTTTGTGTGTTAGTAGATGGCTCTTGTCAATGTGGCGAGTGACGCATCTGTTCGAAGCATCACTCGCTTTGTGACTGGCTTCTAAGCGGCTGTGGCGCCAATGCTGTCGAGGTTGGCGAGAGCTTCGTCCGGGAGTTTCAGCGTTGCAGCCTTGAGGTTCTCGCGGAGATGCTGAACCGAGGATGTGCCGGGGATCAGCAATATGTTCGGAGACCGCTGCAGCAGCCACGTGAGTGCTACCTGCATGGGAGTCGCATCGAGCGACATAGCAACCGCATTAAGCTCGGACGACTGCAGCGGGGAGAATCCTCCCAGGGGAAAGTAAGGCACATAGGCTATGCCCTGCGCGGCGAGGGCATCGATGAATTCGTCGTCGCCGCGCTGAGCCAAGTTATAAAAGTTCTGGATGCAGACAATCTCCGTAATTGCCTGTGCCTCGGCTAGCTGCTTGGCAGACACAGTGCTTAGGCCAATATGCCGAATCAAGCCCTGCTGCTTCAGTTCAGCAAGTGCCGTCAGCGGTTCTTCAAAAATCTCATCTTCGGGCCCGGTAAAGCCGCCCAGTCGAAGATTGACCAAATCCAGCGCATCAAGGCCGAGATTCCGCAGGTTGTCATGCACCGCATCGATAATCTCCTGGCGTGAGCGAGCGTGAGGCCATGAGCCATCGCTGCCGCGGCGCGAGCCCACTTTGGTCACAATCACGAGATCGTCCGGGTAAGGATGGAGCGCCTGCTTGATGAGTTGATTGGTTATGTGTGGGCCGTAAAAGTCACTGGTATCGATGTGATTCACTCCGGAGGCGACGGCCTCGCGCAGAACAGCGATGGCGCCCGGAATATCGCGCGGGGGACCCCAGACCAGTTTGTCGCCGTCCCGCCCAGCAAGCTGCATTGCGCCATAGCCCATGCACTTTACCGTCATTGAAGTGTTGAGAAAGGTAAATGTGCCGCCAAAATCCGATATTTCCGTCATTTGTCTCCTCAGAAATTGCCGATGGATGTATTGAGAATCTATATAAATAATTCGATGAAGGATCCCTCAGAATGGACTCGTGTTTCTCACGTGTACGTACCTTCGCGTTTGCCTGCCGGACATCAGGAAATGCATAGCCAGTTTACGCGTCCTCGCGGCACAGGATAGTATTTGGATACCGCTGGCTCGGCCTCAACTCCCCGGAATCCCCGATGCCAGTTTTGAATCCATAACAACTGCGGAATGGACGGTCCCTACCCCATGAAGATTCACGAGTATCAGGCGAAGGCAATCCTGGCGAAGTACAGCGTGGCCGTGCCCCGCGGCGAAGTGGCCAACACGCTGGAAGAAGCCTCGGCGGCGGCCAGCAAACTTTTTGCCGGGGGCGCGAGCGGCGTCGTGGTCAAGGCGCAGATTCACGCCGGAGGCCGAGGCAAGGGCGGCGGCGTAAAGGTGGCGCGCTCTCAAGCCGAGGCCGATCAGTTTGCCCAGCAGATTTTGGGCATGACGCTGGTGACGCACCAGACCGGGCCTCTCGGACAAAAGGTGCAGCGGCTGCTGATTGAGGAGACGGCCAGCATTGACCGCGAGCTATACCTGGGCATTGTGCTGGACCGCGTGACCGGCAAGCTGGTCTTCATGGCCTCGCAGGCCGGCGGCATGGAGATTGAGGTGGTGGCCGCGAAGTCGCCGGAGGCCATCTTCAAAGAGAGCATCGACCCGGTGATTGGCCTGGGCTCCTGGCAGGCGCGTAAGCTGGCCTTTGCGCTGGGACTCAAGCCGACGCAGATCAACGCGGCGGTGGCATTTTTCCAGAGCCTCTACAAGGCCTTCATCGAAACCGACGCCTCGCTGGTGGAGATCAATCCGTTCATCACGACGACCGACGACAAGCTTTTTGCGCTGGACGCGAAGATGACCTTTGACGACAACGCGCTCTTCCGCCACCCGGAAATCAAGGCGCTGCGCGACACGGCCGAAGAAGACCCATTGGAGGTGGAGGCCAGCAAGTACGCGCTCAACTACATCAAGCTGGACGGCTCCATTGCCTGCATGGTGAACGGCGCGGGGTTGGCCATGGCGACCATGGACATTATTCAGTACGCCGGCGGCAGCCCGGCGAATTTTCTGGATGTGGGCGGCGGGGCAACACAGGAGCAGATCGAGCACGCCTTTGAAATCCTGCTCGCCGACGCCAACGTGAAGGCCATCTTCATCAACATCTTCGGCGGCATTCTGCGCGTGGACCGGCTGGCCACGGGCGTGGTGGCGGCGACGCGCAATCTGAAGGTGAAGGTCCCCATCGTGCTGCGCCTCGAAGGCACGAATGTCGAAGAAGGTCGCAGGATTCTGAAGGAGTCGGGCTTGAATTTTCAAGTGGGAGAAACAATGAGGGACGCGGCAGAGCTGGCGGTGAAAGTAGCTGCGAAGGTGGGGGCGTAAGATGGCTGTGCTCGTAGATAAGAACACTCGACTCATTGTGCAGGGAATTACCGGCAAGGAAGGCACCTTCCACGCCATGAGCTGCGCGGAGTATGGAACGAAAGTCGTGGGCGGGGTGACACCGGGCAAGGGCGGGACGACGCACGAAGGTTGGCCGGTTTTCAACACTGTTGCCGACGCCGTCGCGAAGACCGGCGCTAACGCGACCATGATTTTTGTGCCGCCGCCCTTTGCCGCCGACGCAATCCTCGAAGCTGAGGACGCGGGGATTCCGCTGATCGTCTGCATTACCGAGGGCATTCCCACGCTGGACATGGTGAAAGTATGGGCCAAGTTGAGGGACTCGAAGTCGCGGCTGCTCGGGCCGAATTGCCCCGGCGTCATCTCTCCGGGCAAAGCCAAGGTCGGCATCATGCCGGGGCGCATTCACAAGGAAGGCTCGGTGGGCATTGTCTCGCGCTCGGGGACGCTAACCTATGAGGCTGTGTATCAGTTGACGCAGCGCGGCATTGGCCAATCGACCGCGATTGGAATCGGCGGCGACCCCATCATCGGCACCACGCACATCGACGCGTTGCGCCTGTTCAACAATGACCCGGAGACCGAGGCCATCATTCTGATTGGCGAGATTGGCGGCACGGCTGAAGAAGCTGCCGCCACGTTCGTCAGAAAGCACGTGAAGAAGCCGGTGGTGGGCTTTATCGCCGGACAGACCGCGCCTCCGGGCCGGCGCATGGGCCACGCCGGCGCCATCATCAGCGGCGGACAAGGAACGGCCGCCGAGAAGATGAAGGCCATGACCGCGGCGGGGATTCACGTGGTTGTCTCGCCGGCGGAGATTGGGGCAACGCTGGCCAAGGTGATCGGTAAAGACAGCTTCTAGCTGCTAGCTTCTAGCCTTCAGCTTGTTCATGCTGGAATCGCGGCCTTCGCGGTGACCCCATGCTGCCCGAACAAGCAAGAAGAGCTGAAAGCTAGAAGCTAGCAGCTAGAAGCTGTTTCTCACCACACCCTGCACGCCTTGGGGTTCACCATCGCCGCTGTCTTCTTGCAACTGAAACTTTTGGCGAACTCCGGCAAATCCTGGAGCACGGTATTAGTGCGGTACTCATCGGGCGCGTGGGGATTGCTCTGCGCCTGGGTGCGCAGTTGCTCGGGTCGCGTCTGCGTGCACCACTGCTGCGCATAGGCGATCCAGAAGCGCTGATCGGGCGTGTAGCCGTCGGTCGTGGCGCTCATGTCCACGTGCTCGATCTGCGCCTTGTCCAGCCATGCAATCCAGGCCAGCCACAGCCCGCCCAAATCGGCCAGGTTTTCGCCCAGCGTGAGCTTGCCGTTCAAGTGAACGCCGGGAACCGCCTCGATGGCGTCGTACTGTTTCACCATGCAATCGGCTCGCTCGGTAAACTTTTGCTCGTCTTCTTTGGTCCACCAGTCGCGCAGGTTGCCTTCCTTGTCGAACTGGCGTCCCTCATCGTCGAATCCGTGGGTCAACTCGTGGCCAATGGTCGAGCCCATGTCGCCGTAGTTGGCTGCGTCGTCCTCCTTGCCGCTGAAGAAGGGCGCTTGCAAATAACCGGCGGGAAAGTTCACGTTGTTCATCTGCGGGTCGTAGTACGCGTTGACGGTGGGCGGGGTCATCTGCCACTCGCCTTTGTCAACAGGTTTGCCGATCTTGGCTAGGTCGCGCGCGTGATCGAACTGGTGAACGCGCATCTGATTGCCCAACGCGTCGCCGCGCACAATCGCGAGCGTCGAGTAGTCGCGCCACTTGTCGGGGTAGCCGATCTTGTTCATCACGCCATGCAGTTTTTCTTTGGCGCGAATTTTGGTGGCGGCGCTCATCCAGTCGAGACTGTCGATGTCCTTGTCCATGGCCTTCTCGATGGCCAGCGTCATGTCAAGGGTGCGCTGCTTCTCGGCGGGTGGGAAGTGGCGCGCCACGTAGACCTGGCCCAGCGCCTCGCCCAGTTCCTGGTCCACGCGCCGTGTGCAGCGCTTCCAGCGCTCCTGCTGCTTTTCCGCGCCGTTGAGCGTGTGCGCGTAGAAGTTCCAGTTCTCCAGATCAAAGCTCTCCGGCAGGCTGGTTCCCGCGTAGGCGTGGAGCAGGTGCCAGCGCAGATAGGTTCTGATTTGATCAATGGGCGTATCGGCCACCAGCGCGTTGAACTCGGCAAAATACTTCGGCTCCATGTCATTGACCTTGCCAACGGATGGAGCGTGCGCGGCGGAAACATAGTCGGCCAGCGAAAAGTGCGTCAGCTCCTTTTGGAAGCTGAGCACGTCGGTGGGATGATTCAGGTTTTGCGGGTCGCGCTGCTCGGTCATGGTGAGCGAGGCCTTGGCCAGGCGCGTCTCGATGGCCAGCACAGTGTCGGCGTCTTTGGCGGCCTGCGCCTCCGGCTCGCCAACCAGCATGAAAATCTTCTTCACGTGGGCCGCATACTGTTTGCGCTGTTCGACGGACTTGGCGTCAGTGCGGGTGTAGTAGTCGCGTTCCGGCAGGCCGAGGCCGCCCGCGCCATAAAAGCTGATGACCGCTGTGGAATCGCCGTAATCCTGATTCGAACCCATGTTAAAGAAGGCACGCACGCCGATGGAATGAAGGTGCGCCAGGAGAGCGGGCAGCTTCTTTCGCGACTTGAGCCGGGCAATGCGGTCCAGCTCCGGTTGAAACGGCGCAAGGCCCAGCTTGTTGATCGTGGCCGTGTCCATGCAACTGGCATATTCGTCGCCGATCTTCTGCTCATTGGCGCTGCGGGAGGCCACGGGCGCGGAAGTGTCCGCGAGGATCTGCTTCAGGTGGAGTCGATTCAACTCGGCCAGCTCGGTAAAGCGGCCATAGGAGACCTGGTCGGCGGGCAGCGGATTGCGCTGGAACCAGCCGTTGCAACTGAAGCGGTAAAAGTTCTCGCAAGGGTCGATGGTTTTGTCGATGATCGACGAATCAAAGACGCGCAATTCGGGTGTGGCTGCGGGGGCGGCGGCGCCTGCCGGCGCACTTTGGCAAAAGGCAGGTGCTGCCATTAACACGGCGGCGATAACAACAGCCGGCTCGACCAGAGAGCGATAGGGTAAAACGGAGAAGCGAAACATGCAGAAACTTTAGCAGATTCGCCGGCCTGTGGGCAGCAGCTTTTCTATCTTCGCGGCGATTACAATAAGAACACAGACAAAATTTCCTGCGGGAGAAAACATCAGTGGCGCAACGCACCTTCAGCATCATCAAGCCGGACGCGGTCCGCAAAGGTTTCACCGGGGCCATTCTGGCCGAAATCGAAAAGGCCGGCTTTCAGATCGTGGCCATCAAGAAACAGTCGATTTCCAAAGAGCAGGCCAAGGGGTTTTATGCCGTGCATGTGGGCAAGCCGTTCTTCGAGGGGCTGTGCGAGTTCATGTCCTCGGGGCCGCTGGTGCTGATGGTTCTGGAGAAGGAGAACGCGATTGCCGACTGGCGCAAGCTGATGGGCGCCACCAACCCAGCCAGCGCGGAAGAGGGAACACTCCGCAAGAAGTTTGCCGGCTCGATGTCGGAGAATGCCGTACACGGCTCGGATGGCGAGGAGACCGCCGCGTTTGAGATTGGCTACTGGTTTGCTGGGTACGAGCTGATCTAGTTTTTTCATTGAAGGGTAATCTTGTTTTGTGGCCCCCTACCCTTTCGCCAAAAGTACGAACCGCAGGTCCTTCGACTTCGCTACGCTTCGCTCAGGATGACAGAAAAGATGGGGCACGGAGCTTTTTCTCTACTTAATAGTGGTTGCCGTTGCGGACTGTGCGGTCAGCGCCTTCAGATCGTCTACGAGCTTGTCGATTGCACTATCAAAATTCTTGTCGCGCGTTTTTTTAAGTCCCAGCGGAATTCCTTCGCTCACTGTCCACAATACAACATGCGTCTTTGGGTCCAGTAGCACTACCCTGAACAGCGCATTCGGGAGTGGTGTCCCAACAAGACTAAATTCAAGAACCATATCGGCATCGCTCGGAACGCCCACAAGTTCATAGCGACCCCAATTCTTAATGCCTGCGTAGAACCCGTTGTACGCTCGATCTGGACCTCCGCTCCATAAGTTGGAATCGAAATCTCCTCCGGCGTTGGAGATGAAAACTTTTTTTGCGGTAACTATTTGCGAAGGCAACGGTGCCGCCGGGGCCACTTCAATCTGAGCTTGCAAGACCGCTGACGAGATCATTGCCAACCCAAGAGACGCTACCGCTAACCTGATTTTCAGCATGGGTAATTCCTTTTTCTGTCTTCATTGAACACGGAATGAACAAATTCCACTCGAAAATAATGCATGCCGGGTGCCCCAGGTCTGGATTTTCAGACCTTGTATCTTGCGAACTGAGGCGTGACGATAGATTACGTCTTGGCGGAGAGGCCGTTCAGACCTAAGG
>Ga0302320_10001838_pt1 | contig 50660 bp, 49 predicted proteins | sample Bog_T0_3_FD_202130 | JGI IMG/M metagenome (GOLD analysis project Ga0302320, IMG submission 202130) | Peat permafrost microbial communities from Stordalen Mire near Abisko, Sweden - Bog_T0_3 | ecosystem: Environmental > Terrestrial > Soil > Wetlands > Peat | place: Sweden: Abisko, Stordalen Mire... | reverse complement strand
GGGCAGTCCACGGGCGAGGGCGTGAGCGTGGGCGTGAAGGTGTTGGTGCAGGCGGTGCAGGGCGTGCGGGTGTAGGTGGGCGTGCCGACGCCAGGCAGGGTGAACTTGCCAGTGCTGCAGTACTTGGCCACCGCGTTGCGGATGTAGCCGCCGTCATTGTCGCTGGAATTGGAGGTGGCTGAGCCATAGGGCACCCAGCTGGGCGAGTTGGCGGAATAGGCCAAGGAGCTGCCATTGAAGGTGCCGTCCGTGGGCTCGTAGTCGCGCAGATGGGTCAGGTAGTCAGAGCCATTGGAGGGCGTGCCGTCATAGTATCCCTCGCCGAAGAGCACGCCCATGATGCCGTGGTTGGCGAAGAAGCCCGGGCCCGTGGTGGTGCTGCTGGCGCTGTAGGCATCGCCCGGCGTGCCAGAGGCGCCGCTGCTGGATGCGGATGGCAGAAAGGCCATGGAATAGTTGTCGCGAAAATGGCCGTTGCTGTTGTTCATGGTCTTGTAGAAGTGATTGCCATTGGGGATCTGCCACACGAAGCCGCGCTTGCCCAGGTCAGAGGACACGCGGTCCCAGGCATAGGCCATGGTGCCCCAGGTGCGGCTGCCGAAGGTGGTGGTGTCATAGGTCTCGCTGCTCCAGCGCGCGCTGCTGCTCTGGTCCTTGGCCCACCAGTCAGCATCGCGGTCAGAGGGGTCGGCGAAGAACACGTCCATGGTTCCGCCCGTGGCCATGATGTTGTTGAGGAAGCCGCAATAGGCGTCCACCGCGGTGTTCACCGCGCTCTGCGATGAGGGGCTGGTCATGATGTCGCCATCGATGGCCCAGCCGGTGTAATGGTGGGCGATGAGCGGCATGGTGGTGGGAGCGTAGTAATTGCGGATGGCGGTGATGGCCTTGGCCCAGCCCTGAAGCGTGTCAGGGAAGTTGGTGGTGTTCCAGGCGGCTCCGCCCCAGCCGGTGGGCGCCGTGGCCGAGCCCACCTTGATCAGGTTGGGGCTGGCATAGCAGGACGCGCCCTGGTCGCGGATGAAGAAGCCCAGCATGTCGGGCTCAATGTGGATGATGGGCGTGTGGCTGGGCTTGTAATTCTCGATGGTGGCGCAGAGCAGGCGCAGGTCGTCATACCAGGTGGACATGGTGCCGGCAGTGTTGTAGCCAGCCGAATAGTCGCTTCCATTGTAATAGAAGGTGAAGACCTGGTGCTGGCCGGCCGAGTCCCAGTGCGACATCTCATTGCGGGCCCAGTTGGAGGTCACCGTGTTGCCGGACCAGGAAGTCCAGCCCGGGACCAGGTACACATAGGAATAATCCCAGCAGGTGGTGCCCTGCCCGTCTTTCCAGAAGTTGGGAGTGTCGGTGGCGTAAGAGTCGGCCTTGTCGATGGTGCCGAAGCCAAAGCTTGTGAAGCCCGAGGGTGGATTGCCACCCATGGACCTGGCCGTGACAGTCACGGCCAGCAAGGCGAGGCTTAAGAGCAACTTCTTCATAGCAGACTCCATTGCATCTTGGACCAGGGGAAGGGACATCAGATTTGCCCTTTTGAACTCATTGAAAATATACCATTGATGCAAGGGCCAACAAAGAAAGAAACGGGAAAGCCAGCCCAAGTTTCGGTAAAAAGCGCCTTTTTGTGCCGCAAAACGGAACAAACCCGGCTTTTCAATAAAAAACAGCCGGAGGCGAGCCTCCGGCTGTTCTAACGTCGCGCTGCCTTCTTTACTTCAAGATTACCAAGGCAACATGGGCAAGGCTCTTCTGATCGCTGGCACCAGCCACCACAAAATAGGTGCCTGCAGGCAAGGTGCTCAAGGCTGGCAGGGGCTGGCTATCCCAGCCTGCATAGGCCCTGTTCACAGGGAGGTGCCAGTACTGGACCGCAGTATAGGCCCTGGTGTAGATCTTCACCAGCAGGGTGTCCATCTTGCCAGTGGAGTGGTAGTAGAGGCGCGGCACCTGGCCCGGCGCGACGAAGACCGGGTTCGGCACCACCCATATCTTGTCCACCGTGCCCTGCCCAGTGCTCGGCACGCCGGTGTCAGTGGCTGTGGGCGAGACCGTGGCGCTTGAATCCGCGGTCGCCGTGGGCGTGGCCGTGTTGCTGAAGGTGGGCGTGGCGCTGGGCGTGATGGTGTTGGTGCTGGTGCTGGTGGCCGTGCGCGTGTTGCTGAAGGTGGGTGTGGCGCTGGGCGTGATGGTGAGGGTGATGGTCCTGGAGCTGGTGGGCGAGTTGCCCAAGGTGATGGTGCTGGTGCTGGTGGGCGAATTGCCCAAGGTCACCGTGCTGGTGCTGGTGGGCGAGTTGCCCACTGTCACTGTGCTGGTGCTGGTGGGCGAGTTGCCCAAGGTCACCGTGCTGGTGCTGGTGGGCGAGTTGCCCACTGTCACCGTGCTGGTGCTGGTGGGCGAGTTGCCCACTGTCACTGTGCTGGTGCTGGTGCTAGTGGGCGAGTTGCCCACTGTCACTGTGCTGGTGCTAGTGGGCGTGCGGCTATGCGTAGCAGTGTCTGTCGGCGAGCCGGTCCCCGTGCTGCTGGGGGAGACGGTATTGGTCGGACTTATGGTGGGTGTGTCTGTCAGTGTGCTGCCCACAGGCACATCCGAGAACGTCGGGGTGGGTGTGGGAGTGTCGCTGGCAGTTGGCGAGTCCGTTGAAGTGGCAGTGTCGGTCCGCGTGCTGCTGGGCGTCACGCTAGAGCTGGGCGTGCCAGTGGATGTTGAAGTGCGGGTGGATGTGGGCGTGGCGCTCGGCGTGCCGCTGGCTGTGCCCGTGGGCGTGTCGCTGACCGTTCCAGCCGGGGTGTTGGTGGAGGTGCCGGTGCGGCTCGGCGAGGGCGAGGGCGTGTTGCTGGGCGTGCCCGTGCTGCTGGGCGTGTTGCTGCCCGTGGGCGAGGGCGAGGGCGTGCGCGAAGGCGTGATGGTGGGGGTGTTGCTGCCCGTGGGGCTGGGGCTGGGCGAGGGCGTGCGCGTGAAGCTGGGCGTGGGGGTGAAATTGTTGGGCGTGGGGCTCTGCGAGGGCGTGGCAGTCTTCATGCTAGTGATGAACTGCACGTTGTCCAGGTAGATGGGCCCGTCCGTGGTCTCGTTGCCTGGTATCTTCAAGCTCACCCAGCGCACATGCTTCAGGTCCGGCACGCCAGTGACCGTCCAGGTGGTGGTGTAGCTGTCCAATATGAACTTGCCGATCTCATATTGGTAATATTGCCAGCCTGAGGTCTGCACCACATTGTACTTGCCGATCCAGGCTTGGCCTTGAGAGGCCGCATTGAGGGTATCCTCCAGGTATTCCACCTGGAAGCGGGTGCCCACTGGCGCATTCATGTAGAAGCCAAGGTACACCGCGCCGCTGGCATCGAACCAGCCGTGCACCGGGTCAGAGTAGGGAGACTGCAGCCAGACAGAATTGCCCCAGCCCGTGGAAGAGGTGAAGGTGATCTTGGCGCTGGTGCCTGAATAGGCATCGGCTGCCGCGCTGTCCAAACTCCACCCGAATTTAGCCACTGTGGTGGTGTCAGAGCTGCCGCCGCAATAGGGGAAGGGCGCAGGCTTGGGGGTCTTGCTGAGCGAGAGCGGGCTCTCAAAATCGTCAAAGATCTGGTGATACTGGCCAATGAAGGGCGTGCTGGTGACTGTTGGCGTGTAGTTGGTGGGCATGATGAAGCTGACGTTATCCATCTCAAAGGTCATAGCCGTGCTGATGGGCGCGGTTTGGACCGCTATCTGCACCTCTTTGATGCTGTCTAAGTTCATCACCCCATTGCCCACTGCCGAACAGCAGGTGGTGCAACTGCCCGCCGGGTTGCAATAAGTCATGTACAGGTCTTTGGCGAAGTTACCGGTGGCGCCTGTGGTCAAAGGAATGGTGTACTGCACCCAAGTGCCCGCTTGGGCCGCGGTGTAGCTCTGGTTCACAGAGTCCCAGCCCTCTTGGTCGCCGCTGTGGCCAGCTGCCTGGCCTTCGTGGATGTCGAACTTGAAGCTCACTGCCTCATTGCAGCGCACAAAGAAGGAGACAGCCGTGGCATTGCTGGCATTGAAGAGATGGCTGGAGTCGTTGTTGTTGCTGGTGAAGCCAAAGCCAGAGTAGCCGCCGCTGGCCACTGTGGTGATCACTTCTTTCAGGCTGTAATTGCCCGCATAGGCTGGGGCCTGATACACCACAGCAGGGGCGCCGATGACGCCGGCAGTATTGACATAGTCGAAGACATAGGGCACCGCGCCCTCTTCAAAGTCCTCATACATGAGGCCTGAGGGAACCGGGGTAGCGGTGTAGGTCTGAGTGGGGGTGCCATTGTAAGGCGTGGCCGTGGGCGTGTTGGTGTGGGTGTAGATGGTGGCAGGGTCAGCCACATTGGGCATGTGGCCTGAGAGCAGCATCAGGCTCTGCAGCTGCCAGGCGCCATTGAAATAGCTGCCATTGTTGGCGTCTGACAAGCCCAGCAAGGCAGTGTAATAAGAATTGAGGTTGGCCTGGTAGGTGCTGTTGACCGTGAAGGCGCAAGTGAAGGGCCCCACAAAGGCGCCATTGTTGCCCGAGCTGGTCTTGGCATTGGTGGCCACCACATAGTCATCGCCAATGGAGCCGGCCGACTGGCTGCTCAGCCAATTGGCCATGTTGCCCAGGTAGCTGGAGGCGCTGGCATTGCCGTAATAGAGCCAGTCCATGGCCACGCGGTAGGGCACGCGGCAGCTATTGTACTTGTAGTCCGTGGTCGAATCTGAGCAGCCGCCGCCGGTGCTGGCATCTTGGCAAGTCTCAGGGATGAGGTGAGAGGTGCTATTGATGATGTTGGTGTTGTTCAAAGTGGAATAGCACTGGGTGCGCACGCTGCCCCAAAGGCTGGCATTGCCGGTGTCATGCGCGGCATAGGCCTGATACTGGCTGACCATGAAATAGGAAGGGTAGCGGCAGCTGTCAAAGGCATCACCCGGACGTACAGCATAATTATCCAGGTCCAATGAGCGGATGCGGTTCAATTCTGTGAGCGCCAAGCTGGCATAGTTGTAGGCGCCTGCGTTGCCCCAGACCGCGCCAGCGATCATCAGGCTATAGGCGATGTCCTGGTCCGCATCCGTGGCTGAGTTGGAGCCCACAATGCCAGATTCACCGTTGATCTTCCAGTTCATCAGGCCGTTGCCATCATTCCACTTGAGCTTGTAGGCCCACAGGTGGTTGAAGAGGGTCTGGTCGTTCATATAGGCTGCCATGATCATGGCATAGCCCATGCCCTCGGAATAGGTGTAGTTGTTGTCCTGGTCGGCCTTGGTGTAGGCGTAGGTCCCGTCATCGGTGATGCGGCTGGCCTTCCAAGCCGTATACATGTTGAGGATGGTAGTGTCGTCCCCGGCAGCATAGTTGGTGGGCAAGATGCCGTAGTTGTAAGAGCTGGCGTGTGCGTAGGAGAAGCTGGCGGCCCTCAACCCTGGTGCGAGCAAGGTCAAAGCCAGGGCACCCAACAGGATCATCTTCTTCATCGCAGACCGCCAAGCAGAAGGGGATACGGACAAATAAAAAGCCATCAACACAGGGGATGGCCTTTTCTATTGCTTGAATTATAGGGAACTGAGTTGTATTTAGCAATCTTTACGGTGTTCAAGTCTGGTATAGGTCCCCTCCATCCAATAAAAGCCATTTATTCAAATGGTTTTGACAAGCGTAAAGAGTTGGCAAAGTGGCCTTCTACAGTAGTCCAAGATCCATCTGCACGTCTTCGCTGGCCATGGTTCGCGGGTCCCAGGGCGGCGAGAAGACCAGGTTGACCTCCACAGACTCCACTCCCGGAAGCTGGCACACTGCACCATGCACTGCTGCTCGCAACTCTGGGCCAATAGGGCAGGCGATGCTGGTGAGGGTCATGTCCACCTCCACCCGCTTCCCTTCCTCGAGCACCCGCACCCCATAGATGAGCCCCAGGTCGATGAGCGACATGTGAAGTTCAGGGTCTTGGATAGGGTAGATGGCCAGCTTCACCTCGTTCTCGTCGATCATGCCGCTCCTCCATTCTTGAGCCCTTCGGCCAGCAGGTGCATGCGGTGGTGGATGTTGTAGAAGCCGTTGACCCGCGAGGGGGTAAGGGTCTTGATGATGCCGGTCTCTTTGATGAAATCAGGCGGGAAGACCAGGAATTCCTCGGGCCTGAGGCCAGAGAGGCCCAAGACCAGCAGGGCCAACAGGCCGTTGACCACCATGGCATCAGCATGGCCGCGGAAGGCGAGCTTGCCATCCTGCAGGCTGGCAGCGATATGCACCACGCTCTGGCAGCCGTGGACAAGGTTCGCTGGCACCTTGTCCTCAGCTGGGATGTCCGGCACCTTGGCGCCCAGCTCGATCAAGATCTCGTACTTGTCGGTCAGGTCGTCCACGGTGTTGAGCTCATCCACCATGGCCTTGAGCGCTGGGGGCAGGGCGAGGGCCATCAGGCAGCCCCCTTCTTGAACATGCGCCTCACTCGCGCCAGGCCGGCCTCCAGGGCCGACACATCGCTCTCGTCATTGTAGAGGTAGTAGCTGACGCGCAGCATGCCCGCCACTTTGCAGCGGTCCATGATCAGATGGGTGCAGAGCGCCCCGCTGCGGCAGGCTAGCCCCAAGCTGTCGAGCACTTGCGCGACATCATAGCTGTTGATTCCCGGCAGGTTGAAGCTGACCAGCCCCACGCGGCCTTCAGCTCCGGCCGGGCCATAGACCTGGGCCCCTGCCGCGCTGAGGATGTCGAGCGTGCGGCGCATGAGGGCTTGCTCATGGGCCTGCACCTGGCCCAGGCCCACGGATTCGAGGTAGGTGAGCGCCGGGTCAAAGGCCACCACCGAGGCGATGTCTGGCGTGCCGGCCTCGAACTTCCAGGGAGCCTGGTTGTAGGTGTAGCCCTGCAGGCTCACGCGCTCTATCATGCTGCCGCCGCCCTGCCAGGCTGGCATCGCCTCCAACAGGTCCAAGCGGCCCCACAGCACGCCTACGCCGGTGGGCCCCAGCATCTTGTGGCCAGAGAAGGCCACAAAGTCAGCCCCCAGCTCTTTGACATTCAGCGCGAAATGCGGGGCGGCCTGGGCCGCATCCACCAGCACCAGCGCGCCGGCCGCCTTGGCGCGGGCCACCAGCCCCCGGGCCGGGTTGATGGTGCCCAGCACATTGCTGGCCCAGCCAAAGGCGAAGAGCTTGGCGCCCTTGAGCGCCTCATCCAGGCCCGCGAGCTCAAGCTGGCCCTGCCCGTCAAAGGGGATGTAGGCGAGCTCAATGCCCAGCTGCTCCTTGAGCATCTGCCAGGGCACCAGGTTGGCGTGGTGCTCCATCTCGGTCAAGACCACCCTGTCGCCGGCCCTCAAGTTGGCGCGGCCCCAGGCCTGGGCCACCAGGTTGATGGACTCGGTGGTGTTGCGCGTGAAGACGATCTCGCGGGCGCAGGTGGCGCCGATGAAGCGGCCCACATGGCTGCGCGTGCGCTCATAGAGCTCGGTGGCCCGGTTGGCCAGGCCATGCGCGCTGCGGTGGATGTTGGCGTTGTCCTCTTCATAAAACCGGCTCAGGGCATCGATGACCACCTGAGGCTTCTGGCTGGTGGCGGCAGAATCGAGGTAGACCAGGGGCTTGCCGCCCGGCTTGGTAGAGAGGATGGGGAAGTCCGCGCGCAGGCTGGCCAGCGAGAGGATGGGGGCAGGGGCGCTCATTTGAGCCTCAGAGTTGCACGTAGACGATGCCGGCTTCAGATCTCACGGGCAGGCTGGCCAAGGGCCGCACCGCGGGCAGGCTCAGGGCCGCGCCGCTTGCGGCGTCAAAACGCGCCCCATGGCGCGGGCAGGTCAGGCTGCCGGCATCCAGGGCCTGGTCGCCCAGCGAGACCTGGGCGTGGCTGCAGTGGTCCTTGTAAGCCCTCCACCCGTCCGCGGCATGCACCAGCAGCAGGGGCTGGCCTTCTAGCGTGAGGCTCTTGGCTTGGCCCTGGCCAAGCCCCTCTTCTTTCAATGCTTCGAACCATTCAGACATGGCGACCTCAAATTTAATCCGGTTGGCAGGGGACCCTGCCAACCTGCATGCAAATCAATAGGCCTATCCCCGAGCCAGCCCCGCCAAAATCTCGATGAAGGCATCTTGCAGCGGCCCGGCTGGCAGGCGCTGGGCCACCTCAGCGGCAAAGCCTTCCACAATGGCGCTCTCGGCATCCTTCTCGCTGATGCCGCGCGAGAGCAGGTAGAACTTCTGCTCCTCATCCAGGGATCCCAGGCTGGCAGCGTGCTTGCAAGCCACGTCATCGGCCTCGATCTCCAGCGTGGGGATGCTCTCAGCCCGGCAGTCTGAGGAGAGCAGCAGGTTGGGGTTGCTCTGAAAGGCGTTGCTTCCCTGCCCGGCCTTGGCGATCTTGACCACCCCGTCAAAATAGAAGCGGGCCTTGCCGCGCAGGATGGACTTGACCAGCGCATCGCTCGTGCCATTGCGGGCGCTGTGGTCCTGCAGGGTGCGGAACTCGACCTGCTGATCGCCCTTGGCCAGCACCAGGCCCAGCAGGTCCACGCTGCCGCCGGGCTGCTGCAGGCTGCTCTCGATGTGGCTGCTCGAGAGCGCCGCGCCGCTCACCAGGCTCAGGGTGTAGAGGTAGGCATCGCGGGCCAGGGCGGTGCGCTGGCGCAGGCTGAAGGCGCTGGCCGCATTGAGGCCCTGGTGATGGATGTAGTGCAGGCGCGCGGCCGGGCCCAGCACCAGCTCGGACACCGCTGAGGTGAAGCCCGGCCCTTCATCCAGCGAAGCCACGCTGTCCACCACGGTGAGCTCAGCGCCCTCCTCAAGCACCACCAGGGTGTGGGGGAAGAAGGCTTGGCCAGCCAGGCCCTCAAGGCGCAGGGGCTCAGCCACCCGCGCGTTGCGCGGCACATGCACGAAGACGCCCGGGCCGAGCAGGGCGGCATGCAGCGCAGCCAGGCTGGTCTCATCGGGCTTGGTGCACGAGAAGAGGTGGCGCTGCACCAGGTCCGGCTGCTCGGCGAGCGCCTGGCGCAGGGGCAGCACGCGGACGCCTTGCTCTTTCAGCGCCGGCGAGAGCAGGGCTTGCGGCTCTAAGGCCTGGCCAAAGCGGAGCAGGCCGCAGAGCGGGCCCCAGGCAGAATCCAGGGACAGGGCCGCAGCCGCGGGCGCAGGGCCGGCGGGCTCCACGCCGAGCTTCGAGGCATTGCGCAAGCCCTCCAAGAAGCGGGTGCCGCTGGCCGTGGGGTCCTCGGCCAGGCGCTGCCAGGCCGCCCAGCCCTCCATGCGGCGCGCCTTGAGCCAGGCCGGGTCGGCCAGGGCCAGGGAAGCGGCTTCCACATCCGCCAGGCCCAGGCTCTGGCCCAGGGTGGTGAGCACCGCGCTGCTCATCCTATGCCCCCCTCCATCTCCAGCTGCATCAGGCGGTTGAGCTCCACCGCGTACTCCAGCGGCAGCTCCTTGGTGAAGGGCTCGATGAAGCCGTTGACGATCATGAGCCGCGCCTCGTCCTCGCTGATGCCGCGCGCGGTCAGGTAGAAGAGCTGCTCGGTGCCGATCTTGCTCACGGTGGCCTCGTGGCCCACGCTGATGGACTTCTCCTCGGCCTGCATGGTGGGGTAGGTGTCGCTGCGCGAGTCCTCATCCATCAGCAGGGCGTCGCAGACCGTGTGCACCTTAACGTTCTCAACCCCGGGCAGCACGCGCACCAGGCCGCGATAGCTGGTGCGGCCCCCCTGCTTGCTGATGCTCTTGCTGGTGACGGTGGCCGAGGTGTTGGAGGCCGCGGCGATGATGCGCGCCCCGGCGTCCTGGTGCTGGCCCTTGCCCGCGAAGGCCACGCTCAAGACCTCGCCGCTGGCGCCCTCGCCCATCAGGTAGATGGCCGGGTACTTCACGGTCAGCTTGCTTCCCAGGTTGCCGTCTATCCACTCCACCCGCGCCCCGGCGTAGGCCATGGCCCGCTTGGTGACCAGGTTGAAGACGTTCTTCGACCAGTTCTGGATGGTGGTGTAGCGGATGGTGGCCCCCGGCATGGCGATAAGCTCCACCACCGCCGAATGCAGCGAATGCTCGGTGTAGGTGGGGGCGGTGCATCCCTCGATGTAGTGCACGCTGCTGCCCTCATCGGCGATGATCAAGGTGCGCTCGAACTGCCCCATGTTCTTGCTGTTGATGCGGAAGTAGGCCTGCAGGGGGATGTCCACCTTGATGCCCTTGGGCACGTAGACAAAGCTGCCCCCGGACCAGACGGCGGTGTTCAGGGCGGCGAACTTGTTGTCGCCCGTGGGGATCACGGTGCCGAAGTACCTGCGCACCACCTCCTCGTGCTCGCGCAGGCCGCTGTCCATGTCGGTGAACTGCACCCCCTGCTTCTCCAGGGTCTCCTTGATGCTGTGGTAGACCACCTCGCTGTCATACTGCGCGGTGACGCCAGAGAGGAACTTCTGCTCGGCCTCGGGTATCCCCAGGCGGTCAAAGGTGCGCTTGATGCCCTCGGGCACCTTGTCCCAGTCCTTCTGCTGCTCGCCGCCGGCGCGCATGTAATAGTAGATGTCGTCGAAATCGACCTCTTTGAGCGCCGCCGGATCCAAAAAAGTGGGCATGGGCAGCCGCAGGAAGGTCTCAAAGGCCTTGAGCCTCACCTCGGTCATCCAGGCCGGCTCTTTCTTCATCTTTGAGATGGCGCGCACCTTCTTAGCATCCAAGCCCTTCTCGCTCTTGAAGGCATACGCCACATCTTCGTCATGAAAGCCGTACTTGTAGTCGTCGCCGACGATGGAATCGACCTCGCTCTTCAGCGCTTCGCGCAGCTCTGTATCCGCCATGGCTTGCTCCTCAGGCTATCGAGGCCCCGAGGGCCTCTTGGATGATGGGATCGTAGCCTTCGGCCTCAAGCCGGGCCACCAACTCAGGTCCGCCGCTCTTGGCGATGCGCCCCGCCACCAGCACATGCACATGGTGGGGCTTCACGTAATCCAGCATGCGCTGGTAATGGGTGATGATGAGCAGGCCCATGGCCGGGTTCCAGGTCTTGTTGATGCCCTCGCAGACCACCCGGAGGGCGTCGATGTCTAGGCCTGAGTCGATCTCATCCAGCAGGGCCAGGCTCGGCTTGAGCAGGCTCATCTGCAGTATCTCGCAGCGCTTCTTCTCGCCGCCCGAGAAGCCGTCGTTGACGTAGCGCTTGGCGAAGGAGGGGTCCATGGCCAGCTCCTTCATGGCCCCGGTCATCTGCTTGCGGAACTCGCCGGCCGGCGCCTCGCCCTGGCGCGCCTTGACGATGGATCGCAGGAAGTTGGTGACCGTCACCCCGGGGATGCTCACCGGGTACTGGAAGGCCAGGAAGATGCCCAGCCGCGCCCGCTCGTCGGTGGGCATGCCGCTGATGTCGCGGCCCTCAAAGAGGATGCGGCCCCCGGTGACGCGGTAGTTGGGGTGGCCCATGATGGCGTTGGACAGCGTGGACTTGCCCGAGCCGTTGGGGCCCATCAGGGCGTGGATCTCTCCGCGGTCCACCGCCAGGTCAACGCCCTTGAGGATGGGCTTGTCGCCCACCGAGGCGTGCAAGCCTTCTATCACCAGCAATCTCTCGCTCATCGTCTTCTCCAAGGGTCCAAGGGTTGGCTAATGGGTGAGGGCCGCCACGGCCAGGCCCTGGGCGGGCGCGGGCAGCGGCAGGGGGCGGCCCTGGGCCAGGTCATCCAGGCTGATGCTATCCAGGTAGCTGTAGATGTGCTGGGCGAGGTGGCCCCAGACCGGCTGCAGGCCGCAGTGCCCGGTGTTGGCGCATTGCTCCAGGTCGCCGGTGAACTTCTCGCAGACCGTGCTCCAGGCATTGGGGTTGATGCAGCGGAAGATCTCGCCCACGCTCAGGCTCTTGGGGTCGCGGACCAGGGTGTAGCCGCCCTGCACCCCGCGCAAGCCCTGCACCAGGCCGGCCTTCTGCATCAAATAAAGGAGCTTGCCCACATAGGCGGTGGACAAGCCCTCGCCCTGGCTGATCTGCCTGATGCTCACCGGCCCCTCGCCCATGGTGCGGGCCAGGCGGATGAGGCAGCGCAGGCTGTATTCTTCCAAAGGGGATATCTGCATGCTCGCTCCTGCCAACAGTTTGTCCTGCGACCAAAGCCGTGGTCGTCCCTCTCAATGAAGCATACGCAATACAAGACTTAATGGTCAAGATTAAAGTAGGACAAAAAAGTCTGGTTTGACAGTAAAAGAAGGGCCCCCTTGCGGAAGGCCCTTCTATATTATAATGGAAGCTTGATCTCTTGCTTCTTGAAGCGGAAGACCACCTCTGCGCTTCCGGGAACGCCCGCCTCCTCTTCGAGGATGAGAATCTCATTGCTGGGCTTGAGCCATGAGAGCGGCAGCTTGAGCAGGTCTTGGGGGCCGATGGCATTGAAGCGGCCAAGGCACTGGCCATTGATCCAAGCCGTGCCGCGGCCATTCTCCTTGAGCTTGAGCCAGGCAGAGGCCAGCTCCTTGACCGGAAGGGCCTTGAACTGGCCCCGCCAGAAGCCGAACTTGCCCTTGCGGGCCTTGGACCAGTCCTTGGCCTTGAGCACCTCCAGCTCATCGGGGCCAAAGGCGCCCTCGCAAGCCGTGAGCTCTGCCTTGAGCTCGGCGCCCAGATACAGCAGCTCAGCCTTCTCAAAGCCGCTGGTGGGACCCTTGAAGAAGAGCGCCAGGGTGTTCTCTCCCTGGATCAGCGCCGGCGTGAGCTCGATCTCCTTGTAGCCGCTGCCCGAGAGGTCGGGATGCTGGTCGATGAGGCCGCCATTCAGGGCCACGAAGATCTGGATGTCGCCGGCATGCAGGTTCATGCGCACGCGCTTGGCCCAGGCTGGCACCGTGAACTTCTTGCGCGCGCAGACATAGCCGGTGCGCTCCAGCGTGCCGGGCAGGCTCCCCACCTCCCAGCCGCGGCCCATGAAGGTGGGGCTGGAGAAGATCTTGAAGTCCAGGGCCCCTTCCGCCTCCAAGAAGTGCCAGCCCTCGCTGAAGGGCAGCACCTCGCCGCCGTCGAAGATGGGCAGGGCCAGGCCCTTCTTCTCGCCCAGCTTGGTGCCGAAGCAGTAGCGGCCCAGGTTCTCGGCGAGCAGCAGCAGCTCGTTGCCGCCCGCATCCACCGCCAGGTCCAGGCGCGGGCCCTTGCCCAGGCGGCCGTAGAGCCCCAGGGCCTGGCCCTTGCTGAACACCGCGGCCTGGTCCTCAAGGCCAGGGAAGAAAAGCGCGCGCTTGCCCTTGGCAGCCGCGTCAAAGCGCACCTTGATCCAGGCGCGGTTGCCCAAGAAGCCGTGCTCTGCCAGGTCGATGCCGGCGCGGGAGGGCACCCAATCCTTGCGCGCCGCCACGTGGGCCAGCAGAGCCTTCTCGTCGTACACGCCGCCCACCGCCACCGGCACCCGCTTGGCGTCGCGGTCGCTGCCGGTCAAGAATGTCTCCTCCAGCTTGTGGCTGTTGACCACCACCAGGGTCTGGGCCCCGGCGCCGATGCGGGCCTTGCCCGCCTCGGGGTCCAGCTCCTCCGCGCCGAGCACCAGCAGGGGCCGGTCAGGAAGGCGCTGCAGGGTCTCAGCCAGTCGGCGCGTCACCAGAAGGAAGAGCACCTCGGGCTTGCCGGCCTCGAAGAGCACCTTGCCCAGCAGGTACTGGGGGCGCGAGCTGATGGTGGCTGAGAGCACGAAGCCCCGGCGCTCATGCTCCAGCTGCACATCATCATTGGTGCGGGCCTCCACATCCAGGGTGCCCGTGCCAAAGGCGGTCACCTTGTCACCGGGCTCGCCCCATAGCAGCACCACGGTGCGGTTGCCCAGCTTCTGATGGATCCAGGGATGGGTGCAGGCGCGCAGGGAGAGCGAGGGCGTGAGCGGGATGTTGAAGGCGAAGGCCTTGCGCTCGCCAGGCCCCAGGGTGTAGGGGACGGTGTCCTCGAACTGGACCTTGCCGCGGATCTCCTGGCTGGTGGGGTTGTGCAGGAAGAGGTAGCGCACATCGCCCTTGCTGCGCATGGTCACGCGGGTCTCGCTGGGCACCACCGGCTGGTCGTTGACCACCTCGGTGTCAGTGCCGAGCAAGGTCTCCTCATGGCAGCTGGCCCAGCGCGCCCACAGGTTCAAGCGCCGCGCCTTGGGGCCGGCTTCCAGGGCCTCGCCCACCGGGGCCCCGTAGTCATAGCTGGTGGTGCAGAAGAAATGGTCGCCGCCCACCTGGCGGCCCGCCCATTCGCCGAAGTTGGTGCCGCCAGCGAACATGTACTGGTTGATGAGGCTGGCGCCGGCGCCCAGGGCCTCGGTCAGCGCGGTCTCCATCTGTTCGGCGGTCTTGGCCTTGGCCGGCCGGCCCCAGCCGCTGTACCAGCCGGACCAGAACTCGCTGACCATCAGCGGGCAGCGGGTGTGGCCCAGCGACTTGCGGGCCTTCTCAAGATGGCCCGCCAAGCCCTCGAAGCCGTTCACCGCCACCAGGCTGCCGGCGCTGTGGCCGCCGCCGTTCTTGGTGTCGCCCAGGCTGTAGAACAGGGGCACCGAGATCTTCTTCTTGAACTTCAGGTCCAGGTGGCGCAGGTAGGCCGGGTCTTGGGGCGCATGGTCGAACTCGTTCTCCACCTGCACCAAGAAGACCGGGCCGCCCTGGCTGACCTGGTGCTTGGCCAAGATGCCCAGCACCTTGTCCAGGTAATGGTCCGCAGCGGCCATGTAGGCGGCATCCGAGGTGCGCAGGTGCTTGATGCCCTTGGCGTGCATCCAGGCCGGGAAGCCGCCAAAGGTCCATTCCGCGCAGATGTAGGGGCCGGGCCGGGCGATGACCAGCAGCTTGAGCTGCTTGGCCAGCCGCAAAAAGGCCTCAAGGTCGTGGTCACCGGTGAAATCCCACTTGCCCTCCTGGGGCTCATGGAAATTCCAGGGGATGTAGGTGCTGATGGCATTCAAGCCGCAGGCCTTGACATGGCTCAAGGCTGTCTTCCATTCTGCTTTGGGGAGCCTGAAGTAGTGGACCTCGCCGGAGAGGATGAGGGTGCGCCGGCCATCGATCATGAAACTCTTGTTGTCGTATGTGATCTTCATGCGCTGTTCTGCCTCAATGGGCTGAATTGCCCTGAATTGGCTGGCGGGGAAGGAATCGAACCTTCATAGCCAGATTCAAAGTCTGGAGTCCTACCGTTGGACGACCCGCCAATTCTTGGAGTCGACTCCAAGACCTTTGATTTTTGGAACGCTATTTTAACATGCAAAAATACCTACTTCTAAAATACTATATATCAGAGGAAAATGCAAGAATGCTCTACAAGCTTGTAATGAATAGTTTTGTTTTGAAATGCGAGATCACAGGAAATGCGTTGAACATTTAAAAAATCGTGCGCTTTTAATGCATTTCAGGGCATTTTTTGCCTCAGACTGCGTGGCAAAGAGCGCAAAAACAGTTGGGCCTGAGCCTGACATGCGGCTCAACAGCGCCCCTCCCTTGTCCAGATCGCGCTTGATGCCAGCGATGACAGGATGTTCAGGGATGGTGACGGACTCTAGATGGTTGATGGCGTGCTGGCGCAAGGCTTGAATGTCCCCCAAGCGCAAGGCAGCCAGGGACTTGGCCGTGTGCTGGCCTTGCGCGAGGCTCTTCAGCCTCAGATTCTGGTAGACCCAGGCTGTGGCCACGCTGATGGCGGGCTTGACTAGGGCCACATGCAGGGGCGGCAGGCTAGCGACGCGGGATAAGCGCTCGCCCCGGCCGCGCGCCACAGCCGCGGCGCAGGCATCCAGGCAGAAGGGCACATCGCTTCCCAGGCGCAGGGCTAGGGCCTTCAGGCGCCGCTGGCTCAAGCTGAGGCGCCAGAGGCGGTTGAGGCCCAAGAGGGTGGCAGCCGCGTCCGCACTGCCCCCAGCCAGGCCCGCGGCCATGGGGATGCGCTTGCACAAGGCTATGCGAGCGCCCAAGGGACGGCCTGCCGCAGCCTGAAGGAGCCGGGCCGCCCTCATCACCAGGTTGTCCTCGCCGCAAGAGAGCCCGAACGCATCGCAGCTCAGGCTGAGCTGGCCTTCAGGCGCCAGGCAAAAGCTCAGCGTGTCATGCAGCGCCAGCTTGACCATGAGGCTGCGCAGCTCATGGTAGCCATCGGGCCTCTTGGCCAGGGCCTCCAGCGTCAGGTTGACCTTGGCGTGGGCCTTCAGGGTGATCCCCTTCATCGGGCAGCCGGAGCAGGGGTGAGCTCGGGCTTGCCAGACTGCACGGCCTGCAGGTGGCCCTGCACCTCGTCGCGGTCCTTGCCCGGCTCCTTCATCAGGCCCAGGGCCCGGCCCAGGTAATAGAGCGCCCTCTCGCGGTCGCCCTGGCGGTGCCAGGCCCAGCCCAGGCTGTCCAGGTAATAGGGGTTCTCCGGCTCCAGGGCCACCGCGCGCTTCAGCAGGTCCACGGCCTTGTCCAGCTCCACGCCCCGGTCGGCCAGCGAGTAGCCCAGATAGTTGAGCGCCTCGGCGTTCTCGGGCTGGGCTTCGATCACGCGGTCCAGCTCGCGCTCAGCGGCGGCGCTGTCCCCCAGCTTGTCGCAGGCCACCGCCAGCTGGTAATGAAGCTGCGGGCTGTCCAAGCCCAGGGCGCGCGCCCTCTCCAGGCGCTGGCGCGCCAGCTGGGCCTTGCCGTCATCCAGGTAGGCGGCGCCCAGCAGGGACCAGAGGTCCGCGCTCTCTGGCGCCTGGGCCACTCCCTGCTCCAGCAGGGCCAGCATCTCCGCGGTGCGCGAGAGGCGCTCGTAGAGCCCGGCCAGCTGGCCGTAGGCGGCCTCGATCTTGGGGTCCTGCTGCAGGCTGGCCTGCAGGTAGCGGATGGCCGCGCCGCTGTCGCCCATGCCATCGGCAGCCATGCCCAGGGCAGAGAGCAGCACGGCTTGATGCTCGCCAGCCGTGGCAGACAGGGGCTCCATGGCAGCGCGCGCCGGGCCCGGCTCGCCGCTGCGCAGCAGGTTGAGGCCCTGCGACAGCCGCGCATCCGCTGGGTCTGCCTCCGCGCTGGCCAGGTCGCCAAAGCTGGCCGCAGCCTCGGCCCAATGCCCCCGGCCCTGCTCCAGCCGCGCCAGGCTGTCGCTCAAGGCCGGGTCATCTGGCAGCAGCGCCAAGCCCTGGCAGAGGGTCTCCTCCGCGCCCTCCGCCTGGTCGAGCCCTGCCTGCAGCTGGGCCAGCTGAAGGTAGGCGCTGCGGGCCTTGGGGTCCAGCGCCAGCGCCGCATGATATTCCGCCACCGCCTCGTCGCCCTTGCCCATCTGCGCCAGGCAAGCGGCCCTGAGCAGGCGCGCATGCAGGCTCTCGGGGTGCGCGGCCAGGCAGCGGCCCAGCCAGCCCAGGGCCTCGGCATCCTCGCCGCGGGCCATGGCCACCGCGCCCAATGCGCGCAGGATCTCCTCATCGCCCGGCGCCAGCGCCAGGGCCCCCAGGTAGGCGGCCTTGGCCTTGTCCCATTGCTTGCGGGCCAGGCAGGCCTGGGCCAGGCGCAGCTGCGCGTCCAGGTCCCCGGGCGCAGCCTTGGCCGCCTGCTCCAGGGCCTCCACCGCCTTGGGGTCCATGCCCAGGTCCTGGTAGCGCTGCACCAGCTCCTCGCGCAGGTAGGCCGAGCCGGTGTCGCCCTCGGCGGCCATCTTGAGCAGGGCCGTGCTCTGCTCCCAATGCCCGCGCAGCCCCTCCATCAGGCTGACGGCATACAGGTAGGCGCTGTCCACCTGGCCAGGGCCCTGGGCAGGGGCCGCAGCCGGCCAAGCCAGCAGCAGCGCCAGCACCAGGGGCCCGGCGAGCCGCCGCAGGTCAGCGCTCAAAGCGCTTGTCAGTCTGGCGCAGGCGTCCACTCATCACCTTGAGGAAGTGCATCAAGAGCTTGCTCGCGATGCGGGGGTCGCTGGCCAGCATGTCGCGGAAGCATTTGCGGGTCACCACCAGGAGCTCGGAATCCTCCGCCACCTTGGCGCTGGCAGAGCGCAGGGCGTCGTCGATCAGCGACATCTCGCCCAAGAAGTCCCCCGGGCCCAGGCTGGCGAGCTTCCCCTCGCCGCCGGCCTGGCGCTTGAGGATGTCCACGCTGCCCTTGAGGATGACGTAGAGCACCTCTCCCGGCATGCCCTCCAAGAAGAGCGTGGCGCCCTGGCGATAGGGCTTCACGAAGGCCAGGCGCGCGACGCGCGCCACCTCATCCTCGCTGAGCTCTGAGAACAGGGGCACAGAGCGCAGGCTCTCAAAGTCAGGGGCTTCGGGCATCTCAGGACCCCAGGGCTGGCGCGGCCATGCGCTCGCGCACCACGCGCCCCACGGCAGGGCCATCCTTGACCGCCACCAGGCGGCTCTGGCCCAGGGCCAGCGGCAGCACGAAGCGCAGGTCGCCCTGGAACTTCTTGTCCTCGCTCATGGCGGCCAGCACCCGCTCGGGCGCAAGGCCCCGGGCCCGCACCGGCAGCCCCAGGGCCTTGACCAGGGGCTCCACGCGCGCCAGGCGCGGGTCGCGGGCCAGGCCCAGCGCGCGGGAGAGGTCCACCGCGCAGACCAAGCCCAGGGCCACGGCCTCGCCGTGGCGCCAGCTCAGGCCCGCCGCAGATTCCAGCGCATGGCCGAAGGTGTGCCCCAGGTTGAGCAGGGCGCGCTCCCCGCAGCGGTCGAACTCATCGTGGCCCACCACCCGCGCCTTGTGCCGCGCGCAGGCCGCCACCACCTGGGCCAGCAGGCCTGGCTCAGCCGCCAGCAGGGGGGCCACGCTCCGCTCCAGCAGGCTGAAGAGCCGGGGGTCGAAGAGCATCGCGGTCTTGACCGCTTCGCCCAGGCCGCTCTTGAGCTCGCGCAGCGGCAGGGTGGCGAGGAGAGCGGTGTCTGCCAGCACCAGCTCGGGCTGGGCGAAGGCGCCCACCAGGTTCTTGATGACCCCACGCCGGGTGGCGAAGTCGATGCCCAGCTTGCCGCCCACCGAGCTGTCCACCATGCTCAGCAGGGTGGTGGGCATCTGCACGAAGGGGATGCCGCGCTTGTAGGTGGCGGCCACGAAGCCGCCTAGGTCGCCCGCCACGCCGCCGCCGAAGAGCAGCGCCAGCGGCCGGCGCTTGCCGCCCTGGCCGAAGGCGGCCAGCGCCGCCAGCCCGCGCTGGTACTCTGCGAAGCTCTTGTGCTGCTCGCCGTCCTTCATCAGATGGAGCCCGCGGTCCTTGAAGCCCGCGCCGGCCAGCGAGGCCTTGAGGGCGGCGCCATGCAGCCCCCACACCTTGCGCGAGGCCATCACGAAGGGCGCGCAGCCGGCGAAGCGCTGCGCCAGCAGCTTCCCAGCCTGGGCCGTGAGGCCGGGCTGGATGAGGATGGGGTAGCCTGAGCTTCGGGGCTCAGAAAAGCGGACTCGGATGCTGATCATGCGGGGCCTCGCTTCAGGGCTGGGGCTTGGGCTGGGGCTTGCGATGATGGCTGGCCTTCTTGCGCCCCCTCTTGGGCGCGGGAGCCGGGGCTGGCTTGCGGGCGCGCTTGCGGGCAGGGTGCTTGAGCGCCTCAGCGCGGCTGCTGGCCTTGGCCGTGGGGTCCTGCTGGCCTGCCGCCGCCGCGGCTGGAGCAGCAGTGGCCGGCGCAGGCGCCGGAGCAGGCGCCGGGGCCGCAGGCGGGTCTTGAGCCACGCGAAAGTCGCCGTCCTCTGCCAGGGCGGCCAGGGGCATCAGCAAGAGCAGCAGCAGCGCGATGCGGGCAGAGTGTCTCATGGGGCCATTTTAGCAAGGCCCTGCGGGCCGCGCCACCCCCTTGTGGCCATCAGCTGCGGCGGAAGAAGGCTGCCTTCAGGTAGCGCGTCTCAGGCATGCTGGCGATCCAGGGGTGGTCCGGCGGCTGGCGCAGCAGATGGGTCTGGCACAGCTCCACCCGCGCGTCGCGGGCCGCCGCGGCCACCTGCCGCAAGAAGCGCTCCTCATCCACGGCCTGGGTGCAGCTGCAGGTCGCCAAGAAGCCGCCAGGCTCCAGCATCTGCAGGGCCCGCAGGTTCAACTCCTTGTAGCCGCGCAGGGCGCCCTCCAGGCCCTCCTTGCCCTTGGTCATGGCCGGCGGGTCCAGCAGCACCAGGCCGAAGCGCTCGCCAGCCTTGGCGAGGCTGCGCAGGCGCTCAAAGCAGTCCACCGCCTCAAAGGACACCCGGTCTGCCACCCCGTTGCCCTCCGCATTGGCGCGCGCCAAATCCAGGGCCGGCTCAGAGCTGTCCAGGCCCAGCACGGCGCAGGCGCCGCCCGCGGCCATGGCCACGCTCAGGCTGCCGGTATGGCAGAAGGCATCCAGGCAGCGGCGGCCCTGGGCCAGGCTGCGCAGGGTGGCGCGGGTCTGGCGCTGATCCAAGAAGAAGCCGGTCTTCTGCCCCTTGAGCAGGTCAGCGCTGAAGGTGAGGCCCTGCTCGGCCACGGCCCAGCGCCCGAGCCGCTCGGCCTCGAAGCCAGGGGCGGCCCACAGCAGGCCGCTGGCATCTTCCAGGCCCTCGCGCTCGCGCGCCGGCCCCTCGCTGCGCTCCACCAGGGCTCGGCAGCCCGTCAGCTCCCTCAGGGTCTCGGCCAGCCAGGGCTTGAGGCCCTCAAAGCCGGCTGCGCCCACCTGCATCACCAGGGCCTCGCCGAACTGGTCCACCACCAGGCCCGGCAGATGGTCGCCCTCCGAGAACACCAGCCGCCGGGCGGCCGCATCCAGGCCCAGGTCCTGGCGCAGGGCCAGGGCCTGCTTGAGGCGGGCGAGGATGACCGCGCGAGGGTCTTCTTCGCCAGGGAGCTCCCCGCTGCGGGCCAGGCTGCGGAAGGAGAGCGAGGCGCGGGTGTTGAGGAAGCCCACAGCCATGGGCCGGCCCCGGGGCGAGATGAGGCGCGCCCAGCTGCCCGGGGCCTGGTCCTTCTGCTGCAAGTCCAGCTCATTGCGGAAGACCCAGCAGCCTCCATCGAGCAGGCGCTGCTCTCCGCCGGGCTTGAGCTTGATCTCAGGGATGACGCTCATGGCACCTCTTGGGTTGAAAAAAAAGAAGGGCGGGCCAAGGCCCGCCCATTGCACCCGCCGCAGCGCGGCGGGCGGTCAGTGCGATGTGACCTTCTTGAGGACCTTGTCAGCAAGGTCGGTGGGCGGTTCCACCTGCGGCACCGAGAGGGCCATGGCCTCGGCGAAGCTCATATACTCGCGCAGCTGCTCGCGGCAGCGCTGGCAATGCCCCAGATGCTCCTGGGCCCGGCCGCGCTCCTTGCCATCCAGCCCATCCAGCGAGTATTCCAGCAGCTCCTCATCCTCGAGGCAGCCGCCCAGCTTCTTGGAGATCTTGGACATGATTTTCATGGTCTCATCCTAGCGGTCAGGCGAGCCCCCGAAAGAGGGGCTGCATCAGGGCTTTCGCAATTAAGTTTACGGGCGCAGGTCCGGCAGGGATTGAACCTCCTGTTCCGGATCAGAGAACACTTTTTGCAGCTTCAGCAGGGTGTCGCGCAGGCGCGTCTTCACCGTGCCCACCGGCGCGCCCAGGCGTTCGGCCATCTCCTCGCGGGTCAGGCCCTCAAAATAGGCCAATTCGACCACCTGGCGCTGGCTCTCGGTGAGCTGGGCCATGGCCTTCTCGAGCCGCAGGCGCTGCCAGCCGCTCACCCCATGGCTGGGGCCGGCGATGGTGGCGGCCATGGCATCGCTGAAGGTCTGCAGCACATCCTTGCCCCTGGCCTTCTGGCGCCGCAGCTGGTCGATGGCGGCGTGGTGGGTCATGGTCAGCACCCAGGATGAGAAGCTGCCCCGGCTCTGCTGGAAGGTGGCCGCGGAGCGCCAGCACTTGAGGAAGACATCCTGGGTGACCTCCTGGGCCATGCCCGGGTCTCGCAGGATGCGCAGGGCCAGCGAGAAGATGGGGCGGCTCCAGCGCTGCATCACCAGCTCCAGCGCCGCCTGGTCCTCAGCGGCCATGCGCTCCACCAGGCTCTCGTCGCTGGGGTCCGGCTTGGGTGTCTGCGGCTTCTTGGTCATCAGCTCAATCTCGCGGGGTGTGGATGACGCCGCCGCCCAGGCAGCGCTCGCCGTCATAAGCCACGGCAGCCTGGCCGGGTGTGATGGCCGGCTGGGCCTCGTCAAAGCGGGCTTCAAAGCTCTCCGGCCCCAGGGGCGTCACCAGGGCCATGGCCCCAGGATGGGCTGAGCGAATCTTGATGCTGGCGCGAAAGGGCGCGGGTGGCGGAGCGCCAGCCACCCAATGCGCATCCTGCGCCAATAGCCCGCGGCGCCTGACATCCGCCAGGGGGGCCACCACCACGGTGTTGGTGGCAGGGTCCAGGGCGGACACATAGCAAGGCTCAGGCCCGGGCAGGCCCAGGCCCTTTCGCTGGCCAATAGTATAAAAAACCAGGCCCTGATGTCTACCCAGCACTTTGCCCTGGCGGTCCGTGATGGGGCCGGGCTCTAGGGCCTCCTTGGGGAGCATGGCCCTGAGGGCCGCGCCATGGTCCCCCGAGGGGGCGAAGCACAGCTCCATGCTCTCGGGCTTCTCGGCGGTGCGCAGGCCGAAGCGGCGGGCCTCCTCGCGCACCGCGCCCTTGTCCAGGGCCCCCAGCGGGAAGGCCAGGCGCTCCAGCTGGGCCTGGCCCAGGCGGTAAAGGAAATAGGTCTGGTCCTTGCGCAGGTCGCGGGCCTTGAGCAGGCTCAAGCCGCCCCCGGGCTCGCGCTCCAGCCGGGCATAGTGCCCAGTGGCCAGCCTCTCGGCGCCCAGGTCCAGCGCCGACTTGAGCAGGGGGCCGAACTTGACCCGGTCGTTGCAGGCGATGCAGGGGTTGGGCGTGCGGCCCTGGCGGTAACTGTCAAGGTAGTCTTGGATGACCTCGCGCCTGAAGAGCTCCTCATAGTTGAGCACATAGTGCGCGATGCCCAGCCGGCTGGCCACGGCCGCGGCATCCGCCATGGCCTCGGCGCCGCAGCAGGGGTTGGACACAGGGGATGCGCCCTCCCCCTCAGGCCGGGCGCAGGCATTGCCCAAGGCGGCATCCTGCCAGACCTTGAGCGTGACCCCCAGCACCTCGTGCCCCTGCTCCTTGAGCAGGGCGGCGGCCACCGAGGAATCGACCCCGCCCGACATGGCGACCAAGACCTTCATCTCATCCTTGCAAGCCGGCGCCCGGCGAGCTGGGCGTGGCATAGGTCTTCTTGGCTATCCTGCCAGAGAGGAAGGAGAGCCGCCCTGCGCGGACGGCCAATCCCATGGCCTGGGCCATGGACACCGGGTCTTGGCACAGCGCCACCGCGCTGTTGAGCAGCACGCCGTCGGCGCCCAGCTCCATGGCCAGGGCCGCATCGCTGGCCTGGCCCACGCCAGCATCCACGATGACCGGCACCCGGGCAGCCTGGATGATGAGGCTCAAGGTCACCGGGTTGAGCACCCCCAAGCCCGAGCCGATCATGCTGCCCAGCGGCATCACCGCGGCCGCGCCCTCGTCCTCCAGGCGCTTGGCCACCACCAGGTCGTCGGTGGTGTAGGGCAGCACGATGAAGCCCTCGCGCACCAGGGTGCGGCAAGCCGCCAAGGTCTCGGCCACGTCCGGCCACAGGGTGGTGGGGTTGCCCAGCACCTCCAGCTTGACCCATTCAGTGCCCAAAGCCTCGCGCGACAGGCGGGCCAGGCGCACGGCCTCGGCCGCGGTGTAGGCGCCCGCCGTATTGGGGAGCAGGGTGATGCGGCTGCGGTCTATGTGCTTGAGCACGCTGTCGCCGGGCCCCTGGCTCAGGTCGTGGCGGCCCACCGCCACGGTGGCGATCTCGGCCCCGCTGGCCCGGTGGCAGGCCTGCATCTCAGCGAAGCTGGCATAGCTGCCAGTGCCGATGAGCAGGCGGCTGGAGAAGCGCTTGCCCGCGATCTCGAGCAGGCCATCGCTGGAACCCATGGTCATCGTCCACCCCCCATGAACCTCAGGACCTCCACCTGGTCCCCTTCCTTGAGCAGCGCCAGGGCCCGCTCAGCCCTGGGCACGATCTCAAGGTTCCTCTCCACGGCCACCATCTCGCCAGCGAGCCCCAGGCTCTCCAAGAGCTGGGCCACGCTCGCGCCCTCAGGCAGCGCGCGGGGCTTGCCATTCAGGATGATCTGCATGCTTCAAGCCTTCTTTGAGGGCTTCGTTCGCGGGGATCTGCCCCGAGCGGAGCCGAGGGGTTGGCAATGAGGGCAGAAGACGGTGCTGCGCTGGCTCACCAGGGTGTGCTTCAGGGCGGTGCCGCAGCGCAGGCAGGGCCGGCCCGCTCGGCCATAGGCCTTGAGCTGCTCCTGGTTGCCGCCGCTCTTGCCCTCGGCATTGACATAGTCGCTGATGCTGGTGCCGCCCAGGGCGATGCCCTGCTCGAGCACCGCGCGCAGGCTGGCGAAGAGGGCCTCGGCCTCGCCGGGCGTCAGGCTCTGGGCCAGCCGCAGCGGGTGCAGCCGCGCGCAGAACAGCGCCTCATCGGCATAGATGTTGCCCGTGCCAGCCACCAGATGCTGGTCCAGCAGCAGGGCCTTCAGGCGCCCGCGCCGAAGCCTCAGCCGCTGGGCGAAGGCCTGCGGGGTGAAGGCCGGGTCCAGGGGCTCTGGCCCCAGGCTCTTGAAGGGCTCGCAGAGCTCCAGCTGGGCCGTGGGCAAGAGCCGCAGGCAGCCGAACTGGCGCGGGTCTCGGTATTGAACCCTGTCGCCGCCCTGCAGGTGCAAAAGAAAGTGGGTGTGCCTGTCCGGGGCATGCTGGCCCGGGGTCTTCTCCAGCCCTGTGTGCCGGTGGCGCATGAAGCCTGCGCTGTCCTCGCAGGCATGGTCCCACCAGGTCAGCTGGCCGCTCATGCCTAAGTGCACGCACAGGGTCCAGCCGCCCTCCACATCCATCCACAGGTGCTTGGCCCGGCGCCGGAGGCCGAGGATGCGCCGGCCCTCGAGCGCCTTCAAGCCCGCCGCCGGCGCCGCGCGCAGCAGCTTGGGCAGCCTGAGCTCGGCGCGCAGGATGCGGCGGCCTTGGATGCGCGGCTGCAAGCCGCGCCGGGTGGTCTCCACCTCGGGCAGCTCGGGCATCAGCGCGCGCGGCCCAGCGCCTGGGCCAGGGCCTCCACCACCCTCTGGGAGGCCTCATGCTGGCGCAGGGTCAGGGGGGGGTAGGTCTTGAGCACCGCGTCCGAGATCTCGAACTCCACCTGGCGCGCCCCGGCAGGGGGCAGGCACCATGTCAGGCTCTGCAGGCGCTTGAACTCCAGGTCCGCGGGCTGGGTCTTGATGAGGCGTGAGGGAACCCTGCGGCCCAGGTCCAGCTCAAGCAGCGGGCCGCAGGCTGGGCTGGGGCCGGCTTCCAGGTCCAGGATGAGATGGTAGGCGGCCTTGCCCTGGCCCAGGTGGGCCACCGCCGGCCGCGCATAGAGCGGGGCCAGCCAGCGCGAGCGCAGGCGGAAGAGGGAGCCCGGGCCCAGGCGGAAGCGCAGGCCGCGCGCCAGGGCCTTCATGGAGAAGTCGCCCTCGGCGCCCGACACCTGCAGGCTGCCCCGCTCCAGGGGGCCCTCATCGCCCAGCAGCACGTCGCCCGAGGCCGCATGCGCCCCGGAGCGGATCTCCTGCTCAGACTCCACCATCACCAGCGCCGCGCCCGAGGGCATCTCGGGGAAGTAGCGCCGGCGCTCGCCCTCCTGCAGCCAGGCCAGGGTGGCTTGGGCCGAGGCCGAGACCTTCAGGCCGGCCCCCTCCTCCAGCGTCAGGCGCGGGAAGGCGGGGATGCTGCCCGCGGGCGCCCCAAAAACGGCTTCGCCTGCGGCCAGCAGCCCGCAGGCGATGATGAGGATGAGGCTTGTCCTGGGCTTGGTCACTATGCTCGCCCTCACTTGGCCAAGGCCGCCTTGATCGCGTCCTTGAAGACCTGGGCGTCGGTGTAGCCCACCCAGTGGCCCAAGAGCTCTCCGTGCTTGCCCAGCAGGAAGGTGGCGGGGATGCCGTCGATGCCGCCATAGGCCTGCGCGATGGCAGGCGTGCAGAGCATGACAGGGTAGTTGATGCCGAAGTTCTTCATGAAGCCCTTCACCAGCGCCGGGCCATTCTGGTCCACTGAGAGGCCCAGGATGCGCAGGCCCTTGGGCTTGAGCTCGCGGCTCAGGTCGACCAGATGGGGTATCTCAGCGCGGCAAGGGGGGCACCAGGTGGCCCAGAAGTCGAGCAGCACCACCTTGCCCTTGAGGTGCGAGAGGGTGATGCCCTTGCCGGTGGCCAGGTCCTTGAGGGTGAAATCGGGCGAGGCGTAGGCGCTGTCGGCCGCGGACGCAGCCAGGCTGCCCCCCAAGAGCAGGCCCAGGGCCAAGAAGGTGAAGAAGCGGCGCATAAGGCTCCACGGAGCGGGGGTGCGGGTGGCCCGAAGAAAAAAGGGCCGCCCCGGCGAAGGGGACGGCCCAAGGATAGCACTTGGCGCGCAGGGCGTCCAGGCCCAGTGTCAGCGGGTCTGGCCCAGCAGGTCCTTGAACCACTGCAAGGTGGTCTCGCGGCCCAGCTCGGCGATGGCGTCGGTGAGGGGGATCTGCTTGGGGCAGGCCTTGGCGCAGTTCTGGGCCTTGCCGCAGTCAGCCACCCCGCCCTTGCCCATCACCGCGTGCAGCTTGTCGGCCTTGTTGAGGTCGCCGGTGGGGTGCTGTATGAAGAGGTTGGCCTGGCCCAGCGGCGCCGGGCCGATGAAGTCGCCGCCCATCTGGTACTGGGGGCAGCTCTCCATGCAGCAGCCGCAGGTCATGCAGCGCGAGAACTCATAGGCCCGCTCGCGCTCGCTCTCGGCCATCTTGGGGCCGGGCCCCAGGTCATAGGTGCCATCGATGGGCACCCAGGCCTTCACCTTGGCCAGGGCCTGGAACATGGGGGTGCGGTCCACCACCAGGTCGCGCACGCCCTTGAACTTGGAGAGCGGGCGCAGCTCGATGGGCTGGGTGAGGCTGTCCACCAGGGTGGTGCAGGCCTGGCGCGGCCGTCCGTTGATGACCATGCTGCAAGAGCCGCAGACCTCCTCCAGGCAGTTGCTCTCCCAGGCCACCGGGGCCACCACCAGGCCCTCGGCGCTGACCGGCTTGGCCTGGATCTCCATCAGGCAGGAGATGACATTCTGGTTGGGGCGCCAGGGCAGGGCGAAATCCTGCCAGTAAGGGCGGGCTTCGGGCGAATCGCGGCGCAGGATGCGCAGGCGGATGGTCTTTTCCATGGGCGCCTCAGTCATAGTGCCTCTCCACCGGCTTGAGCAGGGGGGTTTCGACCTTGCGGTAGCTCAGCTTGGGGCCCTTGGGGGTCCAGGCGGCCAGCGTGGTCTTGAGCCAGCGCTTGTCATCGCGCTTGGGGAACTCGGGCTTGTAGTGGGCGCCGCGGCTCTCGTCGCGCGCCAGGGCTCCGGCGGTGATGGCCTTGGCCGCCTCGATCATGTTCCACAGCTGGTTCATGAAGGCCAGCGGCTGGTTGGACACCGGCGAGGGGTCGGGGCAGCCCATCTGGCCCCAGCGCTCAGAGAGCTCATCCAGCGTGGCCAGGGTGGCCTTCAGGCGCTTGTTCTCGCGCACGATGGTGACGTTGGCCACCATCACCTCGCCCAGCTCGCGGTGCAGCACAAAGGGGTTGACCTTGCCGCGCATGGCCGTGAGCCCGGCGAAGCGCTCTTTCCAGCGCTTGCGCTCGGCCTCAAAGGCCGCCGGCTTGGCTGCGCCGCCCTTCTTGGCGGCCACGTAGGCGCGCACCGAGGGGGCCACCACCTGGCCGGCGAAGAGGCAGGAGAGCAGCGAGTTGGCGCCCAGGCGGTTGGCGCCGTGGTACTGGTAGTCGCACTCGCCGGCCGCATAGAGGCCGGGGATGCTGGTGGCCTGGTTGCGGGGCGAGCCCTCCTTGAGCAGGCCGTCAGCGCTGGCCTCGTAGTCCACCCACAGGCCGCCCATGCTGTAGTGCACCGCAGGGTAGATCTGCATGGGCACCTTGTGCGGGTCGTCGCCGGTGAACTTCTCGTAGATGTCGATGATGCCGCCCAGCTTGCGGTCCAGGGTGGGGCCATCGATGTGGCTCACATCCAGGTACACGCTCAGGCCCCCGCCCAGGCCCATCCCCAGGTCCACGCAGACGTGGTGGATCTCGCGGCTGGCCACGTCGCGCGGCACCAGGTTCTTGAAGACCGGGTACTTCTCCTCGAGGAAGTACCAGCGCTCGGCCTCGGGGATGTCCTTGGCCGCGCGGGCATCGCCCTTGGCCTTGGGCACCCACACCCGGCCGCCCTCGCCGCGGGCCGACTCGCTCATCAGTCGCAGCTTGTCCGAGCCGGGGATGGCGGTGGGGTGCACCTGGATCATCTCGGGGTTGCCGAGCAGGGCGCCCTGCTGGTAGACCGAGCTGGCCAGGCTGCCGGTGTTGATGACCGAGTTGGTGCTCAGGCGGTAGACCATGCCCAGGCCGCCGGTGGCCAAGATGACCGCGTCCGCGGCGAAGGTATCCACCTCCATGCTCCTCATGTCCAGCGCGGCCACGCCCTGCGCCGCGCCCTGGCTGTCGCGCACCACGGAGAGCACCTCCCAGCCCTCGAGCTTCTTGACCTTGCCCTCGCTCTCATAGCGCCGCACCTGCTCATCCAGCGCATAGAGCAGCTGCTGGCCGGTGGTGGCGCCCGCGAAGGCGGTGCGGTGGTGCAGGGTGCCGCCGAATCGGCGAAAATCGAGGTTGCCCTCGGGCGTGCGGTTGAACATCACGCCCATGCGGTCCAGCAGGTAGATGATGCTGGGCGCGGCATAGCACATGGCCCGCGCCGGGGCCTGCTCGGCGAGGAAGTCGCCGCCCTTGACCGTGTCCTTGAAGTGGATCTCGGGGCTGTCGTTCTCCCCCTTGATGTTGACAGCGCCGTTGATACCGCCCTGGGCGCAGACCGAATGGCTGCGCTTCACCGGCACCACGCTGAAGAGCTGCACCTCGTCGCCGGCCTCGGCCAGCTTGAGGGTGGCCATCAGGCCCGCCAGCCCCCCTCCCACCACGATGAACTTTGCCATGGAGACGCTCTCCTTCAGCGGGCGATCTGGCCCTGGATGATCACTGCCGGGTGGTCCGGCTGGAGAAAGTTGAGGCCGCCGCCATTGAATCCCAGCAGGGCGTTGATGCCGAAGAGGGCCAGGCCCAGGGAGATGCCCATGCTCAGGCGCCAGAGCCAATCTTGGCTCTTCTGGCCAGTGACGATGCCCCAGCTGATGCTGAAGCCCCACACGCCATTGCCCAGATGGTAGGCCGCGCTCAGCACGCCCAGGCAGTAGAAGCTGAAGAGCCAGGGGTTCTGGAAGTGGCGGGCCAGGGTCTGGAACATCTGGTCCGAGGGGATGCCGGCGAAGCGGGTGAGATAGAGGTGCGCCGAGATGAAGGCCAGCAGCAGCACGCCGCTGATGCGCTGCAGCAGGTACATCCAGTTGGCCCGCGCCGGGTACTGGATGCTGTTGGGCCTTCCCTTCACCGCCAGATAGACGCCGATCACGGCATGGAAGGCCAGCCCGCCCAAGAGGCCCACCTCCAGCAGATAGAGCAGGGGCAGCGAGCGCATCATGGCGGTCAGCTCATTGTAGGCCGCCGCGCCCTGCAGGCTGCGCGCGTTCTCGAACATGTGCATGGCCACAAAGCCCCCCACCGGCACCAGGCCTGAGAGGGAATGCAGCTTCTTCATCGCAAAATAGGCTTTTTCATCCATGGATCTGCCTCCGTGCCGCAGGATTGAACGGCTTTCCGCTTTTGGGGTCCGAACTGTTTACGCAGGAGCCTTGGTCTGAGATTTAAAAATCGCCCGCCTCAGCTGCCAAGGCCCCATTGCCTGCTCCAGCCCTGCCTGAGCGGCCGGTCATAATGCCCATCCAGCCACAAGCAGGCCGCTACCAAGGCGGCGGCCAGGCCCAAGCCGGGCCAGGGCGCCCAATCCTTGGCCTCCAGGCCCCAGAAGCGGTGAAGGGCCCCGGCCAGCAGGCCGCCCGCCACGGTGTGCAGAACATACAGAGGATAGCTGATGGCGCCCAGCTGCGCGAAGAGCCGCCGGCCCCAGGCGCTCGCTGGCTCGCTGGCCGAGCCCAAGAGCACCAGGGCCGGCGAGGCCAGCAGCACAAAGCCCAGGTCATACCAGGGCCGGCAAGCCGAGCCATAGGGGATGGGGATGCAGAAGAGCAGGGCCAGCGCGCCGAGCAGCGCCTGGGGCGGGATGCGCGGCACCCTGGCGCGCGGCAGTCGGTGCAGCAGCAGGCCCAGGCCAAAGGAGAAGGCCACCCGCGAGGCCGCGATCCAGGCCTGGCCCAGGCTCCAATGGTAGCCGGCATCCAGCCCGCCCTTGCTGGACCAGCGGCCGCTTGGGTCCACGCCGGCTTGCATCAGGCCGGCCGCGATCAGGCTCAAGCCAGCCAGGGCCACGGCCCAGGCCAGGGCCCTAGAATTCATCCAGGGCCTGAGCCTTGCCCAGGCTGAGTTGATGCCGAGCTCAAGGAAGAGCGACCAGGCTGGCACCACAAAGGGGAAGAGCAGGCCCGTGCAGGCCGAGGGCAGCATCAAGAGCGAGAAGGGCAGGGCCCACCAAGGGTCCCCGGCCTTCAGGTTGGGGCTCAGGAAAGCCAGCGCCACGCCCAGCAGGGTGCCCAGGATGTAGAGCGGGTAGAAGCGCACCACCCGTATGCGCAAGAAGGCCTGCCAGCGCAGGCCTTCTAAAAGGCGGGCATCGTAGGCATCGGCCAGCACGAAGCCGCTGAGCACGAAGAAGAGGTCCACCGCCAGGTAAGCCTGGATGGGGAGCAGGCCGAACATGCCGTGCAGGTGGAAGACCATGATGAGCAGGGCCGCCATGCCCCGCATGCCATCCAGGGTGTGGTAGCGCCGCCCGCCAGCTGGCTTGCTCAAGGCCGCGCCATCCGGCGCAGCAGCGCGCGCACCTTGGCGGCATCCGCGGGCGTGTCCACGGCTTGGGTGCTCTTCTGCACCATTCCCACCTGGATGGCGAAGCCGTGCTCCAGCGCCCGCAGCTGCTCCAGGCACTCGGCCCTCTCCAGCGGCGTGGGCTTGAGGCGGGTGAACTTGGCCAAGAACTCGGCGCGGTAGGCATAGAGGCCGATGTGCTTGAGGGCCCCGGCGATGCCGGCGCCCTTGGCGCGGGGATAGGGGATGCCCGCGCGCGAGAAGTAGAGCGCCCGGCCGCCCTCGGCCAGCACCACCTTCACCGCGTTGGGGTTGGCTAGCTCGGCCTTGCCCTGGATGGGATGGGCCAAGGTGGCCATGGCCGCAGCCTTGTCCATGCTGAGCAGGGCCACCAGGGTGTCGATCATGCTTGGGGGCAGCAGCGGCTCATCGCCCTGGATGTTGACCACGATGTCGCCCTTGCCGGCCTTGCCCTTGGCTGCCATGGCCAATCGATCGGTCCCGGTGGGGCAGCTCCGCGGGGTCATGACCGCGCGGCCGCCGAAGGCGCGCACCACCTGCGCGATGCGCGCATCATCGGTGGCCACCCACACCTCATCGAGGCTCTCGGCCTTGAGCGCCTGCTCATAGACCCGCTGGACCATGGGCTTGCCGCAGAGGTCTATGAGCGGCTTGCCCGGGAAGCGGCTGCTGGCGAAGCGGGCTGGGATGATGCCTAAGACGCGCATGCCTACTCCTTGAAGCCGTTGGGATAGCGCTCTGCGATGCTCTCCACGATGGTGGTGGTGCTGCGGCCGGGCACGAAGCCCAGCGAGCGCACCTCTCCGCCGTCGGCGAGCACCGTGTCGCTGCCCAATATCTTGTCCACGGCCCAGTCGCCGCCCTTGGCCAGCACGCTGGGGCGCACGGCGCTGATGACGGCGCACGGGTCAGGCTCTGAGAAGATGGTCACAAAGCTGACGCATTCCAGGCCGGCCAAGAGCTCAGCGCGCTCGGCCTCAGGCAAGATGGGCCGGGCATCGCCCTTGAGGGCCCTGGCCGAGCTGTCGCTGTTGATGGCCACCACCAGGGCGTCGCCCAGGCTGCGGGCCTGGGCTAGGTAGCGCAGATGCCCGACATGCAGGATGTCGAAGACGCCATTGGTGAAGACCACCTTCTTGCCCTGCGACTTCAGCTCAGCCACCTTGGCCGCCAGCTCGCCCCAGGCCAGCACCACCTTGGCGCTGCCGGGCTTTGCGGGCTGCGGATCCTGCTTGGGCGAGCCCAGCTTGTCCAGGGCGCCCAGCGCCGCCACCACCATCACCCAGGTGGGGAAGGCTGCCAGGCCCGGGATGGCCTCAGCCACCAGGGCCGTGGCCAGGGCCCAGTTCCAGCCCAGCAGGGTGGCGAGCAAGAGGGCCGTGGCCAGGTCCACGCCTATCTGCAGCCCGGGGAAGAACGCGTCACCAAAGCTGATGACATCCGAGGCCAGGGCCACGGCCAGAGCTGCCAGCCAGCGCTTGTTGCTCACGCCCTCAGGACGCTGGCGCACCATGGAGCGGAAGGCGCGAAAGAATTTTATAATGGAGGTCAAATAAGCTCCAAAATTGCATGGCCTGGGGCAAGGTGGCCCCATTTTGGCTCTATCGGCCCGAAAGGCTTTCCTGAACAATATGAAAATTTCTCCGCCAGGCCAGGCGGGGCAGGCCTTGGTCGAGACACCCATAAGCTAATGATGAGAAGATTTAAATTGCACGGCCGGGGGCGGGGTGGGCCCTTCCGGGCCGGGATGCCCCAAGAGTGGGGCCCCTCCCGCTCCCTACAGGGCCCACCTCGCCTCGGCCTACCAAAAAACAAGCTAGGCGTGCGCCAGCTTTGCTCCTATCTCGGCGGCAGTGACCGTGGCCACGCCCACCTCGCCCACCACGATGCCGGCCGCGGCATTGCTGAGCACCGAGGCCTCCAGGTAGCTGGCGCCGGCGGCCAGGGCCAGGGTGAGCGTGCTGATGACCGTGTCGCCCGCGCCGGTCACGTCGAAGACCTCTTGGGCCATGGTGGGCACATGGTGCGCCCCGCCCGCAGCCTGGTACAGGCTCATGCCCTCTTCGCTGCGGGTGATGAGCACGGCCTTGGCCTGCAGCATGGCGAGCAGCTTGGCGCCTGCGGCGTCCAGGCTGGCGGGCGAATCGATGAGGGCGCCGCTGGCGGCCTCAGCCTCGGCCTTGTTGGGGCTCACCAGGTCCACGCCCTTGAAGGTCATGATGTTGCGGGGCTTGGGGTCGGCGGTGGTCACCAGGCCGCGCCGGCGGGCGGCCTCGATGAGGCTTGCGCAGAGCTGGGGGATGAGCAGGCCCTTGGCGTAGTCTGAGAAGACGATGGCCTGGGCGCCCTCGATGGCCCGCATGCTGGCGGCCATCACCCGCTTCTGCACCTCGGCCGATATCTCATTCTGCCGCTCGCGGTCGTAGCGCACGATCTGCTGATGCCCGGCCACCACGCGGGTCTTCTGGATGGTGGGCCTCTCGGGGTCCGCCACCAGGCCCGAGGGGTCGATGCCCTTGTCGGCCATCAGCTGAGCCAGCCGCTTGCCCATGGGGTCGGCGCCCACCACGCCCACCACCCGCACCTGGGCGCCCAGGGCGCGCAGGTTGGCGGCCACGTTGGCGGCCCCGCCCAGGCGCAGGGTCTCGCCCGTCACCTGCAGCACCGGGATGGGCGCCTCGGGCGAGATGCGGGTCACCTTGCCCCAGATGTACTCGTCGCTCATCACATCGCCGATGACCACCACGGTCTTTGACGGGAAAGCGGCCAGGATGGCCTTGAGACGGGCCGTGTCAGCTCCTTGCAAGCAAGCCTCCTCAGGTTCGGGTTCAGCGTTTGCGGGCCTTCAGGGCGCCCTTCTTGTTGAGCTCCCGCTCCACCAGGAAGCAGAGCAGGTGCCCCATGGCGATGTGGCACTCCTGCACGTGGGCGGTGAAGCTGGTGGGCACGTCCAGGGCGATGTCGGCCAGGGGCAGCAGGCGGCCGCCCCCTTTGCCGGTGAGGGCCAGGGTGCTGATGCCCATGCCACGGGCGCTGCGCAGGGCCTGCAGCACATTGGGCGAGTTGCCCGAGGTGCTGATGCCCAAGAGCACATCGCCGGGCCGGCCCAGGGCCTGCAGCTGGCGGCTGAAGACCTGGTCAAATCCGTAGTCGTTGCCGATGCAGGTGAGCGCTGAGCTGTCGGTGGTCAGGGCCAGGGCGGAGAGGCCTGGCCGCTCCAGCTTCCACAGCCGGCCGGTCATCTCGGCGGCCAGGTGCTGGGCGTCGGCGGCGCTGCCGCCGTTGCCGCAGATCAGCCACTTGCCGCCCTTGGCCAGGCTGGCGGCGATCATGTGGCCCGCGGCCTCCAGGGCCGGGCCGTGGCTGGCCATCACCTGTCGCTTGGCGGCGATGGAGCCTCTCAGATACTCGCGGATGAAGGCTTGCTCGAAGGATGCTCTTTTCATGGCCCAGGATGAAAAAGGACCGGGCGGGCCTAGGGCCGCACCCAGTCGGCGGATTGCAGCTCGATGTTGATGCTGCCGATGGCTATCTTGCTGGTGATCTTGACGGGCAGGCGCCGCTCGTCGTCGCTGATCCATAGCAGCACATCGCCCTTCTGCTGGAAGACGCTCTGGAACCTGAGCAGGGGCTGCACCACCAGGCAATCGAAGCCGCCGGCCAGCACCTGCACATGCTCGCGGCGCAGCACCTTGACCAGCACCTCATAGGTCTGCTTGTCGTCCGCGGCCACGGGGATGACGGCGCTGGCGCCCGGCTGCATGCCGGGCAGGGTGCGGAAGAGATAGAAGCAGCTCAGGACATCCTGGCTCTCGGCCGCCATGGTGACGCTGTGGCCGCGGTCGTCGATGAGATGGTGGCCCTGCTGGTCGTAGATGAAGAAGGAATCGGCCGAGAAGCCGCCCTCCCGCAGGTGCTTCTCGTAGCGCCAGGGCACCAGGGCCCGCGCGTCGATGAAGCTCTCGATGCGGTCGCGCACCTTGAAGAAGGTCTCAAAGAAGGGATGCGTGCGGGCCTCAGCGACGATGTGGTAGCAGGCCTGGCCGGTCTGGGTGGTCTGCTCAGCCACGCTCAGGGTGGCATAGCCGGCCGTGACATTGAAGTACTGCACAGCGAAGGTGAGCCGCTCGCCCACCGCGTAGGCGCAGTCCTCGCGCCAGGGCAGGGCCGCGGGATGGGGGGCGCGGCGCCGGCGGGCCGGATGGCGGGCCGGCTCGCCCTCCGCCGTGGGCGAGAGGGGCTGGGCCGCCGGGGCCAGCGCTGCCGGGGCGGCTGCGGGCTTGGGCTTCTCCACCACCGCGCCGCGCTCAGCGCAGCCAAAGGCCAGGGCTGCCAATGCCAGCAGCGCCAGGCCAGCCCTCACCGCATGGCCACGAACAATGCGGCGATGGAGACCGCCAGCGCGGTGGCCGAGAGGTAGGGCCAGTGGTTCATCTGGTCCCAGAAGCTCGGGCTCTGGCCGGGCCCGGCGGTGTTCTCAGGCGCCGCCTCCTTGACGCTGCGCTTCAGCTCGACGATCTCCTGCGAGTTGTCATTCAAGTCCTTGCGCAGGGCGCCCAGCATGTCGGCGATGCCCTCCAGCCGCTCGCGCTTGTCCTTGAAGTCGGCCTCAAAGTCATCCATCTGCCTGAGGGCGGCGCTGTTGCGCTTGAGGGTGGCGTCCAGCGAGTCGGCCAGGCCGCTCAAGTCGCCCACCTGCTTGTCGCTCACCGCCTTGAGGTCCTGCAGGGACTGCCCCTGGCTCTGGATCACCTCATCGCGGGCCTTCAGGCGCTCCTCCAGGCTGGCCATGGCCACCTGCTGGGCCTGCAAGCCAGCCTGCAGCTCCTGGATGGAGGCCTTGAGCTCCGCCAGCTTGGCCTCCTGGCTGGGGCCCTTGGCCACCGAGCGCACCGGCCCGTCCGCCGAAATGGCCGGGGCCGCAGCCTCGGCTGACGGGCTCTCATCCTGAGGCTCGGCCGTGGGGCTCGCGCCCTGGGCCCAGGCTGCGCGCGCGGCCAGAAGGCAGAGCGAGGCTAGCAGCAGGCGCCGCATCAGCCCTGCCGCGGCGGCTCGCCGCCCTCGGCCCGGGCAGCGAAGCTCTCGTAGCCCAGGTCAAAGAGGGTGACCAGGGTGAAGCCAAAGCCGAAGAGCTTGAGGATGAACCAGGCGGTGTCTGAGAGCACCAGCTTGATGTAGTCGTCATCCATCTTGTCGCTGGCGGCGGTGTAGACCAGCGCCATCACCAGCAGCAAGAAGGCCCAGAAGATGAGGTTGGCCCACAAGAGCTGCGCCAGGCGGCCGCCCTTGGCGGGCGCCTTGTCCTTCTCGTTTTTGGCCATGTCAGACCTTTTGAGCGAAGATGACCTTGGTGAAGCCAAGGTTGTTCAAGGGCCAGCGCCGGCCCCAGGCCTGGTCCAGCTTGCCCAGCTGGATGCAAAGCTCGGGGATGAGGCCCAGCTTGCCGATGGAGAAGAGGCGGTTGACGGTGAAGGGCGCCTGGTAGCGGTAGGGCACCAGCGAGCTCAGGATGTGGCAGCCAGTGTAGTCCCGCACCTCGAAGCCGGCGTCCTTGAGCATGGCCACCAGCCCGGCATGGGTGTAGGCGCCGGTCTTCACGGTGACCGCCTCGCGGTCCTCGTAGACATACTCCCAGTCGCGCTCCACGTTGCCGCGCTCAGCCAGGCTCTGCCACAGCTCAGCGGGCGAATAGAGCAGCCCAGCATGCCATTTGTTGTCGATGTCGAAGGCCAGCACCCCGCCCTTCTTGAGCACCCGGCTGCTCTCGCGCAGCGCGGTGGCGCAGTCGCGGATGTGGGAGAAGACCTCGCCGTAGCAATTGACGCAGTCGAAGCTCTCGTCCTCGTAGGGCAGGGCCGTGGCGTCGGCCAGCTCGAGGCGGACATGGGGATAGCGCTTGAACTTCTCGCGGGCCAGGTCGAGCAGGCCCTCGCTGATGTCTATGCCCACCACCTCGCGGGCCATCCGCTGCAGGCGGAAGAGCTGCAGCCCCGAGCCGCAGCCTATGTCCAGCGCGCGCTCAAAGCCGCGGGGCCCGGCTGCCGCCTCTAGGCGGGGGGCCAGGAAGCGGTCGAACATCTCATAGGTGTTGTAGAAATAAGGCTCGCGGATGTCATCGTATTCGACGGCCATCTTGTCGTAGACCTTGGCGACGTGCTCCGCATGCGCGTCTGCCAAGACCACGGGCCGCTCCATCAAGCCGCTCGGCATGATCCTCCATGGGCGGCTCTGGGCTCCGCCCGACTTCCAGGGCCGCGACTGCCGCGGAAGGGCGGCGGGCGGTGCTGGCCGCCCTTCGGCGCCGCTGGGGCGCATCCGGGGCGGGACAAGCCTTCTTATACCACAAGCAAGGCCGCTTTTCACCCCCCGGCCAGGCCGGCGGCCCTCAAAACGCGCTCGCGCCGGGCGCGCGGCAGGGCGCTCAAGACCCAGGCCCGCACGCGCCGCCGGCCCCAGGCGCGGGCCTCGCGCGTGCTGTCAAAGCACAGGTCCAGCCGAGCGCCCTTGATGGCGCCGCCAGCGTCGGCGGCCAGGCCCGGGCCATAGCCCTCCACATACAGGCGGCTGCGGTAGGGGATGACCCGCGGGTCCACCGCGATGATGCCAAAGCGGGCGCGCTCACCGATGGAGGTGCGGCCCACCTCGCCGCGCAGGGCCGAGGCCGGGCCGGCGTCGTAGCCGGTGGCCTGCGCCGGCACCTGGCGCAGGGCCAGGCTGGCCTGGGGCAGCCAGATGGGGTCGGGCTTGGGGCTCTTGCCCAGCATCAGGCGCATGGCCCGCCCGCGCGCCAGGCGGCGCAGCCGCTTGGCCAGCACAGGCTTGCCGCCCTCCAGGCGCACCAGGCAGCGCCAGCGCTCGGGCGCGCCCTCATCCAGCGCCACCACGCGGCCCCTCTGCAGGTGCAGGCTGCCCTGGCGCTGTGCCGGCAGCTCGCTCTCCATGTCCTGCACGGCGTAGGCCTGGGGCGGCAGGCGGCAGCAATGCCACTGCCAGGCCGCGCCAAAGAGCAGCAGCAGGCAGAGCGCCAGGGCCGCCAGGGCCGGAGCCTGCAGCGATCGGGGGTCTTTGAAGGGGCGTTGCATGCGGGCTCATTGGTTGAAGAGCTTGCGGCCCATCAGGTAGGTGGTGTAGAGGCCGGTCTTGCCCTTGATGGGCACCGGCGGCCGAGCAAAGGCCTCGAACTGGCCCACCACTTGGGTCCAGGCCTCCTCTGATCCCAGCACCTCGCCGTCCTTGGCCAGGCTGCAGATGCGCGCGGTCAGGTTGACCGTGTCGCCGATGGCGGTGTACTCCAGGCGCTCATCGCTGCCGATGTTGCCCAGGATGACGGTGCCGGTGTGCACGCCCACGCCCAGCCCGAAGCTGACCGGCTCGGCCATCTTGGCCTGCCACTGGGGGTAGGCCATCTCCCACTTGGCCTGCATCTCAAGCCCGGCCAGGATAGCGTTGCGCGCGGCCGATGCCCCGTCCTTGTAGGCTGGCGGCTCATCGAAGAGGGCCATCACCGCGTCGCCGATGAACTTGTTGACCTTGCCCCCGTTGCGGTTGATGGCGGCGGTGGCGGCGGTGAAGTGCTGGTTGAGCACCTCCACCACCTGCTCGGGCTGCAGGCTCTCGGTCATGGGCGTGAAGCCGCGGATGTCGGCGAAGAGCACGGCCACCCGCTTGCGCCCGCCCTGGATGTTGTAGTCGCGGCCCTGGAACTTGAGGGTGCCGGCCACCGTCGGGTCGGCGTAGCGCGAGAGCGCCGCCTGGTACTTGGCGCGCTCGCTCTCAGCCAGGGTCAGCTTGGCCATGTTGGCCTCGAAGAGCGTGCGCAGGTTCTCGTGGGTGTTGCTGAGGCTCTCCTTCTTCTCGAGCTTGAAGGTGTAGGGCAGGAAGTTCTTGGCCCGCATCTGGGCCATCATCTCGCCCAGCAGGTCGCGGGCGAAGCGGCCCATGGCGGCGCGGGTGATGAGCGCGGCCGGCAGGCCGAAGAGCAGGGCCCCGGCCAGCGCGCGGCCCAGGTAGGGGTTGAGGCCAGCGAGGCTCTCCAGCCACCAGGCCTGGCCCAGGCTCTCGCTGGCCCAGGGGAAGCCCAGGCCCAGCAGGGCGCCCAGGGCCAGGCAGAAGGCCAGGATGATCAGCAGCATGATGCGCGTGCGGGGCATGGGCTCTCCATCGAGCGGGCGGGTCAGTGTCGGTCGTATTCCAGGCAGCCTTCGGCGCAGTCGCAGCTGTCGCCCAGGCGCACCCCAGGGAGCTGGCCGCCCTTGCCCAGGGCTTGCAGGCCCTCGAGCAGGCGGGCGCGCCAGGCGCGGGGGTGCTGGGGGTTGATAAACCAGGTGGTGGCGCCCTCAAAGCCGCCGGCGGCGTGCAGGCGCGCTTTCAGCCGCACCTGGATGGGCAGCCGGCAGGGCAGGTCGCGGGGCGCCCATATCCATTCCTCGTTGCTGGGCGTGCGCGGTGCCAGGGCCGCATGGGCGGCCCACAAGAGCTGCGACAGGCCCTCCATCTGCTCAGGGGCCAGGTCCCAGGGCCTCTGGGCGGCATGCTTGCTGTAGACCGCCACCGTGGGCCAGGCCTGGCCCGGCTCGACCAGGGCCAGGGCGTGGCGGTTTTCCATCAGGGCCAGGCCCTGGGCCTTGGAGAAGCCCACGGCCAGGCGCTGGTACGCGCCCGGCTCCTGGGCCAGCAGCCCTGCCGCGCGGGTGATGGCGGGGCCCCACTCATCCACGGCCATGGCCTGCTTGTGCAGGTGCTCAAAGCTGGCGCCTGCCGGCCCCAGCCAGTTCTGAAAGAGGACCACATGCTTGGCCGGCGCGATGTCCATCAGCAGGTCGCGGCAGGCCGCCATGCTGAAGGCGGTGTAGAGGTGGTGCAGGGCGGGCCCCAGGTCTGAGGAGCCCGAGGGCTGGCCCGCCATGCCATGGGCCTGGGCAGCCAGCACATCGTGCCCGCCGCCAAAGAAGGCCGCGCTGGCCCGGAGCAGCGCCTCGCGCCCCTGGGGGGCGGGCAGGCCCAGGCGCTCTGCACGCCAAGCCAGGCGGCTCTGCACATGCGCCAAGCCTGCAGGGTCCGCCAGATAGGCGGCCTGCCAGGCTACCGAGCGCTCGCTGATCTCGAAGCCGTGGTTGAGCCGCCAGTATTCGCTGCTCACCATCTCAAAGAGGTTGGCGAAGCGGCGAAAGAGCCAGGGCCCGGCCTGGCGGGCCAGGGGCAGCCGCTCCTCAAGGCTGGGATAGCCGCCCTGCAGGGCCAGGCGCGCCTTCTCTGGCGTGGTCTTTAGCTCTTGCCCAGGGCAGAAATCGCAGGGCTCAGCCAGTTCGGGGGCCGCGCGGCGGCCATGCGACAGGGGCCGGCCCTCGCGGCCCGGCACGCCCAGCACCAGCATGCCATGCAGGGGATGCCATTGCCGGCAGCTGCCATCTGGCAGCTCTTCGAACAGGATCTCTGGCAGGCTCATGAGCCCTCAAAGTCATTCACCGGCTGGCGGGCATTTGCCAAGCTCGAGCTGGCTGATTTCCGCCATTGGGCCTTGACTTGGACCCAAGCCGCGCGTAGGCTTGATGCATTGCTCCCTACCCCTCAACGTTACCACATCCTCTGGCAGGCATAAAGCCCCATGGCTCTCTCTGCCCGCACCCGGCGCCTCATACAGCTGGACAAGGCCCATGTCTGGCACCCCTTCACGCAGATGAAGGACTGGCTGGCCGACCCCGAGCCGCTGGTCATCGAGCGCGGCCAGGGCAGCCTGCTCTTCGACACCGAGGGCCGCCGCTACATCGATGGCGTGTCCTCGCTGTGGGTCACGGTGCACGGCCACCGCAAACGCGAGCTGGACCAGGCCGTGCGCGCCCAGCTGGGCCGGCTGGCCCACAGCACCCTGCTGGGCCTGGCCAACGTGCCCAGCATCGAGCTGGCCGCCGAGCTCATCGCCATCGCGCCCAAGGGCTTGCGCAAGGTCTTCTACTCAGACGCCGGCTCGACCGCGGTGGAGATAGCCTTGAAGATCGCCTACCAGTACTGGGCCAACCAGGGCCGGGCCCGCAAGCGCTTCATCACGCTGAAGGAAGCCTATCACGGCGACACGGTGGGCTCGGTGAGCCTGGGCGGGGTCGACCTCTTCCACGCCGCCTACAAGCCCCTGCTCTTCAAGACCGACAAGCTGCCCGCGCCCTACTGCTACCGCTGCCCGCTCAAGAAGCGCTTCCCCAGCTGCAAGCTCGCCTGCCTGGACCCCCTGCAGGCCCTGCTCGAGCGCCACGGCGAAGAGGTGGCCGCCGTGGTGATGGAGCCAGTGATGATGGGCGCAGCCGGCATGCTGGCCCAGCCCAAGGGCTACCTCAAGCGCGTGGAGCGCCTGGCCCGCAGAGCCGGCACCCTGCTGGTGCTGGACGAGGTGGCCACCGGCTTTGGCCGCACCGGCAAGATGTGGGCCTGCCAGCATGAGGATGTGAGGCCCGACCTGATGGCCTGCGCCAAGGGCTTGACCGGCGGCTACCTGCCGCTGGCCGCCACCCTGGCCACCGACCAGGTCTATCAGGGCTTTGTGCGCGACTATGGCGAGGCCAAGGCCTTCTTTCACGGCCACACCTACACCGGCAACCCCCTGGCCTGTGCCGCTGCGCTCGCCAGCCTGAGTCTCTTCAAGTCTGAGCGCACCCTGGCGCGCCTGGCGCCCCGCATAAAGCGCCTGGCCCGGGGCCTTGAGCGCATCGGCCAGCTGCCCCATGTGGGCTCGGTGCGCCAGCGCGGCTTCATGGCGGGCATAGAGCTGGTGCGCGACCGCGCCACCAAGGATGCCTATGGCTACGCTGAGCAGATGGGCGCGCGGGCCTGCCGCCTGGCGCGCAGCCGCGGGGCCATCCTGCGGCCCCTGGGCAATGTGGTGGTGCTGATGCCGCCGCTGAACATCCCCATCCCCCTGCTTGACAGACTTGTGGAGGTGACCCATGACAGCATCCGCCAAGCCACTGAAGGCGCCTAAGGCGCCCGGTCCGGCCAGCCTGCGCGCGGCCAATGCCCGGCTCGAGAAGGAGCTGCAGGCCGTGCGCCTGCGGCGGGCGCATGCCAACCTCGACATCCTGCGGCTGGTGGAATTCAACAACCAGGTGCTGGGCAACCTGAGCTCGGGCCTCATCGCCGTGGATGCCAAGGGCAAGGTCACCCTCATCAACCAGGCCGCAGCCGAGCTCTTGGGCGCCAATCTGAAGGCCGCCAAGGGCCAGCCCCTGAGCCGCCTGCTGGCGCGCTGCGGCGAGGGCAGCCGCTCGCTGGTGGCGGCCCTGCAGGGCAAGAGCGAGACCCTGCGCGGCGAGGCCGTGCTGCGCGGCGAGGGCGGCGAGCGCCTGGTCTCCTACAGCCTCAGCGCCTTCGGGCTGGGCCCCAGCGGCGAGCCCGAGGGCCGCGCCCTGCTGCTGGGAGACCTGACCCGGGTGCGCGAGCAGGAGGCGCGCGCGGCGCGGCAAGAGCAGCTGGCCCAGGTGGGCCGCCTCTCGGCCGACATAGCCCACCAGATCAAGAACCCGCTGGCCGGCATCCAGGGCCTTCTCCAAGTCAGCTTGAACCTGCCCGAGGCCTCTGACAAGCTGCGCCAGAACCTTGAGATGGTTCTGGGCGAGGTGCGCAAGCTGGACCGCCTGGTGGCCGACACCCTGAGCTTCACCCGGCCCGTGGGCCTGGCGCCCCAGGAGCTGCCCATCAACCAGGTGCTGCTGGAGGGCCTCTCGCTGGTGCTGCCGGCCGCCGGGCTGGAGGCGCCGGTGAAGACCCGCCAGCGCCTGGCCCTGCCCTCGCCCAAGGTGGTGGCCGACCGCGACCAGCTGCGCGAGGTGGTGGTCAACCTGGTGAAGAACGCCCTGGAGGCCATGCCGCGCGGCGGCAGCCTGGCCGTGGAGACCCGCCTGCTGCGCGGCTCCCGGCCCCAGGCGGTGATGGTGCTGCGCGACAGCGGGGTGGGCATACCGCCCAAGGTGGCGCCCCACATCTTCGACCCCTTCTTCACCACCAAGAGCGGGGGCAGCGGATTGGGGCTGCCTGCCTGCCGCAAGGTCATCGACGCCCTGGGCGGCAGCATCCGCTTCACCACCCGGCCGGGCAATGGCACCACCTTCACGGTCACCCTGCCAGCAGTGAGGTAGTCTCGGCAATCGATCATCCAGCAATCCTTTTCATCAACCTCTGTCCGAGGATTAGCCCATGCCCATCATTTTGGTCGTCGACGATGAGAAAGCCATCCGCTCCACCCTGGAGCAGGCCTTGAGCGGCAATGGCACCGAGGTGATCACCGCGGCCAGCGGCCGCGAGGCCCTGCAGGCACTGCGCAAGGCCGAGCCCAGCCTGGTGCTCTTGGACATGAAGCTGCCGGACGCCGACGGCACCGACCTGCTCAAGCGCTTCAAGCGCCACCGCCCCGGCCTGCCCGTGATGATGGTCACCGCCTATGGCGACACCCGCCTGGTGGTGGACGCCATGAAGGCCGGCGCCGAGAACTACTTCACCAAGCCCTTCGACATAGAGCAGCTCAAGCGCTCGGTGGGAGCAGTGCTCGAGAACGCCCGCCTCAAGACCCAGGTGGAGGGCATGCAAGCCCAGGTGCGGCGCCAGATGGAGCCGGCCCGCTTCTATGCCGGCAAGAGCGCCAAGGTGCGCGAGGTGCACGCCATGGTGGACCGCATCTCGGGCAGCGACACCACCACCGTGCTGGTGCAGGGCGAGACCGGAACCGGCAAGGAGGTGCTGGCCCGCCGCATCCACCAGGCCTCGGGCCGCGCCGGCAAGCCCTTCTTGGAGATCAACTGCGCAGCCATCCCCGCGAACCTGGTGGAGAGCGAGCTCTTCGGCTACGAGCCCGGCGCCTACACCGATGCCCGGCGCCGCAAGCCCGGCCTCTTTGAGCTGGCCAATGGCGGCACCCTGTTCCTTGATGAGATCAGCGAGCTGCCGGCCGCCGGCCAGGTGAAGCTGCTGCGCTTCCTCGAGACCCGCTGCTTCAAGCGCGTGGGCGGCACGCAGGACATCTTCACCGACGTGCGCATCATCACCGCCACCAACGACGACCTAGGGCTCGCTGTGCGCGAGCGCCGCTTCAGGCAAGACCTCTACTACCGCCTCAAGGTGATGGTGCTGGTGATGCCCCCCCTGCGAGAGCGCAGCGAGGACATATTGCCGCTGGCCCAGCATTTCTTGGCCGACTATGCCGCCCAGTTCCACAAGGATGCCAAGCGCTTCTCGCCCGAGGCCGCCGAGAAGCTCTTGGGCTACCACTGGCCGGGCAACGTGCGCGAGATGAAGAACATCGTGGAGCGCGCCGTGCTGCTCTCCTCGGGCGAGACCTTGGGCTGCGAGCATCTGCCCACCGAGATACTGCTGGCCTCGGCCCTGGCCACCCCGGCTGGCCTGCCGCCTGCCGCGCCGCTGGACGACATCGAGAAGAAGTACATCCTTGAGGTCTTCACCTCGCACCGCGGCAACCTCTCGCAGACCGCCCGCGTGCTGCAGATAAGCCGCAGCACCCTGCGCGAGAAGCTGCAGCGCTACGGCATGGCGCCCCGGCGCATGCGCTAAGTTCGTTGCACATTGCAAAAAAGTGGCGGTTTTTGTTCGATTTCTTGCCGCGCTTTTTATCATCCGAACAGATACAAGGCTTTTCCAATGGCATTGGAATTGCACTTCATACAAGTGTCATTCCTTTGAGGTGCTCATGAACGAACGGCGTCAGCATGCCAGAATGCCCATTGCAATTGATTCAAGCCTGCGGGTGCTCTCGCTCGGCTCAAAGCCCGATTCAGGCAGCCTTGAGATAAAAGGCCATATCATCAACCTCTCCACCAGCGGCGCCTGCGCCAGCGTGGAGGGCAAGCTCGACTCCAGCGATGTGGTGGCCATGCAATTCTGCCTGCCTCATCGCGAATCGCCCGTGAAGGTCTATGCCGAGATGGTATGGAGCGAGCCAGGCACTGCCAGCGCCGTCCGGGTGGGCCTGCGCTTCTTGGCCATCCGCGATTTCGACGCCGCGCTCATCTCTGCGCTCAACCAGACCCCGCACATCAATCATCTGATGGCCGCTGCGCACTGAGCTGAAAGCCCGGCCAAGGCTGGCCAGTTATCATCCATAAGATGGCGAAAACCAAACAGCCATTTGAACAAAGAAAAGCCCGGCTTCTGGCCGGGCTTTTGTGTTTTTATACAAGCACACATTGATTCGTAGCATATTTCTCTCAAACTCATCCTTCCAATCCTTAATCTTACACGAAATCTCCCGCACCATCCCAATCAAGGAGCGCCCCATCCCATCAGGGCAAGGCTCTTATCTGCATCTCGCCCGTGCTGCGGCGCAGCACCCGCATCTCCTCAGCGCCGGCCGCATTGCGGGTGTAGAAGAGCAGAAGATGCGCGTCATAGTCGCGGCCCATGCGCTCCCTGTCCTGATAGGTGGCCGAGGGATCCTGCCGCTCAAATGCTTCCACAGCCGAGCGCAGATCGAAGACCTTCAGCTTGTATGAGGGCTTGCCAGCGCTGTCGTGGATGAGCTTGCTGGCCAGCTGGACCACATCAGCCATCTTTGAGCCCTTCTTCACCAGCACCATCTGGCCCTTGTCAGACTCCTTGAGCACCTTGTAGCTGATGAGCGCCTGGGCCGTTCCCGTGGCTAGGGCGGGCGCATCTGCTGCCATGGCCCCGGCCAGGGCCAGGGCGAGCGCCAGCAGCCAAGCTCTATGCATCCTCATGACCCCTCCTGCTTGCGGCTCAATCGGGCTTGTAAAGCGCCCCATCCGGCGTGGGCACCAGCTTGGGCTGCGCCGATTCAACCTTCTTGATCGCCTCATTGAGCATCTTCTTGTAGAAGATGAGCCGGGCCTTGCGCTCATCCTTGGTGCCGGCCTTGTTGGTGCTGGTGATGGCCTTGAGCGCCACCAAGTAGGAATAGTTGTACCGCTTGCCCAGGTAGGCGAATTCGCCCAGCTTCACCAGCTCATCCACGCTGCTCAGGTTCAAGCTCAGGTTCTCGTCCCATTTGGACTTCCCCAGGTCGACTACGGCATCGCTGCGCCCCTTCTCGATCAGCTCGAGCTGCATCTTGTACATCAGCCCCAGGCGCAGGCGCTCATTGTAGAGCACCTGCATCAGGTGCTTCTGGCTGTCCCAATCCTCAGCCATCTTCTGCGACTGCAGCTCTTGCTTGTCCAGCAGCCTGAAGCGCTCGGTGCGCACCTGGTTGCACTGCGCCTGCATGATGACGCACAGAGTGAGGGCCGTCCCCGTGGGGATGGCGATGAGCTCTAGCCAGTACTTGATGCCCCTGCCCTTGGTCTGCGTCATTTCCCCGCCTGCTCGTCTCCTTTTCGGAGATGATGAAAGGCCTGCTATGCTAAAGGGCCTCTCGGCCGGGGATTATTCCGTCACTTCGCCTTATAAGCGCCTGATGGCCTGCTCATTGCGCCCCCTCGGAAACTCTCAATATCTTGAACAGGTCCTGGTTGAGGCCGTCCACATAGGCCCTGGCAGCCGCTTCATCCAGCGTGTTCGACTTGCCCGTGGGCTTCCAATCCACCTGCAGGCAAGCGCCCCCGCCTATCATCTCTGTGAAGGTGACGACCATTGAGAAGTCGCCCAGCACAGGATGGTGGATGGTGTTGGTCCAGGCTATCTCAGCGCCCTTGTCGCGGGTCAGCTTGATTCCCCGCTGATTGCAGAGCTGCTGGATTGCCTTGAACACGCTGTCCGCATCCGTCTGGCAGAAGATGCCCACCGCGGTCTTCTCAGCCGCCCAAGCCGGATCGTCCTTGTAGTAATCCTTTTTGGGGGTCTCGGCGCAGCCAGCCAGGGCAGCCAACGCCAGTCCAAGAGCCAAAGCGCTTGCCAGCCTCATTCTGACACCTCCGGGCGAAACGGTTCTCACTGGGCCGGGTCAGCCACGCGGCCCAAGAACAGGATGGCGCGGGTCGGCTTGTGGATGATGGCAAAGAAGAAGGGATGGTCGGCCCTGAACGCAAAGAGGCGCGGCCGCTTGGCCACGGACTTCATGGCCATGACCACGGCCGTGGCCGCGGCAGCCTCGCTGCCCTCCTCATTCACCTCTATCCTCGCTTGGTGTATGACCTTGGATATGAAGAGGCTCTGCTCGCCCGTGATGCCCGAGAAATCCGCGGCCTTTGAGAAGGCCAGGGGCATGCCCAGGCCAGAGAGCAAGGCGGCCAGGTCAGCGCGGGCCTCGAACTTGAACTTGGGCAGGGCCACATCCACGTCAGCCTCTGGCAGGCCGCGGGTATCTTGCAACAGCTCAGCCAAGCCCTGGCCAAGGCTGGCGCCCGGCTTGGGCAGGACCACCACAAGGCAGAGCTCCTGGCCCGCATAGGGCAGCTCTAGGGCTTGGCAGTCATCATTCTCCGCATAGCCGAACTTGCCCTGCCAATGCATCGCGCTGGCCGGCGCATCTTTGCCCATAGCATGAAAGGGCTCCTGTGTGGTGCGGGCTGGGTCCACCTTGAAGCCCCAGGCACCCTTGAAATAGATGGCATTGGTGAGCACCAGGCGGGAGCTGCCATTCACATCGCCCCTGTGCAGCAGCTCGACGATCTTATGCGCAGTGTGGCCCTCAACCCAGGCATTGATGCGCTGCCGGCCATCCGCGTCATCGCCAAAATCAACGCTCTGCAAGCCGCCCTGGTAATCGCTGGCCACCAGGCTCAAGAAGGCATCTTCAAAATGGAAGCCCTTCTGGCCCCAAAGGGCATTGGCCGCCTTCAGCTGATAGGGCTTGCCCGCGTCGCTGGTGGCGCTGAGCAGGCCCGCAAAGCCGGCGTGCAGCTGATCTTGCGGCAGGCTGAAATGCAGGGCCTTGGCCATCTGCGCCGCGGTCTCCCCCCGCGCGCCGGCATAGGTCATGGCCAAGGCCGTGGAGATGCTGAAGGGCGAGAGGAGCACATTGGCCGTGGGGCTGGCCGCCAGCTGGCTGGCCAGATCCGCGCCCAGCTGATTGCTGGCCAGAGCCACTGCTTGGGCGCTCTCAGTGAGCCCAAGCGGGCTTGCCATGGCCCCAAGCGGCGCAGCCACCAAGAGCATTGCCATCATCCATCTGCGCATGCCAAGCTCCTCCTTGTTTGAAAACCCGCATCGTCTCAGCAGCCCTTGTCGCTCAAGAAGCTCTCCACCTCGGCTAGGCTCGGCGAGTGCAGCACGCCCGGCACCCGCTGGCAGTTGAGCGCCGCGCAGGCCGCGGCAAAGCGCAGGCTCTGCTCATCGCCAAAGCCCTGCAAAAGGCTGTAGCCCAGGCCGGCCTTGAAGGTGTCGCCAGCGCCCAGGGTGTCCTTGGTCTGCACTTCAAAAGCCGGCAGGCTCTTCAAGCCCTGGCCTTTGCGGCCATAGATCATGGGCTTGGGCCCAAAGGTGAAGGCCACCAGGCCCCGCGCCCTGGCCAGGTACTGCGGCGCCAGGGCCTCAAAAGCCTGGCCAGGATGCAGCCAGCCCAGGGATTCCTCAGAGACCGCCACCACGTCGCAGAGCTCGAGCATCTCAGAATCTGCGGTGCAATCGATGCCCACCACCTTCTTGCCCAGGGCCCGCGCCCGGCGGGCGGCGCCCAGGCTCAGCTCCTTGAATTGCGGGTCTATCAGGCAGACATCGGCTTGGGCCAGGGCCCTTTCATCCGCGGCATCCCAGCGCCGGGGGCCCTCAAAGAGCAGCTCCTTGTAGCTGGCGAACACCGTGCGCGTGGACCCGTCCGAGACCACCAGCTCATCCATGCCAGGGTAGTCCGGCTGGGTTTTGAGCAGGCGGGTGTCGATGCCAAAGCCCGCCAGCACGCCCTGGATCAGCTCGGCGTTCTCTTCCCCGGGCCAGTTGCCCTGCACCACGCAGCTCACGCCCAAACGCGCCAGCACAATGGCCGCATTGGCCGTCTCGCCGCTGACCATGCGAAAGCGCTGGCCCACCTCGGCGTAGCCGTCGGCCTGGGGAAAGGGCTGGCGCAGGTGAAGCACGGTGGAGGAGACGATCATGCCATAGAGAAAAGCGCTGCTCATGCAAGCACCTGGAGGGCCGGGGGAATCTTGGGGCGACTTATACCAAGCCTGGGCAGTTATAAACAGCTTCAAGGTCAGCATCCCTGCCGATCTTTAAATTCTCATCAATTCTCCCGGTTCCATCGCCCCGCCGCCTTCTCCAATGCCGCTTAGATCGCCAAGCCTCATCGATTTTTCATATATATGAAAACACTAGCAGCAAAAGAATTCAACAGACAAGCCGCCACAAAAATGATGGCGCCCCTTTTGAACATTCTCGCTCCTATGCCAACCTTCTTTTTTAAGCAATGGATTGCCTGGTCATCGTTATCCTGATCACTGTCACAATACAGGAGCAATTTAAAACTATTATTCCACCGCGTTCTGACACCTAAAAAAACAGCGGTCATTAATTCTTCCCATCGCCCTGGCCTCAAAAGCTGCAATCTCTTCTTCAACTGGTAAGAATAAATCAAGATATAGGCAGCACCCCCAACGCCATACAACCATGCGCCTATGGCTACCCCTGTCATTGAAAGGACGAAATATTTATAAGATACCATTCATCGCCCCCCCTTTTGATGGACCACCCAATGCGGCAAACAAAGCAGAGCTACCCGCAACCCTGCCAGACTAGGCTACTCATTGGGTGTAGGTCTCTTCACACTAAATAACTTATCCAACTTTCTCTGTAATGCTCTCACGCACAAAAAATAAGCAGCCCAAAGCAAGGAGGAATAACGAAAACCCCACACCTCACCCAAATGGGTTGGAAGAATGTTTGTTAAACCCATTATCTGAACGGGTAGCATCACCACCGCCTGTGAAACAGCAAATATTACCCATCCTTTCCATAAGTCCCTATACTCATCACGTGTGGGTCTAAAAACCCACGTGGTCAGACACACCATGAAAATGAGTAGTATGCCTGGATAACTAGAATTCTCTGAAATCCAATTATTCACGGCCACCTTTGAAGACGCGTCCCCCAATGCTACCTGTGCGGGTCACTGCCAGGACCTTGCTCATGCCCCACCCCCATTGGCTACATGTTTAGCATCACCCTCTCGCCCATCTCAAGGCCCATCAATCCCAAACAGCACACTAGCCAAAATGCCACCCGCAACAGTGATGAACCCCACAGATAATGGCACATACAAAACCGCCACCGTAATTCTTACAGCCCTCGAACCCTTCACCAGCCACAAACCAGGGATACCTGCCAGCAAAGGAAGGAACAAGCCGAGAAACAAACTTTGCTCTTCAAAGGCAACGGGGAGCTTAGCAAACTTTGCAACCACCATGAAAACCACCACCGCCAATAACTCTGAACCAAGTATCACCAGTAAGGCTCTCCAACTTTCTTTGTTGGTCATCGCTCCTCCATCAGTCAGCTAGCTAATGCCACTTTGAAAATGTCCTCAAAGCCTAGTAAAGAGAATGATATATGCATAGCCCACAAGGTTCAGTATTGGGCCGCACATAGCCGCAATATGGACCCAGCCCATTCTGCTTTTCAATTCTCGCTGAGCAGACAAGTCGAAAAGCACCAGAGCTTCAACCATGATTAAACAAAGTCCTAGCAACGTTAACACCCCGCTCGTTACAGAGAAAACCATTCCAACAATCATGGGCAAATGGTAAATCCAATCATGTTCGCTATGGTCATAATTCAGGAGGAACCATACCTTGTCGAATAAGTCATAAAGATTGGCAACGGAACAGAAGAGCACAAAGCCAATATAAGTTTTGCTTCGATAGACTAAGCGCAGTGCCTTCATCTGCCCCCCTTCAAATGCCCCATCCAAACGCCGGCCCGGGGGGGGGGGGGCCGCGGGGGTGGGTGGGGGGGGGGGGGGT
>Ga0302320_10001837_pt1 | contig 50663 bp, 48 predicted proteins | sample Bog_T0_3_FD_202130 | JGI IMG/M metagenome (GOLD analysis project Ga0302320, IMG submission 202130) | Peat permafrost microbial communities from Stordalen Mire near Abisko, Sweden - Bog_T0_3 | ecosystem: Environmental > Terrestrial > Soil > Wetlands > Peat | place: Sweden: Abisko, Stordalen Mire... | reverse complement strand
CTACCCGCAACTCGTAGTGCGAATACCACCGCTCCTTGCCCAGTCGCTGCGCCACCAGATGCTGCGCGTGCTGCTTCCAGGCCAGGATCGATGCCTCGTCGGCGAAATACGCCACGGTGATGCCCAGCCCGTCCGGCCCGCGCGCGCTTTCCGCACCCAGGCAACCGGGTTGTTCGTGCGCCAACGTGAAAATCCGCTGCGCCATCGCCTCGTAGCCCTGGTCGCCCTCGGTGCGGTGGGACGTGAAGATGACGGCGTAGTAGGGAGGCTTCGGTGTGTTCGCGAAACCGGCGATCATGGGCATCCCGCCTGGAAAAAGTTTACCCCTTCGCCGCCTGGATCGCCTCCCAAACCCGCACCGGCGTCGCCGGCATATCGAAATGGCGGATGCCCAGCGGCGCCAGAGCGTCGTTGATCGCATTCATCGCCGCGCCCAGCGCGCCGACGGTGCCCGCCTCACCCACGCCCTTCGCCCCCAGCGGGTTCACCGCCGTCGGCACCTCCCGTGTCGCCAAGCGGAACGCCGGATACTCGTCCGCCCGCGGCATCTGATAATCCATGAATGACGCCGTCAGCATCTGCCCCGACGCCGGGTCGTGCGCGATCACCTCGCCGAGCGCCTGACCGACGCCCTGCACCACGCCGCCATGGATCTGCCCGGCCACGATCATCGGGTTCAGCACACGGCCAAGTTCCTCCACCGCGCTGTAGCGGACGATCTCGGTCACCCCGGTCTCCGCATCGATCTCGACCTCGCAGATATGCGTCCCATTCGGGAACGTCACCGCCGTCGGCGTAAACTCGCCCGACTCCACCAGCCCGCCCTCCTCGCCCGGAGGAATATGCGCCGGATCATGCGCCGCCCGCCCCACCTCGGCCAGCGAGACCGACCGGTCGGTGCCGGCAATCACAAACCGCCCGTTGGCGACCTCGACATCCACCACCGCCGCCTCCAGCAGTTCAGCGGCGATGCGCCTGGCTTTCTCGATCACCTTGTCCACCGCCAGCATCACCGCCGACCCGCCGATGCACAGCGCGCCCGACCCGCCATTGCCCTTGCCGCTGGGCAGCAGATCGGTGTCGCCGCCCTCCCACACCACCTGTTCCGGCGCGATACCGAACCGTTCGGCAACGATCTGAGTCATCGTCGTCTCCAGCCCCTGCCCGACCGACATCGACCCCGAACGCAGGATCAGCGTGCCGTCCTCGGCCAGGCGCAACGTCGAAAGATCCTTGGCCGGCCGCAGGAACGGCCCGCCGGCGACCTCGATGCAGTTGCACAACCCGATCCCGCGCAGTTTTCCCTGCTTCGCCGCCGCCGCCCGCCGTTCCTCGAAAGTATCGAACTCGGCCAGCGCCGTCGCCTCCTGCATGTTGCCCTCGAACTCGCCGCAGTCATACAGGAAGGTCAGAGCGGTCTTGTACGGCATCGCCTCCGGCGGGATCAGGTTGCGCCGCCGCAATTCATACGGACTGATCCCGAGTTCCCGCGCCGCCACATCGATCAGGCGCTCGATCGCATAGGTCGCCTCCGGCCGGCCCGCCCCGCGATACGCCGCGGTCGGCACGGTATGCGTCAGCACGCCGTAAACCTGAGCCGCGATGAACGGAATCTGATACACTCCGGCAATCCCGCCGATATTGCCCACACCCCAGCCGGACCGTCCCGACACATAGGCGCCCAGATTGGTGTCCCAGCGCAGTTTCAGCGCGGTGAATTGCCCCGCCGCATCCAGCCCCAGCGAGGCGCTGATCCGCATCTCCCGCGCCTGTTCGTCTGTGAGAAAACCCTCCGTCCGGTCGGAGATCCAGCGCACCGGCCGGCCCAGCCGCCGCGCCGCCCAGGCCACCAGCACCGATTCCAGATGCACGCCGGACTTCATCCCGAACGAGCCGCCGACATCCCCCGGCACCACCCGAATATCCGTCGGTGCGACCTGAAAATTCCCGCTCGCCATACCGTTGCGCAGCGCAAACGGTGACTGGTGCGAGGCATGCACCTCGATCCGCCCGTCCGCGGCAATGCACGCCCAGGCGCCGCGTGGCTCCATCGAGTTCGCGGTCACCCGCGACACCGAAAAATCCAGCGTCGTGACATGCGCCGATCCCGCCAGCGCCGCCTCGGCACCATCCGCGTCGCCGCGCTTCCACAGAAATCCGATATTGTCCGGCACGTCGTCCCAAACCGCAGGTGCACCAGGCTCCATCGCCGCCACCGGTTCGGTCACCACCGGCAACGCGGCATAATCGACCACGATCGCCTCGGCCGCCTCCAGCCCCGCCTCGCGACTCTCGGCAATCACCAGCGCCACCGGTTCGCCGACGAAGCGCACCCGGCCGGACGCCAGCAACGGCCGGTCGGTCTTCGGCGCCGGACCGCCGTCGGGGCGCGGAAACCCGATGCCGCCGGCAATCGGCGCCACGTCGGTCAGGTCGGCAGCGGTGTAAACGCCGATCACTCCCGCCATCCCGCGCGCCGGCGACACGTCCAGCCGCTCGATCCGCGCATGCGCATGCGGCGAGCGCAAGAAAATCGCCACCGCCATCCCCGGCGGCGCCGCATCGGCAGCGTAGTTCCCCCGGCCGGTCAGCAGCCGGAGGTCTTCGCGCCGTTTGACGGATTTCGCCTGAATGGTTGCCATCTCGACCGCTCCCCGTTTGTTCGGGTCGAGCATACCGATTTCCGCGGCAAGCGCGATTCCCGCCGCGGCCGGATAGTGGGTCAGTTTGAATTTCCCCGTCCAACCGCCGCAACCCACGCAGCCGGCGCGGCAGGAATGCGCCAAATTCGGTCGTTCAGCCGACCGTCGCATCCATCCAGAGCGGCCATTCGATCCACCTGCTTCTGATGGGCCGCGATTTTCAAAAGTTCTCGGACACGCGGGTGACCGCCGCTTGGGGTGGTAAGCAGAGCCATTAGTCGCCCAATCGCCGCGGCTCTAAAAGCGCGGCGCTCCGGGATCGAGACCCAGCAGCATGCGCCCGCCCGCCTCGTAGTTGCTGGTCGACGTGGCAATGTGCTGGGTAACCGCGTGCACATCGCGAAAGCACCGCTCCAATCGGCCGGTTTCGAAAATCGCCGTGCCCCCGGCAGCATTATACACCAAATCGACGGCCTGTGCGGACGCCTGCGCCGCATGTGCGCACGCGAGCCGCAGCATCCCGCGCCGCTGCATCGATGCCGCGCCTCCCCCGGCGACTTCCCCCACAATTCGCCGATCATCGCGAATAGATACGAGCGGGCGGATCCCAACAGGACTTCAGCACGCGCCACGTCGGCTTGAACAGTTGGCTTGTCGCGCAGCGGAGTCGACGAACCATACGGAGTCTTGGCCGCTGCCAGCGCAACGACCTCATCGATCGCCGAGCGGGCGATCCCAAGCGGCACAGCAGCGATAGCGACAGCCAGAACCGAGATCGCCGGAACGGCATAAAGCGTGCCTGTCTGAACGGCCTGCGGTGCGAAGTAATCGATCGTATGATCCTCCGGAACGAACAGATCGGCGACGCGGTAATCGTGGCTGCCGGTCCCGCGAAGCCCGCTGACGCTCCAGGTATCGATCACTTCGACGGCGCTTGTCGGAAATATCATCACTCGGATCTCGGGCCTGCCATCCGATCCGCGCCGCGGTCCGTCGCGGTCGTGCACGACGCAATTCCCCACGACCCAGGTGCTATGCCTGATTCCGCTGCCGTATGACCAACGACCGGTCACGCGGTACCCGCCATCGGCGACGAATGCCTTGCCGCTTGGGTTGAGCGCCCCGGCCACAACCGTGCGGCCCCCGTCATAAATGAGACGAGCCACGTCCGGTCGCAGATAACCGGCAAAGAAACTGTAGGCGGAGGCGACCGATGCGCACCACCCGACGGAACCGTCGGTTTGTGAAAGCGCCTCGATCACCCGCACATAGTCTATGACCGTCAGCTCGGCTCCCCCCAGTGACATCGGCAGCAACAGGGAAAACATGCCCGCCCCGCCCAAAGCGTCAACCAGCGCGGGAGGGAGTTCACGCTGCCGCTCGACGGTGTCGCGAACGGCGTTGATCGCCGGCGCAAGGTCCCGGGCGGCCCGGATCAAGCGCATGGCGTGTGTCGGTCCTCCAGCCAATCCATCATCCACCGGGATGTCATCTAGCTGCCATGAATGTGTCACTACGCCTTCCCTTCATTTCCAGCTCGTTGAGTCTAGGCCCGTTCGACAGCGCCGCGGCAGCCGCAATATTGCGAGACCAGGTCGCATAGTTGCACAGTGCGCGGATGTTCGCCTGGGACGATCTGAAGTACTTTCTTGCCTTCGCTCGCACAGGCAGCATGCTGGCGGCGGCGAAAGCGCTTGGTGTCAATCAATCCACCGTGCAGCGCCGCCTTGCCGAACTTGAAGAGCGGCTTGGCCGCCGGCTGGTCATACGCCACGTCAGCGGCTATCATCTCACCGAACTCGCCGGTAAATTGCGTAGTTCCGCGGAACGCGTCGAGACGGCCGTCATCGCTTTCGAGCGCGACCTTGCCGCTCATGACAAAGGCCTCTCCGGCGCCATCCGCGTGACCACCGGATCCGTCCTGGCCGAACGACTCAGAAGAACGCCGCTCATCGACATGTTTCATGCACGCTATCCTGGCCTGCACGTCGAACTGGTAACCAGCGACCGATTTCTTGACCTGGCGAAGAACGAGGCCGACATCGCAATCCGTGCAGGCGATCCTCAAGACGAAACGTTGGTCGGTCGTAAAATCGCCGATGCGCCGTGGGCGGTTTATGCGAGCAGTTCTTACATCGAGCGTCACGGTGCTCCGTCATGCGTCGAGGATATCGAGCGCCATTTTGTTGTCGCGTGCGGCGGCCCGATAGCGGACTACCCCGCGGCGAGATGGCTTCGCTCGGTCGCGCCGCATGCCGCGATCGCCGCCCGCAGCGACAATTGGCCGGGACTGGTGCTGGCGGTAAAATCCGGGGCCGGCATCGCTCCGTTGCTGACCTATCAAGAAGACAGCGAGCTCGTTCGCGTCATAGACAATATCGACCTCGTGACACCCTTCTACTTGCTCATGCACCAAGCCATGCAGCACACGCCGCGGGTGCGGGCATTCGCCGATTTCGTCGCTGCGGAAATCAAGGCCTTTCGCGCACTGGTATCGGGGTAGTGTGAACAGGCGGAACGTGAGGGCGCGGCGCCTGCGTCGACCGCTGAATGCACAAACGACTGCCCGCTTTGGGTCCACAGGAGCCGAAAGCCAATCGACGATGAATGTCAGCTTTCTCGCCCCCCGACCCCAAAGCCGCCATTACGCTCCCGGCCAAACTAGGCCAATAACGCAAATTCAAACTGAGCCACTACCCCCGGCCAGCCGATCAGAAACGCACCGACAACGAAACCGACCCAAACTGGTGCAACCCGCACGGCTGGCCCTGGAACTCCTGCGTCTGCACCACATACGCAACGGTCAGCCGCATCCCGGAGGCCATCACCGCGAAGCCAACCTGGCCCTCGGCGACATCCCACACCGGCGAAACATGCGGCCCCGAGCGGAACGGCGCCGACTGCAGCAGCAGATCGTAGCCCACCGCCTGCCCGTCCACCCCGGCGAACACATACCAGGCGAACGGCCGCGTCGGCGTATAGGCATCGCCCCCGCTCAACCCCGGACGCAGCCGAGGCACGCCGAAATCCGACCCCAGGCCCTGCCCCGCCCGCAATGTCACGCCGGCCTGCACATAGTCGCGCACGTCGCCGACACCCAGCGTCAGCGCCGGCAGCACATCCGCCTCCAGCCCGCCGGCCGAACCAACCGGCAGCCGCCAGGTCCGTTCGTGCAGTATCTCGACCGCCGGCGTGTTCGGAATCTGCGCCGCCCAGCCTTTGACCTCCGCCTTGCCCATCAGGTCGTGAAACCCGTTCTGCAAGTCCGCGCCGCCCGCGGCCGGCCCGGCGACGCCCAGGGTCAGCGTCAGCACGCTTCTGCTGTCCGCGGTGTCGCTCATCAGCGAAAAATTCCCGGTCAGCAGCCCCGCATAGGGCCGGTCATGCGGATCGGGCACCGCCGTATGCGTATCCTCAGGCGTATAGATCTGCTGCGACAGGTCGAAGCTGATGCGCTGCTCGCCCGCGCCCCACAGCGTGCTGCCAAGCGCCGCCAGCGCGTCCGGCACCATCCCGGTTGGCGACGTCCAGCCAAGCCGCAACCCGTTAGTGTAAAAATGATCGCGCGGCTTGACCCGCGAGAGCGCAGCGTTTTCATCCTGCAACGTCCAGATGCTCGCCGGATCGGCCGGAGCCTGGGCGTGCGCCGACAGCGCGGGCAGCAGCATGGCACAAGCAACTGCCAGTTTCAGTTTCATGCAGGTATGTCCTCAGAAAGACGGACATCCTGCCCGCGATGCAATGCAGCGACGGTGCGTCCCATCACGAGGATGCACCAACTGCGACAGGACTACTGACGCAAAGCCCGTGCCATCATCGCAATGAATTGAATTTTCGACTTATCTCGCGAAGTCGCAGCGTCCCGCGAAACCGATGTGTTAAGTTAACCGACAGTTAAAGCCGAACACGATCGCATTCGTACATACAAATATATGCAGCACGCCGCCCCCGCAAGGCGCTGCACCAGCCCTTCCCCGGCCGGTCCGAGGAAGGGCCATCACAACCGTTAGTAATCCGCTGCGTTCGGGTCGAACTCCACCACCGTATCCCCCGGATGCACCGACGAATCGCCCGCGTAGATATCGCGATCCTTCGTCTCCGGCACAAACGCCAACCCGATGATCGCCGTCCCCGCCGCAATCACCACCGGATACCACAGCCCGAAATAGATACTGCCGCTCTGCGCATTCATCGCGAATATCGACGCCGGCAACAGCCCGCCGAACCAGCCGTTGCCGATATGATACGGCAGCGACATCGACGTGTAGCGGATCCGCGTCGGGAACAGCTCGACCAGCGCCGCCGCCATCGGCCCGTACACCATCGTCACCAGCACCATCAGGAACAGCAGCGTCAGCACCACCGCGAACGGCTGCGGCCGGAAGATGTCCCAGGGATGCGCAAGCTTGACCACCGACGGATTGGACGCCGCCGGATAGCCGACCGAGGTCAGCGTCGATGCCAGATCCGTCGCAAAACTCTTCGCCTTCGGGTCCAGCGTCTTGTCGCCGATGTTCACGCTCGCCGGCGTGCCAGGTGCGGCATCCTGCTGCGAGTATGTCACCGACGCACGCGACAGCGCGCCCTTCGCCACGTCGCAACTGTTGACGAACTTCGACAGTCCCGTCGGATTGAACTGAAACGAGCAATCCGCCGGGTCCGCCACCACCACGACATGCACCGCCTCATGCGCCTTGGTCAGCGCCGGATTGGCCGCCTCCGCCATATACCGGAAGGTCGGAAAATAAGTCAGCGCCGCAATGATGCAGCCGCCCAGGATGATTGGCTTGCGGCCGATCTTGTCCGACAGCCAGCCGAACAGGATGAACCCGAACGCGCCGATCGCCAGCGCCCACGCCACCAGCATGTTGGCGCTGAAGCCATCGACCTTCATCACGCTCGTCAGGAAGAAAAGCGCATAGAACTGCCCGGAATACCACACCACCGCCTGCCCGGCGACCAGCCCGAACAGCGCCAGAATCGCCCATTTGGCGTTCGCCCACTCGCAGAACGCCTCGCTCAGCGGCGCCTTCGAGTGCCGTCCTTCCGCCTTCATCTTGACGAAAGCCGGACTTTCACTGAGTTGCAGCCGTATCCAGACTGAAACCGCCAGTAGCAGCACCGACACCAGAAATGGAATCCGCCAGCCATACGCCGCGAAATCGGCAGTGCTCATCGACGCCTGCACGAGCAGTATGACCAGCAGCGACATGAACAGGCCCAGTGTCGCTGTCGTCTGAATCCAGCTCGTGTAGAAGCCGCGCCGATTGGCCGGTGCATGTTCAGCAACATAGGTCGCCGCCCCGCCATACTCGCCGCCGATCGCCAAACCCTGCAAAATACGCAGACTGATCAGAATCACCGCCGCGGTAATACCGATACTGTCCGAGGTCGGCAGTACCCCAACAATGAACGTCGATGCACCCATGATCAGAATCGTGATCAGGAAGGTATACTTGCGCCCGACCAGGTCGCCGATCCGGCCAAACACCAAAGCGCCGAACGGCCGCACCAGGAAGCCCGCCGCAAACGCCAGCAACGCGAAGATATTCCGCGTCGTCTCATCGAACTGGCCAAAAAATTTCGTGCCGATGGTCACGGCAAGCGAGCCATACAGGTAAAAGTCATACCATTCAAAGACGGTGCCCAGTGAAGACGCCAGGATGATCTTCTTCTCATCCGAGGTCATCGGTCGAGCCACCGGGACCAGTCCACCCGATCGCGCCGCGCTTACGCTCATGCTTCTAACGCCCTTCCCCAAAACGCTTTTTTGCCGTGAACCGGGAGCGCCGTTCTGCGGACGTCTCCCGCCCCGCCATCCGATGTCGATCAGGATGCGGGTCACGATTCATTACCTGAAATTAAGCCCAGGTGACAGGGGGAAAGTTTCGCCGTTTCTTCAAACCCAACCGCAGCTCGGCAGCGCGCTCAGGCCGTCTCGCCTGCCGCCATCAACCTGCAGGAACGACCATGGACAAACCCCGCAAGATCCGACGCGAAGCATACAAATGCATGTGCAATCTCGGCCCGCGCCGGTCGCACCCTTGCCGTCGACCCGGATGATCGCGGCCGAACCTCCTACCACTGCTCCAGCAGGGCGCGAGTCTCAAGCACCGCCACATCCCAGATCTCCAGCATCTCGGAGTCGTCACGCTGATAACGGCCGCCGAAATTGCCGTCCTCCAACAGCGTGCGCACCTCGAACGGCGGCAGTGTGCGCATCCGGTCGACGTCCACCATCGGCTTCGCCCCGAACACCGGTTCGCGCCCCGCCAGCCGGGTCCAGGGGAAATTCTCCACCCAGCTCGCATGGCCCGCCACCGCGTCGATCCGCTGCACCGCCGCCAGCGTCAGCGGCGCCTGCCACCAGTTATGGAAACGCACCCTTGCATCGGGGTGATCCATCATCCATTCCTGCGCGATCGCCGCCGCCGGCTGATTGCCGCCATGCCCATTGACGATCAAAATCCGCCGGAACCCGCTGCCCTTCAGGCTGTCCAGCACGTCGCGCAGCACGGCCGCGTAGGTCGCCACACGCAACGTCACGGTGCCAGGAAAGCCGCTGAAATAGGGTGTCAGTCCATAGGGAACCACCGGAAAAACCGGGATGTCCAGCGGCGCCGCCGCTTCGGCCGCTATCCGCTCCGCCGCGATTGCATCCGTCGTCAGCGACAGACCGGCATGTTGTTCGGTGCTGCCCAGCGGCAGGATACAGCGGTCATCGTGCCGCGTCCAGTCTTCCACCATCCGCCAGTCCATATCGGCGATACGCATCCAAGCCCCCGTTCGTCATCCCGCAACCCACGAACGCTGGCCCGCTCTGCCACACCCGTCAATCCGAACGCAAACGGCGATGCAAACAGCGGCTGTCCAGGAACCCAGGCGTCAGCGCGGCCCCACGCCCACCACCTGGCAATTGGTGCGCCCCGTCATCACGCAATCCTGGATCGTCGCCGCCTGTCGCAACTGCTGAACCAGGAACAGCCCGCCAATCAGCAGCATCAGCACGATCACGATGCCGACCAGACCGCCCGTCTGCCGATTGGCTGTCTGGACGTCCGCATCGTCTTCCAGCCACTCGTGATGTCTATACATGGAGTCCTCCCATCGGGACGCTCTCTCCACTAACGAATAAGGGCGTTGAAGGGAAGAAAGACAAGGTGTGGTTGTATGCATCATGTTACGAGTGGCCGCTTAGCCACATCACAGCCAGGGGAGGCACGCCAGCGTGGAAGCCTTGCAACATCTCAGCAGGGACGCGCGATTCGCCGCGCTGATCAGCCGCGTCGGACCGCCGCGACTGGATATTCAGCGGCAACGCAGCCCCTATGAGGCGCTGATCCGAGCGATTGCGCACCAACAGCTGCACGGCCGCGCCGCCGAGGCCATTCTGGCGCGCTTTTCGGCGCTGTTCCCGGATGATGGTTTCCCGCCGCCCAACGCGGTCCTGGCCACGGCCGACACCGCCCTGCGCGGCTGCGGCTTTTCCGCGGGAAAGATTGCCGCGATCCGTGACATTTGTGCCAAAGCACTCGATGGGACCGTTCCCACCCGCCGGCAGTCGCACCGCCTGAGCGATGACGCCCTGATCGAACGCCTGACCACGATCCGCGGCGTCGGCCGCTGGACCGTCGAAATGCTGCTGATTTTCACCCTCGGGCGACCCGATATCCTGCCGGTGGACGATTTCGGCGTGCGTGAGGGGTACCGTGTCCTGCATGGCCTCGACGCGCAGCCGAAACCCAGGGACCTCCACGCTCTCGGCGCCGCCTGGGCACCGTATCGCTCTCTGGCCACCTGGTATCTGTACCGCGCCGCCGAGGAGGCCAAACGGCAGACCCAATCCAGCCGGGCCTGACCCCATCCCACGCAGACCGGCTATGAAAATCGGTTTGGATGCAACATAGTGGGTGCCGCGTAAGCGTTCGGCGCCAGACATGCAGCGCCGTAACCTGGCGCAATCCAGCGGACAGGCCGGTCTGACAACAGGAGGAACGCTATTCTCAAAGCCATCGAACAATGGGCATCGGAAAGCGCAGACCGGGTCAAGCTGCTCATCATTCTGATATGGGCAGCCTTCGGCATCCTCGCTCTGTTAACCTTGGCAATCGTCGGCTGGATCATGCTGCCGCCGAATGCCATCGACTTGTTCTGACGCAGGCCAAGGCCCGCCCGCCTCCGGCCGTGGGTTCAGTGGAACGTCCGGCCGCCATCCACCGGCAGCACGATCCCGGTGACAAACGACGCCTCGGCCGAGGTCAGGAACAGAATCGCCGCCGCGATCTCCTCCGGCGCTGCTGGCCGGCGCAGCGCATACCGGTTCAGCAGGTCCGGTTCCACCGCACCCGCCGCGTTGCGCAGGAAACCCTGCGTCATCGGCGTCTCCACCATCCCCGGACACACCACATTCACCCGCACCGACGGCGCCAGTTCCATCGCCAGCGCCTTGGTCATGGCGATGACGCCGCCCTTCGAGGCCACATAGGCGGTGCTGCCCGGCCCGGTCGGCGTGATCCCGACTCCCGATCCGATATTGACGATCGTGGCCGGCTTCCCCGCAGCAAGCAGCAATGGCGCCGCCGCCTGGATCACCAGGAACGTCCCGGTCAGATTGACCGCCAGCGTCCGGCTGAACAACTCGGCCGAGGTATCCGCCAGCCCGGCCGCCGCGAAAATGCCGGCCGCGTTGACCACCCCATCGAGACCGCCAAGCGCCGCCTCGGCCGCCCGCACCGCCTCCTGCACCGATCCGGCATCCGACACATCGACCGGCACGAAATGCCCCTCCTGCCCTCCAGCCGCTCGGTCCAGGATCGCCACATGCGCGCCTTCCCGCAGGAACAACGATGCAGTCGCCCGCCCGATCCCGGATGCGCCACCGGTGATCAGGATCTTCCGTCCAGCCAAACGCTTCATACCCGTTCCTCCCCGTTTGTTGCCCCGGCACCAGGCGATACCGGTTCTCACCCCTATCCCAGCGCCCCAACCGCCCGCAGCCGGCCGATCTCCTCCGCCGTCATGCCCAGCACCGTTCCCAGCACCGTGTCGGTATCCGCCCCCAAACCCGGCGCCACCCCCGCCTTCCGGCCAAATGACGCACGCCACGGCAGCCCCGGCAAGCCGTCCGCGTCCCAGAAGCCGCGCGCCCGCAAATGCGCGCTCGCCGCCAGATCCGCCGACCGAACCAGCGCCGAGGCCGCCACACCCGCCCGCGTCAGTGCCTCCGCCGCGGTCACATCGGACGGCGCCACCGCCGGTGCCGGCTCGACCGCCAACCACGCATCCTCGCCGTCACAGCGACACACAGCGCCCCGATCCGGCCACCGCTCCACCGCCGGCATCTGCTCAGCCAGCAGCGGCTCCGCCATCGTCCAAAGCATTGCCTCGATCATCGAAAAATCGATCCGCGCCACCAGGCCGCTGTGCCGCCGCCGCCACAGCGCTGCCGCCGTCGCAAATGCCAGCATCAGCCCGCACATCGGATCGAGCCACGCCATCCCGACCCGCGGCGCCATGCCGGAATGCCGGTTCAGCCCGGCAAACCCGGCATAACACTGAAGTAACGTCCCGTAGGCGACGGCGTGCGACTCCGGCCCCGTCCGTCCCAGCCCCGACGCCGACACATAGATCAGCCCAGGCGCCAGAGCCGAGAGCGTATCCGCCCCCAGCCCCAGCCGATCCATCACCCCGGTGGCGAAATTTTCCACCAGCACGTCGGCCTTGGCCGCCAGCGCCCGCGCCACGTCGATCGCCTCGGGCTTCTTCAGGTCCAAAACGATCCCCTGCTTCGCCTGCCCCAGCACGCTGTGCAGGTCGGACCCGCGCCCGGGATCGCCGCTTCCGGGCGCCTCGATCTTGATCACCTCCGCGCCCATCGCCGCCAGATACCGAGTCGCCGTCGGCCCGGCGATCACCCAACTGAAATCCAGCACCCGCACCCCCGCCAGCGGCAACGATCCCCCCGCCCCAGGGACCGGCGCGCCCTCATTCAGCCGCAGCCCGAACGGCGACCCCGGCACCTGCACCGCCTGCCCAGCCACCGTCGCCGCCTGAAAAAACCCGCGCTGCCGCAACTGCGCCGACTCCAGATGCTCCGCCGGTTCGCACAGCGGAAAACTCGGCACATGTGCCGCCTGCGCGGTCTCAGCGATCCAACGCTTGGTCTTGTCCCGGCTCCACTCCGCCATCAGCGCATGCAGCGCATCCCAGTGCGCCACCCGGTCCCGCTTCCTGGCAAACCGAGGCTCCGCACCCCACGCCGGCGATCCCATCGCCGCCAGCCAGGACGCCCATTGCCGCTCCTCCCGCGGTGAAATCGCGGCATACCCGTCGCACGCCGGCAGGATGCAGACCGTCGCGCCGTTCCCGTCCGCCTCCCGCAACCGCGACCAGCTCGTCCCGGTCCGCCCCGCCCGCGTCAGCTCCGTCATCGCCAGCGTCGCCAGCGCCTCATGGATCGACACGTCCACCACCGACCCATCGCCCAGCAGCGCCGCATGCATCCCCGCACACGCCCCGGCCAGCCCGCCGATGAACGCCGACTGCTCGCCCACCGCGCGCATCGGCGCCTCGCTCAGATCATCAACCTGCCCGGTCAGCATCCGAGCGATGCCGCTGGCAAAGAACAGGGTCAGGTCGGTGGCCGGCTCCTCTACCCGCGGTCCGCTTTGCCCGAACGGTGAGATCAGCACCAGCGCCGCCCGCCCGTTCGCCCGCCGCAACGCCGCCGCGTCTCGTCCGGCCCGCGCCAGCGCCGCTGGGCTGCCCTCGCAAACGATCAGGTCCGCAGCCGCCAGGCCAAAGTCCGCCGCATCCGGCCCGCGGTTCAGGCAGGCCCCCAGCAGCGTCGACCGCTCCGCATCGATCCGCAGCACCGAGGCGCCGACATCCGCCAGCAGCCGCCCGCACACCGCAGCCGCCAGCCCCGGCCCGATCTGCGCCACACGAAACCCATTCAGCACCGTCATGCCGGACGCCCTCACCCCGTCCGGCAACGATGCACAGAGACCGCGCGGTTTACAAATCGCCGCGCCTCACCGCCGCGCATCCGTGGCGATCCGCACCGCCATGCCGGCCAGCACGGTCCCCATCACCCAGCGCTGCGCCACCAGCCACGCCGGCCGATCCGCCAGGAACGCCGCGATCGATCCCGCCGTCGCCACGATCGCCGCGTTCACACTCAGGCTGATGGCGATATACAGCGACCCCAGCAGCAACGACTGCACCAGCACGCTGCCGCGCCCCGGATCGATGAACTGCGGCAGCAGCGACAAATACAGAATCGCGATCTTCGGGTTCAGCAGGTTCGTCACCAGCCCCATCGCAAACAGCCGCAACCGGCCGTCATCCGTCAGCGCCCGCACCTGGAACGGCGACCGCCCGCCTGGCCGCACCGCCTGCCACGCCAGAACCAGCAGATACGCGGCCCCACCGAGCCGCAGCGCGTCATAGCCGAACGGCACTGCCAGCAGCAGCGCCGTAATACCCAGCGCCGCGCTGAGCATATAAAACATGAACCCCAGCGCAACGCCGCCCAATGAGACCAGCCCGGCCATCCGCCCCTGACAGATCGAGCGCGAAACCAAATAGATCATGTTCGGTCCCGGCGTCAGCGCCATCCCAAGCGAAACCAGGGCGAATGCAGCCAGACCAGAAAATCCCGCCACGATGTGCTTCCTGATTATTGGGTCGGCCGGTTGATTTACAAACCGGACAACCCTTGCGATAAAACTTAAAGGGAGTCCATAGTCAGCAACCGGACCGTAACAATCTGGAGTACGCCGCATGCTTGGGCTGATGCAGGATCGTCCGCTGCTGGTATCCACTCTGGTCGATTACGCGGCCTCCTGCCACGGCCAGCGGGAGATCGTGTCACGCGATCCGGACGGCGTGATACACCGCTCCAATTACGCCACGATCACCGCTCGGGCCAAACGCCTGGCCAATGCCCTGCAAACGCTCGGCGTCGGCTTCGGCCAGCCGGTCGCCACGCTGGCGTGGAACAGCTATCGGCATCTGGAACTGTATTATGGCGTAACCGCAAGTGGCCGCATCCTGCATACAGTCAACCCCAGGCTGTTCCCTGAACAGTTGCAGTACATTATCAATCATGCGGAAGATGGTTACGTTTTCTTCGATCCGGCGTTCGTGTCCCTGGTCGAGCAACTGGCGCCGCATTTGCCCCTGGTACGCGGCTGGGTGGCGTTGTGCGATGCCGCCGCGATGCCCGCGGTGAAGGTCGATCGCCTGCTGTGCTATGAGGACCTGATCGAGGCGGCGTCGGCGGAGTACCAATGGCCATCGTTCGACGAGCACACCGCCTCGACACTTTGTTACACGTCGGGGACGACCGGCAATCCGAAAGGCGTGCTGTACAGTCACCGCTCGACGGTGCTGCACGCGATGGGAGCCTGTTCGGTCGATTCACTCGGATTTTCCGGACGCGACTCGATCCTCGTGGTGGTTCCGCTGTTTCACGCCAATGCCTGGAGCATTCCGTTCTCCGCGGCGTTGTGCGGGGCGAAACTGGTGCTGCCGGGACCGAAGCTCGACCCGGAGAGTCTGTATTTGCTGCTGGACCAGGAGGGCTGCACCACCGCCGGCGGCATTCCGACGATCTGGCTGAATTTCCTGGCCTGGGTGGAGGCGCGGCAGTCGGAGCTCGACCTGACACGCCTGAAACTGAAGCGGGTGCTGGCCGGCGGCACCGCGCCGCCGCGCGCCACGATCGAGAAGTTCCGCGATCTGCTGGGCGTGTATCTGCTGCATGCCTGGGGGATGACGGAAACCAGCCCGATCGCGACGGTTGGATCGTTGCTGTGGAAACATGAGGGGCTGAACCCGGACCAGATCGTTGACATGCAGGTGCGCCAGGGCCGTCAGATGTACGGCGTGGAACTGCGGCTGGCGGGGCCGAACGGCGAGACCTTGCCGCATGACGGCACCACCGTCGGCGAGTTGAAGGTCCGTGGCAACTGGGTGATCTCCGGCTACTTCAAGGGCGAAGGCGGTCAGGTCCTCGATGCCGACGGCTGGCTGGGGACCGGCGATGTCGCGACGATCGATCCGGACGGATATGTGCAACTGACCGACCGGCTGAAGGACGTGATCAAGTCGGGCGGGGAATGGATTTCCTCGATCGACATCGAGAACATGGCGGTCTCGCACCCGGATGTGTTTGAGGCGGCGGTGATCGCGGTGCACCACCCGGTCTGGCAGGAACGCCCGCTGCTGCTGATCCAGCCGAAGCCCGGTGCGACCCCGACCAAGGAGTCGATTCTGGCTTTCCTGGCCGCGCGGGTGGCGAAGTGGTGGCTGCCCGACGATGTGGTGTTCGTCGACAGTTTGCCCCACACCGCGACGGGCAAGCTGCTGAAAACTGAACTCCGCGCCCGCTACCACGGGCATCTGGCGGTCAGCGGTTGAGCCGGGGCGCCTCGGGCGCCCGTCCACGCGGCGACGTGGTGCCCAGAACCAACTGCACCAGCGAATCCATGCCCAGCAGCAGGATCAGCGGCAGCACCTCCAGCATCACCCGCAGTTCCTTCTTCTCGCCGCCCAGCGCCGCCGCGCCGAACCACGGCAGCAGCACGATGCAGGCACGCCGCAGCACCGGATTCTTGTCACGGAAGCCGTAGAACGTCAGCACCACCGCGAACAGCAGCAGCAGCAACTGCAGCACGGTGATTTCCTGCAGGAACAGGCGGATCTCGTCGGGCAGATAGTATTCGTGCCCGCCGCCCGGATTGCCGCTGAAATGCCGCATCACCGCACCGTAGAGCACGATGAACGAGATGATCTGTGTCACGGTCAGCATCACATTCCGAGCGAAACTCAACCGGCCGATATTGGCCATGAAGAACGCACTGCTGTACAGTACCAGCGTTTCCTTGGTCAGAAACGCCACCGGCAGCAGCAGCGTGAAGGTGATGTTCCAGTTGCGCTCCAGGCACAGCAGCAAAAGTGTGGCGAACATCAGCGTGCCGAAGTCGTACATGTGCCCCAGGTGCAGCAGCGCGATCGCGTTCACCGCCAGATGCACGAAATACATCATCAGGACCGAGATCAGCGGATTGCCCGCGAACAGCCGCAGCCCGAACGCATAGATCAGCATCAGGAAGCAGAAACAGTAACCGAACGCCACGGCGAAGTAGGCCGACACGATGTCGCAGGACGGCAACGGCGTGGACGTCGCCAGCGCACACCATTGCGGCAGCTTCGACGCCAGCGGGCCGGGCAGCGCCATCATCAGCGCCGGCAGATGCAGCACGTTCAGCGCGATGCCCATCAGGAACGGGGTCACGATCCGATACACGAACGGTTGTGCCGCGGTGCCGGCCATGAACGACGCCAGGCTGACCCGGTCCTCATGCAGCACACCGGTTTCGGTGATCTGGTCGCTGACCGCGGCAAAGCTCAGCACCACGGCAACGCCCAACGCCAGGACCAGGAAAATCGCCTGCCAGGGCCGCGAGGACAGGCGTCTGCCCCAGTCAACGAGCAGGAACCGCTCCACCGCCGTGTCACCAGTTCCTGCGCCGCGCGCCGGCGATGCGAGAGTCATTCGAAATGCCGCTCCAGATTTGTCGATCCGATATCATCCTGGTTGCAGCGATGCCATTTATTTCGTGTCCCGGCCCGCGCGACGCCGGCAGTCCGTTTCGTATGCAGACCGGACGACGTGACGGCTACGGCGCCCGAGCCTCCAGCACCAATTGTGTCTGAGTGACCAGCGCGATCAGCCGCCCCGCCTCATTGCTCACCCGCGTCTGCCAGACCATCGTCCGGCGGCCGCGATGCACCGGCGTGGTCTCGCCCAGCACCTTGCTGCCCACCAGCGCCGGCGCCAGGAAATTGGTCTTCGATTCAATCGTCGTGGTCCCCGCACCGCCCGGTAAATTCAGCATCGTCGCCGCCGCCCCAAGCGTGTCGGCAAACGCCATGATCGCTCCACCGTGCAAGATGGCCGGCCTTGTGCACAACGCTTCCCGCACCGCCATCTCCGCCGTCACCCGCTCCGCCGAGGCACTGGTGAACGCGATCCCCAGCAGCTCAGCAAAGGGCAGCGGCGCCTGCCGAAGCCGGTCAAGCGCATCCATTGCCTCCTCCCGGTTCGGCGGCCCGAGTCAGGCGGCCCGCCAAAGCTCGCCGTCGCGGATCGCCTTGCCCTCCGCTTCCATCTTCAGCAGATGCGCCAGGACATTGCGTTCCGCCGCCCGCCGCAGCCGCGGATTCAACTGCGAGTAAAGCGCATCCATGATCGTATAGGTATCGAACGCCCCGTCGGTCAGCTTCCGGGCGATCGCCTGCTCGCGGATCATCCGGTGCGTCAGCATCTCCCGCACCAGCGCGCGCGGATCGCGCAGCGGCGGCCCATGGCCAGGCAAATACACGTCGTCGTCACGCTCAAGCAACAGACTGAGGCTGGAGAAGTACGCGCGCATGTCGCCGCCCGGCGGGCTGACGATGCTGGTGGACCACGACATCACATGATCGGCGCTGAACAGCACCCGCTCGCCGTTGAGCGGCAACGCGTAGCACAGATGATCCGACGCATGGCCCGGCGTATGCAGGACGGTCATGCCGGCCACCGACCCGCCATGATCCAGCTTGATGTCGGCTTCGAACGTGTCGAGGCCGCTGCTGCGGAAGCCGACCGTCGGCGCGCCGGTGGCCGCCTGCAGCGCCGGAGCCGCACCGACATGGTCGTGGTGCGTGTGGCTGATCAGGATCAGCGCAATCTTCCCGCCGGTATGCCGCAGGATCGCCTCGACATGCTCCGGATGCCCCTCTGGACCCGGGTCCAGCACCGCCAGGCCCTCCGGCGTGTCAATCAGATAGGTATTGGTGCCAAAATAGGTCATCGGACCCGGATTGTTGGCAATGATCCGGCTGATTCCCGGCATCACTGGCAGGTTTGACCCGCGTTCAGGCTCTGGTTCGGTCAGAAAGGGCATGCTGTGCGTTCTCCATTCCGGCAAATGCTGACGCAAACCGCCGGCACTGGCAACGCCGCCGGGTCACACACCCCCGGGTCACACGCCCGAAATGCCGCCAGCCGGATCAGCCGCCGCCGCCCGCCATCCAGTTGTTCTGGTCGTAATTTTGCGGAGGCGCCCGATACTGAACGGTCTGCGAATCGGCAACGCCCATAGCGCCAAGGCTGAACACAACGAAGGCCGCGCGAATCAGCAACCTCATCATGATGCGGCGAACATGATGGCCTTTGGCCCCACCTTCATCCATCGTGAACTCCCTCCAGCTTGCGCCAAATCAAGGATGTCTCACGGCGGTGATAGGCGATCGCTGGGGAAAAGAATGTCCAGAGCGCACGCAGACCATCGGGAATGCACGATCTTCGCGGTATCCCCCAGCCCAACGACGGGCGCTCCGATTTCTCGCGCGCACCGACCTGTGCCATGATCGCCCCAACAACAATTGGGGGGCGACCAGAATGTCCAAAGGCCTGCTGTTCATGGCGTTCGATTTTTCATCAGCGCATGCGGACGAGTTTCACGACTGGTACGACCACGAACACATTCCCGAACGCCTGCGCGTCCCCGGCTTCCTCAACGCCGAGCGCTGGATCGACGAGGCCAACCCGACCATTCACGTCGCGACCTACGATCTCGACAGCCCGGCCGTGCTGGCCAGCGCGCCCTACCGAGCCGTCGGCGGCGACAACCAGACCGTCTGGACGAAGCGCGTAACCGCGATGTGCCGACGCATCATGCGCTATGAAGGCGAGCAGCTCCGGCCCGGCGATCTCACCGCGCCCGCCGCCGCCGCCGCGCTTCTTGTGGCGTCGATGAACGTCGATCCCGCCGTCGAGGCCGACTTCAACACCTGGTACAACACCGAACACCTCCCCCAACTGGCCGCCGTCCCCGGCGTCCTCGCCGCTCGGCGTTACCACGCCTCCGATACGGGATCGGAGCGGCGCTATCTCGCGCTGTATCATCTGGCCGACGCCAACGTGTCGCGCTCCGACGCCTGGGCCAGAGCGGCAAACACGCCCTGGACCGAACGCATGCGGCCGCATTTCCGCGACGCATTGGTGCTGCGCATGAACCGCTACCAACGCCGGGCGTAACCTAACATGCCCATGCTGACTCGCCGCCGCGCCCTTACTCTCGCAGCGACAACGCTCGCCCCCCCGCCATCGCCCAGACCAAACAGTCACCCGGCGTCACTGACACCGAACTCCTGATCGGCCAGACCATGCCGTATTCGGGGCCGGCGTCGAGCTACGCGCCGATCGGCAAGGTCGAGGTCGCCTATATCGACATGATCAACCCCCAGGGCGGCATCAACGGGCGCAAGATCAAACTATTGTCGCTGGACGACGGCAACAGCCCGCGCGAGAACATCATGCGCCAGGCTGCCAATCTGGATATGCAACTGCCGATGTTCCAGGCCGGCATCCGCTATCGCACCACGGCCACGGACTACCTGGGCATCAAGCGACTGCGTCTGCAACGCTTCGACGGCAAGGCCTGGGTGCCGTTCGGTGAGCCGATCTCGGCCTAACGGTTGCTGCAAGGCTGGTCCGAGGCTATGACTGGCAACGGACCCAGTCACCCTTACCCGGGGTTTTGCAGCCATGCGGTCTACCAAAACTGTTGCGCTCCTGATCCTGACAGTCCTGTGCCTGATCGCCCTGCCAGCCCGTGCCGATATCAATGCCCAGCACCTGGGCGCGCGCTACGACGCCACCCAGAGCGTGATCACTTTCCGCGTCTATTCCGCGCGGGCGTCCCGGATCGAACTTGACCTCTATGCCGTCAGTTACGGTGCGCCCGAGGTCGCCACCTACCTGCTAACCGACGATGCCAACGACGTCTGGTCGGTGAGGGTCCCGGTCGCCGCCCTGCAGAGCGCGGGCATCACCGGCGTCGTATTCTACGGCTACCGCGCCTGGGGGCCGAACTGGCCGTATGATCCCGGCTGGACGAAAGGCACGACGGCCGGCTTCATCGCCGATGTCGATGCCGCCGGCAATCGCTTCAACCCGAACAAATTGCTGTTCGATCCGTATGCGCTGGAACTCAGCCACGATCCGCTCAACACTAGTAACACCGACCCCACGGTATTCGCATCCGGTGCGAGCAACCGAACCTTCGACAGCGGACCGAAAGCCCCCAAGGGCATCGTGCTCGTCCCCATGCCAGCCGACACCGGCAGCAAACCGACCAGGGCGCAGAAAGACGACATCATTTACGAGGTGCATGTCCGCGGCCTGACGGAAGCCGATCCCGCCATACCGGCGGCTTATCGTGGCACCTACCGGGGCGCCGCGCTGAAAGCCGCCGACCTTGCCAACCTGGGCATTACCGCGGTCGAATTCCTTCCGGTACAGGAGACCCAGAACGACGCCAACGACGTTACGCCGAACTCGGACGCCGGCGCCGACTACTGGGGCTACGAAACGCTGGCCTATTTCGCCCCGGATCGCCGCTACGCCGCCGATCGCTCCCCCGGCGGCCCAACCCGCGAGTTCCAGGCCATGGTCAAGGCGTTCCATGACGCTGGCCTGAAGGTGTTCATCGATGTGGTCTGCAATCACACCGGCGAGGGCGGCGCCTGGAAACCCGACGACCCGACCATCTATAATCTGTTTTCGTTCCGCGGCCTGGATAACCCCACCTATTACACGCTCACCGCCGATCTGCAGTATTCATGGGACAACACCGGTACGGGCGGGAATTTCAACACCTTCAACCCGATCGCGCAGAACCTGATCGTCGATTCGCTCGCTTACTGGCGCGACACGATGGGGATCGACGGATTCCGTTTTGACCTTGCATCCGTGCTGGGCAACACCTGCCAGAACGGCTGCTACAACTTCGACAAACTGAACCCGAACACCGCGCTCAATCGCATCGTCCGCGAGCTTGGCCCGCGACCGGCGGCCGGCGGACCGGGGGTCGATCTGATCGCCGAACCATGGGCGATCGGCGGCAATTCCTACCAGGTCGGTGGCTTTCCGGCAGGTTGGTCGGAATGGAACGGCCTGTTCCGCGACAGCATGCGCGAAGCGCAGAATGAGCTAGGCGTTGTGCCGGTCTCCGTCGCCACGCTGGCGATGCGCTTCGCCGGTTCGTCCGACCTGTATCAGCCGAATGGCCGCGCACCCTGGAATTCGGTGAACTTCATGGTGGCGCATGACGGCTTTACCCTGAAAGACCTGTATTCCTGCAACGGCCCGAACAACAACCAGCCCTGGCCGTTCGGCCCCTCCGACGGCGGCACCAGCAACAACGAAAGCTGGGATCAAGGCGGTGCCGCCGCAGATCAGCGCAGAGCTGCGAGGACCGGCCTGGCGTTTCTGATGCTGTCCGCCGGCACGCCGATGATCACCGGCGGCGATGAGCACCTGCGATCGATCGCCTGTAACAACAACCCGTACAACCTTGATTCCGCAGCCAACTGGCTGAGCAACGACTTCACTCCGGACCAGGCGAATTTTGCCATCTTCGCCCAGCGCATGATCGCCTTCCGCGAATCGCATCCCGCGCTGCGCCCGCAGCGTTGGTACTCCGGCGCCGACAACAATAACAACGGCATGGTGCAGCTGCAATGGTACACGCCGGCCGGGACCGTTGCCGATTCGACCTACTGGAACAACCAGACCAACCATGCGATCGCCTGGGCAATCGATGGCACCGAATTCGCCGATCCCGCTTCCGCCCTCTACATTGCCTATAATGGCTGGTCAGCCAGCGTGACCTTCACGCTGCCGTCGCCGGGCAGCGGCAAGAGCTGGTACCGGGTGACGGACACCTGCAACTGGGCCGACGGACCCGACACCGCGGCCGTTCCGGGAACCGAAACGCTGATCGGCGGGTCGGGCACCGCCTACAGCCTTTGCGGCGAGGCCCTGCTGCTGCTGATCGCCCAGTGAGGCAGGGGCTACAGCGCGATTTGCCGCCCGACCTCCAGGAACTTGTCGGCCGGCAGGTCGAAGCGGTCCGGCGTGCGGACGGCGTTACGGTACATGATCGCGAACAGCATGCGCCGCCATGCGGCCAGGCGCGGCGGCGTCTTGCTGCGCACGACCTCATCATGCGAGGCGAAATACACCGCGTCATCAAGGTTGATCGTGCACCCCTTCTCCTTCGCACAGGCGAGGGCGGCGACCACGTTGGTCATCTCGATGAAGCCAAAGCGAACCGTGACGTGGAAGAAATTGTCGGCGATCTTCTCAACCTCCGCCCGTTCGGAGATCGGAACGCGGGGATAATCCTCGAACCGCACAGTCAGGCTGACCACGGTTTCCTGCACCGCCTTGATCTGCGCCACGTGGCGGACCAGCACTGCCGGAATCGCCCAGTCGCTGCGGCTGAAAAACACCGCCGTCCCCGGCACGCGGGCAACTGTTCCGCTGTTCAGTGTGGCGAGAAACGCGGCGACCGATTCCGGCTTCTGCGTCAATGAGCGGCGGATGGCTTCGATACCCTGGTGCCAGGTTGTCATCACCAGGAAGATCAGCACGCCGATCAGCAGCGGGATATAGCCCCCCTCGCGGATCTTCAGCAGGTTGGCGCCGAAGAACGCCAGGTCAACCAGCAGGAACACCCCGCTCACCGCAAGCGTCGCCGGCAATTTCCAGCCCCACACGTCGCGCATCGCATTGAACAGCAGCGCCGTGGTCAGCAGCATCGTGGTCGAGACGGCGGTGCCGTAGGCGCCTGCCAGAGCATCGGAACTGCCGAACGAGAAGGTCAGGAACAGCGTGCCGACCATCATTGTCCAGTTCACCACCGGGACGTAGATCTGGCCGTATTCGTCATCCGATGTCTGCCGGATGTTCAGACCCGGAAACCAGCCAAGCTGCATCGCCTGCCGGGTCAGCGAGAACGCGCCGGTGATGATCGCCTGGCTGGCGATGATGGTGGCGAAGGTCGCCAGCACCACCAGCGGGATCACCGCCCACAGCGGCGCCAGCTTGAAGAACGGGTTGCCGTCGAGGCCGGGGTTTTCCAGCAATAGAGCGGTCTGTCCGGCGTAGCACAGCAGCAGGCCCGGCAGCACGACGGAATACCAGGACAGCCGGATCGGTTTGCGGCCGAAATGCCCCATGTCCGCATACAGCGCCTCCCCGCCGGTCAGCGCCAGGAACACGCCGCCCAGCACGACGAAGGTGTGCAGGCCGTGCGCGATGACGAAACGGATGGCGTGCAGCGGATTGACCGCCAGGATGACCTCCGGGCGCCTGATCACGCCGGACAGACCCAGCACGGCGATGACGATGAACCACAACAGCATGATCGGGCCGAAGACGCGACCGATCGTGGCGGTTCCCTTCACCTGGGCGGCGAACAGCAGCAGCAGCACCACCAGCGCGGCCGGGACCACATACGGTTTGAACACGTCGGTGACGACGTTGATGTCTTCCAGGGCGCTGAGCACCGAGATCGCCGGGGTAATGATCCCGTCGCCATACAACAGCGCTGCGCCAAACAGGCCGGCAACGGTCAGCGCGCCCACCATGCGCCGCCCCGCCTTGCCGGTGACGAGCGCCATCAAAGCGAGGATGCCGCCCTCGCCGTGATTGTCCGCGCGCATCACGAAGACGCAGTATTTGATCGAGATCGTGATGATCAGCGACCAGACCACCAGCGACAGCAGCCCGAGCGCGTCCTCCGCCGAAGGGTGGCCGCCCACCGTCCCGACGATCGCCTGGTAAGTGTAGAGCGGGCTGGTGCCGAGGTCGCCATAGACGATTCCGAGTGCCGCCAACGCGCCCGCGGCCGTGACCGGACGGTCGGCGGGGGAGGTTTCGAGATCGGCCTGCTCTGGCGCGGTGGCATCCATTTAACTGTCTCCGAGCGTCGCTGCTGCCTTGGAATCAGAGCGTTAAACTGTGCCCGGTGACATTTCGATGGCAAGCCGTGATCAATCCCGCGTGCGCAATGCCTGGGCCAGGGCGGCGGGATCGGCAATCGGCAGGCTGCAGGTGCCGCGGCGGCAGACATAGGCGGCAGCCGCGGCGGGGCCGGCGGACTTGCCAAACGCGGGGTGGTCTGGGGGCAGCGCGGCGGTGTTGGGTGCCTGGAGGACCGTGATGGCGGGATCGGGGGCGGACAGGGCGGCGTGCAGCAGGGGGGCGGCGCCGGCCGGATCGCCGGCGATCACCACTGTGGCGGCGGATTCCAGCAGGTCGGCGGCGGCCAGCAGTGTGGGCATGTGCGCCAGTTGGTCCGGCTGGCCGGAAAAGGCGGTCAGGACGGACTCGCTGCGCGTGCGCCAGTCGGGGTTGCCGGTCAGGTGGTACAGCCGGGCGAAAACCTCCGCCATCATGCCGTTCCCAGACGGGGTGACGTTGTCGGCGGCGCCGCGCGGGCGGGTCAGCGGCACGTCGGTGGCGTCGGCGGCGGTGGTGAAGAAGCCGCCATGGCCGTCGGCGAATGCGGTTTCTGCGGCGTTGGCGAGGCGTTCGGCCTGGGCGAGGTAGGTTTCACTGCCGGTGGCTTCGAACAGAACAAGCGCGGCTCGGGCCATGGCGGCCTGGTCCTCGATCAGGCCGGGCGCGGTGATCCGGCCGCGGCGCCACGCGTGGGCGACGCCGCCGTGTGCGGCGGGAAGCGCGGCGGTGATGAACGCGAAGGCCTGTTCCGCTCTCGTCAGCCAGGCGGGTTGGTCGAACACGGCTGCGGCTCTGGCCAGGGCGGCGACGGCGAGGCCGTTCCAGTCGGCGAGAACCTTGTCATCCCAGCCGGGCCGGACGCGCTGTTCGCGCGCCTGGAACAGGGTGGTGCGGGCGGCGGCGAGGGCGGCTTCCGCTTCCGGGGAGCCGGGTGGGGTGATGCGGCGCAGGATGGTGTGGCCGTCCCAGTTGCCGGCAGCGGTCACGTCATAAGCCTGTTTGAACGGTTCGGCCGCGTCCCCGAGCAGCGAGTCGATTTCGGCTTCGGTCCACACGTAGAAGCGGCCTTCGTCGCCTTCGCTGTCGGCGTCTTCCGAGGCGGCGAAGCCGGCTTTGCCGTCGATGACCTGCGCGGTCATGTCGCGAAGCATCCAGCCGACGGTTTCGGCGGCGCGTGCGGCGCAGAGCGGGCTGGGGCGGTCGGCGTGGGCGAAGGCGAGCAGTTCGAGGAGCTGGGCGTTGTCGTAGAGCATCTTCTCGAAGTGCGGGACCAGCCAAACCTCGTCGGTCGAATAGCGCGCATAGCCGCCGCCGAGGTGATCGTAGATGCCGCCCTGCGACATGCGTTCCAACATGAGGTGTACCGCCCGCCTAGCCTCCGGTTGGCCATTGCGAAATGCGTTCTGCCAGAGGAAGCGGAAGATCGGCGGGTTGGGAAACTTCGGGGCGCCACGGAGCCCGCCGTGTTCGGGGTCGGTCATGCGCAGGTAGGAAGCTGCGACGGCGTCGAGTTGCGCCGGACCGGGGGCGTCTCCGGTGGACGCAATGGCCTGCTGTTCCAGGTGGTGTTGCAACGCTTTGGTGTTTTGCGTGACGGCCTCGGCGCCGGTGGCGAAGGCGTTGGCGACGCCTTGCAGGACCTGGCGGAAGGACGGGCGGCCCCAGCGCGGTTCGGGCGGGAAGTAGGTGCCGCCCCAGAACGGGGTCCCGTCCGGGGTGGTGAACATGGTCAGCGGCCAGCCGCCCTGCTCGCCCAAGGCTTGCAGCGCGGACATATAGATATGGTCGATGTCCGGGCGTTCCTCGCGGTCGATCTTGATGTTGACGAACAGGCTGTTCATCAGCGCGGCGGTGTCCGGATCCTCGAACGATTCATGCGCCATGACATGGCACCAGTGGCAGGCGGCATAGCCGATCGACACCAGGATCGGCTTGTTGGCGGCCTTCGCTTCGTCGAGCGCGGCCTTGCCCCAGGGGCGCCAGTGCACCGGGTTGCTGGCGTGCTGGAGCAGGTAGGGCGAGGTTTCGCGGCCCAGCAGGTTTTCGGGTGCAGGCATGGTGGGGTTCCGTCTGCTGTCAGCGAAGAGAGATGGGCCTACACCGGGTCGATGTCAGACCCTGCCGGCAGGCACCATTCACCAAATCTTAGGAAATCCCCGGCATGATACCCAGATGGATGGACGTCGCCAAAGGGGCCGGACCGCCTATGCCAGCGGGGTGGCGGCGGAAGCGGCGGCGTGTGCCGCGCTGATCGCGGACGGCTGGACGATCCATGCGCGTCGGCTGCGCACCAAGGCCGGCGAAGTTGACGCGGTGGCGGAAAAGGCCGGCATCCTGGCGATCGTCGAGGTGAAATATCGTCCGAGCCTGGCCGAGGCGGCCGGGGCGCTGACCGTGCGCCAGCAATCCAGGCTGGCGGCTGCATGCGACATCATCCTGGGCGAGCATCCGGACTGGGGCGCGAATGGCGTTCGCTTCGACATCCTGGTGGTTGATCCGTCCGGTTCGGTGCGGCGAATCGCCGACGCCTTCCGTCCGGGTGACGGCTGTCCCGGTTAACCGCGGGGGATCAGTTGCCGCGGGCAACTCTCAGATCGGACGCCGGACCGATCCCGGTGAGGTACATGGTGGCATCGCCGAACCATCTCGTCTCGAACGCCATGCGGACCGGCAGTGGCGGGGCGCCGGGGACGATGGCCGCCAGCCAGGCCGATCCGTGCATCGGTTTGCTGTCGCGCTCACGGTCGTCATCGAATTTGAAGCCGGCCAGCATCCGGCCGGAAAAGTCGCAGCGCAGTGCCCTGCCGGCGAAACTGGAGCGCGGGGTCGACGGCAGGATTTCGTCCCCCACGGTATGCGCTTCGATTTCGACCGCGCGCCGGCCGTCATAGGTTCGAACCGTCGTTTCGCAGCGCCCGGTGGCCTTCACGACGTGCATCAGTTCGGCCAGTGCGCTCAAGGTATCGATGCTGTTCGCCTGGAGAGAGTCAGGCACCGGCTCACGCTCCTGCACGTTCGGCGGCACCAAGTGCCGGATCGTTGGCGTGCCGTGCAGATAATCGATCTCGGCCAGCCGCTGTTCGCCCCGCCACTCGCCGCGGCCGACAAACGCCTGCGGGGCGGCGTGCCCGTCGTGCCAGGCGCCGGCAACGGTATCGAACTGGTGGCCGCGGAAGAAGAATCCGACCATGCCGGTCGTATGGTAGTCGAGGTTCATCTGATAATTCCACGGCCCGAAACTGAACCCGCTGTCAACCTCGGCCACGTGCATTCCGGCGGCGTACGTTTCGTAACTGGCATGAAGCTGGGGCGGCGTCGGCGCCGCGGGCGTCTGCGCAAACGCAGCGCATGGCAGCAGAATCCCAACAAGGCATGGCGCACATCGCAGCATACCTTCGTATCTTAGGGCGGGTCAGCACAAACGCAAGCGCCCTTACAAACCAGTTACATCTGCACCGACTGAACCGCCTCCTCGAGTTCCTGGAAGGTCGGCATATGTTCGTTTGGAACCATTTTCCGGCCGGATTCGACACTCACCTGGGGCGCGTTGCCATACAGATGAGTGACCAGCACGGCGCGGATCACTTCGAGGTATTTTGCCTCCTCCTCGACGATGCCCTTCATGCGGGTGGAGAACGGTCCGGCAATGCCATAGGCCAGCAGGATGCCGAGAAACGTGCCGGTCAGCGCGCCACCGATCATGGCACCGAGGATCGCCGGCGGCTGATCGATATGCGACATCGTCTTGATCACGCCCAGCACCGCCGCGACGATCCCCAGGGCCGGCAGCGCATCGGCCATGGTCTGCATGACATGGGACGGGTGCAGTTCTTCTATCAGCGTTTTCTTCAACTCTCGCGCCATCACATCCTCGATCTGATTGGGATCGTCGGCATTCATCCCGACCATACGCAGGTAGTCACAAATGATCGTGGAAGCGTGATGATTGGCTAAAACCTTGGGGAATTTCTGGAATGCGGGGCTCTCATGGGGCTTCTCGATATGCGCCTCCAGCGCCATCGCGCCCTTGGTGCTGGCCAGCCGCACCAGGTAGTACAGCAGGCTCAGCAGATCGATGTAGTCTGCCTTCTTGAACGCGGCGCCCTTGAGCATCTTGCCGAACGAGCCGAACGTGTGTTTGACGTCGTGCATGCTGTTCGCCATCAGCATCGTCGCAATCGCGGCGCCTCCGATGGTCCACATTTCGAACGGCACGGCTTCGATCAGCGGCGCCATGCTGCCGCCCGACGTGAGGTAGCTGCCCAGCACGCAGCCGAACAACAAGACCATGCCGCCGATTGTCAGCATAACGCGTGCTCAGGTTTTGGCGCGAATGGGCGCATCGGGTTGCACCTGCGGGACGATCCGGGCAGGCGGCGCGGGAGGATCGCCCGCGGGCGCGACCGACGCCTGGCGCAGCACCAGGATGGCGATGCGCCGGTTGGCGGCCGCGAGCGGATCGGCCGGCAGCAGCGGATCGCGGTCGGCGTCGCCGATCACCGACTTGACGCGGGTTTCGGGAAAGCCGCCATCGACCAGCAGCCTGCGCGTGGCGTTGGCGCGTTCAGCGGAGAGTTCCCAGTTGGTACGGTCGGGGCCGGGAAACGGCGCCGCGTCGGTGTGACCGGCGATCGAGATCGGCTGGCTCAGCCGATTGAGGACCGGCACGACCTTCATCATGAGCAGCCTGACACGCTCATTCGGGGTGGCTGATCCGGACGGGAACATCGGCATCTTGACCTCGTCCATGATCTGGATGCGCAGCCCTTCCGGCGTCATGTCGATGGCAAGTTGCTTGGCGAGATCGGCAAGCGAGGGATCGTCGCGCACGGCGTCCTTGATCTGCTGGGCGGCCTGTTCGAAGGCGGCTTTTTCCTGGCGCGCCTTTTCCGCGGCGAGGTCGGCGGCAGTGATCGCCCGCGCATCCGACTGACCTTCGCGCTGCACCTCGCTGCCACCGCCGGGGCCGGGCGCCTGCGCCGTGGCTTTCTGTCCGAGCGGCTTGTCCAGAACGGCGTCGGCGTCCTGATCGTCGGCGACCGGACCCACGCCGACACCCTCGCCCGACTTTGTCCGATGGGCATCGGTGTAAACCGGATCGTCGCCGTCCTCGGTGTGGTCGATCACCGGGCGTTTGCCGGTGGTGATCTGGACGGCACCGCGATCCGACACCAGGGCACCCTCGTCGAAGGCGGTATGTCCGCCGAACGGATCCCCCGTGCCGGAGGAGGCATGCGACAGCAGGTTGTTGGGACTGAAGTAGTCGGCGAGCCCCTTGCGCTGATCCTCGGTGGTGGCATTCAGCAGCCACATCAGCAGGAAAAACGCCATCATGGCGGTGACGAAATCGGCGTATGCGACTTTCCAGGCGCCGCCGTGATGACCGCCCTCGACGATCTCGAATTTCTTGACGATGACCGCGCCCTTGGAGCCTTTTTTGTCCCGCTTACCCGTCATATCGACCCTCCAGACGGCGGCAAAATGACGCGAAAACGTTAAGCTTTCCCTAACCGGTGCGAAAAAAGTCCCGCGCCGGCCTGCACGATGGCGAGCGGTCGGCCTATCGGGTTGACAGGTTGGACCGGCATGCCCCCGTTCGCAGAGAACGTCGAGCATCGCGGCGCCCCCGATGCGATTCCGCTCTGCCAGTTTATCTGGCGCCCGCGGGAGAAAGTCCGCTGGAATTATAAATGTTTACGATATGTTCGTCTCGGAAATTATGGACCAAATCAAGAACAAGTATCATGTGGTGGTGACGTGTTTTGGTGGCGGCGGTTCGCGTGCTGTGTCCTCGCAGGCGGGATCGTCCGAGAGCATTTGAAGACAGAGGTTGCAACGCCGCCGGCGCGGATCAGTTAACCTAGAGCAATATCAGCCTGACTCGAATCGCGGAGCGATCCTCAGGCTGATGAAATTGCTCGCGAAAATAAGCTGGGGCGTTTCCAATCAGGGTAGAAACGCTCTAGCACAGGCAACCCAATGAGGCGCAGCAGATGGACATGATTTCGGCAAGCGGCGTAACCGGCGGGGCTGAGGCCGACACAGCATTCGCCCGCCAGATCGTCGATGACGGGGTACGCCGCTACTTTGCCGATCGGCAATCGCGGGTGAAGCCGTTCGTCGATCGGAATTTCTCGCTGCGGGGATCGATCAGGTTGCACCGTGCGGCGGTGGGCTGGGACATTGCGAAAGCGCCGCTCAACCTGACGATGGCGGCGCCGCAGTTGGGCCTGCTGCTCGCGGCCAAGGCGGCGAACAAGCTGGGGGCGAGCCGGGTGGCGTCGAGCCTGGGCAGCAAGCGGCTGGTCGTGCATACGGCGGTCGGTAAAGAACTGGCCTGGCGGCTGCATGCCGACCTGCTGGAACTGCCGTATCGGTCGGGCGAGCGGGTGGTGACGAAGGATGCGCTGGCCGAGACGATCCTGGCCGATCCGCGTGTGGTCGCGGCGCTGACGCCGGCGCTGGAGGCGCTCGGCGCGCGCGGCGATGACCCGGCGCTGCGCCAGCGGCTTGAGGTTGCGATGACCGAATATACGCGCACGCGGGCGGCCGCGACCGAAATCACCACGGCGCTGTTCAGCCTGAGCGCGGGGGCGCTGGCGGTGCGCAAGCTGACCCCTGGCGCACTGACTCTCGGCCCCTCGCTGGCCGCCGCGATCGCCCAGCGCGCCGCGATGATGTCGTTCCCGATGGGCGGGGCGCTGGGTTCGATCTGGTACGCGCTGTTCCCGGTGGCGCCCTCGGCCGTGCTGGTGGCGGGGCTGACCGGGGGGTTGCTGGCAGCCTCGACCGTGGCATCGGCGTTCGCCGGAGTGGTCGCCGACCCTGTTCAGCGCAAACTGGGGCTGCACGAGAGGCGGCTGCGGCGGATGCTGGACGTGCTGGAGCGGCAGATGAAGGATCCCTCCGCACCGGGGTTCGCGGTGCATGATCATTATGTGGCGCGCCTGCTGGACCTGTTCGACGTCGCCGGCGCACTCGTGCGGCTGGCGACGCGGTAGCGCGCACACAGCGTTTTCGGTCTGCAATGGCCTGCGGTCCCCGGGATCCGCCGCAGGGGACGGGATTCAGGGCGACCAGACGAACTCGGGCGCCGTGCCGGCCTTGATCAACGCGACGCCAAGGTCGTGGAGGGCGTCCATCTCCTGGAAGGGGGGCGCTTCGCCGCCTGGCACCCAGCAGTGTTCGACCTTGCCCAGCAAGTTGGTAAGCGTCTGGCTGAACTTGAGCGAGGGGTCCGGGCTGGCGTCCGAGCGGGTGAAATCGAACACGGTGGGGAACTGCACCGGGCCGCCTGAATAGGACCAGTGTCCGTTCGTATCGCGGCTGAGCGCTCGTCCCTCATAGACCTGCTTATAGACGTAGTAATGGGCAAAGGCCTCGCCGTCGGTCACGTCATCGGGCGGTTGATCGGGATCCCCTTTGGCGCCCTCCCCTTCGCGCTTGATGCGGTCAATGGCGGCGAGTGCATCGGCAAGCGAGGTGATCTGGCCGCCAGGCGGGTCCGGGATATTGGTGTGGTAATTGGTGACTTCGGTGATAACGACATGGGGCGCATTCGTCACGATGGACGGGTTGACGGTCTGGAAGCCGGCGGCGATCGTGTCGTAGAAGGCGCCGATCGTCGCGGGGCGGACGGTGAGTGCGACGCCGACCGGGCGGAACTCGGGTTTTTCGATCTCCATGAATACCGCGAGCTGGAGCGGCGAGAGAGGGCGCAGCGCGACCTGGTGGTTCAGGTGGATGCCGCCGGGCAGCGTATGGGTGGGGTAATGCGGGATGAAGGCGGCGTTGTTGACGGCGGGCGTGCCGCCGATCGCGGCGAGCATGTTACCGGCGAGCGCGAAATGGTTCATCTCCTGAATGACCACGTTCTGGATCATGTTGGTGATCCCCGAGGGGTCGGTGTCGATGGACCATTGCGCGCACAGATACGGCGGGATCGTGGAGAACTCGAGTTGCATCGCCGTTTGCAAGGCGTCCTTCAGATCGCCAAGCGTGTGTATGCCATCCTTGACGTGCTGGGCAATGGTTTTCATCTCGCTCCCCCTGCGTCGATCGCTGCCGCGCTGTCGTGGGGAGCGTAGCAGGACAGATTGCGGCTGGCGACGAAAGATACGATAGCAGATCGAGTGACCGGCGCCGGGATGCGTGGCGGCGGCCTGGCCTGATCGCAAGACGTTTTGCACCGCCATTGCCAGTCACCCAGCCGGTGGACATCACCCATGGTGCGACGCGTCGACGACGCAGCGAAGGTTGATCATGACCGCGGGGCCGGTGCTTTCGTTGCACTATGTTAATCGATAAAACGACACCGCGTCGCTCTCGCGGCAACCGCTCGGTTTCACATGCTCCGGTTTTCATCAACGGCAGGCGGAGGATGTTCGGTCTCCGGATGTTACCGGTGCAATAACACATTACTTGTACGTAACAACTTGACGGGCGCTTCAGCGCAGCGCCATCAGCAGTCCGGCCATCAGCTTGCCGCGATAGGCCAGGCTGTCGATCTGAATGTGCTCGTCCAGCGTGTGCGCGCCGGCGCCGGCCACGCCGAGACCGTCGAGGGTGGGAATGCCCATGGCACCGGTGAAATTGCCGTCCGATCCGCCGCCGGAGCTTTGCGGGTTGATGGCGTAGCCGAGGCTGCTGGCCACCTCGCGGGCGGTCTCATACAGCGCCATGCCCCTGGCGTCGGGTTCCCAGACCGGGCGGGTGACGCCGCGGGTCACCTTGAACTGCACCTCGTTGGAGGAAGCGCGCAGGCCCAACATGGCGGCAACCCCTCGGTCGAGGTCCTGCTGCCGTTTGGCCATGGAGAGCACTTCGCCGGTGCAGGTGGTGGTGACGCAGTTGACCCATTGGCCGCCGTGGATCACGCCGACGCTGAAGGTGCAGTCTTCGGTGGTCATGTCCTCGATCTCGATCAGCTTGCGGGCCATTTCGCGGATCGCCGAACGGCCGGCGCCGGGGCTGGAACCGGCGTGGGACGGGCGGCCGGTGGCTTCGAGGTTGAAGCGGGCGATGGCATAGCGGCCGGTGACGACGCCGCCATCGGGCCGGGCGGGTTCCGGGACCAGAACGTATTTGTGGCGCGCGGCTTCGGCTTCGATCAGGTCGCGCGTGGAGGGGCTGCCGATTTCCTCGTCGCTGGTGAACAGGACGGTGACCGGCAGCCTGGTGCGATGGCCGGCACGCTGGAGCAGGCGGATCGCTTCGAGCGCGAGGTAATTGCCGCCCTTCATGTCCTGGATGCCGGGACCCCAGGCGCGCTTGCCGTCCGTCCGGAACGGGAGTTTGGACAGAGTGCCGACAGGGTGAACCGTGTCGAGGTGGCCCATCACCAGGATGCCGGGCTCGTTTGGCGTAGCGTGGGGGAAGCTGGCGCGGACACTATCCCCCAAACCCATCCGGCCGGCGATGCGTTCGATGCGTGCGCCGGCGAGGATCAGCGCGCGCGACGCGATGTCCATCATGCGGTTGACGGCGGCGGCGTCGAAAGTGGGGCTTTCACATTCGACCCACTCACGCAGGCCGAGGAGCATCGCATCGGCGTCGAAGGGAAGGGCGTTGGGGTCCATTCTGGGGCCTTTGCGTCGCGGATCGGACTTGGATTGGGGGGGAGATGTAGCGAGCGGGCGACGGGACTGGCAATGGCCGGTGCCGGGATAAGGGGTCGCTGTGATGGACTGATCATGGTGCCGGCGCACAGAATCGAACTGTGGACCTACTGATTACGAATCAGTTGCTCTACCCCTGAGCTACGCCGGCATCCCCGCGGCGCCCGCTATACAGTCCCCCCGTCCGCCAAGCAACCAGCTATCATCCCCGCCATGCACCCAGACCCCATGCAAGCCGCCCTCGACGAAGCCCGCGCCGCCGCCGCACGCGGCGAAGTCCCCGTCGGTGCCGTCGTCATCGGCCCGGACGGCGGCATCCTCGCCCACGCCGGCAACCGCACCGAGGCCGACCACGACCCCACCGCCCACGCCGAACTTCTCGCCCTCCGCGCCGCCGCCGCCATCACGAAATCCCCGCGCCTGCCCCACTGCGACCTGTTCGTCACCCTCGAACCCTGTCCGATGTGCGCGCACGCCATCAGCCTGTTCCGCATCCGCCGCCTCATCTTCGGCGCCTACGACCCGAAGGGCGGCGGAGTCGAACACGGCGCCCGCATCTTCGACGCCGCCTCCTGCCACCACCGCCCGGAGGTGATCGGCGGCGTCCGCGAAACCGCGTCGCAAACATTGTTGCGCGACTTTTTCCAGGCGAAGCGGCAATAAGCGGCGATGCGGCCAGCCTCACTGTTCATCGCCCCGGACCTCGCGCGTCTGCCGATCGTCGTCAACGCGCGCGCGATCAGTGTGTCGGAGGCGATCCGCGCCGGCCTGTCGGTCGCGGTCATCATCGCCGCCAGCGAGTATCTGGACTTCCCGCCGCTGCGCGAAGCCGCCCTCGCCGCCCTGCTGACCTGCATCTGCGATCCCGGCGGACCGATCCGCCGCCGCGTCCCGGTGCTCATCAGCTTCGCCCTGATCGGCGCCGCGATCACCGCCGCTTACGGCCTGCTGCGCACGTTCGGCCCTATGGTCGCGCTGCCGCTGGGCGTGTTCGGGCTGTTCTGCTCGTCCTACGCCCGCATCTACGGCCAGGCGCCGCAGCAATTGGGCGCCCTGCTCAGCACCGTGCAGATTCTGTCGCTCGACCGCGGCGACCCCAGCCTGAAAGAAGCCGGCATCGTCGCGGCCGCGTTCATCGGCGGTGCCGTGTGGTCGATCCTGCTCACCATGGTGATCTGGCGGATCTATCCGTTCCTTCCCGCGCGGCGTGCAGTCGCCGAAGCGTATCGCGCATTGTCGGACCTGGTTCGCGATCTGCACGCGCTGATTCAGTCGCCCCTGATCTCGGACGCCGAATGGGATGCCCACGCCCGCGTCCGCCGCGGCGCCGTACGAGAAGCCATCGAAGCGGCTCGGACAGCCGTGATGGATACGCTCCGCGCTCGCGGCGCCGCCAGTAACCGGGCGGCGCAGGCGGTGATCCGGCTGGAAACCGCCGACCAGATCTTCGGCGGCCTGATCGGCCTGAGCGATCTGCTCGAACATGCCGTGCCCGCCGAACGGCAAAAGGTGGAACGGATGCTGCGCCGCATGCGGCCGATGCTGCTGACACTCAGCCGCAGCATCATCACCGACGATCCCGACGCGCACCGGCGCATCGACCGGGCGATCGACGGTATTGCGGCGGATGCGCAAAAACTGCCGGCGGAGTCGCCGTTACGGGCGGTGATCGACCGCATCACCGATCGGCTGCGGATTGCGCATAATCTGTCGGTGCCGGCCAATTTCTCGCCGATGGTGGATGCCGCGGGACGGCCGATGCGGTTCTGGCCGCAATTGATCCGTCCGCTGCGGGCCAACCTGAACTGGCAGTCCCCTGCCCTGCGCCACGCGGTGCGCGCCGCCGTTGCCGCTGCCGGACCGCTGGCTTTCACCATGTACTGGTTCACCCCGTACGATCACTGGCTGACCATCACCGTCGTTGCGACCATGCAACCGTATTACTCGCTGACCTACACGCGCGCGATCGAGCGCATCCTCGGCACCGCCGCCGGCGGATTGATCGCAGCCGGCGTCGGGCTGGTCTGCACGACGCCGCTGAGCATGGCGGCCGCGATGTTTCCCCTCGCCATGCTGGCTTTCGCCATCCGCTCAGTCAGCTTCGGGCTGTTCATGATGGCGCTGACGCCGCTGGTCGTGCTGCTGGTGGAGACCGGCGCACCCGGAACCGGCGAATGGACCATCGCATTCGCCCGCGCCGCACTCACCACCCTCGGCGGCCTGGTCGCGGTCGGCGCCAACTTCCTGCTGTGGCCCAGTCGCGAACCCGATCTCGTGGCGGCCGAGGTCAGGAAGGCGATCGAGGCCCACGGCGTCTGGGCCGAGGCGGATTTTTCCGTGCTGCTGCATGAGGCGACGGAAGCAAGTCTGGGCCCGGCGCGACGCGCCGCCGGTGTGACCACGAACGCGCTGGAGGCGCTGATCACCCGCGCGCTGCTCGAACCGGGCAACAAGAACCGCGACGCGCTGGAAGCGGCGATGGTCGTGGATGCCGCGCTGCGGCGATGCGCCGGACGGTTGGCGACGCTGCAGCACGATCCTGGAATCGCTTCGAATACCCCGGGTGAAACGTTGCGGCGCTGGCGCGACTGGATCGCCGCCTCGATGCGCCTGTTGGCGTCCGGCCAGACGGATCTGCCGCCGCGGCCGACGGAAATCGACAACGTTGACCTGGGACGGATCGCCCGCCAGATCGAGTTGATGGCCGGCGCGATGGAGCGCCTGCAGTAAACCATACCGTCCGCTGGGGTCGCCCAGCGGACGGTACACCGCGTGGCGGGTTGATCCCCGGCGCCTGCCGCGTCATGCGGCGAACGTCGGGGGCAGGACGTTACCCGGCAAATGGCCGGAAGACGCCGGACTTGACGTCGGCGCCACGCCGAGCGCCGGCCGCATCGGCGACGATCGGTTCGGAGCGCGCGACCACGTTCTCAGCCCAGTCCGCGATCGCGTCGGCCGATGGCAGCAGCACGTGCGCGGGGGCCCCGAGGAAGGCTTCAAGGTCGTTGAGCAGTGCGAACTTCACCGCAATCAGCACCGGCGCGCCGGAACAGATCGCATCGGCGAACTCTGCGCGCATGCCGCGCCCGTCGGCCTCGGCGTTGCCGAAGCGGCTGACGACGATAATATCCGGCCGCGAATCGATGGCGCGTTGGAGCATGCAGGCCGCCTGGGAAAGCGCGTCAGGATCGAGCAGACACGCCATGGCCCCGGATCCCCGGGGACGATCGAGCCGGATCAGGGCGCCGGAAGCGATGTCCTCCACCCACATGCTCCGCTTGCCGTTGCTCAGCCGCTCACCAAAACACTGCAGCAGGCCGCCGACAGAAATATCGCGGGCCTGAATTCGGTCCACGGCCTCAGCCATGACCGAATCGACCTCGATCGAGGCATCGTAAATCAGGACACCGACGCGAACCGTAAGGTGGGCCGGGGGCCTTGGTATCGTGCGTTGTTTCGTCGTCATCGCATGTCCTTCTCACCGATGATGTGACCGTATGTGAAAGGACGCAATGACGGTGGAATGTCACAAACCGCACCAACGTTCACTCACGCCGGCACTTCTGCAACCTGCATGCCACGACGATCGTAGGGGCGGTCCGGCCGATAAATATTTTTGCTGCATCGCAAAAAAGCCATTGCCGACACTCAACTCCGTCCATAAGGTAATGCAGATCGTAGTCCCGCCGCTACAGACTAGGCTGCAGCCCCCGGCGGGGATGGAGCTGTCGAATGATGAATGAGCGGATCTCCATGGCGACCCTGCAGGACGAGCACCTTCCAGGTCGCTCCGATATGGAACTGTATGGCATCTACGAGATCTCAAAAATCCTCTGCGGACCCGGCAGCCTGGAGGAAATTCTCCTCGCAACGCTGAGCGTTCTGAAAAGCTTTCTCGATATGGGAAACGGGCTGATCGCGCTGCTGGACGACGGCGAACCCGACCTGGTGGTATCGGGATCTCTGTGCGGCGCCGACGCAAGATCTTACTTCGATGGCCTGCCGGAACGCGCCATCGGACAGCTTGTCGCGACGGAAATTCCTGTGGCAGTCGCCGATGTGATGGCAGACACCGTATTCGAGTGGGATACCTCCGCGTGGGGACCGCCCGGCCGGAACTACGCATTCATCGGTGTTCCGATCAAGGATCGGGATCGTGTGGTGGGCACCCTGACGATCGACCGCGCCTGGACAAATCCAGGCGAAGTGCGGATCGACACCGATATCCGTTTCCTCAAGATGGTGGCCAACCTGATCGGCCAGACCGTCCGGTTGCACCGGATTATTACACGCGATCGCGCCCGCCTGCTGGAGGAACAGACCCGTCTGGCGAAGCAGCGCGCCGAAATGCTGCCCGACCTCGCACGCCTGCCCTACCCCCGCATCATCGGCGAGAGCCGGCAAATCCACCGCGTTCTGGAAACCGTCCGCACGGTGGCGCGAACCAATTCGGCGGTCATCCTTCGCGGCGAATCCGGCACCGGTAAGGAATTGTTCGCCCAGGCCGTGCATGATTTGTCGATGCGCAGCAAAGGACCCTATGTCAAGCTGAACTGTGCCGCCCTGCCGGAAAGCGTGCTGGAATCGGAACTGTTCGGCCACGAAAAGGGCGCCTTCACCGGCGCCCTGGCGCAACGCAAAGGCCGCTTTGAACTCGCTGACCGCGGAACTCTGTTTCTCGACGAGATCGGTGAAATTTCCCCCGCGTTCCAGGCCAAGCTCCTGCGTGTGCTCCAGGAAGGTGAGTTCGAGCGGGTCGGCGGGTCCCGTACTCTGAAGGTCGATGTGCGGATCGTCACGGCCACCAACCGCAACCTCGAAGAAGCTGTCGCCAAGGGAACATTCCGGGCGGATTTGTATTACCGCATCTCGGTCGTCGCGATCTTCGTCCCACCCCTGCGTGATCGCCGCGACGATATTCCGCTGCTCGCGCGGGAATTCCTCAGCCGGTTCGATGAGGACAACAAGACAAAGCACACTCTGTCCCGGTCGGCGACCAACGTGCTGACGTCGTGTTACTTCCCCGGCAATGTGCGGGAACTGGAAAATTGCGTGCGCCGGACCGCGACCATGGCGCAGGGCGACGTGATCGAAGGAACCGATTTTGCCTGTTCGAACGATGAATGCCTGTCATCCGTATTGTGGAAACTGCCCGAGGCGAAGCGGCCGACGATCGCGGTTCCACTGCCTGTCGTCCCACGACCGGCAATTGGTGTGACGGCCCCGCACGCAGCACCCGTGCACCGAGAGCCGCCGGGCGCCGAACCACCGGCCGCAGCCGAATCCGCCGATGATGACACCGATGTTTCGGAACCGGATGCAACTGAATATGCCGCCCTGCTGGCCGCGATGGAGAAATCTGGCTGGGTCCAGGCCAAGGCAGCCCGGTTGCTTGGCCTGACGCCGCGCCAGGTCGGATACGCCGTCCGCAAGCTGGGTATCCCGATCCAGAAGTTCTGACGTCTGATACTTTGCGGCGGAGACGCCGTCAGGTATTCGCGCATCATTGCCCGGGACAAGCCAGCCCCCGGCAGCGCGCGAAATGAATAATATGAACCGCCGCGACCCCGACGCGTCCTCGGTTCGTCCCCGTCATGCCGACGCCGAACCTGCCCCAAGCGGACGTTAGGATCGGCATCCACGCCTTTGCCGAGGCTGGCATTGAAAGGCGTGGACGGTGGGCCCGCGCGCTAGATTGCCATTCTTCCCCCGAACGGGTCCCGCCGCGACCGCCAAGGCGGTTGTCTCGCTGTCAGTTGTACGACACCCGCATAATGCAGCCATCGCTGTCGGTGTCGCAAACGGGACATGGACCGGTTCCCAAACGCAGGCACACCGCGAAATCAACGCCTTACCGGCACATTTCGTCCTGGCACGGAGGTTGCTCTTAGAACTCCAGCGACGCAAAGGAATGCTGCCATGCAACATTTGACCGCCTGCACAACGAACTCGGTCCCATAGCCATGAGCATGAGCGTCGACACTCTGGAAACCGTCCGCGCTGCAACTGGCGACGGCTATAAGTATGGTTTCGTCACCGACATCGAAGCCGACGAAGCGCCGCCCGGTCTGAATGAAGACACGGTCCGTTTCATTTCAGCCAAGAAGGGTGAACCGGCCTGGCTCCTGGAATGGCGCATCAAAGCCTTCCGCCGCTGGGAAACCATGACGGCACCGAACTGGTCCAAACTGGCGATCGCGCCGATCGACTACCAGGGATCTACGTATTACTCGGCCCCCAAGCAGGGACCCAAGTCGCTGGACGAAGTCGATCCCGAGTTGCTGAAGACGTATGAAAAACTGGGCATTCCGCTGGGCGAACGAGCCGCCCTGGCTGGCATCGCGGTCGATGCCGTGTTCGACAGCGTATCGGTTGCGACGACCTTCAAGGACACGCTGGCCGACATGGGCATCATCTTCTGCTCATTCGGCGAAGCGGTGCGCGAACATCCCGATTTGATCAAGAAATACCTCGGTTCTGTCGTTCCGCCCGGGGACAATTTCTTCTCGGCGCTGAACTCCGCAGTGTTCAGCGACGGCTCCTTCGCCTATATCCCGCCCGGCGTTCGTTGCCCCATGGAACTGTCCACCTACTTCCGGATCAACGCCGCCAAAAGCGGCCAGTTCGAACGGACCCTGCTGATCGCCGACAAGGGCGCCTATGTCAGCTACCTCGAAGGCTGCACCGCGCCCCAGCGCGACGAACACCAGTTGCACGCAGCAGTCGTGGAACTCATCGCCTTGGAAGACGCCGAGATCAAATACAGTACGGTGCAGAACTGGTATCCCGGCGATGCCGAAGGCCGCGGTGGGATCTACAACTTTGTCACCAAGCGCGGCGCCTGCCGCGGTGACCGCGCGAAAATCGCGTGGACCCAGGTGGAAACGGGTTCGGCCATCACCTGGAAATATCCGAGTTGCCTGCTGGAAGGCGATAATTCGGTTGGCGAATTCTATTCAGTCGCCATCACCAACAATCGCCAGCAGGCCGATACCGGAACAAAAATGATCCATCTGGGACGCAACACCCGCTCCACGGTCGTTTCGAAAGGTATCTCCGCCGGACGCGGCCAGAACACCTATCGCGGCCTGGTCAAAGTCATGCCGAAGGCCGACGGCGCACGTAACTACACCCAGTGCGATTCGCTGCTGATCGGCAAAAGCTGCGGCGCCCACACCGTGCCCTATATCGATGTCCGCACCCCGACCGCTCGGGTTGAACACGAGGCGACGACATCGAAGATCAGCGAAGACCAGTTGCTGTACTGCCAGCAGCGCGGACTGACGCAGGAAGAGGCCGTGTCATTGATCGTCAATGGCTTCTGCAAGGACGTGCTGAAAGAACTGCCGATGGAATTCGCCGTAGAGGCCCAGAAGCTTCTGGCGGTGAGTCTCGAAGGCAGTGTCGGATGAAACCGTTTGCATCGAGGAGCCGCTCATGACCGCCATTCTGGAGATCGACAACCTGCATGCTCGCCTGGTCGGCGGGCGGGAGATCGTCAAGGGGGTCAGCCTGGTCGTCAATCCGGGCGAGGTTCATGCCATCATGGGTCCGAACGGCGCCGGCAAATCGACGCTGTCCAGCGTCCTGGTCGGCAAACCCGGTTATGAGGTGACGCAGGGCAGCGTGACCTATATGGGCCGCGACCTGCTGGCGCTGGCGGCAGACGAACGGGCGCGGGCCGGCGTGTTCCTGGCGTTCCAGTATCCGGTCGAAATTCCCGGCGTCAACAACATGTATTTTCTGCGCGCGGCGTTGAACGCCGTGCGGCGCGGCCGCGGCGAACCCGAACTGGATGCCGCGCAATGCCTGAAGGCGGTGAAAGCCAAGCTGAAGCTGCTGGACATCGGCGATGACCTGCTGAAGCGTTCGGTGAATGTCGGATTTTCCGGCGGCGAGAAGAAGCGCAACGAAATCTTCCAGATGGCGATGCTGGAACCGAACCTGGCGATCCTCGACGAGACCGACAGTGGGCTGGACATCGATGCCCTGCGCGCGGTTTCGAACGGCGTCAACCAGCTGCGCGATCCGAACCGCGCAATCGTTATGATCACGCATTATCAGCGCCTGCTGGACTACATCGAACCTGATTTCGTCCACGTACTGAGCGAAGGGCGCATTGTCGCCTCCGGTGACAAGACGATGGCGGCAGAACTGGAACAAAGCGGCTACGCAGCATTTGGCAAGGCCGCCTAGCCATGAGCGGTGTGGCAAACGACTCTGCAATGACGGCGCTGCAGGATGCCTTCCTGACTGGCCTGGAGACGGCACAGCAACCAGCCTGGCTGGCCCAGTCCCGAACCTCAGCGATGCAAGGCTTCATCGCGCTCGGTCTGCCGACGCGGGATGATGAGGCTTGGCGGTTCACCGATCTGCGGCCGTTGTTTTCCGCACAGGGCTTGCCTGCACCCGCGTCGGCGGCCGGTGCGGACCCGCTTCAGTTGGCCACCCATCGGCTTGCCGGCGAGGCGCACCGCATCGTGCTGGTGAACGGACGAGTCGCGGCCGACCTGAGTTCGATCGGCACGCTTCCGAAGGGCGCGTGGCTGAGTTCCATATCGGAAACGATCGATCTGCGGCCGGATCTGATCCAGGCCGCGTTCGAAGCCGAACACCGTTTTGGCGAACAACCGTTTGCCTCGCTCAACGCCGCGCTGTTCGCCGATGGCTTCGTGCTGGCCTTGGAACCGGGGGTGGTGCTGGAACACCCGGTCGAAATCCTGCATCTCAGCGACGCCGCCGATTCACAGGCGTATCATGTTCGCAATGCCATACTTGCCGGCGCCAACAGCGCAGCCAGCGTCGTGGAAACCTTCGTCGGAAGCGGTCCCGGGTGGACCAATGCGGTGACCACGATCGACATCGGCGCGGATGCGGTCATCCGGCATGCCAAGGTGCAGGCGGAAGGCGCCGAGGCGATCCACCTCGCGGTCACCCGCGCGCGCCTGGCCGATGCCGCCGACTATGACAGCTTCTCGCTGATTACCGGCGCGCGGCTGTCGCGCCAGGATATCCAGGTGATGATTGCAGGCGAGGCGGCCACGGTTCAAATCAATGCCGCCTATCTGCTGCGTAACGATCAGGAAGCGACGATCGCCCCGGCTGTGGATCATCAAGCCAAGGGCGGCCACACCAAGGAACTGCTAAAGGGCGTGCTGACCGATCGCGCACACGGAGTCTTTCTGGGCTCCGTCATGGTCCGCGAAGGCGCCGACGGCACCGATGCGCGCCAGTTGAACCGCAATCTGCTGGCCAGCCCGACGGCCCGCGTCGATACCAAGCCGGAACTGACGATCCACGCCGACGAAGTGAAGTGCAGCCATGGCGCCACGGTGGGCGATCTGGACGAGACCGCACTGTTCTATCTCGAATCTCGGGGCATCGATCCGGCCTCGGCGCGGGCGATGCTGATCGACGCGTTTGCGGCCGAGGTGCTGGAGGTGGCGGCGCTGGCACCGGATATCGATGCACATGCGCGCCGGTATCTTGCGGCGTGGCTGGAACACGATGGAGCGGCGGCATGAACTGGACCGAGGCTCGCACCAACAGCTTCAATCCGCGTGAACTGCGGCGCGAGTTTCCGATCTTCGCGAACAATCCCGGACTGGTGTTTCTCGACACCGCGGCAAGCGCGCAAAAGCCCAACGCCGTGATCGACGGGGTGGCGGATTACTACCGTTCCGATTACGCAAACGTCCATCGCGGCGTGTATCGGTTGAGTGCGCGATCCACCGACCGGTTCGAACGCGCGCGCCACACAGTTCGAAAATTCCTCAATGCAGCCGATGACAGTGAGATCGTGTTCGTGCGCGGCGCCACCGAGGCGCTCAATCTGGTAGCTCATTGCTGGGGCGGCACGTTCCTGCAGGCCGGTGATCAGGTCATCATCTCGGAAATGGAGCACCATTCCAACATCGTGCCCTGGCAGTTCCTGCGCGATCGGATCGGCATCGAACTCCTGATCGCACCGATGGATGAAACCGGCGGGCTGGACATGACGGCGTTCAGCCTGTTGCTGAACCCCCGCACGAAACTGGTGTCAATCACCCATGTCGCGAACGTGACAGGGCATGTCGTACCGGTGCGCAGTGTCGTTCGTATGGCGCATGCATGCGGCGCCAAGGTGATGCTGGACGGTTGCCAGGCGCTCCCGCGCATCCCGGTGGACGTGCAGGATCTGGACTGTGATTTCTACGTTTTCTCGGGCCATAAGCTGTATGGCCCCACGGGTATCGGCGGCCTTTACGGCAAGCGCGCGATTCTCGATACGATGCCGCCCTGGCAGGGTGGCGGCGATATGATCCAAACCGTAACGTTCGAACAATCGACGTTTCAGCCGCCACCGCAGCGTTTCGAGGCCGGCACGCCGGACATCTCCGGCGCGATCGGCCTCGATCTGGCGCTGGGCTTCATCGACTCGATTGGTCGCGATGCGATCTACGATCATGAAAAAGCGCTGACGCAGTATGCCACGGATCGGCTCGCGGCGGTGCCGGGGGTTCAGGTCGTCGGGGCCGGAGCGCAAAGCATCGGAGTCGTATCGTTCACCGTGGATGGCGTTCATCCGCACGATCTCGCAACGGTGCTGGACAACAACAACGTGGCGGTGCGCGCCGGACATCACTGCGCCCAGCCACTGATGGATCGCCTGGGCCTGCCCGCTACGGCGCGCGCGTCGTTCGGGGTGTACAGCGATGAGGCCGATGTCGAGGCGTTGGTCGAAGCGGTCAATGCCGCACGTCGAATATTCGGCATGTTGTAGGGCGAAGGAGCCGAGATGGACCTGCGTGACCTCTATCAGGATATCATCCTGGACCATGCCCGCAGCCCGCGAAACTTTCGCGGCTTGCCGGACCCGAGCCATTTCGCGCACGGACATAATCCGCTGTGCGGCGATAAGATTACGGTGTTCATGAAGATCGAGAACGACTCGATCGAGACCGTCAGTTTCGAAGGCCGCGGCTGTGCCATTTCGACCGCCTCGGCATCGCTGATGACCGAGATCCTCACCGGGAAAACGCTCGCCCAGGCCGAAGCACTGTTCGCGGCGTTTCATGCGAGGGTGACCACCGGTGAGGTGATCGATTTGGCAGCGGAACTGGAAGACGCATCCGATCGGCTGGAACCATTGACCGGCGTGCGAACCTATCCGGCCCGGGTCAAATGCGCGACCCTCGCGTGGCACACCTTCGATGCCGCCGTTAAGGGCGGTGTCCTGGGTTCGACAGTCAAGACAGAGTGATCACGATGTCGGACACCCAATCTGTTCAGCACGCGGCGGAATCGCCCGTTGCCCCCCGTCCCCGCGCACCGAAGATTGAACGGCCGCAGGCCGATGAGGGCAATCCGGCCTTGAGCGCCGAGGTGATGGAGGCGATACGCACCGTCCGCGACCCGGAACTTCCCGTCAATCTTGTCGATCTCGGCTTGATCTACGACCTGATGGTCCGCAAGGACGGTCTGGTTTACATCGAAATGACCCTGACCACCCCGGCGTGCCCGGTTGCCGGATCGCTGCCGGGTCAGGTTCAGCAAATCGTTTCGATGGTACCAGGAGTCAGCGTCGTGTTGGTCAATCTCGTCTGGACGCCGACCTGGACTCGCGACCGGATGAGCGAGGCCGCTAAACTGGAACTCGGCCTCCTGTAAGCGGCTGCATGGTTCGCCGCGATCCCGCGCGCCGATCTTCCCCGTTCCCATCGTGCCGAATCCGACGTGTCGCGTTTCGGACATCGCCCGTCCAAACACCAAATTCCCCCAGAAATCCCCGAGTTTTGCGCCCGATTCAGTTGGCATCAAAGTTGCTGATAGCAATACCAGACACAACAGCCGAGAAGGATCGCTCCGTGATCAACATGACAGAAAGTGCAGTCAATGCGGTTCGAATGGCCATTGATGGCGCCAGGGATCCGGTGGCCGGCCTCCGGATCATGGTGGAGTCCGGCGGATGCGCCGGCCTCAAGTACAAAATGGGCCTGGTTGCATCGAACGAGGACACCGATCTGACGGTCGAGCACAACGGCGTCAAGGTCTTCATCGACCCGCCCAGCATCCCGTATCTTGACGGGACGACTGTTGATTTCGTGATCGGGATGGAAGGCTCCGGGTTTGTGTTCGACAACCCGCAGGCGAAAAACAGTTGCTCATGCGGCAAATCGTTCGGTTAGGACGTCCAGTCAAACGCAGGAGGTTTTCGTAATGACCGAACAGGCCGAAGTTGAAAGCGCCGCTGACCGCCAATTCCGCTTGGTGAGCCAGGCGATCGAAGAGTTGCGTCCGTTTCTGCGAGCGGACGGCGGCGATTGCGAGCTGATCGGCATCGAGGACGACCTGGTACGGGTCAAAATGACGGGCGCCTGCATAGGGTGCCAATTCGCAAGTGCCACGATCGGCGGCGTGCAGGAGCGGCTGATCGCAGCCCTCGGCAGGCCGTTGCGCGTGGTGCCGGTGCCACACGTTCGCTGACAAGGGGAAGGGCCATGCGGGCGGTTTACCTCGACAACAACGCGACGACCTCGGTCGATCCCGAGGTGCTGGCCGCTATGCTGCCTTATATCAGTGATCAGTTTGGCAATGCATCGTCGTCGCATGCCTTCGGAATGACCGCTTCCACGGCGGTTCGGGAAGCTCGGCGTGCGGTGCGCGATTTGCTCGGTGCGTCGCTCGACCAGGAGATCATCTTCACCTCGGGCGGAACGGAATCAGACAATACAGCCATTCTCTCGGCTCTGGACAATACAGACGGTCGCGACGAGGTTGTTGTTTCGGCCGTAGAGCATCCCGCCGTGCTGGCTTTGTGTGCCCATCTGGAACGAGCGCGCGGCGTTACTGTGCACCGAATTCCGGTAGATGCCAAAGGGCGGCTGGACATTGCAGCATACCGCACCGCACTGAGCCCCCGCACCGCGATCGTTTCCATCATGTGGGCCAACAACGAAACCGGCACGCTGTTCCCGGTGGCAGACCTGGCGAAGCTGGCGCATGAGGCTGGAGCACTGTTCCATACCGACGCCGTGCAAGCCGTCGGCAAGCTGGCGATTGACCTTAAAACGACACAGATCGACATGCTGTCGTTGTCCGGACACAAGCTGCATGGACCCAAAGGCATCGGCGCCCTCTACGTTAGAAAGGGCGTCGCGTTCCATCCGCTGATCCGCGGCGGCCAGCAGGAACGCGGCCGTCGTGGCGGCACCGAAAACGTGCCGGCGATTGTCGGTCTTGGCAAAGCGGCCGGCCTCGCCCGCGACCATCTGGATAACGATCTGAACCGGCTGAGCGCGTTACGGGACCGGCTTGAACAAGGCATCCTGCAACGTGTGCCCGACTGCGCGGTGACCGGAGATCCCAGTTCGCGCCTCGCGAACACATCGAACATGGTCTTCAATCGAGCTGAAGCCGAACCGATCCTGACCCAGCTCGATCGCGAAGGGATCGCGGTCTCATCCGGATCGGCCTGCACTTCGGGTTCAATGGAACCATCCCATGTGCTGCGGGCGATGGGTGTGCCGTTCACCGCGGCGCACGGTGCCATTCGTTTCTCGTTTGGCCGCAACAATGTCAGCGACGATGTCGATCGTGTCCTGGAGGTTTTGCCACGCATCGTCGAACGGGCCCGCTCGGTCTCGCTTTTCAGCAGTGATCGCGCGACGTCAACAGCATCCGTCAGCTAAACCCTCCACCGAAAGGCTTTCCAGTGGGCATTATGAGCGAACTTGCAACCTTGTCCTCGGCCGAAGACTTTTTCATTGCTCTGGACCTGCCTTACGATCCCGCGGTACTGAACGTCGCCCGCCTGCACATCATGCGCCGGATGGGTCAGTACTTGCGCGATGCAGGCGCGGCCGAGCAGGCCGATGACGACGAAATGCGACGCGCCTGTCGCGCCCATCTGGACGCCGCATATCAGGATTTCCTGCGCTCGTCGCCGATCCAGGAGCGCGTCTTCAAGGTTCACCAGGACGCAATCAAACCGGTCGCGCCACCCGTAAAGCCGTTCGTGCCGCTCAGTTCCCTGACCGGCCCGGCCGGATGATCCTGGCTTCCACCCCGACCAACAAACTCATGAGGGCAGCAACATGACAACGATGGCCAACGCTCCTGTCTCGATGAAGGTCGAAGACAAGCTTTACTATAACCGCTATGTCGTCGATTCCGGCCGCCCGCATATACGGGTGAAACCGCACACCACGCCGTCGAAGGCGCTGATGGCACTGACCAATATCTGCCCGGCTCATTGCTACGAGGTGAATGATCGTGGCCAGGTCGAAATAACCCCGGACGGATGCCTGGAATGTGGCACCTGCCGTATCGTCTGCGCGCCCACGGGAGACATCGAATGGACCTACCCGCGCGGTGGCTTTGGTGTTCTCTTCAAATTCGGCTGATACGGCGGACCAACGATGAAACTTGCAGCTTCATTCCAGGCTTTACCCGTTGATCAGGTAACACCGCTTCTGGATGGCGGTGTCCTCAAAATCTACTCGGTTGCGCGTCCGGTGAGCCCGGATGCGCCAATCACGCAGAGCGGTCTGCTCGTGACCTTCCGGTTTGGATCGCCGGCGGTGGACGCGTCTGGGCCGACCGGCGTCGTGTTCGTGGAAAACACTGTTTCACCGAGCGGTGTGGGAACGCCTGGATTTGCGCGTGCCTACAGCGCAGACGGAACGACCCCGATCGCCGATTTTTCGGTCGGACCAGGTGACACAGACATTACGCTCAGCGAAGTATCGACGACGCCGGGTTATCCGATCTCGGTCGTCAGATTTAAGCTATGAGGCGGGGTCTTCGTCTTCGGCCAGAACGATCCCGGTGACGCAGATGTCGCCGTCAACGACAGCGAGCCGGACCGTCTGGAGATTCTGTCCGGCGCAAGGCCCGTCGACGCAATGGCCCGTCGCGATCTCGAACAGGGAACCATGTTTGCCGCATATAAGATGCGTCCCGCTTCCATCCAGAAACTGATTTGGTTCCCAGTCCAGATTGACGCCCTGGTGCGGACAGACGTTGACATAGCCGTACAACTTTCTGTCCCACCGGATAATAACGATATGCCAGGGTTTGTCGCTGCCATCATCGTCTCGCCGGACAAGATGGAAGCCCTTTGCCCGGCGGTTGGGGATGTCGGCAACGCTGCAAATAGCATAGACAGCATCGGCCGGTTGCATATCCATCGTTGTCATATCCCCACTAGACCGAGGTGTTCGCGCCCACATCTCCGACTTCGGCCGCCCTGCGAACCCGGGCAAGCCGGCTCTCACCCGATTCGTCCCCGAAGCAAATCTCGAAATCCACGCACTCGCTGCAGCTTGGCGCCGTGCAGATAGCATACCCGGTATCCCGGCATATCATCCGGTAGAGAAATTTCTTCCACTTCATGTCGTTGCTGTTGCGGGCGGCGAGTGGACGGAAGTGCCGCGCCATCAAGCGGCTGAGTTCACCGCGGTTGCACAGACCTAGATCCTGCCAGAGATGGTTGGCGCTTTGGGCCCGCCTGGCCACCATTTTGGCGAGGACCTGCTGAAATGGCGATGCGTCCGAGGCGCATTGACGAAGCAGATCAAGCAAACAGTCTTCATCCGGGCTACGGACCGGCGCAAGTTCTGCCAGGGAGGGAAGCAAATAGGTCGCCTGCGGGAAGAGCTCCTGAACAACTGAAACCAATTCCGCCGGATCGAGTCCGGTCGCATCGGTCAGTGCTCGCTGCCCGTCGCAGCACTCTGAAAACGATACCGCGATGATGCAGGCCACGACATGGGTGTCGAACGGATCGGCTGCGTTCGGATCAGATCCGCGAACCAACAAGCGGTAAACGGCCGCGCCGGTGTCTTCTGCATGCGCATCGATCTCGGCGGCCAATGTGCTGTCATCGGGGAAAATCGCAGACATGACTTGCTCACTCCAGCGCCGGCGGATCGGCAGTGTGGGTTTGGCAATTACGCGGGCAGACCCGACCGCATGCGCCGCAACCGATGCAGGCGCCGGGATCGACCATGGACATAACCTTACGCTCGATTTCGTCGTCATCGTCGTCAGCGTCGCCGTCGAGTTCGACCCATTCGCCTTCGTCGGTCAGTCCTTTCAACTTCATCACATTGCGGCCGCAAACCTTGAAGCAACGACCGCAGCCGATACATGAACCATCGTCGATTGCAACGAGGAATTCTGGTTCCCAGGCACTGCCATCGCGTCGTGTAGCCGCCATCACACCCATCCTAGACCGATGTTGATTGTTCAACCTGCTTCAATTCCGCTCGTTTGGTTTCGAGCGTCGAGAACGCGTCATAAGCAACGCGAGCGATGTCGAGTATCTTCTCCCAGTTGATCGGCAGTTCCTCCGACAGATCATGCAGGTCCATCTTCGCCTGCATTGCCCTTGCGGAATATTTCTTTAAGTCAGCTTTCAGTGCAGCAGGATCGCTCATGTTCCAGCTCCAGGATCAATAATTCGCAACTTCGGGGTATTTCTGGATCATCTCGACACCAGCCGCGATCAGCTTTTCCCCTTCCGAAGCCAGCTTACCCATGTTGTCAAATCCG